>Ga0182011_10003726_pt1 | contig 12425 bp, 9 predicted proteins | sample 711E1DmetaG_FD_120481 | JGI IMG/M metagenome (GOLD analysis project Ga0182011, IMG submission 120481) | Permafrost microbial communities from Stordalen Mire, Sweden - 711E1D metaG | ecosystem: Environmental > Terrestrial > Soil > Wetlands > Permafrost | place: Sweden: Stordalen | collected... | reverse complement strand
GCGTCCAATACAGGTACATTCCTGCTTTATGGCCTGACAAATTTGATCTGCCTGTGGGCGTTCTTCCATCGTCCCGACGCCAGTTTCCTGAAACACAAGCTGGTACCGTTCGTGGGTTTCCTCGCAAATATCCTCATGCTCGGGGCCATTGTCTGGATCGGCATGAGCGCCGGGGGGAATACGGCAATGGATGCCGTGATCGCCATCGCTGTGGTTATAGTCTGGCTGGTTATCGGGGGAGCATGGTTTATCCATAACACCAAGAAAGAGGGGCACCCGGTAACAACCGGACACCTGCCGCAGGCGACTGGGTTAGAGATAGATAATTCGTAACTCAAGAGTACGGCTGAGGGTCATAAAAGGGACGAAAAAAAGTCAGGACCCGGGCCCTCTCATTTTAACCGTTGAACGACATGGAGTAATCATGGAAAAAAATTCCATACCGCATCCGACTGACATAATACCGAGTCTTTCCGGCGTTATTGCAAAATGGCGGGCCATAACGCACCAGGGACTGATGCGATCGCAGAACGAGGATGCTCATAGTGTAGCCCATTCTGTCATCCCGAAAAGCCCGACAGAATCTGCTTTCCGTTACCTCTTCGCTGTTGCCGACGGGCTTGGCGGACACCGGGGCGGTGCCATTGCCAGCAGGATGGCCCTGAAAGTGGTTAAAAATGAATTTCACAGATGGCAGGGGGATGAGGCACCGGACCGTTTGATTAGTCGCGCCATGCAGAAGGCAAACCAGAGGGTGTTCTGCGTGGCCCAGACAGATCCTGAATTATTCCACAAGATGCAGACCACGTTAACGGTTATCGTGCTGGACCAGGATACGCTGACCATCGGGCACATCGGGGACTGCCGGCTGTACCGGTTACGGGAAGGCCGTATCAAAGTACTGACCCGTGATCATACCATGGCGAGTGATATGCTCCAGATGCACCTGATCTCTCCGGAACAGGCATCTCAGCACCCGGGACGCCACCAGCTTACCCGTTCCGTTGGCGGCGAGATGTTCATGAATGCAGAAATACTACGCGACCATGCTCTTCCCGGTGACACATATCTTCTCTGCAGTGACGGATTGTGGTCGGAACTTACTGAAGAGGAAATTCTTACCACGTTACGGGAGAACGATGTCAGCTCGGCATGTGAAAAACTGGTCCGTTTTGCACTCAGGGGCGGGGCACCGGACAATGTAACTGCCATTACATTCCACATTGAAATGATAGGAACGTGCGCCGCACCGCAATTCTCCTGGAGGACAATCTTCCGAAGAAAATAATGCACAAGTGCAGTGTCCTCGTTCGTTCTCTCAAAGGTAATATAAGAGTAAAAAATAATCTCTGATGATCCCGGATTCATCGGACTTTGGTTTCCCGGACGGACTATGGATCATTCTCCAAAATTGACAGAGTGAGGTGCCATGATGTATAAAGCAGGCGACGTGGTCTGTGAGTATAAAATAACAAAATTACTGGCCCAGGGAGGATTCAGCCAGATCTACACGGCAATCGCCCCTGGCGGAGCGTTGGTAATACTGAAATTTCCGGAGGTATCCTTACTCGGCGATCTGGCAACGTATGAGCGTTTTCGCCGCGAAGTTTCAATTGGGCAGAAACTGAAACATCCCGCAATCCCCCGTGCTCTCGCTTTTAAAGAAGGTGGAGACTGCGTTTTCCTTGTCATGGAATATATCGAAGGTATATCACTCCGGAACTATATCAGCGAGAAGGCACCACTGCCTCTCAACGAAGTTCTCTCTCTTGCAGACCAACTGGCGGCGACACTGGATTATCTTCACGCCAACGGGGTCTATCACCGTGACCTGAAACCGGAAAATATTATTATCGGACCTGACAACAAAGTCCACATCCTCGACTTTGGTAGTTCGCTGCTTGAAGGTTCCCGGCGTGTGACATGGAGATGGGCATCGAGCACCTTCGGGACACCGGATTATATGTCCCCTGAGCAGATCCAGGGAAAACGGGGGGATTCCCGTACTGATGTGTACGCGTTGGGGATGATCGTTTACGAGATGCTGACAGGCACCCTCCCCTTTCAGGGAGATAATGCCCTTTCCGTGATGAATCAGCACCTCACAGCAGTTCCTGCCCCGCCCCGTACTATCCAGCCGTCAATTCCCGCTGGCGTCGAGGCCGTGGTTCTCAAGGCAATACGGCGCGATACTGATGACCGCTACCAGACTATCAGCGAGTTCCAAAACGATCTGCAGCATTTTGCTGAGCTCGATCTATCGCAATTCCAGCGGGAACCGGAGGCGGCGGCGACCGCTGCCGGAGGAGTACTCACCGACCGCCAGATATGGGTGAGAAGCATTCTGATCTTTATCGGCTTTCTGGTATTTGTGGCATTGGTAGTCCTGGTTGTGAACCTGATGAAACACCGGTAATGCAATATTGTCGTGCATCGTGAAGCTGTTCATGAAACAATGATAACGGTTCTGAAGGATTAGCTCGTTTCCGGAACTGCCCCTCTTCCGGCTCACTCCGGCAATCACTTTCGTTTGCAGCGTTTATGTTTAATCCCAGTACTTCTCTAAATTTTCCCTTACCTAACGTGTCCCGTAAGATCTAAATAGTCGGCGGGCGCCGTGTATGGTCAAGATACAGCCGGCATCCCGCCGAAAAGAGAAGGTATTGCGTGCAGAAGACTGTTGTGAAATTGCTGTAGATGCAGTAGCCAGGCATATCACCATACCCATCAATAGTTCCCTCAAACCAAGGACAATCATACAGTCGCTGGTTGGAATGTCAACGAACAACCTGTCGATCCATTCGATCACCCACATAGTGGAGCGCATCCCATGTGAGACTTCAGTACGATATCATCTATCCAAACTGGACCTGGAATCACTCCAGGCGGTCCAGTCAAAGATCCTGTCATATTCCCAGAATACTATCCTCAAACCCGGCAAATCGTATCATTTCGCCGTCGATTTCACCAATGATCCATATTATGGCACCGTCGTTGAAACCAACCGCGACTATGTCATAAAAAGCCGACAGAAAGATTCTACCACCACATTCTACTCGTATGTCTCGCTCTCCATTATCACAACAGGACATCGGCTGACCCTTGCCGTATTCCCGGTGAAACGCGGTGTTCAAAAAACCGAATACCTCCAAAAGTTTCTTGCGATCATCCGAGACCTTAACCTGCATATCACGGTTCTCTGTCTTGATCGCGGATTCTATTCCCACGACGTCTTCGCATTTCTCCAGAACGAGAACGTCCCCCACATCGTTCCCGTCAGAGACTATGGAAAAGAACTCGGCAAGGTTCTGACGGGAAACCGTGCCCGCCATGCTCATTATACCATGCCGGGTACCGGCAACCCTATCGAGCTTAATCTCGCTATCGATGTCCACTACCTTAAAGGGAAAAACGGCAAGGCCGGAAACGTTAATCTCGGATACGTCGTTCACGGTATCTCCTGGAACCCCCGACGGGTCTATAACGTCTACAAGAAAAGGTTCGCTATCGAATCTTCCTACCGTATGCGAAACATCGTTAAGGCTAAAACATCGTCTAAAAGCGTCACGTTCCGATATTTCCTCACCATCATCTCATTTCTCCTTAAAAATATCTGGGTCGCTCTCCAACGGGCGTACTTCTCTCGCCCCCAACGCGGCCCCATCTCGGTCAACGAGGACCTGTTCCGGTTTGACCTCTTCAGAATCCTCATCTGGGATGATATACGGAAAACTCTCAAAATCGTTTCTCTCTTCCCAGGACGCCATCGTCAATCTTAACCGAACGGTTGCGTGAGATGATGAATAATTCGATGTCGCGGAGGATAATTTAGAGAAGTACTGAATCCGGTAAAATGGTGAAGGCGAGGTTGATCTCCTGCTGATCATTCACCGGGCTCCCCGCAACCAGGATGGGATTTTCGTTCTGAAAAAATAGTATTGTTTCCGGATTTTTTTATTCCGTAATGCTTTGGACATATAGAATGAAAATATTTAAGTATTGATACATAGAAACATACTTCCTAGTGCAGACCTGGCATATACAGCATGCCTGTTTATTTTGCACATGCATTGAGCACTGGTTCAGTGCGTTCGTTTTACGGGTGGTATCGAAATGGCACAAGCGAATAAACAAAAGAGACTGATGGAATCAACAAAAGAGCAGATTGGCGGAGTCCATTCCCTGATCAAAAAGAAGGGTATCCAGATCATTGACTTAAAATTCAATGACCTGCCGGGCCTCTGGCAGCATTTCTCGATCCCGGCATCGGAGCTGAGCGGTGCCACGGATCCCAAGGCAGGGATCTGGGGAGAAGGGATTGGGTTCGACGGTTCCTCCATCCGGGGATTCCAGAAGATCCAGGAATCTGATATGGTTCTGTTTCCGGATGCTTCTACTGCGGTGACCGACCCGGTGTGCGATGTACCCACGCTCTCGATTATCTGTAATGTATTTGATCCGGTGACCAAGGACGCGTACACGAGGGATCCGCGGTTTATCGCCCAGAAGGCGGAAGCCTATCTTAAGTCCACAGGCATTGCCGATGAGAGTTTCTGGGGACCGGAGTACGAGTTCTTCCTCTTTGATGATGTCAGGTATTCCCAGAGTGTCAATCAGGGATTCTATTCGGTGGATTCGGTTGAAGGTATCTGGAACTCCGGGCGGGACGAACAGCCCAACCTCGGGTACAAACCCCGCCACAAGGAAGGATATTTCCCGGTTCCGCCGCACGACTCGCTCCAGGATGTCCGGAGCCACATGATCCTGAAGATGATCGAGACCGGCATCCCCATCGAGGTGCACCACCACGAAGTGGCAACCGCAGGCCAGAACGAGATCGACATCCGCTACAGTCCGCTGGTCAAGATGGCGGACCACTGCATGATGTACAAATATATCGTCAAGAATATGGCCCGCGAGTTCGGCATGGTCGCGACCTTCATGCCCAAGCCCCTCTTCGGTGACAACGGATCGGGTATGCACACCCACCAGTCGCTGTGGAAGGACGGGAAGAACCTCTTCTTCGATGCAAAGGGATACGGCATGATCAGCGACACTGCAAAATATTATGTCGGAGGTCTCCTGAAACATGCGAATGCACTGATGGCCTTCTGCGCACCGTCAACCAATTCCTACAAGAGGCTTGTGCCGGGATACGAGGCGCCGGTCAACCTGGTATACTCGCTCCGGAACCGTTCCGCCGCAGTCAGGATCCCGATGTACTCGGAGAACCCCAAGACAAAGCGCATTGAATTCCGTCCGCCCGACCCGATGTGCAACCCGTACCTCTCGTTCTCGGCCCTGCTGATGGCAGGTATCGACGGCGTTAAGAAAAAGATCGACCCCGGCAAGCCGTTCGAGGGCAACACCTACGAGCTGGAAGGAAAGGCGGCAAAGAAGCTCCCGACCGTTCCCGGCTCGCTCGAACAGGCGATCGACGCACTCGAAGCTGACCACAAGTTCCTGCTCGAGGGCGGCGTCTTCACGCAGGACGTGATTGATGTCTGGATCGACTACAAACGTGCGGAGATAGATGAAGTCAGGCTCCGGCCCCACCCGTGGGAGTTCCACCTGTACTTTGATATGTAAAACAACCCTCCCTTTTTTTTGACCGTTTTCCACCATACTATTACCGGCAGCACCCGGCAATAATGATCACTTTTCTGAACAGGAGAAAAAGAAAGAGGGTTCCCTATCATGAGCGGCAGTATTCATCACAAATAAGGGGAGTACCTGAACAATCCATTCATCGCATACGGGAAACTCATTTTTAGGGAGATTCCCAAAAGAGAGGATTCCGGCAAAACAAAAAAAGAAAAAATCAAAGCAGCACAAAAACCGGAAGTGTTGTGTATGGTCAGTAAGATGAGAGAGTCCGGCATGCGTATCAAAATACTATTCAGCAACAGCCTCCTGCCGGTCTCCGGATCAGCACCTTTACGTCATGGAGACCGGTCCGCTCACTTGTGATCTCGAACCCGAGCCGCTCCGCATCCATCTCGATCCATGGCGGCACGTGGTCGCAGACAATCTCCAGTTCGGCAAATGCGCCATGCTGCACGAACGACCGGAGCACCTGCTTACTGCTCACCTCGGGACGGTTCCCCTGGATCTCGCGGATGGAGATGTAAAATTTCCCGGGCGCGAGTTCGAGCGGAGCCGGGATATCCGTACCGGCCGGTAACGGGGCTTGTGCCTCCTGCTCTTCCTTTGCATCCCGCCAGACCGTATTGAGGAATTCAGACGGGCTTCCGGCGATCTCATACAGCTGACACCCCGCCTTCTCCAGCCCGAAAAAAAGGGCCCCGCTTGCCGACTGCGCAACAAGGGTCCGGCATTCCCCGAGGAACCGGGTGAGTTCCCCCGTCCTCGTGCGCAGCCCGGCAAGGCCGCTGTCCGCATCAAGCGAGAACGGGAGCCTGCGCTCCGAGTGCCATGTTCCATGCACCCTGCGATACACGACAACCGTGCCCGGTTCGCTGAGCGGGACGGTCCGGCCATCACTGCCGGTGATCACTGCAATCTCTGAGACACACATGCTATCATCAGCCTTTACAGGGCAAGTCGCCCCACGGGATTTCCCCCCTCGATATGCGAGTCGAGGATCTCGGGTACGTCGTCGGCGGTCACCGGCCCGTACCAGGTATTGTCGGGATATACGACCACGACCGGCCCCTTCTCGCAGATGCCAAAGCAGCCGGTGTTGGAGAGGAAGACCTCCCCGCCGATGCCGCGTTCTTCTATCTCTTCCTGGAACTTTGCCATCACCGTAAGGCTTTCCTTGGTGTGGCAGAACCCTTTCTGCTGCCCGTTCGGCCGGGAGCTGGTGCAGACAAAGATGTGTCGTATGGGTTTTTGCATATCAGATACCTTCCATGATTTCTGTCCTGTTCGTCTCTTCGTACCGGAGCCGGCGGTACGAGCTGTGTTTCTGCTCAAGTAGTGTATTCGTGATCCGGTCGAGGAACGCAAGTGTTCCCGCATAGCCGACGGAAAGGATCCGCTGGCCCCCGATCCGGTCGTGGACAGGAAAGCCGGTCCGGACAACCGGGATGCCGTGCCGTTCAGTGAAGAACTTCCCGCCGGAGTGGCCGATCGCGATATTCGTGCCGGCCCGGAGCGCGGCAGTCTCGATCGCGGCAAAGTCCGCATCTTCGAGGAACACGGGGCGTTCGTCCAGGACGGCGAGGAGCGGTTCGAGACAGAGGGCGAGGCGGCTCGTGCGGGTCCCGGTCGCGATGACACCCGGTGCAATGCCATTCTCGGTGCAGGCCCGGACAAGAGCATACACCAGTTCCGGTTCGCCATAAATGACTGCCCGGCCTTCCGCGTTGTGCTTGTGGGCATCAGCCATGGCATCGAGGAGCCAGCCGCGTTCGTTCACGAGGGTTTCCGACCGGGGATGCCCGCTGACCTTTTCGAGGACGGCAATAAGCTGGTCAGTTGCCTCAATCCCTGTCGGGAGCGGCAGGGTAATGAGCGGGACGCCGTACTCCTGTTCGAGCCAGAGGCCCGGCGAGAGGCTATCCGGGCAGGTTGCGCCGAACTGGATCGAGAGCGGTGCGCCGGGCATGGCCGCGATCTCCTCCGGCCGTGTCCCGCCCTCCGGGATCTTCTGGTACCGGCCGGCAAACGGGCGGTCGAGAGTCAGGGAGTAGTCGGGGATGAGGGTGAACTCGAGGCCCATGAGGGTGAAGATACGCCGGATCTCCCGGAGGTCCGCAGGGCTGATGTGCGGGACGATCACATTGAGGCACCTGTGCAGCTCCGTCGGTCTCGCATAATGGGCGATGATCGCCCTTGTCGCTGCCCAGTACCCTTCCGTATGGCTCCCGCTATAGCTCGGCGTCGGGACCGGAATGATCTCAGGGCATCCTGTTTCCTGCCCGGACCGGTAATCCCGTTTGATCCGGTCCAGGTCCTCACCCATGGTTTCTGCAAGGCAGGTGGTCAGGATGCCGATCACGGACGGGGCATAGACTCTCCGCACGTTATCAAGCGCCTTCTTGAGATTCGCTTCCCCGCCGTGGATGGTCTGCTTCTCGTTGAGCGAGGAGGAGGCGATATCCACCGGCTCGTTGAAGTGGTTGACGCAGGTGAGGCGCATGTAGGTGCTGCACCCCTGCGAGCCGTGGACGAGGGGCATTGCACCTGCAATGCCCCGGAACGCGATGATGCCGCCGAGCGGCATGCAGTGCTGGCACTGGTTCTCGTTCACCTGCCGGACAATACCGGTATGTCCGACCGGCGCCATCAGGCACCCCCGACCGGGGTCCGGAGGTACTTCCACACCGGCGAGCATGTGCTGATGTACACCTCACGGGCAAAGTTCACGGCACCGTCAAACCCTGCAAGGCATTCCTTGCGGTCATGGTTATGGTCCACGAAACCGACGCCCAGTTTATAGGCGAGCACGCGTTCCTTGACACCGCCAGCCATGACATCGACTTTTTTCTCCAGGAGGAAACGCTCGATCTCGGCCGGGTTGGTGTCGTCGACCACGATCGCCCCTTCATCCAAGAGGCTGCTGATAGTTGCGTACTCCTCCGTCTTTCCGGTCTGGGTGCCGGTGAGGACTATCTCCATCCCGAGCCCGCGGAGCTGCCGGATCAGGGCAATGGCCTTGTAGGCCCCGCCCACATAGATCGCGGCCCGTTTGCCGGTCAGTTTCTGACGGTATCGCTCGATCGCGGGGCGAATGCGGGCCGTCTCCCGCTCAATGAGCCGCTCGGTCCGTCCGGTGATCACCGGGTCATCGTAGAACCGGGCGATCTTCCGAAGACTCTCCGCCGTATTTTCGGCACCGAAGAAATTCACGTCCATGAAGGGGATGTCAAACTGTTTCTCCATCTGCAGGGCCACCCAGTGCATCGAGCCAGTGCACTGCACAAGGTTGAGACACGCGCCGGGAGCCTGCTTTAATGCTGCCACGGTCGAGTCCCCGGTGAAGGCAACGTTGATCTCGATGCCCATCTCGGCAAGGTAGCGCCGGGCCAGCCACATCTCGCCGCTCAGGTTATACTCGCCGAGGAAGTTGAGTTTCTGCGTCTTCTCGACCCGTTCCCCTTCCTTCGGCGTGATGAGCCGCAGGAGGGCAAGGGCTGCGGCCCGGTACCCGACCACTTTGTTGCCGGAGATGAAGCCGCTCGACTCGACCGGGATCACCTCGGTGTTATGGTGGCGCGTGGCCTCCCTGCAGACAGCAACGATGTCGTCGCCAATCATCCCGGTAACGCAGGTCGCATACACGAAGATTGCCGGCGGGTGGTACTTCTCCACGATCTCATCGATGCAGGCAGCGAGTTTCTTCTCGCCTCCGAAGACCACGTCCCGCTCCTTCATGTCGGTCGAGAAACTGTTCCGGTACATCTCCGACCCGCTGGACAGGCTGCCCCGGATGTCCCAGGTATAGGCAGCACAGCCGATCGGACCGTGAACGAGGTGGACTGCGTCCGTGACCGGGTTCAGGACAACCCGGGCCCCGCAGAAGACGCAGGCCCGCTGGCTGACGGAGCCGGCAAGACTGTCGTCAGCGCAGTGGATGCTCTTCTTGCTCTTTCCCGCAGTCAGGATGGAGTCCTGGCGTTCGCTGATGCATGCTGCTTCTTCGGGGATTACTGAGCTGGTATTCATGTTCCATCACGTCCGGACATTTCCCGTTATAACACGAGTTCGAAATCCTCATCCAGGCAGTCACGGTCCCGGCGTTCGAGGAGCGCATTGCTGATCTGCTCGATCAGGCGCAGGCATCCCCGGTAACCGACCACCGGCATCAGCGGGTGGACGGCCCGGTCCAGGATCGGGAACCCGAACCGGACGAACGGGACATCTTCAGCCCGGGCAATGTACTTGCCATAGGAAGTGCCGATCAGGAGATCGACCGGGGCCTCCCGGATCCACTGCTGGAGCTCGAAGAGATCACCTTCCGCTTTTACACGGCTGCCGGTGATCCCTGCATCTTCGAGCATCTTCGTTATCTCTGCCTCGAAGGTCCTGCCAGGAGTACCCGTAAGGATATACACCGGGACCATGCCCATCGTGAGCAGGAATTCCGTGAGCGCAATCACATGATCGGGATCCCCGAAGACCGCGACCCGCTTACCCTGGTAGTGGAAGTGGGTATCGATCAGGGTATCGACAACCTGCCCGCGTTCGAGCGTGAGGGATGCGGGAATCTCGATACCGAACCAGTCTTTTACCGCCATGATGAAATCATCGGTAGCTTTGATGCCGATGGGCAGTTTTAACGGAATACCGGTGACACCACATTTCTCCTGCAACACTTCGGCGGCATCGTGCGATGCATAGGAACCGAGTGCAAGGGTGACTTCCGAGTTGCCGGAATCCCGGATCTCAGCAACCGTTGCACCGCCATCGGGGTACATCTGGTATTTGCTGGTCAGTGGCGTGTCGAGCACATTGGACGTATCCGGGAACATGATCATGGTTACGCCGAGCAGGTCCACGATGCGACGGATCTCCCGCATGTCGCCGGGATTGACAAAGCCAGGCAGGACGTTCATCTGTGATTTCTTTGTAGCGCCATCCGAACGGGCGAGATACGAGACCATCGCTTTGCACATGCCGGAGAATCCCGTGATGTGGGAGCCATGGTAGCTCGGGGTGTTGACATGGATGACTGTCTTGCCTTCCGGTATTTCTGCCTGTTTGATTATGTTGGGGAGATCATCCCCAATCGTCTCGCTCAGGCAGGTGGTATGCACTGCCATGATCTCGGGATTGTAGATCGCAAAGACGTTCTTGATGGAGGTCTTCAGGTTCGCGGCCCCTCCGAAAACCGAGGCCCCTTCGGTAAAGGAACTGGATGACGCGAGCACCGGGTCCCGGAAATGCCGGGTGAGGTGCATGCGGTGGTACGCGCAGCAGCCCTGCGAGCCGTGGCTATGGGGCAGGCATCCGTGAATGCCGAGTGCGGCATACATGGCGCCGAGCGGCTGGCAGGTTTTTGCCGGGTTAATTTTTCCGGTCGTATGTAAAACAGGACCTTCCGGTATGCAATCAAGCATTGGTTTCACTCCATGGTTCTTCTTTGGTCTCCCAGGGGGGAGTGATCAGTTTCCATGCGGGGGTTGTCAGGGCATTGACAACGTCGCGGGCAAAGTTCAGCGCACCATTGTAGCCGGCATATGGACCACTGTAATCGTAGGCATGCAGCTGTTTGGAGGCAACACCCATCTTGTGGACAATATACTTGTCCCTGACACCTGAGAGGAACAGGTCGGGTTTTGCTGTCTGGATCAGTACTTCAACTTCGTGGTGGTTTGCATCGTCGATGATGACCTGCCCGTCTTTCATGTTCGGGTAGATGCCCTCGTAGTAGCTGAGCGGAACTGCTTTTTTCAATTCATCGTACTTCTCTTTGGACATGTTCAGGTGGACATGGGCATCGCGGTACATTTTTTCATCAGCTGTGAGATGCAGTTCGGGAATATTTTTCGAGTCCGCATCACTTTTGATCGTGGGAATGACCTGCCGGCCTTCGTAGTCGTCCCGGTGGGCAAATTCGTAGCCGGCAATGATCATCTCCATGCCGAGATCCCGGAGCAGGTACTGGTAGTGGTGGCTCCGCGAGCCGCCGACAATTGCAAACGCTGTTTTGCCTTTAAGGATCTTGCTGTACTGCTCAAGGGCCGGTGCGACCCGTGCGGTCTCCCGGGCAATGACAACTTCCGTCTGTTTTGTGAGTTCCTCGTCCCCGAAACACCGGGCCATCTGGCGCAGCGACTGGCTGGTCGAGTCGATCCCGATGAAGTTGACTTTCAGCCACGGCATACCGTACTTGGTCTCCATCATCTCGGCGATATAGTTGATCGACCGGTGGCACTGCACGAGATTCAGGTCTACAAGGTGCAGGTTTCTGATGTCAAGGTAACTGGAGTCTCCGGTCAGCACGCAGTTGACCGTGTAGCCGATCTCTTTTAAGATTCGTTCCAGCTCCCAGCCGTCACCGCCGATGTTGTACTCCCCGAGGAGGTTGATGACATAGTTCCCTGCTTTCCGCTCGGTGCCAGTCCCGATCACTTTCTCCATCAGGTTGTTGTTCGCGATGTGGTGGCCTGCCGACTGGCTGACCCCTTTGTATCCCTCGCAATTATATGCAATTACCGGGATCCCGTGGCGCTCCATGGCGGCTTTTGCCACCGCATTGATGTCGTCACCAATGAGACCAACCGGGCACGTGGCGCAGATGTTGATTGCCCGCGGGTGGAAGGCGGCCACAACTTCATCGATCATCTTTGCCAGTTTCTTCTCCCCGCCAAAGACGATATCCGGCTCCTGCATGTCGGTGATGAAGCAGAGCTGAGAGTAGATCTTGTCTTTCGGTGTCGTCTCATCCGCCCGTGCCTTGTTGCGGCGCGTTCCCCAGCTATAGTACCCGCAGCCGACCGGACCGTGGGTGATGG
>Ga0182011_10003724_pt1 | contig 12427 bp, 13 predicted proteins | sample 711E1DmetaG_FD_120481 | JGI IMG/M metagenome (GOLD analysis project Ga0182011, IMG submission 120481) | Permafrost microbial communities from Stordalen Mire, Sweden - 711E1D metaG | ecosystem: Environmental > Terrestrial > Soil > Wetlands > Permafrost | place: Sweden: Stordalen | collected... | reverse complement strand
CCGTATTTCTACTTACATAACGTAAGCCTCATGATATAAGCCTATCGCTGGTGTTTTTCAGTCAGTTTACCGTCAATATTCCTCTCTGTGAGGCCCGTAGAGACACGTTATTATTTCAAGATAGGATTATTCAAAAGAATAGAGATCTTCGAGCCTTGAAGGCCTGACGACCCACAGGACTCATATAGATTCTTTTATCCTGGGCGCAATGTGGTTCCAGTTCTTCAGAGTGGCCTTTCTCCAATAAATGTGGCACCGTTGGAGCTGGATAAGGTGAGTACCCATTTTTTCCAGGTCGTACATATAATCCAGCTTTCTTTCTGGCGAGAGTTCGCCAGCCTCGTAGCGGTAATAACCTTCATTGGTCCAGGGGTTCCTTTTTTTGCATAGAGTGTCCGTAAACGTGCAGAATGCAGCTTTATCGAGGCTGCTGCTTTGCCTAGATGAGATATGAGAGGCTTTGTCCTTGCCTACCTGCACCTAAATAGTTTATGTAGCTGTTTGTGTAGCTAGGCGTGTTAGAATCTCATCCATCGCACGTGATCGCCTATTCAGAAACCATATCTATAGGTCACATCATGGATAGTACCATTCGAATATTACTAATAAGTTCACCACGGCCCGAGCCTTCAAAGAAGCTGGTATTAGCCTTTATACCATTGCTCCTTGGCCTTGGAGAACTAACATTTAATAATTAAAGCAACCGCATGAGAGTCTAGATTCTTTGACAAAGGAGGGCAAAATGAAATTTGATGGAAGATGGTTAGTCGTCTTCTTGGTAGTGATATCGAGCGTGATATCTACAGGTACTTGCGTCTCTATCAGTATAACTGGTGGTAATTCAGCGACAATTAATGGCGCAGATAGCACGCAGGGCGTGTCCACTCCGGATGGCACTACGATCATGGCAACTGGTTCAATACGGGCTGCCTTGGATAATGCTATACCTGGCGCTACAATCTCTCTATTACCGAAAACTTACTATGAAATTGTTCAGGTTCCTATATCATTAAACATTATCGGAGCTGGTTCGGGCAGCACTATCGTGGACGGCCAGCAACTGGGGTCCGTGTTCATCATACCATCAGGCGTGACCGTGGGGCTTGCGGATATGACTATCCAGAATGGGATGACACAATCAGGAGGAGGGATTTACAACGCCGGTACGCTGACAGTGAAAGGATGCAAGATTACTGGAAACACTGCTTATAATGATGGCGGCGGAGTTTGTAATTATGGCACAGCGACGGTAACCGGTAGCACCATCTCCGGGAATCTTGCTTATTATAATGGTGGCGGAATTTGCAATGAAGACGTTGCGACAGTGATAGTGACTGATAGCACCATCTCCGGGAATGCTAATTGGGAGGATGGAAGCGGAATTTGGAATGGTGGCACAGCGACGGTGACCGATAGCACTATCTCCGGAAACACGGCCTACAGAGGCGACGGAGGCGGATTCTATAACCAAGGTGATATCGTGCCCGGATTAGCCACAATATCAGACAGCACCATCTCCGGGAATTTCGCTTACTATGGTGGCGGAATCTGCAATGTTGGCATAGCAACAGTGACGAGTAGCACTATTTACGGAAACACTGCTTATTATGATGGTGGCGGAGTTTGTAATTATGGCACAGCGACGGTAACCGGTAGCACTATCTCCGGAAACACGGCTGAACGGAACGGAGGCGGATTCTTTAATTCTGGAACAGGGGCAGAGTTATCTTTGTCAAACAGCTTAATCACCGGGAACACTGCATATAGTGATGGCGGCGGAATTTACAACACTAACGGCGGCTCTTACAACCCTAACTCTAACAGCAGTTTGGTTGTTGGCGAAACGACCCAGATAACAAACAACCAAGCTACTACCGGCTATGGTGGCGGAATATATTCAGATGCTGGTTCGGTGACGTTTGATGGCAAAAATGTTGGTGTGAAATACAACAAAGCGCATCTTCCGGCTACGGGATCGAGTTGGTATCAGGGATGGGGGGTGTACTTGACATCTGAAGTACCGATCACGAAGAACGGATTCTACTCAGCAACGCAAGTGACAGGCAACGTTAATGTGTAAATGGCTTTTGATAGAGGACAATATGCCCTTCTATCCTTTTTTGAGGGCAATAGACTCTGATGTACATACAATCTACAGATTATAATACAATATAATCTAAAATTAACAATGCCCTTTGTATGTCAAATCTCGAAGTCCCAAAAGAACTAAGTCGGGGGGATGCGCAAGTTACACGCACTTAGATACCGTGCTCATCTAGGTCTATATAATGGGCCACATAATTTTATAAATATGCTTTCGACCTCGCACTCTCGGATGTTGCGCTCTGGATTGTGGGCCGTAATTTGGTTCTAGCCGATGCTGTTTTTTCGATAGCTGGCAATTGTCGATAATTGATTCCATAGTATATGGAATAGAGACTTTGCCAGAAGCAAAAATAGAGCTTGTTAAGAGGATGGCAAAAAGAGGGATGGATTCTTGCGGGTTACACGTACTTAATCATCCTAATCTCACGACGAGGCCATAAAGAGAAGCTACGCATACGGTCGCGCCTACGGTGTTCGTCTAGGTACTACCTAGATGTGATTGAGAATGATTTCTATATAAGTCCTTTATCCACAATCCTGATCTCCTCTTCTGTCAGCCCGTAAAGTTCGTAGACCAGGGCGTCTATCGTCGGTCGACAACTTCAATGGTCAGATGAACAGACTCGACCATCCCACTTCCAATTTCTGAGTTTACCTAAAATCAGAAATTCGATCTACGCCAGGGGCGTATCATCAACCGGTGCATAGACTATTGACATGGTGCATCACCTCGGTTGATGCATAAGATTATAGTTTCGGTGCAAAGGCGGTGCATCAGAAGATCTTCTCCATAGGCTCTAATTAGTAGCAATGGTAGTATAAAGATTGAGAAAAGCATAGCTGGTATAATGCTCATGGGCTCCCTATCCACAGTAGATTCAAAAGCGGTATTTGATGTAAAGGTAGACTCCGACACGCTACTTGATCAAGTGGACTTTCTCCGTATTGATGCCTCCCGAAGACTAGATCCCGCTCATCGGTCTGAAATGGGCCAATTCTTTACCACGCCACCTGTTGCCAGGCTCATGGCTTCCATGTTCACTGAAAGGCCCCAAAACCTCACCATCATAGATCCGGGGGCGGGGGTAGGCTCTCTATCGGCTGCTCTCATTGCCGAAGTAAGCCGTTGGGAAGAGCAAAAGCCCTTATCAATTACCCTTGCAGCCTATGAAATAGAGCCTCTTCTTATTGATTATCTTCATTCTACCATTGAGGAAATCGCCGGGGTATGCAGTAGCGAAGGCATTGAGTTTAAAGCCGATGTCTTCCCGGAAGACTTCATAGCCGCCGGGGTAGTCATGACTACCGGCGGGCTCATCCCTGGAGATCGCAGGCGGTTCAATTGTGCCATACTCAATCCTCCCTACCATAAGATAAGCAATAACTCCAAGACAAGGCAACTCCTCCGGCTGGTAGATATTGAGACAACCAATCTTTACACCGCCTTTATGTGGCTTGTCATCAAGCTATTGGAGCCGGGCGGTGAGATGGTAGCGATAACCCCCAGAAGCTTCTGCAATGGACCGTACTTCCGACCGTTCCGCAAAGCTCTCTTCAGTTCTATGACAGTAAAGAGGGTTCACGTCTATGAGTCACGAAAGAAGGCATTCCAGGATGACGACGTACTCCAGGAGAATATCATCATCCATGCCATCAAGGAGAAGATAGCCGATGAGGACGACAAAGTGGTTATTTCATCCAGCGTTGGACCGGATGATGAATATGTAGCCATGCGGGAAGTTGACTATGATCAGTTTGTACGACCCGACGATCCTGATTTTGTTATCCATATAGTCCCTGATGAGATGGCCCATAGGATCGGAGAGCAGATGAAGGGGCTTGATTCTTCTCTTGGAGATTTAGACCTCATTGTATCTACCGGGCGTGTGGTTGACTTTAGAGCTAAGCACCTGGTAAGGCGTTCACCTTCAGAAGGGACGGTCCCTCTTATCTACCCGGCTCATTTCTCACATGGCTTCATCCATTGGCCGGTTGAGGGCCTAAAGAAGCCTGATGCCATCATACGCGAAAGCCTTGATCTTCTTGTTCCTTCGGACTTCTATGTGCTGGTTAAACGCTTCTCCTCTAAGGAAGAAGAAAAGAGAATCGTAGCGGCGATTTATGATCCTGCGAAGGTCTCTTCTGACTTGGTAGGCTTTGAGAATCACTTGAACTATTACCACAGAAGAGGGAAGGGCATACCGCAACAGTTGGCAAAGGGATTAGCGGCCTTCCTTAACTCTACCCTGGTAGACCAATATTTCCGGCAATTCAGCGGGCATACTCAGGTAAATGCTACTGATCTGAGAAGTTTGAAATATCCTAACGAAGCACGGCTCTTGTCTTTGGGAGAGAGGATTGGTGAGATATTCCCATCTCAGGATGAGCTAGACCAATTGGTGAGGGAGGAATTAGGTATCGTAGAGAGAGAGATGGAGATTGATCCTGTAAAGGCAGAAAAGAGGATCAAAGATACTATTGAAATTTTACATGATTTGGACTTACCAAAAGCTCAACAGAATAGGCGATCCGCCTTAACATTATTGGCACTCTTGGATATGAAAATGGACACTTCTTGGAGCGATGCCTCCAGCCCTTTACTTGGAATTACTGAGATGATGGACTATTTCAGGGATAATTTCGGAGTTAAGTATGCTCCCAATACCAGAGAGACCGTCCGAAGGCAAACGGTTCACCAGTTTGCTCAGGCAGGGTTGATACTGATAAACCCGGATAACCCTTCTAGACCGGTAAATAGCCCGGATACCCGCTACCAGATTGAAGTTAGTGCTCTAAACCTGATGAGGAGCTATGGTTCTCCTTCATGGGGGTCTAATCTCAGGAGCTATCTCACATCGGTTGCATCATCAAAGAAATTACATGCAAAGGAGAGAGAGATGGTCCTAATTTCCGTAAAGCTTCCCAACGGCGATGAACTCAAATTAACGGCGGGCGGCCAAAATGAGTTGATCAAACCCATCATAGAAGAGCTATGCCCGCGTTACCTACCCGGCGGTATTGTGGTTTACATGGATGACGCCGGACCAAAGCGAAAGAAAGTGGCCCTTGAATACCTCAAAGATCAGTTGGACATCAAGATAGATATACATGGAAAAATGCCTGATGTGATAGTTCACATCCCGGAAAAGAAGTGGTTGATCCTGATTGAGGCAGTAACCAGCCACGGACCAATAGATATTAAGAGACACAATGAGCTAAAGGATTTATTCCAAAAACCAGATCTAGGGCTTATCTTTGTAACTGCATTCTTAAACCGTCAAACTATGGGGCGGTATCTCTCTGAGATCGCATGGGAAACGGAAGTATGGGTAGCCCAAGCCCCAACTCACCTAATTCACTTCAATGGAGAACGGTTCCTCGGACCATATTGATCCAAAGATCCTGTAGCCAAACTATACCGTTGCATCAGGGCACCAATTAACGAGAAGTAAGAGAGCTTGCTCCACGTCATTGACATACATATAGAGAATTACCGAAATGTCTTCATGAGACCGAACCAGCAAAACGCATAGCATGAGCCACAAACTCTACTTATGACTATGCAAGTGCTTAACGAACACACTCTACCAAAAACGCCATCATACCCTTTTCGGGACCTCTTTTGCCTTATCGGCCTGGAAGTATTCGCTTTGCCTTAGGCCATTAATAAATACATCTAAAACCAAGTCGAGCACACCCTTTCTCAGCTCCTCAAAATCACTTTTATATGTAGCAAGAGACTGCTCGCTACCTCCAGAAATATGTGAAGACCTCATACATATCAAAACGTATAGTAAATCGTCTAATGATGCAATTTCGAAGTCGAATAAGTCTGATTTTGACTTAAATGATTTAGAAAAGACTATGTTCCCATCTACCAGTGCTCCTATTGATGCCTGTAAATAATTGAGGGTATCATCACCGACCATAGGAGTTGAAAATACTTCTATAAACTTATAATATGCAATATCACAGGACGCACGCAATCGTTGTCCTTCCTCTCGTACTCGCCTCTCTTCATCCCTTCTATGTGAAACCCAATCCGTTATCATACGACCCGCCCAAACAGCAGCTCCACCAGCAAACCCAGATATAACAGATATCCAAGCGGTATCCAAGTTCATTTTATCCCTTCCTCCAGAACTGCCACCATTTCCCCTTTTCCTTGATCTCTTCCCGACCAAATGGTATAGTCATTCATCTACTTCCGTATCTGCCACCAGTGCTTGGTCGACGGCTTTTCTGGCAATGATAGCAAAGATAGATCAGCTATCATCAACGAACGTATTCTGCCATTATATTGTGCGAAGACCTCATCAAAGACTTTCACCATATTGTCCGGTTTAACTCCTTCCAAAGGTGTAAGAAGAGCCACAATCTCCTTTTCAATTTGTGGACTAATTAGCGCAATTTCGCTTGAATATAGAGCCAACTGAGAGAACATCTTATCCAGATTACCGATATTAAGCTTCTGAGGGGGCGTATCGACCGCCAAATAGATTTCATTCATACAGGCAGTAAATTGAACATATACATTTTTTCGTTCCTCTCTAGATAGTTTTCGAGCTTCCTCCATGCGATTTCTTTCTTCTCGCTCGTTGCTGTGTCTTTGTGTTATCCAGACTCCAATCAGTGCGATGGCACCTCCTATTAAGCCACCTGCCACTGATGCACTTGCATTTATTGCGGTAGTATAGAGAATCGACGGTTGCACTAGGGTTGCCGTGATTTGCCCTGCCAAATCGACGCTGTTATTCACTACTGGAATAACCGCTGGTATCAGATTTGCCATTGTTTGGCTTGTTATATTAGGATCTACATTTGTCAAAGGCATTGTTTCTAATCCCTCCTCCAGAACTGCCACCAGCTCTTGGCCCTGGCCTCTTCTTGCCAATGTCATGGATCAAATAGGTCTGCCGCCATTTGCATAGATGATCCAATTATCACAAGCGCGGAAGTGATTAATGCGTTTATATTTTGATTTCCCACATCATACCAAGTTGTTCCCCACAATTTTTGCCATGGTTGTCTGCCTGTTATGCAATCCTTTACAGGTGGTCTTCCTTTCCCAAAAAGTACGCTCCCGATCAACAATAATGAGGCACAAATATTTATCAAAAACCCTACTAGTTTTAACTCTCGGCTAAGTGTCCAGATCATCATGTTCAATCCCTCCGCCAAAATGTCCACCAGTGTTTAGCCCGGGCTTCTTCCTGGCCAGGCGGCAAGGCTGGTATCTTCAGTGCAAGGCCGTCTGCCAAGGCACGTAGATCATTGGTCATGCTTCGCAGATGTTGAATCTCACTCTCTCGCACCTCAAGAAGCTTTTGCAGGTGCGCAATCTCCTGGCGTTGCTGCTCCTCCTGAGTGTTGACTGGTGCAACCGGGTGCAGATAAGACTCGATTGCGTTGCCTACCACATCGGACCGGTGTACCTTCTGAGCACCTGCAAGCTCGTCTAAGCGGTGCAGGGTATCATCGTTTACGCTTGCATAAACTCTCTGCATTATGCTCCCTCAAGGTGCACTTAGCAGGTGCAGATATTCACCTTTTCGGTTGTCTCTAAATTGGCAAGTACTTAAGGAAGATACGGAGAACTAGAAAACATGATAGAAATAACAGCAAATAAAATGAAACTGATACTTGGAGCAATGAAAATAAGCAAATCCATACAGGTATCGGTTGATGATATTAATTCGTTGATATCCGGGGAACTTGAAGAGGACGAAATACAAGATCTCCTAGAAATCACAGCGGATGAGTTCCGTTACGTCAAGATACAGAAACTTCCAGTCAACGGTGTCTCTGTTGTAGTATCCGCAGAACTCACTGCACGCGGGCGACAGTACTTACGAGAAGAAGCCGAGTAACCTAATAATAACTTCCGCCATTCACCTACCGTTGCCGGTGTCACTGTACAAAGGTTGCCATTCTAAATGACACCGGCTTAACATAATGCTAGGCGCATGTGCCTGCTCCTGCCCGCCCTGACCTGCACTTCTGCCGTACGCCTCGCTTTCGCCCAGGCTGGCACTTCTCAGGTGCAGCCCATCCCTTTAGGGATCGGCAACGGTCATGATGGTTTCGGACCGCAGGCCGAAAGTCCCGCAGGACCGTTCGCCTTCATGACCGACGACGAGGGCGTTAAGGGCTGCACCGATGCCAGCCAGGCGGCGAGGTGCAGGAAGTGCCAGAACAGCGGGCCAGGTGCAGCATAGTGCCCGGCCTGCATCTTGATAAGTGGCCGCAGCCACTTCTGCCGGTACTGAGCAGAGCCCCGTACGTGCATCTCTGTAATGCGTGCCGTCATCTGGCTACTGTTCGCAAGGATTACACGGCTTTTCATGCCGACCATGCTTTTCTACATGAGCACAATACCTTGCTGTGTGATTCGAAAGACTGCGGTCTTTCTCATCTTCCTTACTGTATAGTATGTAATATGATAATAATGAACAGATAATGATTGCAAGACCTTGAGTAAGACTTTACTAGAGATTTTTTGGTAGTGGTTGTTCGTTCGTTCTTTGGTTGGTTGTGAGTTCCCTTTTCTGTCTGTCTTTGGTGATCTTGAGCGGCAGCTTGGCTTTAGCCTTCCTTCCTTGGAACCGGCGCCCGCAGGCGCCGGTTGGCATCCGGAGGCCGTTGGCAGGCCCCGTGAGCCCGTCTCAGGGCTCGGGCCGGGGACCGCATCAGCGGTTCAGCTGCGAACGCCTTTAATGGCGTTCAGCTGACCCGAAGGGCCAGCCCGTGATTCACGTGCAACCTCAACAGAGGTTCACGTGATATCCCTACTCTCAGGTTCTACAGAATACGGCAGTGACCACGTGTTTCCATGCTGCGAGCCGCAGCGAGCACACGGCTCAGTTCCGTCCGCGGGTCGCCGTGAGGCGGGGTACCCGCGGAATAGGGCGAGCTACAGGCGCCTTGATTCCTCGACGCAATATACTACAAGCTGCCCGTGCGCCCCGATTTCCAGACCGGTATCAGTAGACATGACTGGCTTGAGTGCTACCAGGCCCGGGAGAACATGGTCATGGTCTGCAACCCGACCAAAAACGACGGCGCGACCCGACCTCCCAGGCAGGTAGAACGCAAGGCAGCAATCCCCGTGCACGGGGAAGGGCATAGCGGCAGGCGTGCCCGGCTGTACTGCCGGGCTCCGAGAGCACCGCAGTGCGATTGTCTCATTAGTCGTCGTGGCGGACCGTGCGTATAAAACATTACTTGTAAAGTTCTGGCTATGTGCGAGTAAAGTTCCCGAAGCTCTCTTGCAGTCTCGAAGCTCTTCTCTTCCTCTCATTCCCTCAAAATCTGATACTTTTTCCCCTCTTAAATCGGGAATATGTAAATAAGATGGAAATCGCTTTTGGCTTCTAGATAACACCACAACGGCGGACGGAGGTTTTTATTGTAGACCGTATAGGGTCCCTCCCAAAACGGTATTAGAAAAGTAGGGTGTCTGTTCTTTCTGGAAACACTATCAGGAGATTAGTGAGTAGAGGGTGTAGATAGTCTACCTTTTAACTCGTCTTGTAGCAAATATAAAGGCTAATAAAGGGTAGACTGCCTACACCCCCTACAGTTAAGTTTTCCGCTTCCGTTTGTGGTGTCTACCATATCCTCTACTCCTTTATTCCGGGTATCTTGGATTGTGTATCCTTTGTAAACCAATCTTCTCGGTTCTTCAGTGCTATGTTCAGATAGAACGTCTTGCCGTTGCTCATTCCTTTCTTGTAGCCTTTGTTACGCATTGCTGTGCCAAATGCTGTTGGAGTTATTGGTTCCATTTTCAGTACGTACATGTACTTCACGTAATTGTCATACAGTGGCGTTGCTTGTACCTTTTGGCCTCTGGCTTCCTCGATGGTGTTATCCGTGAACATGCATAAAGGATCTTCATCGATTTTGTACGAATCAAGGTGTTCTTTCATCCATTCGGGTACTCCTTGCCCGATTTCGTCTAATATCTTGATTCCCTCAATCATGTAATTCAGTATGCCGGAATACTCCTTCATCAGGCGTTGATACATGTTGTAATCTTTCTCTGCTTCTGGTATTCTGTGTTCGCAAGGTATTATTCGCACTCGGTCCGCAAAGCTGTGATCCATGGTGTTAGATTTCGGTATGTGGTTTGTCGCCATTACTACCTTGCATTTCGGCTTGTAGTTGAAGGGTTTCATGTGCTTCTCGACTGCTGCTATCACTTCACCGCCTGTTATGTCTTTTAGTAACGGCTCATGCCAATAGTCTCCGGGTTTGAACTCCTGAACATGAACCAGTCTCGCGCCTATCCAATTTGCGACTTCCCATCTTGGGTTATCGTACTGACTGGCTACAAATGTCTCTCTCGAAGCTCTTACCGCATAAGTTCCTAGTATTGATGCTGCTGTACCGAGGATAAGCGATTTTCCGGTGTCGGTGCCACCATGCATTAGATAAAATGCTTTACTGTTCACATCACCGGTTAAGAGCCTGCCACAAACGGCTTGAAAGTACTTGGCCATGTCGCCGGTTCCGAATTGTTTTTCTACGACTGCATCCCATTTCGGGCACTTCTTGCCAGGGTCATATCTTACGGTCGCCTGCTTTGTCATTAGGTAATCTGGTGAGTGTGGTAAAAGCTCATCTGCTAGCAGATTGACCACACCGTTAAGGACATTCAAAAGGCAATCGTCTTTATCCCATTCGTCTATTGCGGTTGGTGTTGCTGTTAGTCTTATCTGATTCCATAGTTCGGTATTAACTCGGGCAGTGTATAGCCTTTGTACGTCTCTGCCCATTGCATCACCGCATTGCATCAGAATATCGTTAACCGTCTTCGTTATTTCGTTCTTAGCCTCTGCTCCTGTGATGTAAACACCGTGCGTATAAGCAGCGTATGAGTCAGTCTGTTCCGCGGGCTTTCTGATATGGTTAACTTCATTGACAAGCTTTAGAAGCTCCATGTGATCTAATTTTAGGTTATCTACATTGCCCGTTACCAGTTTTCTTAACCTTGCTATCCGCTCTTGTTCTGCTTCTTCTTCCTCCACATCAAGCCCGCCAGGCTTATATCTTGCTACACTTTCTACTATCTTCTTAAGTTCTGAATCGATTAGTGGCGGGCTGCATAGCTTTTTATTTTCTCGTCTTAGCTCCTTTAATATCTCGTCTTCTTCCTTCCCTTTTCCTCTCGCAGCACTCGCCATGCGGAACATGGCGTTATTACGGTTTCCGTCTGCGTATTCATCTCGTGTAATCCGCGCCTTCGTTTGTGGTGTTGTTTTCTGGCCTGCGGCTATTCCGTTGCACCATTCTATAGGTAGTTCGTTGACTGTTCGGCCTGCTCTTGCTTCCCATATGTAAAGGCCGCCCGACGCATGGTTAGAGGGCGGTAGAATGACGTAACCTTTAACGGTCCTTATGTCCATACCATCAAACACTTTAGCCCGGTTTCGGATCTCTGGTGCGCCTTCTGGCAGCTTATAAAAATGATGTTGGCCTCCTCCGCCCGTGTTGCTCGTTTTCGTAACTGGTGGCGGTCCGAATCGTTTGATAAGATCCCTTAATAGTCCGTTCTTGATTCCTTCCTTCTCGATGTCTAGGACTATTTCGTTCTCCTTGGGTCTGTATCCAATATTTGCAGTCGGCCAGGCTTTCCACCAGGATTTTACTTGCTCTATGTCGTTGGTGGCTTCGTTGTGTCCCTTAGATGTCCTAGGATGCTTCCCTGGCGACCTGCAATCTGCATCTCCACAACTACACGTGCCGTTTACCATCTCGAATACGGGGAATATCGTTAAGCCTTCCTTTGCGTATTGGATGGCTCTTTCTGCGATTGTTGGCCCGTTCGATACTTTTATATTGTCAGCCCGGTTACTTTTATTGTCTAAGGAAGGTATTTCATTGGAGCCCGGAGTCATGTTCCCGGCTCCTTACTTTTATCGCTTATCGGATTGTCCTTAAGCATATCCTCAAGATGCCATGCCTCGAACGCTTCTCTCCATTTCCGTTGATATGCCTCTTCAGCGTCGATATGAGCTTGTATCCTGAACTCATCGGCCTCCTTGAGTGCTTTGTAAAGCACTGATGAATCCACTAAGACCGCCTCCCGTTACCATGACTTACAAGCTTCGCGACTCGGGTTGCTGTGCTCGGGTCTACGTCATCCGGGAGTGAATAGAAAATACCATGCTTATCTTCGATGCTTTCCAGCTTTCCGGCCAGATTCAACTTGAGGCAGTTCCGATAAATCACAGTCTTGTCTATGCCGGTAAACTTTGAGATCTTACTGACTCTTAGGTTACCATGTTCCTTGAGGCATTGCGTTATCTTCGCTTGT
>Ga0182011_10003723_pt1 | contig 12428 bp, 6 predicted proteins | sample 711E1DmetaG_FD_120481 | JGI IMG/M metagenome (GOLD analysis project Ga0182011, IMG submission 120481) | Permafrost microbial communities from Stordalen Mire, Sweden - 711E1D metaG | ecosystem: Environmental > Terrestrial > Soil > Wetlands > Permafrost | place: Sweden: Stordalen | collected... | reverse complement strand
TCCTGCTGTCATTCACCTTTTATTTCCTGGAGCTGTACTTCCTGAAGCCCGCCCCAAAAACATAGTTCAGCATTCTTATGAAAATTCCAGAACCTGGATTGTTTATCCACGGATAAACGCGGATGAATGCTGATTCTTGGATAAAACCCTGATAAACTAATCTCAAATTTTATTTTATCTGCATTCATCTGCGGTAATAAAGAGTTCCAAATCGCCCGGATGGATAATTATTGGAGAATTGCATGGACAAATCCGGAGAGGGTAGATCGACCAGTTTCTTGCAAAGCCTGCGCGACCTGCCCGCCAACGTGTGGGTGGTGACAGCCACCTCCTTCCTGACGGACGTCTCCTCGGAGATGATCTTCAACCTGGTGCCGCTGTTCCTGGCCAACGTGCTGAATGCCGGCACGGCCGTGATCGGCCTGATCGACGGGCTGGCCGAAACCACTGCCAGCATCATGAAGATCTACTCCGGAGGTCTTTCAGATAGGCTCGGCCAACGTAAATGGCTGACTGTGCTTGGCTATGGCATCTCCACAGTCTCAAAGCCGTTCCTGTACATCGCCAATACCTGGGGCTGGGTGCTGGGCGTGCGCGTGGCCGACCGCTTCGGCAAGGGCGTGCGGACCTCGCCGCGCGATGCCCTGGTGGCAGACAGCATCGACGAAAAAACGCGCGGCCTGGCCTTCGGCATGCACCGAGCCGGGGATACGGCCGGGGCCTTCTTTGGGGTTTTGATCGCAGCAGTGATCGTCTGGCTGACCGAGCGCGGCGCGGCCGACCTGACCCGGCACACTTTCCAGATCCTGGTTCTGGTCAGCATCGTCCCGGCGGTGCTGGCGGTGGTGGTGCTGGCCGTGTGGGCCAGGGAGACCGGCATCCGACGCCAGACCAAGGTACCGGTCCTGAGCATGCAAGGGATGAATGCCCGCTTCAAGGTGTTCATGCTGGTGCTGGTCGTGTTCACGCTGGGCAACTCCTCGGATGCCTTCATCATCCTGCTTGGTCAGAACCGCGGCCTGGACGTGCTGCAGATCCTGCTGATGCTGTTGACCTTCAACCTGATCTATTCGGTCCTATCCGGACCGCTGGGGGCGCTCTCCGACAAGATCGGCCGGCGCCGGCTGATCATCGGAGGTTGGATCGCGTATGGGTTGGTGTATCTCGGCTTTGCCCTATCCAAGACCGGCTGGCAGATCTGGACTTTCTACGCCCTGTACGGCATCTATTACGCCGCCACGGAAGGCTCCTCCAAGGGTTTTATCGCCGACCTGGTGCCGGCCGACCGGCGCGGTACCGCCTATGGGCTCTATAACGCCGCCATCGGGGTAATGGCCTTCCCGGCTTCGCTGATCGCCGGCCTGCTGTGGCAGGGGGCTTTCGGCTGGCACGGGTTGGGCGCCCCGGCGCCCTTCTTCTTTGGAGCTGGGCTGGCCCTGCTGGCCGGGCTGCTGTTCTGGGTGCTGGTGCCAGCCAAAGAGCCAACAGGTTGACGATCACCCCGAAGAGAGGAATGAAAAACGAGTGACGAATACCGTCACTCGTTTGGATTCTTTTTACTTCCTGCACTTATTATTTCAAACCAACCAGCTCATACACATCCAGTGGCTCGCTTTTACCTTTTACCTGCAACGAAGTGCAAGGCTTTACCTCCACCTGGTCCTTGACACGCTGATAGGCTGCCTTGCTGATCAGAATCTGACCCATGGCGGAATTTTCCTGGATGCGCTTGGCAGTATTGACGCTGTCGCCAATGGCAGTATATTCAAGGCGTTTTTCGTTTCCGATCCAGCCCAAAACCGCCTCGCCGTAATGAATGCCCACGCCAAAGGACAGGTGGGCCTCGGGCGGGAGTTCGGCGTGCAATGCTTCCACGGCGGATTTAAGAGCCAGGGCGGCGCGCACAGCCCGCAAACTATGATCGGCCTGCGGCAAAGGTGCGTTGAACCATGCCATGACCGCATCGCCCAGGAACTTGTCCACCGTACCCTCCTGGGCCAACACGGCTTCCGCGCCGGCCGCCAGGTAACGATTCAGCACGGTCACCAGTTCGGCCGGAGAGCGCTTCTCGCTGTAGCTGGTGAAGCCGCGGATATCGGCAAACAATACGGTGATATCGCGCAACTGGCCGCCCAACTTCAGGCTGTCGGGGTCGATCTGGTCGAGCACGGCCGGGGAAACCATCCTTTCCAGCAGGCGGCGCTGTGCCTCCAGTTTATTATGCTCGGTCATGTCATCGACCACAATCGCGACACCCTGGGTGGTTTGGTTGGCATCCTTGAGGGGTGACAAATTGAGCCGCCAGTCCTGAATGCCAAACTGAGGGTGATTATGAGTAATCTCGAGACCCACCACCGCTCGATCGGTTTCACGCACGGAGGCCAAGTGTGCCTGGAGCTCCAATGGAAAGGCCTCATCCAGGCTCTGGCCGACCAGGCTGGCATTGGTTTGCCCCAGGATGGACTCGGCGGCACGGTTGCAGAGGGTAATTTCATCCTTTACATCCGCAGTTAATACCCCGCTGGCGATGGAAGCGAAAATGTTGTCCATCAAGTTCTTGAGTTCGGTAACCTCGGACAAGGTAAGCCGGACGGATGCAAACAGGCGGGCATTCTCGATGGCGATGGCTGCCTGGTTGGCAAAGATTGTCAATAGATCCTTATCCGCTTCCTTGAAGATGCCGGAGCGGATGCGGTTATCGGCGTAGATGACTCCGATCAATTCAGCCTTGGCTTTAAGCGGTACGCACAGGATCGAGCGCAGGTTATAGGCCACAACGCTTTCCTGACCGCCAAAACGCGGATCCTCCTGGGCATTGGTGGTCAATACCGGTTCGCCAGAATCGATCACACGCTGGATGATGGTGCGGCTGATGGCAAACTCATTCGGGTTGATGGATTCCTGCTCCCAGTTGCGGGCGACGTGTGTGACCATCTGGCCGTGCGAATCCCGCAACATCAGAAAACCGCGTTCGGAGCCCGTCAGGCGGACAATGGTGTCCATAACCAGTTGCAGGACCTCATCCAGTTCGAGGGAGGAGTTGACTGCCTGGGTAGTGGTGGCCAGGGCCAGTAATTTACTGCGCTCTTCCTCAATTAAACCCACCTGCTTGCTGAGGCGGAAGAGCATATCTTCCAGATTGGATAATCCTTCCAGTGTATTGGGCGGAAGGCTGCTGCGAAAGCCATGCAGAGACGTACGCATCTGGCCAGTTAATTTACTGATAGCCAAAATTTGCTCATTTAATGGAATTGGCAGTTCGTTTGTCATACGTGTTTCCTGAGGAACGCTAAAGGTGGATAAAAGGCAAATGCTTTTACACGATTGGTTAATGACGGCCAAGCCCAAATATACCCCCAAATCTTCTCCAGCGCTGTTGAAGAGCAGCGCGGATGGCTGCCTGCCGGATGGCTTTGGCAGCATCACGGGCAGGGTACAGTCTCCCATGAATCCGGCTATAAAGCTGGCGATGGTATTCGAGCAAGAGGGCATCAATCTCCTCCGAAACATGTGGGAGACGTGCAGCCAGTGCGGCGGCGGCCTCGGCGGGGGTTTGCGTGGGTGTCGTTTTCACGCCCAACCAATGCAGGCTCGTATAAACGGTATTGAAGGATCTTTCAACCGGATTTAATGCGGCCAGGTAGGCCCAGTGCGTGAGCCAGCCGGGTGGGGTCAGTCCCAGGTTTTCGGCGAAGTGCTTCAAAGCGAAAGGCAAAGACCAGCGTGTAATTCCCTGATCATTTACGGGAATTTCATCGATCAGGCCAGAGGAATTAATACTCATTATAGTAATGAGGATGGCGCAAATCAAAATAAATCCCAAGATCCAGTTCAAAAAAGAGGCCCTCCCGGAGTTTGCGCCTGTCTTTTCAGCCGGTGAGGGCGTGGGGCGGCCTGCTACAATCTGCCCGGGGAGAAAAGGTGGCGTAGCACTGCTGCCCTGCTCGGCGGAGAGGAGATTTCCGCCGGACGGGCGCACGAGGGGCGCCTGATTGCTGGTAGGCTCGAATTCCACCCAGCCCAGCCCGGGGAAATAGACCTCCGGCCAGGCGTGCTCATCCTGCGCACGCACCACATATAGGTTTGGCGGAGAAAATTCACCCTGGGCGAACCCGACCACCAGCCTGGCAGGAATTTCCACGCTGCGCAATAAAATGACCTCGGCGGTGGCATAGTAATTACAGAAGCCTTTTTTGGAATCAAAAAGGAACCAATCCAATGAGTCCCGACCAGGCGGGGGATTCACAACCGTGGTCGAATAAGTGATGTGGCTGCGCAAGTATTGCGTAATGGCATCCGCCTTGTCATAAGGCGTGAGGGCTTGCGCGGTGATCTGATGAGCCAATGCCACGATCTCCGGCGAGAGGTTATCGGGCAATTGCAGATTTTCAGCTGTGACCCAATCAGGGTAGGCACCTCCGGCATTGCGCAGCTGGAGGACGGTCGGCCCGGACACATTGGCGTGAACCAGGTACTTTTCCCCGGACATGACGGGCGGCGTCGACAGGAACTCGACCGGGTCCACTTTCCTCTCGGGTACCTGCAGGGCCACCAGTAGGGAGGGATGGCTGACCCAGACAGGGTTGGCGGGTGTAACCAGCACAGCCAGATTCGCCACCAGGGAGGTGAACGTAAATTCACCCGTCAACTTGACCGGGAAGGCCAGCGGGATAGGACTCCCACCCGGCTGGAAAGGCGTATTGGAGGCGTCGCGCGTATACCACCGGTCGTTCAAGAAAAAATTATAAGAGCGGACCTGCCAGTAAAAACGCGGCACACTGTAGCTAAGGGAGGCCGGGCCATGGCCAAGCTCGGGCTCGCCAGTCGGCGTCTGGATGCGGAAATATACAGTATCCCCGGTCGCAGCCTGGCTGCCCAGCGCCAACGTGTCGGGATAGAATTCGACCGGCTGCAGTTTCCCGACGGCGTTCAGTCCCGCCACCGCGTGGCCAAGGTTTTCCTGCACGGTGTGGAACGGGCGGGTGAGATTATCCCAGGCGGTTTTGATATTCGAAAATGATTGGAGCGAAGTTGGCGCCAACCAGACCAGCAGCACGAGAATGACCGAAGCGATTACCAGGGAGATATTAAGATCCGTTCTCGACTCGGCCAATGCCAGCACGTGTTGTTCCTTCCAGAACCTGCGTCTCTGTACATAGGTCAGGCGACCCAATTCAAGCAGGCAAAGGAGAAAATAGAGAAAGAGAAGAACGTTGCCACTCTTATTCCCAGCGTCATATAAATGAATGGTTACCAATACCGCCCCGGCCGGGACAACCGCAGCGATAAAATTACCGAAACGGGTTAATGCATAGCCGGCCATCAAGCCGATGATCCAGAACACCAGCGCCATGAAAACTACGAACAGCACGGTATCGTGCACCGGCTGGGCCTTAATAAACAGACCCAGCGAAGCTGCCAGGCGGTTGCTTAGACCGGCAAGGCGCTCCAACCAGGAAATCCCTGCGTAAAAAGACCAACCCAGTACGAGGAGGATTATTGGAATGCTGAAACCAATTGAAAACCATAAAATGGCTGTTCGCTTGAATTGGCTGAAACCGAGGGCCAACCCCAGCACAACCCCGATCACGGCGAGAACGACAGGGGCCCCCAGACCCGGAGCCCATTGCGTGGCTACCAGGCGTTCACTGGTTTCAAGCACAAGGAGGATAAGGATGGCTGCAGATGGGAAATCCCACAGACGTGCGGGAGGGCGATTCATACTTTGAGTGTACAATAAACAGCACCAAATCGTCAATTCTCCCGGAGGGTTCATGCAATCCATTCTGGATTTCGGGGTTCGACTCGTAGTTGGCATGCAGGGGTTGGGGGCCTGGCCAACCCAGCCCATGCAATTTTTCTCCTTATTGGGTACCGAAGATTTTTTCGTGGTGGCACTGCCCATCCTGTACTGGTGCGTGGATAGCATGTTGGGCCTGCGCGTGGCCGTGATATTGTTAATTGGAACAAATATCAACGCGGCCTTCAAATTGGCTTTGCATGGGCCGCGCCCTTACTGGTATAGTCCACAAGTGCGCACCCTGGCGACCGAGAGCTCCTTCGGCGTCCCTTCCAGTCACGCCCAAAATGCTGCCACAATATGGGGTCTGCTGGCGGCAACCCTGCGAAAATGGTGGGGCTGGCTGGCCGCCGTGCTGCTCATATTCCTGATCGGACTTTCACGCCTGTACCTGGGCGTGCACTTTCCCCAGGATGTGCTGCTGGGCTGGTTGATCGGCGGCCTGTTTCTGTGGCTGGCACAGCGCTGTTGGGATCCGATATTTGCCTGGACAAGAAAATTGCATGCCAGCCAGCAGGTTCTGGCGGCCTTCCTGGCCTCTTTGTTGATAATCCTGATGCCGGCCATACCCTTCCTATGGTTAAAAGTCACAAACTGGCAGCCACCGCAGGATTGGGGCATGTTCGCGACACAGGCACTTACATTGTCGGATGTAGCGACCATGGCCGGGTTATTCTTCGGGATGTTGGTTGGGGTGGTCTGGATGGCTGCTCAAGGCGGTTTCGAGGTCAAAGGCCTATGGTGGAAACTTGTCTTGCGTTATTTGCTGGGTATAGCGGTTGTTTTATTCATCCGGTCCGGCTTGAAATTGATCTTTCCCAGCGGCGAGAACGCGCTGGCGTATTTCTTCGGTTATCTGCGTTACATGGTGATTGGTTTCTGGGTAACCGGTGGCGCGCCATGGACATTTATTCGGGTCAAACTGACAGAAAAGCTGCACACTCCCATCATTAAGGTGGCCTGATACAGAAGGATGTTTTTTGGCGTCTGATATAATCAAACCGGCATGGGCAGCACTCTCGAACGTGGTGTACTGTTACACAGACGCTTCCGGATCATAGAAATCCTGGGACAGGGGGGCATGGGATCGGTTTACCGTGCCGTGGATGAGAACCTGGGCATGGATGTGGCTGTTAAAGAAAACCTCTTTACCAGCGCTGACTATGCCCGCCAATTCCGCCTTGAAGCTGTCATCCTGGCCAATTTGCGTCATCCGAACCTGCCGCGGGTGACCGATCACTTTGTAATCGGTGACCAGGGCCAGTATCTGATCATGGACTACATCGAGGGGGAGGATTTACGCGAGCGCATGGAACGCAGCGGCCCCATTTCCGAGGAAGAGGCCATCCTGATCGGCGCAGCCATGTGCGATGCCCTGCAATATTTGCACACGCGCGAACCGGCGGTCATCCACCGCGACGTTAAACCCGGCAACGTTCGGATTACCCCGGATGGCCATATATTCCTGGTGGACTTCGGTCTGGCGAAACTGGTCAAACACGGCCAGGCGACCACCACCGGGGCACGGGCGATGACACCCGGTTATTCTCCGCCCGAGCAATACGGCACGGCACGCACGGACGCACGCACCGATGTGTATTCTCTCGGGGCCACCCTGTATGCTGCATTGACAGGCATTATTCCAGAAGACGGGCTGTCGCGGGCCATGGATAACGTCGAATTGACCCCGGTGCGCAAGCGCAACCCGAAAATTTCGCGCAAGCTTGCCAACGCGATTGAAAAAGCCATGTCGATCAGACCAGATGATCGTTTCCAATCGGCCGAGGAATTAAAACAGGCGCTGGTTTCTTCAAATTTCAAGGCGCAGCGCCTGGAGGGGGAGATTACTCTCGAACCTGCTGCGCCAACCGGAAGAATTATAGAGAACGGGAACCTTGCCCAAGAAATTCCGCCTTCCGAGAACGTACCCCCGCCTGACAGTCCATCTTCAATACATCGCAAACTGCCTAGACGGGGCGGCAGTATTCGGACATTTCTTTCCATTGTCCTGCTGGTAATTCTGGCTGCCCTGGCTTCCATCATTATCTTCCGGTCACCTGTTTCGAAAGTGTTCCTGGCGTTACTGGTGACTCCCAGCCCTCATCCAGATACAGCGACCGCGACACCCATGGTTAAACACACGCCGCTGCCCGTCAGCACAAACACGGCTACTGCGACCCTGGCCGATTCTGCGACGCCAACCATAACAGCAGTCCCAATTATTTTCCTGCCATCCATGACACCCACGGTGACCCAAACATTGGGGCCAACCGCGACCCTGCCGGGAGGCGGGTACAGCCAGATAGCTTTTGCATCCACCCGCAATGGAGATCCACAAATCTTCATGGTCAATTCGGATGGCAGTAATTTGCAAGAGCTAACGAATATCCCGGGCGGGGCCTGCCAGCCCGATTGGTCTCCAGACGGAAACCATATTGTCTTTATTTCCCCCTGCCAGTCAGCGCAGGACGATTCTCCAGGTAATTATAAAAATGCCAAGTTATACATGATCAATTTCGACGGAACCGGGCTGATCGAAGTCCCATCGACTGAATCTGGAAATTTTGACCCGGCCTGGTCCCCGGATGGGAACCGGATTGCTTTTGCAACCTCGACGAGTGGTTCCGTGCAAATTTACACCATTAACCTGGTCGATCACGTTGTAACCCCCCTGACACAAGCCTCCCCGGACGTTCGCATGCCGGATTGGTCACGACAACCGGCTTGGTCTCCGGACAGCCAACAAATCATCTATACCGGCCACAGCCGGCTGACCGATGCCCTGCAAATCTGGGTCATGAGCGACCTGGGCCAGAACCAGACCGTGTTGATCAACAGAGGTTCCGCCTATTGGGATTTTCTGCCTAGTTGGTCACCGGATGGAAAAACTGTCCTATTTAACGAATCAAACGGTCCACAAGTGCTGGGTTGGTTGATGCTTTTCGATGACACAAATCCCGAGACCGCCCAGGCGGTGCACTGGCGCAGCGGCACCGTTGCCAACCACGGCAGTTTCTCTCCCGATGGGCTCTGGTTGGTCTATCAAAGCATCAATACCGCCTGTGCAGACTGTCCTAACTTTATTATTTACGTTGTCAGGAACGCCAGCGGAAACCCGCCGATCGACATATCCGGCGAGAAGGGTGAAAATTTTGATCCGGTTTGGCGCCCGATCGCCGCACCATAAAACCGGTGGAGTGAGCTTCTTTTCGCCTTGACGGACTCAGTCGGATTTTGACGAAGTGCGTCTTTTCATTTAAACGCACGTATCCGGATTTATAAATAACGTGCCGGTCCAATTTTGGACAAGTCTGCGTGCCACAAGTCAAGAAAATGAGAGATTTTTTTACTGGGTCGGTATACCTGGGAGTGTCGGGGTTGCCGCGGGTACTGTCGTAACCGTGGGAATATCGGTCGGAAGCGGCGAAGGGGTGACCGTGGGGGTTGGCCAGGGAGTGGGGGTTGGCAAGGGGGTTGGAGTAGGTACGATCAAATTCAGGTGGATATTCTGATCGGCATAGTTGCTCCCGGCTCCTTGCAAGTACAGGCGCAGGGTGACCTGGCCGTTGGGCATGCCGGTCAGGTTCCAGGTATAAACATCGTACGGATTCACGATCGGAGTGTTAATGTCGCCGATCAGTTTGATCCAATTCCCGGGGTTCTGGCTCGAACTCCAATCCAGCCGCCATGAACGGAATCCAGATGAGGCGGTGGCGACAATATTGATATCCAATGATGATTGCGTGATGGTCTGCCCATCTTGCAGGCCGACAATCTGCAATTGCGGGCGCGGGTCGTTGGAGGTGCATGGCCGATCAGGGACAAAGAAATCATCCGGGAAACCCATGGTACGCGCCCATTGTTGGCCGGCCTTATCCTGGCGGATCCAAGCCTGCGCCCACTGCTCGGTCACATTTATGGCCAGACGGTCATCCACATAAGCATTGGTACAATCCGGGGAAGCCAGCAGACCGGTCCAGGTATCAAACTGCACCTCGCGCCAAATATCATCTTCCGGTGGAAGCGGTGGCTGGTCCACGGCAAAATATTCCTGGCGCTGGCTGGGGCACCACTGGGACGGCTGGGTGCCGGAGACAGTGCAGATGGTGCGCTGCACGATGCCGCTCGGCATGCTGAAAGGTGTCGGATTGCCTCCGGTCAGAACCTTGATGCCATAGGTCATGAACTGCGACCAAATGGGGCCGGCGCCGGTCACGCCGGTGGTATTTAGCATGGGCGTATAGTCTGCGTTTCCCACCCACACACCCACCGCCAGATCTGGAGTGTAGCCAAGAGTCCAGTTATCGCGCGAGTCATTCGAAGTGCCGGTTTTGACCGCCACCTGGAAAGGCAGATTCAGAACCGAATTCGTCCCATAGGTCGGGACGCGCGCCTGGTTATCGGACAGGATGGAGGACATGAGGAAGGTATGCTCGGGACGCAGGACCTGCTGGCCGGCTGGCGGCTGGTACTGGTAAACCACGCTGCCCTTGAAATCCACAATCTTCAAAATTGCGACAGGCGGTATCTTGATCCCGCCATTGGCAATGACGGCATAGCCACCCGTCATCTCCAGCAGGCTCACTTCGCCGCCGCCCAGCGTAAGCGACAGGCCGTAATCATCGCGGGTCAGGCTGGTGATCCCCAGGCGTTTGGCCATGGCGATCAAACCGGTATCCCCGTACACACCAATGAATTGCAGTGTCTTGACTGCCGGGATATTAAGCGAATTTGCTATGGCCGTGCGGACGGTGACCGGACCTCGATACTTGAGGTCGAAATCGGTCGGTACATATTTCGGGTTCGGATCGTTCGGCAGGCCGGAAGGTGGAAATTCTGAAGGCACGTCCCAGATCAGCGTGGCGGGGGTCCAACCTTTTTCAAAAGCGGCCAGGTAGGTGAAAGGTTTGATGGAGCTGCCCGGCTGGCGGGTCGGACTGACCGCCATGTTGATCTGCCCGGCATTGACCACGTTGTTGAAATCGGGCGAGCCCACCATTGCAAGTATCTCCCCCGTGGAAGGCTTGATGGCGACCAAAGCACCATCGGTTACATGTTTAGCGGCCAATGCAGTAACTTGGTTCGTGACTATTTGCTGGGCGGCATCCTGCATGGCCGGATCAAGCGTGGTATAGACGGTAAAGCCCGAGCGATAGATCGTTTGCGGGTCGTAGCGGGATTCAAGTAGGCTGCGGATGTACTCAACCCAATGGGGATAACGCATATCTTCCGTTGGCGGATTGAAGGCCTGGTTCTGGATCTCCTGGAGGGCATTTGACGCTGCGCTTTCATCCACGCAAACTTTTTGGGGAGAATTGCTTACATAAATACATTGGCGCTGCGTACTTACCGCAAGCATCGCCATGACCACCTCCTGGAAACGAGCCAGGGTGGGTGCCCGGTTGGAATAGATATCATACACCGAGGGTGCCTGCGGCAGGCCGGCCAGGAAAGCCGCCTGACCCACGGTTAATTGACTGGCGGTGGTATTGAAATAGGTTTCGGCGGCAGCCTCCACACCGTATGCCAGGTTACCGTAATAGATTTCATTCAGATACAGCTCCAGGATCTCATCCTTGCTGTAGCGGTTTTCAATTTCTGTCGCAAGGATGGCCTCGTGCACCTTGCGCAGGTAGGTCTGCTGGTTGCGTTCCTCGGGGGTCAGCAGCAAGGCGCGAGCCAGTTGTTGGGTGATGGTCGAAGCGCCCGAGACTGTTTCTCCACTGCGAAAATTCTGCCAGAAGGCCCGAACAATGGCGAGAGGATCGAATCCGCCGTGGGAGTAGTAATCCTTGTCTTCGGTGGCAATGGTCGCCGCCAGCATGGTTGGGGAGATTTCGTTCAAAGGCACATATGTGCGCCGCCCGGCCTGGGGGTCAAGGATCTCATACAACAGGTCCCCGTTGCGATCCAGAATGCGGGTAGTCTCGAATTGCAAAGCGCGCTGCTGCAAATCGCTGACACTGGGCAGGGTGGCAGCAATCGAATAATACTCATAAATTCCAGCTGCCACCATGACCAGGGCCACCGCAACAATTATAAAAACAAACACGATCAAACTCCGCAGCAAACAGCTGCGTGCTTTCGGCCAACGGAATGGTTGCCGGGTGGGTTTCGCAGCAACCGGGCGTGTGGCGGGCTTGAGCGTGCGCCGGGTGGGGGCATGGGTGAAAGCGGAAGGAGTGACGCGGGTTGCGCCCATATCGATCTCATCCACGCGGCGCGGCAGGGGCATGCCATTCTCATCGATGGCCGGATGATGCACAACCGGCGTGTTCTTTTCCGAGCCCGCCTGCTTATCGGGCGGTTCAGCCTGGGTATCGGCTTCAGAATCCACCAGCCGGCGAAACTTTTTACGCGGATCTTCAGGATTGGGCATAATTCCTCATAATTTAAGATTCTAGCACAAAACCTTTGACCTTCGACCCAAACCCCCGTATACTGTATGCATGCGCGAATGGAATCTTGCCCCAGGCGATCCGCTGGCGCTTACTTTGGCCGCCGATTTCCGGCTGTGCAGCCCTGATTACGTGAATGATATGATCTGGGAGCTTGAAAGCGGAGGCGACCCGCCTGCCCTGGCTGTGCGCACCACCTACGGCTTGCGGGCCCGGCTGATGCGGCTTTT
>Ga0182011_10003722_pt1 | contig 12432 bp, 7 predicted proteins | sample 711E1DmetaG_FD_120481 | JGI IMG/M metagenome (GOLD analysis project Ga0182011, IMG submission 120481) | Permafrost microbial communities from Stordalen Mire, Sweden - 711E1D metaG | ecosystem: Environmental > Terrestrial > Soil > Wetlands > Permafrost | place: Sweden: Stordalen | collected... | reverse complement strand
CGTTCCTATGAAAACGCCAACAAGGGGGTGAACTGAAATAGGTTTAAGTTAACTTAATTTTCCCCACCGGTGCTGGGGAAAATATTTTGCAAAAGTGGGGAATTCCTACTTGCAAAAAACAAACTCGTTTTGGGGAGTGTACAAAAATGCTACGAAAAATGCTACGACAAATTAATAAAATATGTGCAAGTTGAGGCTAAAAGAAGCGCAATTTGGATTAGGCGTGAATGAGCCTGCGAGAGGGGGAAGTAGCGCATACCGGATGCCAGCCAATATAAAGACTATGTTCTGGTATTACTATTCATAAAATACATAAGCGATAAGTACATAGGCCAACCATATTCTTCCATAACAATTCCGGAAGGCGCAAGCTTTAAAGACATGGTTGCGCTTAAAGGCACCCCGGACATTGGTGATCAAATTAACAAAAAGATTATTGCTCCGCTTGCCAAAGCCAACAGGCTGTCGGACTTCCCGGACTTTAATGACTCTACCAAACTCGGCGATGGGAAAGAAAAGGTTGAGCGTTTGACCAATCTGATTGCCATTTTTGAGAACAAAGCCCTTGATTTCTCGAAAAACCGCGCCGAGGGGGACGATATCATTGGTGACGCTTATGAATACCTGATGCGGCACTTTGCCACCGAAAGCGGTAAGAGTAAAGGCCAGTTTTATACCCCTGCCGAAGTTAGCCGAGTTATCGCTCAGATTATCGGCATTCACCAAGCAAAGACCTCCGCGGCCACCACTGTATATGACCCTACCTGTGGTTCCGGCTCGTTGCTGTTAAAAATAGGTGATGAAGCCAGTACTATCATTACCCTATATGGGCAGGAAAAAGATGCTGCTACCAGCAGTTTGGCTCGCATGAATATGATACTGCACAATAATCCAACTGCCCTCATCGCCCAGGGTAACACACTGACTACCCCCAAATTCAAAGATGGCGACACCATTAAGACATTCGACTACGTTGTCGCCAATCCGCCTTTTAGCGATAAACGCTGGAGTACCGGTCTTGACCCGTTGAACGACCCATACAATCGCTTCCTGGCTTTTGGTACACCTCCGGCAAAACAGGGTGATTATGCCTACCTTTTACACATTATTCGTTCCTTGAAGAGTACCGGCAAGGGAGCTTGTATCCTGCCGCATGGCGTGCTTTTTAGGGGTAATTCAGAGGCCGATATTCGTCGCAACCTCACACGCAGGGGTTATATTAAGGGCATAATCGGCCTGCCGCCTAACCTGTTTTACGGTACACCTATTCCTGCTTGTATTATTGTTTTAGATAAGGAGGAAGCCAATGCCCGAAAAGGTATCTTCCTGATTGACGCCAGTAATGGTTTCATTAAGGACGGCCCTAAGAACCGGTTACGCGCTCAGGATATCCACCAGATCGTCGATGTTTTTAACCGGTCTCTGGAGATACCGAAATACTCTCGTATGGTTTCTTTTGAAGAAATTGAAAAAAAGAACGATTTTAATCTCAACATCCCGCGCTATATCGACAGCCAAACACCGGAAAATATTCAGGATATAGAAGGGCACCTGAAGGGCGGTATCCCAGTCAAAGACATTGAAGATCTCCAAAGATATTGGACGGTCTGCCCCAAATTAGGGCAAAACATTTTTAAAAAAATCAGACCGGGGTATCTTGAACTCGTTGGAGAGAAAGCAGCGATTGAAACTACGATTTACGAGTCCCCGGAATTTATTGAATTTATAACCCACATGAATAGCCATTTCGATAAATGGAGAAAAAAGAATGCCGAGACGCTTCGGCACTTGCGAATTGGTTGTCATCCCAAAGAAATAATTACCATACTTTCCGAAGAACTGCTTGCACATTACACAGATAAGCCACTCATAAATAAATATGATATTTTTCAGCATCTTATGGACTTCTGGACGGAAACTATGCAGGATGACTGCTATATTATTGCTTCGGACGGATGGAAAGCCGAAACCCACCGTATTATCGAAAAGGATAAGAAAGGTAAAGAGAAGGATAAAGGTTGGGCATGTGACCTCGTACCTAAAAACTTAATCGTTACTCGCTATTTCCCGGGAGAGCAAAAAACCATCGACGATCTTACTGCTAAGCTGGAAAGTATAGCTACACGTATTTCAGAACTTGAAGAGGAAAATAGCGGAGAAGAAGGGGTCTTTTCTGATATGGACAAAATAAACAAGGCCAATGTCACGGTTTACCTAAAAGACATTAAAAATGGAAAGGAAGCGGAGGACGAAGTATCCGTTCTGAAGCTTTGGCTGAAACTCAACGGCGAAGAGGCTGACATCAAGAAGCTACTTAAGGACGCTGACGTTCTACTGGATTCTCATACCTATCTTAAGTATCCTCAACTAACTGAGACAGAGATTAAAACCCTGGTTGTTGATGACAAATGGATCAAAGCGCTTGATTCTGCCATTCAACTCGAGATAGAAAGCATTAGCCATGAGCTCTCCGCCCGTGTGAAGCAGCTAGCTGAACGATATGAGAATCCGCTGCCCCAAATATCCGACATGATGGTCAAACTTGAAGCTAAAGTCGATTGCCATCTCGAAAGGATGGGTTTCTCGTGGAAGTGAGACGGGGCTACAAGCAAACTGAAGTGGGGTTGATCCCTGATGATTGGGGAGTCAAGTCTCTTGGACAACTTGGCAATCCAGTGAGAGGAGCTTCCCCAAGACCAGCAGGAGATTCAAGATATTTTAATGGCTCTTTTATTCCTTGGCTAACTGTGGCAGCCCTAACAAATATACCGGCTTCACAAATTAATGTTACTGAAACATCGGGATACCTCACTTATGAGGGTTCTCTTTTCAGTAGGACATTGAATCCCGGGACATTAATTATAGCAAACAGCGGCGCAACCCTTGGTATTGCTAAGATACTCGGCATAAAATGCTGCGCGAACGATGGAATTGCGGCAATTTTAAACATTTCCAAGGATATTTGTGCAACTTATTTAGCTCACTCCATTAACATGAAGACAACGTACCTTCGGGAAGTCGTAGCAACCGGTAATGGTCAGCCAAACCTAAATACCAATTTAATTGGCGGTTTCAAGATTCCAATACCTCCAACTATAAAAGAACAAGAAGCTATCTCCAAAGTGCTAAACGATATTGATGCGCTTATAGAAACTCTTGAAAAACTCATAGCTAAAAACAATTATCTCAAACAGGGAGCTATGAATGAATTGCTTACTGGCAAAAAACGGCTGTCGGGATTTAGCCGGAAGTGGGAAACTAAAAAACTCGGCGATATTGTTAAAGTGGAAAAAGGATGGCTGATTACCCAGAACACAACTGTTGCGGGGCAAATACCCGTGATCGCAGGAGGGAAAGAGCCTGCTTATTTCCACAATCAGGCTAATAGGTATGGGAAAACAATTACTATTAGCGGTTCAGGGGCCAATGCCGGATATGTTTCTTTTTTTAATATTCCCATCTTTGCGTCAGATTGCTCAACAATAAGTGAAGGTCCAGATTACGACTTGAAATTTATCTATTATGTTCTTTTGCTTAATCAAGATACAATCTACAAAACCCAAACAGGTGGGGCGCAGCCACACGTTCATCCCAGTGATCTAAAGATGTTGGTTATCACTACACCAGAAATGAAAAAGGAACAAACCGCAATTGCTGCCATTTTAAACGATATGGATGTAGAGATTAAAGCACTGGAAGATGAAGTTGGAAAATATAAATCGATAAAACAAGGCATGATGCAACAACTACTTACTGGGAGGATTCGACTGATATGAGTTACCAAAAAACTACGATTAAGAAAGTAATAAATGATATCGATCAGAAAAAGTACTATCTCCCCTCCCTTCAAAGGAAGTTTGTTTGGGAAAAGCATCAGATTGAGTTGCTATTTGATTCCCTGATGCGTAATTACCCGATTGGGACATTTTTGTTTTGGAGATTACATCGGCTGAAAGCTGAAACTTACGTTTTTTATGAATTTCTCACCGAATATGATGCAAGATCTCCCTACAATCATCGGAAGACTGGAGCTTTTACGCAAGAAGAAATTATGGGCGTCTTGGATGGACAGCAGCGTTTGAGTTCTATGTATATCGGGCTTATGGGCACGCATACGGAAAAGGCTCCGTATAAACGTTCATCTAATCCTGATGCATATGAAAAGATGGCTTTGTATCTAAATCTGTTCTCTCTGCCCTACGAAATTGACAAAGATGACAAACTGATAACGATTGAGGACCAAAACTTCGAGTTTAAGTTTTTAACTGAAGAAAAAGCCACGTCTATAGAGACGCGCAAAGTTAAAAACGAAGATGGTACTGTTAAAGATGAACCGATGTTATGGATGAAAGTCGGAAAAGTGCTCTCTTGGGATGAAGAACCAGAGTTTGACCAGATTATTGACAATTTGTTACAAAAGTGTCCAACAAATATTCACAAAAGAAGTCTTATAGACCAGAAACGTCTCATTAAAAAGGGTCTTGATACCTTGCACAAACGAATCTACCACGATGAAATTATCAACTATTTTGAGGTAGCTAAAGATGATCTCGAGGATATTTTAAAAATATTTGTTCGTGTTAACAGCGGCGGTACGGTACTAAGTAAGACTGACTTGCTTTTTTCTACTATCGTGGCAACGTGGGACGAGGGCCGTGAAAATATCGAGAACTTACTCAAGAAAATCAATGCAAAGGGTGACGGTTTTAGCTTCAATAACGAATACCTTATGCGCTGTTGTTTAGTCTTGAGTGATGGCCCTGTTCTTTATAAAGTCAATTCATTCAAATCCGAAAATGTAGAAAAAATAAGAAATGAATGGCCTAAAATCGCAAAAGCTGTAGAGGATACAGTCGATTTACTCTTTGCATTCGGATTTAATGGCAGTGTGCTTACTTCACAGAATGCAACAATCCTTATCGCTTACTATCTGTATAAAGGCGGAGACCAAAGTCCCAATTCAAAGGCTAATATGCGGAAATACTTATTACATGCATTACTCAAACAAATATTCAGTAGTTCTCAAGACCAATTGATCACAGTACAAAGAAATGCGTTCCGTCAAGAAATAAAATCAGAATCCGGGGATATTTCTTATATAGCAAGCTACAAGGCTTTTTCTTTTGATGAGGTATTAAAGATCGATTTACCACAACAAAAATCCCTCAAAGTAACAGAGGAAGATATTGAGCGGTTCCTGCAATATAAAAAAGGAGCATCATCATTTTTCGTTCTATCTCTGCTATATCCTCAGCTAAGATACAATGAAGTCGTTTTTCATCAAGATCATATTCATCCGGAATCCAGTTTCAATGAAGATAAATTTAAGCAGATTGGAATACCAAAAGAACAATGGTCAGAATGGCTAAATAATCGTGATAGTATACCCAATTTACAATTGATGAAGGGGCAGGTGAATGAAAGTAAGAATGCAACACCCTTTAAGATTTGGTTCGAGCAAATGAGTCCGGCTGAGCAATCGGCATTTTCTAGAGATAATTATTTACCGGATTACGTTAGTTTAGATTTTCAGGATTTCATGTTGTTTTACGAAAAACGTAAAGATATCTTAAGAAAAGAATTGAAAAAGGTTTTGGCTATAACAGATAAAAAGCCCACAGAGGATGATGAAGAATGGAGTGGACGCAACGATGAAATCGAGGTACCGGAAAACTGGGTACCAGAAGGAGCCAAGGAATGACAACTGTAGGAAGTTCCGAACGTAAAACCCAAAACCGAATCATTTCCTTGTTTCGCGATGAACTTCATTATAGATACCTCGGTGATTGGACAGACCGGACTGGTAACAGCAATATCGAGGAAGAGATACTAACGTCCTATCTGAAAGATAAAGGTTTTACTCCCGCACAGATCAGCACCGCAATATATAAACTTCGCGCAGAAGCAAACAACCATAGTCGCAGTCTGTACGAAAACAATAAGGCCGTTTACAACTTGCTGCGGTATGGAGTACCGGTAAAAATTGAGGCTGGCAAAGTAACCGAAACCGTTCACCTCCTCAACTGGAAATACCCGGAGAAAAACGATTTTGCCATTGCTGAAGAAGTCACACTGTCCGGTGACCACGAACGGCGACCGGATATAGTTCTATATGTTAACGGTATTGCTGTCGGAGTTCTGGAGTTGAAAAACAGCCGTGTCAGTCTAGGTGACGGAATCCGGCAGAATCTTTCCAACCAAAAACCAGAATTTCACGATTGGTTCTTTACTACTGCGCAATTCATCTTCGCAGGTAACGATTCCGAAGGGCTGCAATACGGTACAATAGGAACGCCGGAAAAATATTTTCTTAAATGGAAGGAAGACGAGCAGGACAACAGCCGGTTTAAGTTGGATAAATACCTGCTAAAAATCTGTAATAAAGAACGGTTGATGGAGTTGATGCACGACTTCGTTCTCTTTGACGGCGGTACGAAGAAACTACCCCGAGTCCACCAGTATTTTGGTATCAAAGCAGCCCAGCGGCATGTACGCGAGCGGAAGAGCGGTATTATCTGGCACACCCAAGGCAGCGGCAAAAGCATAGTGATGCTTCTGTTAGCCAAGTGGATACTAGAAAATAATCCCCATGCCCGCGTGGCAATCATTACTGACCGTGATGAACTGGACAAACAGATAGAGCGGGTTTTCAATGAAGCAGGCGAGGCCATTAAGCGCACCAGTAGCGGCCGTGATCTTATGCACCAACTTGCCCAGGCAAAGCCGCGGCTGCTGTGCTCATTGATACATAAATTTGGACGGAAAGACGTAGATGACTTTGATGCCTTTATAAAAGACCTCGAAGCCAAGCCCAGCATTACTGTCGGTGAAATATTTGTCTTTGTAGATGAATGCCATCGCACGCAAAGCGGCAAACTGCACCGGGTAATGAAAGCCATTATGCCCAATGCAGTATTTATCGGTTTTACCGGAACTCCCCTTCTCAAGACAGATGCCCAGACCAGCCTGGAGGTCTTTGGTGGCTATATTCATACCTATAAATTCAGTGAGGGCGTCGAAGACGGGGTTATACTTGATCTCGTTTATGAGGCCAGGGATATCAACCAGCGTCTCGGTTCAAAAGAAAAGATTGACGCGTGGTTCGATGCTAAAACCAAGGGGCTTAACGATTGGCAGAAAGATGAGTTGAGGAAGCGATGGGGTACCATGCAAAGCGTACTTAGTTCCAAATCCCGCATGGATCAAGTGGTGAGAGATATCGTCTTCGACTTCAGCGTAAAGCCCAGATTGTCCAGCGAACGCGGTAACGCTATTTTGGTGACCTCTACGATCTATGAAGCCTGTAAATACTTCAAGTTGTTTCAGGAGACATCTTTACGGGGTAAATGCGCCATAGTTACATCTTATAACCCGCAAATAGGGGACGTAACGAAGGAAGAAATTGGTGCTAATACCGACACTGACAAGCAATTCGTTTACACGGTATATAAAGATCTATTAAAAAATGTTGCAGCTAAACCGAATATGACTAAAACCGAGACCTATGAAGACAACGCAAAATCTCAATTCGTCAAAGACCCGGTGAACATGAAACTGCTGATAGTGGTGTACAAACTTTTAACCGGGTTTGATGCGCCACCTTGCACTTACATTTATATCGATAAGTTCATGCAAGACCACGGTCTGTTTCAAGCGATTTGCCGCACCAACAGGTTGGACGGCGAAGACAAGGACTTTGGCTACATCGTTGACTACAAAGACCTGTTCAAAAAAGTGGAGAGTGCCATCGCGGTTTACACATCTGAACTGGATCATAGCGCCGGCGGTGTCAATCCTGAAGTTCTGATGCAAAACAGGTTAAAGAAGGGAAAGGAGAGGCTTGACCAGGCATTTGAAGTCATTTCTGTACTTTGTGAAGGTGTAGAGCCACCCAAGGGGGAACTGGAACATATACATTATTTTTGTGGTAACACAGAAATCCCGGCCGACTTGAAACAGCGGGAGCCACAGCGCGCTGCTTTCTATAAGGCGGCAGCCACTCTCTTGCGGTCCTACGCTGACATCGCTGATGAGTTAGAGCCTGCCGGCTATAACCAGGTCGATGTAAATAATATCAAAAATAAATTAGACTATTATCTCAACATACGTGAGATTGTCCGCAAGGCCAGCGGGGAGAGCCTTGATTTGAAACCATTCGAAGCCGACATGCGGCATCTGATCGATCACTATATTGCGGCCGACGAACCAAGAAAGATTTCACCTTTTGACGGCCTGTCGCTGATGGAACTTATTGTCAAGACCGGGATAGCGGACGCAATAGCGACTCGTCTCAGTGAAGTAAAAAACAATAAAAATGCTGTAGCGGAAACGATTGAGAACAATGTCCGCAGCAAAATAATTAAAGAGCATCTGAATGACCCGGCTTATTATCAAAAAATGTCAGCGTTGCTGGACCAGATTATCGCCGACCGGAAAGAACGGGCTCTGGAGTATGAAGAATATCTGAAACGGATTGCTGAACTGGTGAAAAAGGTGGAGACTGGGCAGGCTGAGGATATATCGGAGAAGTTAAACACTCGTGGCAAACATGCTCTTTACAACAACCTGAATCAGAATGAAGAACTGGCACTCAAGATAGACGAAGCCGTCAAAAAGGCAAGGCCCGATGGTTGGCGAGGTATCCAAACCAAGGAACTAGTGATTAAAGCGGCCCTGTTCGAGATTTTGAAAGACGAAGTTGAGGTAGAGCGTATTTTTACAATCATTAATGCCCAGAAGGAATATTAATGGTAACCCAGGTTAAACTCGGCGATATTTCTATCGAAGTGATATTGAAGGATATTAAAAACGTCCATCTTAGCGTATACCCACCAACCGGTAGGGTACGCATCTCTGCACCGTTGCACATGAACATAGATACGATCCGTATATTCGCCGCGTCTAAACTGGGTTGGATCAAGAAACAACAGAGTAAATTCCGGGAACAGGAGCGTGAAACACAACGTGAATACGTAAACCGTGAAAGCCATTATGTATGGGGTAAGCGGTACTTGTTGGTAGTAAATGAAAGTGACCACGCTCCGTTGGTGGAATTGAAACACAACCAGATGCTGCTTCGCGTTCGTCCCGGAACCGATGAATTAACAAAAGAAAGTATAGTTGAAGAATGGCACCGGCAGCAGCTAAAAATAGCGGTACCTCCCATCGTTGCCAAGTGGGAGCCATTATTGGGTGTGAAAGTAGAGCGGTTCTTTATCCAGCGCATGAAGACAAAATGGGGTAGCTGTAATCACGTCGCACACAGTATTCGTCTTAATAGCGACCTGGTCAAAAAGCCAATCGAATATCTGGAATACATTGTGGTGCATGAAATGGCCCACTTATTGGAGCCCAAACACAATAAACGCTTTGTTGCGCTTATGGATCAGTTTATACCGAAGTGGCACTACTACCGCGACCACCTGAATCAACTACCAGTCAGCCACGAAGAATGGGTTTATTGAGGCGAATAATTACTCAGTAGGGAGAAAAACGTATGAGAGGATACCCGCGGCAGGCAACCGATTCATTGAAAAAAGCTTGTGACTCTGCGTTGCTAGCGGTTGAGGTATACAACAAGCCGGGAGTACGTTTTAAGTCGGCAGCTTATATTACTTTGATGGTCATCGCTTGGACCGCGCTCTTTCATGCGGTGTTCTTTAAACGAAAAATCAAGCCATATATAAGAATGGAAAATGTGAGATTTAATAGGGTTGATGGAGAGCCTAAACGTTGGGACTTGAAGGATTGCCTTCAAAACTACTATGGGAATGACACTGGTAATCCGGTCCGTAAAAATCTGGAATTTTTCATCCCCCTTCGTAACAAGATCGAGCATAGTAATTTTCCTGAATTGGATTCTAATATATTTGGCGAATGTCAGTCGTTGCTTTTAAATTTCGATGACTGTGTTGAACAGCAGTTCGGAACTAAGTGGTGCATTCGTCAGAGTTTATCCTTTGCGCTTCAGATGTACCCCACATCAGAAAATCTTTCTCAGGCGGTTAAGCGGAATAGATCTATCCGTGACGCAGCTGAGTTCATCAAACAGTACCGTTCATCACTTGAAGCCAGCGTGTTCACGAGTGGGAAATACGCCTTTAAGGCATTCTTGATACAGGTTGCTAACCACCCTAGTCAAGATGCCTTGGCGATTCAGTTCATGAATTATGAGAAACTAACCACTCAGGAAAAAACCGAAGTTGATAAACTCGTGGTTGCAGTAAAGTATAAACAACCTTCGATTGCAAATGCCGACACGGTGCGAGCCGGCGAAGTATGTAAACGTGTTCAATTGGCGTTTGGCAGTCCCAAAGTGACTAGAGGATCAAAGCAGATCGACAAGTACAACCTGGGGTGGCATGCAAAATGTTGGACTCTTTTCATGGTACGTCCACCAAGTGGGGCCGTTAGTCCAGAGCAAACTGACATTAAATATTGTATCTATGACAAGCGACATAATGATTATGGTTACACTGAAGAATGGGTTAACCTCCTTATTGAGAAGTCTAAAAATGATAAGCTTTATGAGGAATTATACCCCCAAAACGAGTTGAATGTGCCGAGAACTAAAGTGAAAAAAGACTAGACGAATAATTGGCAATTAACATACGTACTGATCTTTTGGTCTATCATGGACAGGACACCGGCGGCATGATCGACATTCTCAAAAAGCTGCAGGAGTTGGTAACTAATTAACCTTTAATGTCGGAATCAAGACACATACTAGGAGACTGATTAATGAGCTATTGTCTGTATGACGCTCGTGGTTATGTTGGGGATTTGGCCTCCAACTACGGGCTGACGCTTATGTCTGACTATGCCGCAGAGGTTACTAATGAGCCTCAGGTCAAGAAGTTCTTTGAAAGGGGTCAGGCACCTATTACAAAAGAACTCGTAGCTGGTTTCAAAGCAATTCGTTGTCCGGATAAGGACATAGCGCTCACTATTGGTAATTTGATAGAAATGCTTGCAAGGTGTGATACAATTGCCATCATTTCAGATGGAACAGATATTGTTTCCCCCGACCTCACAATTCATCGTGGCACTCACGAAGTAGGTGGAAGTTGCATTGAAATATGCTCCTATTCGGGCGAAACCAGATTAATCTTAGATCTGGGGTTGCCTTTGGTGAACGCCGATATGTCTCCCTTCGATTGGGGAATTCACAGGCAATCAACTTTACAGCAGTTGCTGGGTAATAAAATCTTGCCTAAAGTTGATGGATTGTACGAGAATGACAAACCATCTGTAGATGCAGTGTTGTTGTCTCATGCGCATCTGGACCATTATGGCTTGATGCGGTTTATACATCCGGATATCCCGATATATATGAGTCAAGGAACAAAAAGCCTGGCCGAAGTTTCGAATAGGTTCCTTAACGCCAGTATGAAATTAGATAAAGTTAACGTTTTTGAGATGTGGAAATCGTTCCAAGTTGGTGAATTTACTATTACCCCATATCTCATGGACCACTCCGCTCCGGATGCTAATGCCTTTCTCATCGAAGTTGATGGGAAAAGGATTTTCTATACCGGAGATTTTCGAGGCCATGGTCGCAAGGGTATTGTACTCGACAGGCTAATAAAGAATCCTCCTCCCAAGATAGACTACCTTATCATGGAAGGGTCAATGCTCGGTAGGAACGAAGGTATGTATCCAGATGAAATCTCCGTCGAACAAGCCCTGCAAAACCATATGACGGTTAACCAAGGGCTAACATACGTTTTCACATCTTCCCAAAACCTGGATCGGTTAGTATCCATTTACCGTGCAGCGAGACACAGCGGCAGGATTTTAGTTATCGATCTCTATTCAGCTTATGTCCTCGATAAACTTAGTAATATTTCGTCAAACATTCCTCAATTCAATTGGGAAGGGGTTAGAGTTTTATATTCTTATTATCATGCTCAAAAGATAGCCGATTTTGATAGAAGTCTCCTGTATAAATATAAAACATCAAAGATTGAATTTGAGGAAATACTTAACAATCCGAATGACAAAGTTCTCCTGGCGAAAGATAGCCGGTATTTCAGAAATATCATTAACAAACTACAAGACCACACTCACGCAACCGCCGTCTTTTCCATGTGGCATGGGTATCTCGAAAAAAGTGATATCGGTAATTTTCTGGAAGAGAAAGGAATACCCCTGACAGAAATTCACACCAGCGGGCATGCTTATGTTAGTCAGTTAGAGATATTAGCAAACGCTTTGAAGCCCCGATGGATTGTACCAATTCACACATTTTATCCGGAAAAATTCAAAGAAATGTTCACTAACGTTATTCAATTAAAAGATGGCGAAACTATCAGTCTTTAGTAAAAGGATGAAATGATTATGAAATTAGAACCTGTCGTTCAGTCAGTTCAGACAAGATCCCGGGCATTGTCACAGTCTTTTTTACAGTACTTTAGCCTGGAAGGTGGGGTT
>Ga0182011_10003719_pt1 | contig 12434 bp, 12 predicted proteins | sample 711E1DmetaG_FD_120481 | JGI IMG/M metagenome (GOLD analysis project Ga0182011, IMG submission 120481) | Permafrost microbial communities from Stordalen Mire, Sweden - 711E1D metaG | ecosystem: Environmental > Terrestrial > Soil > Wetlands > Permafrost | place: Sweden: Stordalen | collected... | reverse complement strand
TTTTCCAAGTGTAAAGTCTATAGGAGTTCCATTCCGGTCCTGCAGGCTGCCGCGTTTTACATAGCGGTCATCAATCGAACGACGGGCGTTATCGGTGCGCGTTAATAGATCGGGGCCGCGCCAGACAGCCCACCAGGCATTGGCGATGGCTAGGGCAAACAAACCCAGACCGACCAATCCGGCCAGGACAAGATAAGGCTGGGGGTGGGAGAGGGGGGCGGGCTCGTCTTCAGGCTGGCAAGAGATGAATAGAAGGATGAGTAAAGCCAGGAACGAAGTCAACAAAGATGACCCCCCGTATGAGACAAAGGGCAATGTCACACCGGTAAGTGGAAACAGGCGGACATTCCCTCCAATGATGAGAATGCTTTGCGCTCCAATGTAAGTGACCAGGCCGGCGGCCAGCAGGCGACGGAAGCTATCGGGTGCACGCATGGCGGTATGCAGTCCCCGGGCCACAAAGAAACCCATCAGAGCCAGCAGGCCGAGGGTCCCGACCAGCCCGGTTTCTTCAGCAATTGCGACAAAAACAAAATCGGAAATGGCCACCGGCACCAAGCCGGGGCTGCCCATACCAGGTCCACGGCCAGAAGTCCCGCCATTGGCAACCGCCATTAAAGACTGCACGATTTGATAAGAGCCGCCGGAAGGGTCGAGCCAGGGGTTTACCCAGGCATCGATGCGCACACGCACAACATTAAATAGGAAATAACCGGCGATTCCAGCAACCGCCAGCCCAACAAGACTTACAAGCAGGATGCGCTTTTTTCCAATTGCGATGAACAAAATGCTGGTATAGAGAAAAATAAAAATGGAAGCTGTGCCAAGATCGTGTTGGACGGCGAGGAGGAGCAAGGAGACTCCCAAGACAATTGCAGTGGGGGCAAGCAACGGCATGATGCGCAGACTGAGCGGCAGTCGGTCAGCCAGGTATGCGGCCAGGTAGACAATCAGCAGCAGCTTGAGCGGTTCGGATGGCTGGAAATATACGCCGCAGCATCCCAGCCAGGCACCCTCATAACCACCACCCGGGTCAGTACCAAAGATAAGCGTCAGAGCAGTCAATAAAAGACCGCTGGTAAGCCAGATATATTTGTAGCGACGCAAAAAGCGTAATTCTGGCGAGAGCTTCAATCCAAGCGATAGGACCAGCCCACAAACCGCCAACCAGATGGTCTGGCGGAAACCAAAGCTTGGAACCAACCGATAAATCGTGAGAATACCCCAACCTGTCAGAATGGCGGCCAGAGGTAACAAATACGGGTCAGCCTCCGGAATGCGATGTCTAATCTGGATGTGCACAAAGAAGAAAACTACCACCCAAACACCAAAACCCAGCCATTGCGACCAGTGATATTGAACGTCCCAAGAGCGAGCGCGTGCAGCCGGAGCCAGAGTCAGGATAAGCGAATAAAGAAATAGAAAGGCTCCCGCCAGAGTTAGCAGGCGGGCTTGAATTTGGGAACGCGAGAGGGTGGATGGGCGAGGGCGCAAAGGAATTGGTTTTAATTCAGGTATTTCTTGACGAGTAAATCCAACTTCTTGCGCGTATCGGCTGGCACAACAACGGGATTGGTGAGGATGGCGCCGGACAAAGCATTTTCGCAGGCACAAGTGCGTTTTTTGGAGATAGCTTTTACCAGGTTGTGGACGGCTTGCTGAGCAATAAGGGTATTCTGGTTAAGTGTATGAATGACCATTTCTACAGTCACCGGAGCCTCATTTGTATGCCAGACATCGTAGTCTGTGACATGCGCCATGACGGAATAACACATTTCTGCCTCGCGGGCCAGGAACGCTTCCGGAGCGGCGGTCATGCCAATAATGGACATGCCCCATGCGCGATAAGTGTTGGACTCGACCTTGGTGGAGAAACGCGGTCCTTCGATGATGATAAAAGCACCGCCGTGGTGAAAGGTTGCACCAGTCTCCTTAACTGCTGCTTCCAACGAAGCTGACAAGTCGGGACAAAACGGATCGGCGACGCCGATATGCGCAACCAGTCCTTCGCCGAAGAACGTACGAAAGCGGTCTTTGGTGTTATCAAAAATCTGGTCAGGAATGACGATGTGACCAGGGGCGTAATCCTGTCGCAGCGAGCCGCAGGCATTGATGCTGACGATTCGTTCCGCACCGAGTGCTTTGAGGGCATAAATATTGGCACGATAAGGTACATCAGTGGGTATGATGTGGTGGCCGAGTCCATGCCTGGAAAGGAAAGCGACGCGTTGTCCTTCCAGCGAACCGACTATTATGGGAGCGGAAGGTTTGCCGAAGGGTGTAGTGAGATCGTTTTCCTGGGTATCGGTAAGACCCGCCATGCTATATAAACCAGAACCACCAATGATTGCAAGTGCAATTTTTTCAGACATGGGAAATTCCTTTGTGAGAGTAAAAAGCCGTCGAACGACCAAGAGATTATATTCGAAAAGGCTTGAAGGCTACGAAAGGTCTCAAAAAGAAAGAAGAAACCATCCGACGAGAGCCCATCCTGAAGGGTTTTTGCCAATTTGAACGATATTAATTGGTAATAAATAGGGTGGAATCACAGTGCTAACCTTTTGACTTCGTCTGGGAGATGAGAAGATCACCAGCCAGGGCCACAGTGAAAAGCGTGCTGCCGCAGCGAAATTCATCGCCAGAGATTACCACTGTTGGGATGGATAACTTTTCCTGGTTTAGGACCGTGCCATTAGTTGAATCCAAATCCTCCAGCCACCATTGATTGTGATGGTAACTCAGGCGGGCGTGCTTGGCAGAAACAGCCTCGTCTTCCACCGGGCATTCACAGGCGGGATCTCGACCGATGGTAACTTCGGCTTGGATGAACCGCCGAATTAGGGAAACCTGCCCGGCAAGCGAGAGGGTGAGATTGATCGGAGGTATTTTACGAGCCGCCAGGAGGGAACTTTGCAGTTTGAGGTCGCGCCAAAGATTCGTGAAGGCCCAAACCAAAAAAGCATACAGGCTGACGGTAAGCAGCAAGCGCAGTAGAAGGACCACCGGCCCGCTCATTTTTCGTTATCTTCTTCTTTTTCAACAAGGGCTGAGGTCTGTTTACCGGAGATGGTTGAGCCAGGCTCAGTCTGACCTTCATTGACGGTGGATCCAGATTGCAAATCCTGACCGAAAATTAGGTTAACGCCCGCCAGGCTGATGACATCACCAGGATAGAGCACAGATTGTACTGTCCGTTCTCCGTTCACAAAGGAACCTCCGCTGGAATTCAAATCGAAGAGAACGAAGCGTCCTTTGACGATACGCAATTGGGCATGTGCGCGTGAAACACGCGGGTCGTCAATGATGACATGGTTGTCGAGCCTGCGTCCAATATTTATGACAGACTGATTAAGTGGAACGACCTGGGTTCCGCCTATTATCAGAAAGGCATTACCGGGAATTTCCCCTGCAACCAGGCCGGTTTTTGTTTCAGAATTAAACCCGATGGTCTCACCGACGCTTTCCGAATTGAAGGATGCAAAAATGCGTAATTCCCTGGTGGATAGGGAGGGATCTTCGGAGGTGGTGACAACTGGTTTGGTGAAGAACTGGAATCCGGCTTCCTTCCCGGCCGTATATAGGGCGTTTGCCAATTCTTTCAGCAAGCGCGGTTTGGCATGCCAACGTGCAAGAGTGGAAGGATTCCCGGCAATAACATAGATGTTTGGAGCATGTGTCGTCCCATTCTCTTCTTTCAAATGAGCATGCATTGCGGCAGTCAGCTGCTGGGCAATTCCATCTTCCACCTTGTAACCAGGCAGATATTTCAGGAGACGGACTTCTAGCAAGGACTGCAGGCGGGATTCGAATTCGTCGATAGAGGCCATAATCGAAATATTATAGGAGCGAAAAATGAATCATGCAAGTTAGACGGGAGAGGATAATGATATTCTAATTCCATTAAAAATCATAATCAATCGTGAGGAAACCAAAAATAATGAATAAAATAACCGCTATTTCTCACCTGCCATCCGCGGTAATTCAATGCCGAGTTTTGCCTCTCCCTGGGCTTAAAGGAGAAGATGAACCGCAAAATTAAACTGGTTGCCCGCAATTTGGGCAGAATTTTTCGTCGTGTACTAGAACAAATCCACACTTGCTGCAGGTTTTCGGCTGCTCCTTGCCAAGCGGTGCGCCGCAGGTCAGGCAAGTGGGCTCTCCGACCGGGTTTGCCGCTCCGCAATAATCACAGGTTATACGGGACAGACGTTCGGACAACTGCTGGCTGGCACCGGCTTCGCCGGTAACCCTTGCAATTACCTGCAAGACTTTTTCATTTAATTGCAAGTTGGACACATCCTGTGCAATATCATCCAACCGGCCTAGAAGATTCAAAGGGTTGATCAAGGTAGCAATGGCTGTTTCCCCCAGGCTGGCGGCCACGCCCAGCCATTGCTGCTGGCCCAATTCCACCATGATCCCGTCTTCCACTTTCTGGATATTAACTGTCAGGGCGGTCCTTCCACCTGAATGGGACCATTGTGATGAGGCAATTTGAATGGTCAGGTTGTTGCTCTCGCCAAGCAAGTGGGTTTGTGTGTTGCCCTGGTTGAATTCTGCCTGCAGGGCTTGGGCAACATCAGCAGGTGAAATATTACCGTGAAATATGCGTCTATCCATATTGTTTTAGATTATAATCGTTTTGCCCAAGATAGATTCTCATAGGTCATCGGAATACCGTGAAGGAAGCAAAGAATGGTGGTGTTGGACGGGTGAAGCCAGGCCAACACCAGCGATTCGCCTTTTTCCAAGTTTGAAAGCAAGCAGCCAATCCACTTATATTTACGAAGGATACTCCTATCAAGTTGCGAGCCTTGTGTCTGGTTAAAGTTGGAACCTGGATTCTTCTGATCTTCGGTTTTACAACTATTGTGTTCCTGGGTTTATCCCGGTATCCAGTTGCGGCGCAACAGTTGGATACTGTCACTCCCTCGCCGACGGAGACTGTGACTGTTGCAGCCGGGATGCCTTATATAACTGTCACATATATAGAGCCGATTAATGTGCGAACCGGGCCAAGCTCTTTTGATTATCCTGTAGTTGGCACACTTCCAGTCGGCGGGACGGCTGCGGCGGTTGGACGTTCACCGGCGGGAGAATGGGTTGAGATCGAGTTTCCGCAGGCACCACGTGGGACTGCCTGGGTATATGCAGCCAATGTAACGGTTTCTCCACCCAATACACTCCTCCCGGTTGTGGAACCTCCACCAACGCCGGCTCCATTAGAGACCGATACACTCAACCCGACCTTTGTGGCGGCCTTCCCAATCATACCGACCTCCACACGGCTACCAACATTTACCCCTCCGCCACCGTTGGCGATCCCCACCTTTGAAAAAGAAAATCCGGCTTCCTCCGACAAGCCCATAACTGCCTGGTTGATAGCCGGACTGGGCTTGATTGGCGTCCTTGGAATAGCTTTTACCTTTTTCCGGCATCACTAAGTCTGGAAGGCAACGTATGGGCAACGATGAAACTGCTGCATAAGTTAGGTAAAGGCTGGCTAAAAATACTGATCGCTGGAGGAATGGCCGGTTTGATGATCATTCTCGTAATTACCAGCCTCCCTCTAGGAAATGTGTACGCACAGCAGCCAACCGGAAACATTCCAACAGTCACCGGCACACCGACCGGCCCCCTGGTTACAGTTTATTCCGACCAGACCTTTATCGATGTCTATGCCGGTCCAAGTTCTTATGATTATGAGTCAATTGGCGTAATGGCTGCAGGAACATCCGCACCTGCACTTGGTTTTAGCCAGGATGGGAATTGGATAGAGATTGTTTATACGGGCGTACAAGATGGCGTCGGCTGGGTTTATGCACCCTTTGTCTCGATCACCCCAGGCAGCCTGCCTAGGTTGAATGCACCACCTACTGCCGCCCCTTTGACTACGGCGACGCTTAACCCCACCTTTGTGGCAGCCTACGGCTTGCAAGTGGTGCCAACCCGCCTGCCGACGTACACTCCGCCAGCCCCTTTGAAGCTTCCGACGTTCGCCCCAAATGTGAGCGGCAATTCCAAAATACCTTATGGGCTGGTGATCCTGTTGCTGGCATTGATTGGGATTCTCGGGGCAGTAATCTCGTTCCTACGGGGGAATCGCTAGGGTGACTTTGGAAGGGTTCTGGAATTCATATAACTGGGTCAATAAGAAAAGACCATTATCCATACAAAACCAAGGCCGGGGTTACCCGGCCTTGGTTTTGTTATCTTAATTCTGGCTGCATCCGTAGCCACCACCGTCGCCACCGCACGAACAGGCAGGAATGAGATTGGGGTTTTCAACAAGGAAACCTTTGCCGCGTTCGTCGTCTATATATTCAACCACAGCGCCACTCATGTTTTGCAAGGAGACCTCATCAATAATGACTTTCAACCCTTCGCTCTCGAAGGTGGTATCTGTCTCCACAGGATTGTTTTCAAGCCCCATACCATATTGAAACCCGGAACAGCTTTGGCCGGAGATAAATATCCGCAGACCATAACTGGCGTCAAGTTTGCGCTGCTTCAGTAGATCACGCACCACCTCAGCGGCAGCGGGAGAAAGGGATACAGAAGTCGTTTCGATCAGTGTTGTCATGGTTACCTCTATCATAAAGTTGACATATATTATCAGAATTAGATATTCCTGTCAACAGTGGAAACAGAGTTTCCGAATTCAGCGATTTGGGTACCAACACCTCCTGACCCTCTTTTTCAAAAACTATGGCGGTGGAGGAGTCGGACGAAGAGGATATTCTTGATGTATAGTTGAACCACAAACAATTGCTATCCACAGTTGGGAGGGAAGAGTATGAATGATTCCGCCAAACCTGTTTATAGGATCACCGACCTGGCTACGGAGGAGCGCCTGCGTGAGAGGCTGATGCATCTGGGTCCGCAGGCATTGGCAGCCTCGGAACTGCTTGCCATCCTGCTGCGCGTCGGTGTGCCCGGCGAGAATACGGTCCAGGTAGGCCAGCGATTGCTGAAAATTTTTGGTGGGATTTCCGGCTTGCAGCGCGCCCCCATGGAAGAACTATGCAACCAACGCGGGATTGGAGAGACCAAGGCTGCCCAGATAAAAGCTGCAATTGAACTGGGACGGCGGCTTACGCTCGAATCACCCGATGAGCGCCCGGCAATCAACAGCCCGGCGGATGCAGCTGCACTGGTGATGTATGAGATGTCTGCGTTGGAGCAGGAACACCTGCGTGTGATCCTGCTCGATACGCGCAACCGGGTGTTGGAAATCGTGGAGAACTACAGGCTCAGTTAATTCTTCCCAAATCCATGTCGGGGAAATTTTCAAAGCTGCCATACGGCGAAATGCTCCGGCGCTGATAGTTGTTCATAACCATCCCAGCGGGGACCCGACTCCCAGTCCGGATGATGCGGTTGTGAAACGCGCAATTGTTCAGGCCGGGAAACTGCTCGATGTGGATGTACTGGATCACATGGTGATCGGACAAGGAAGATGGGTATCGTTGGATGAGCGCGGGTTGGGATTTGCATAGAATAAAAATTGGGCTCGGTGTGCGCAGAAAAAGCAGTAAATAATTGAATTGCGACAATACTCTTTTCTTACAACAAAATTGACCGGCACTTGCATGATACCGGTCAATTATTCATATATTAGACGAGAATTCTTTAAGGATGGTAGGTGTGTGCCAGGTAGTTAACAAGGATCTGTTCCTCGGCAGGAGATAGCATGGCACCATTGTTGATCATTTTATCTACGGTTGCCTGCCACTGGGCGACATTTTTTTGGACTGATGTCACCCGGCTCAGGGAATGGCATACTGAACAGCGTTGCTGCAAGAGGGTTTGTCCAGCTGCGGTCGAACCGCCGGTTGTCCCACCGGCAGCGGTTTGGGCGGGGGAACTTGAACCGCAGGCTGCCAGCAACGCACCCAGCGTTACCAGTAAAAGCAGGATGCTGATTATTGAAACTATCCGTATATTCATTTATTGATACTACTCCAAACTTGAATTGCCATATTTTACCTCAATAGAACTTGAAGGCTTGCTCCTTCATCGAAATCAGAGAGTATTTCTTAAAAGCGAAGGCAGCTGCCGGTTTATCCCCCAAAAGAACCATTGGATTTTTAGCGCGATTCCCTTATCAATAATTTGCGATTAAGTTATTATCAAAATAAGATAATATATATCATATAAGTAGATATAGAGGTTTATTATGGCAACCAACCAACACCAGAATCGAACATGAACAAATCCTGCATGATATGCTGGAACAATTTCAACCCGTATTCGACAAGAGTCCATTTGGCGTGTATTTATATCTCGACGATGTACATAAGGTATGCAACGATAAAATGGCCAGGATGTTTGGGTTAAAGCCACAGGAATGGGCTGCCACAGAGACGTTTCTGGAAGATTTTGTTGCAGAGGAAGACCAGGAGGCTTTTGCCAGAAATTATCAGCATCAAATCGCAGACCTTGCCCATCCGTTGACGTTCCGTTTTCATGGGAAGCGGACAGATGGATCCGTATTTCTTGCTGAAACGGATATGATCCCAATCAGGTGGCGCGGTTACCCGGTGGATTATCACTTTGTACGTGAAGTAATGTAACCTTTGAGAAAAATCAATTGCAAAACGATATGGTTAAATTAGGAGTCCCGAGAGAATTATAGGAGGTGAGATAGACTTTCGTATTGAACTAATATGGAAAAAAGCTCTTCCGAAATTGCATCCAAGGGATTACCCTTAAATAGGGCGATCCTTTTTTTCCTAATTGTTTGAGCGTTTCTTACCTGCATGTTAATGTTCCAAATCCGGTCATGCCATAGATTTTTCCGGCCACGGCGGAGCATGCGCTTTAATAATGTCCGTGAGTTGGTATCAAAAGGTTGCTAAGTTGCTATGAAGAAGATATTGAAGATTAGTCAAGAATCCGCTTGATTTTCGCCCTTTTTTATCTCCTCCCAGCCCTGCAATGCGGAAAATGGCAGCGCCTGGGTTTGTTCACCGGTGCGGCCGGTGTTCCAAGTGATGATTAGGTCCTGCTTAGCACGTGTGATGCCCACATAAAGCAGGCGCAGGCGTTCACGTACATAATCCAGGCGGGCTTGTTGGGTGGCCTGACCAGGCTCATACCAGGCATATTCATTAGTCGTCATGGCAGCCTGCAACTGTGCCAGAGTCTCGGCTTCCAGGTTAAGTTTGTCGCGCACGAACCACTTTTCCGAGATGTAACGGTCATTGGGTTGGAGTGAAGGGAAATCGTAATTGTTGACTGAAATCAGGTAAACCCGATCCCATTCCAGACCCTTGGCCTTGTGCATGGTGGTTACGACCACTTTACCGGCGTGGTGGGATGGATCGAAGCCGGCGTCATCCTCACCGAAGCCCAGGAAGCGACGTTCATTGTGGGAGATCAGGCTGAGCTCTCCGTTTAGTTCAGGCAGCCGCCAATCCGTGTGGTCGCGGCTGGCCTGATGCAACACTAGCGCCAGCTTGTGAACCAGAGCCAGGTCATTCGAGGCAGTAAATAAATCCTGCCCCAATGTGAGGATCATCTGATCAATAGGGAGCAGAGTCGTGGCCTGCCAGCGCCGTAGAACAATCCGGAATTTTTCCAGCTCTTCCCGCTCATCATCTACCATGCCAATTTCTCTAACTTTGGTCCTTCCCGGGGTAAGGGAGGAGATAGAGGCCAGCCAATCCCGGTCTGTTCTCGGACTGATAAAGGTCTCCACTTCGACACATTTAGTCAACCATTGAGCAACCCGGCGTTGGAAGTCGTTGTTGGAAGTTTCGTCCTCGGAGCAACGCCAGGCCAGATAGGCTTTTGCCAACCGGATGGAGGATTGCGGGTCGGCCAAGGCGCTGACAACATCACCCAGGCGCCCAACTGCGATGCGGGTGGAAGAGGTGCTACCAAGTAATTCCACAAAGTCGATATTACGCTGTTTGAGCGCATCGATTACATCCGCGCCACGCTGGTTGCGCGGCACAAGAACTGCCAGAGTGGAATCCAGATGTCCCGGCAGCCACTTTGCAATGGATTTGACGACTGCCTCCACTTCCTGCTCGGGAGTGTATTTCCGGCCGATCAGCTTGAGCCCTTCCGGCACATCGGGTGGGTTGGGTTGCGGATCACCAGGTGGAGCAGGATGGATATAGGGTACGGTCAATGCACCGCGCGCCTCAATCGCAGGATGAGCGTCGTTCACCCATTTGATCAACTGGTTGGCCAGATCAATTATGGAGGGCTGGCAGCGACCCGAATCCGGCAGTTCGTGATACTGGTCCGCGTCGGCGTGGATGAAGTCGATCAGATGCTCGGGAGAGGCGGTGGTAAAGGTCTCAAAGATGGCCTGGTTCGGGTCTCCGACACGCACCCAATTGCCCTGAGGCCCAACCAGCAAGCGCAGAATCTGTTCCTGCAATTTGCTGGAATCCTGAGCTTCATCTTCGAGTATATACGGCCAGCGATAGCGCAAGCGTTCAAGGAATTCCGGGTCATTTTCGAGCAGGTCGATGGCCAGACGAATCAGGTCATCGAAGTCGACTGCGCCGCGGTAGGTCAGGGAGCGCTGGTAATCGGTGTAGATGGCCAGGCCCATTTTGGCCAGGGGCAGGGGCGCAGGGGCTGCCTCCAACAAGTCACCCAGTTTTCCAGGAGTCAGGCGGTTATCCTTGGCGGAGCGGATAAAGGCCAGGGCGATGCTGGTGACCAAGTCAGGCAATTGTTGGCGGTGCACCCATTCGCGCTTGCTTTCATCAATATCCCGGTTGAGCAGACCATTCAATTCATAAGAATTTGCGTGTAGCCAAGTAATAGCTGCTTCCTTACGAATAAAATCGGCTTCCCGTTCATCCAGGATGGCGAAGCGGTCCTCCAACCCGACCGCGGCGGGTTTTTCACGGACGATATCATGTGCCAGTCCATGCAAGGTTCGGATGCGATAGCCGAAGGGCATAGGCAAGGTCAGGTAATCCTTGATTCGAGCGGCAAAATTATCCACGGCCGAGTTGACAAGCGTGACAATGAGCACTTCCTGTTCATCACCGATCCGCCCGGAACGGATCAACCGGGCAGCCAGGGCGCTGAGGGTGAAGGTTTTTCCGGAACCGGGCACGGCTGAGATGCCGAGTTTACCGCCGGTATAGGCGAGGATCCGTGACTGAGCGGGGCGAGGGGTAAATTCCATCGGTGGATCTATTTCTGCAAGGTGATCTTATGTCGGGCAACCAAGCGACGAATAATTTTCTCAAACTCGCCTCGGTTCTGTACATTCGCAAAAGGAATGCCACCATGCTTGGCCACCAGCCCGCGCAAAGTGAAATCGGTCACATCCTCATAATGGATGATCCGAGGCGGAAGAAAATAGCGCTTGAGGATGATCGTCTCGACGAATTTGACCTCCCGAAAAATGATCATCGGCATGCTCAATACAGTAAATCCAAAGATGATGGCATAGATTGCATAAGGAAAGACCGCATGGGAGGCGATCGTCATGTAAATAAAGAAAATGCAGGCAATTACTCCAATTGGATAGAGAAAGATAGACAGCCGGACTCGCAGTGAGTAATGCGGTTTGAAAACATTATCTTCCCGGGTGGAATCACTGGTCGAGGTCATTTGCGATCGGGTTCCTTTTATCACTATGGTTCAGGTGATTCATTGGATCATCGATCCATCATGGTGTGGATGGGGCAACCAGGGTCCCGATGGCTGGGGCATCCTGTTGATTGATGAGGTGCGGCAGCCCATTCTCAATCAACACCGGGACATAAGAATAACCCTGCACGCCTGCGCGGTTCATTATGACCCGCAGAATGATGGTGGCGTTGGCAATTCCACGATACTGGTCGAAAACAAAGTTGCCCAGACTGTAGGCAATCAACCCGCCGTGATATGGTTCGATTTGCTGCAACACGTGCGGGTGTGACCCGATTACCAACGTGGCGCCTGCATCAATGGCAGTATGCGCTTCCAGACGCTGGTTGGCATCGATGTTGTTAATCACGTCCGTGATTTCAATACCGCCATGCAGCATGACGATGACCACATCCGCGAGGAGTTTAGCAGCCTGCACATCCGACTTGATCCGACCCGGGTCAGCCCAGGCAACCCCGGGACTGGTAGTGGTGGCTGTCCACGTGTGCGGGTCAAATCCGGATTTCTCAGGGGGTACGTCCACGTAAGCCAGGAAGGCCATCCGCAGCCCGTTGCGCGTTATGATCACCGGTGTATGCGCAGCGGCAGAATCCACTCCGGCTCCTACCGTGGAAATACCATATTGACCGAGATATTTTTGGGTATCTGCCAGCCCGGCAGAACCGAAATCCATGGCATGGTTGTTAGCCTGGCTGAGCACAGCGAACCCGGCCAGCCACAAAGACTGGGCGGTCTGCGGAGGGGCTTTAAGGTCGTAGGCTTTTTGGACTGGCTGGCTTTGGTCAGTTATGGCGCATTCCAGG
>Ga0182011_10003718_pt1 | contig 12434 bp, 9 predicted proteins | sample 711E1DmetaG_FD_120481 | JGI IMG/M metagenome (GOLD analysis project Ga0182011, IMG submission 120481) | Permafrost microbial communities from Stordalen Mire, Sweden - 711E1D metaG | ecosystem: Environmental > Terrestrial > Soil > Wetlands > Permafrost | place: Sweden: Stordalen | collected... | reverse complement strand
TCATGGTCATCACCACCATCAGCACCAAGAACCGCCTGCAGGATATCTTCACCGAAGGCCTGGAGGAGGCTCGCAAGGTCTTCGACGCCGACTCGGGCCTGATCTACAGTGTCTCGGAGAAGGACGGCCACATGGCGATCGTCGGCTCGTTCGGTTACAGCGACGAGGTGCTCGACAAGATGAAGCGCAGGGGCATGGAGACGGCCACCCTCTGCCGGGCCTGCACCGACATATCTCCGATCGCGGTCGACAACCTGGCGACCGACGACAAGTGCCCCAACCTCCAGAAGGTCACCACCGGCTCGTGCATCTGCCTGCCAATCGTCGAGGGAGACACGCTGCTGGGGGTGCTCCACATAAGGCGCAGGCACCCCGACGCGTTCACCGCGGAGGACATACAACTGGCGCAGTCGATGACCTTCCAGTTTGGACTGGCGATGCAGCGCGCCTCGCTTTTCGAGCAGGTCAACAGGCTGGCGATAACCGACCCGGTGACCGGCCTGTACAACTACCGCAAGCTGGGGCGAGACCTGGATCGCGAGATCGTGCGTGCCAGGAGATACCGGCACCCGTTCTCATTCATCATGGCGGACATAGATCATTTCAAGACCTTCAACGACACTTACGGCCACCAGGCGGGGGATGCTATGCTCCGCGAGGTGGCAGGGGCGCTCAACTCCGGCCGGCGCGAGGTCGACCGCGTCTATCGTTACGGGGGCGAGGAGTTCTCGATACTGCTGCCGGAGACCGACTGGCCCGAGGCCTGCGAGGTGGCGGAGAAGCTGCGAAAGAAAGTCGACGCGCTGTCGGTGGAAGCCTTGGGCTCGGACGAGCCGCTCACCACCACCATCAGCATGGGCGTGGCGGCATTCTCCTCCGACAGCCTGCAGATGGAGCAGTTGATAGCGGCGGCCGACGAGGCTCTCTACGAAGCCAAGGAATCCGGGCGCGACAGGGTCGTGGCGCACGCGCAACTCTCCAAGGACAACGATCTCGCGGAGGGCACTCACTAGCGGATCGCCAGCGACTCCTCGACGGGCAGCCCCATCTGCTTCGCCATCAGGATGAAATCGTGCGGCTGGTTGGAGGCCTTGAGCGCGGTCTGGAAGTCGACCAGCCCATCGGCGTAGAGCGACACCAGCGACTGGTTGAAGGTCTGCATCCCGTAGAACTCACCGTCGGCGATTATCTCGCGCATCACCGAAGTGGGCTCCTCGTTCAGCAGGCACTCCGCCAGCCTGCCGTTCATCACCATCACCTCGACGGCCGGGACTCGCCCGCCTCCATCGCACCTCGGCAGCAGCAGCTGGCTGATGACGCCGGCCAGCGTGCTCGTCATCGTTATGCGCACCTGCTTCTGCTGGGTGGGCGGGAAGAAGTCGATCATCCTGTTGACCGTCTCGGTGGTGTCCTGGGTGTGGAAAGTCGAGACCACCAGGTGGCCGGTCATGGCGATGTTCATGGCCGAAGTGACCGTCTCCACGTCCCTCATCTCTCCGATGACGATGATGTCGGGGTCCTGCCTGGTCACGTGCCGCAGGGCCTCGCGGTAGGAGTCGGTGTCCGAGCCGATCTCACGCTGGTGGATGATACACTTCTTGTCAACGTGCAGGATCTCGATAGGGTCCTCGATGGTGACGATGTTGAGCCTCTGGGTCTCGTTGACGAAATCGATCATCGAAGCCGTGGTGGTGGTCTTACCGCTGCCGGTCGGCCCGGTGATCAGCACCAGGCCGCGGGCCTCCTCCGCGATACGCTTCAGGACCGGCGGAAGCCCCAACTCCTCGAATGTCGGGATCTTCTTGGTCAGCACGCGGCGGATGGATATGCCGATAGTGCCCCTCTGCTTGAATATGTTGGCCCTGAAACGGCCGAGGCCCGCCACGCTGTAGGCGAAGTCGGACTCGTTGGTATCGTGGAACTCGCGCGCCTGCTTCTCGTCCATGAGCGAGAACGCTATCTCGACCACGTCGGTGGGTGAGAGCCGTGGGAAGTCAGCCTCGAAGAGCGTGCCGTCCACGCGCAGGTACGGGGGGCTGCCCGCCTTGATGTGTATGTCGGACGCATGGTTCTCGACCGAAAGAGCCAGAAGAGCATGAAGGTCCAATACTACCGCCTTTCAACTCCGCTTGGTTACTCGTACCCCGCCGCCGATGAGTCCCGGCCTCCTCAGTCCAGCCCCTGCTGATTCGCCGCCTGCTCCACGACGTCCCGAGCCCTGTCAGGGTATGCCGTGGTCTGCGGCGGCTCGTCCTTGCCGGGAATGTCCACCCCGGCGAGCCCCGCCACCGTCTGGACGATGGAACGGGCCTCGGCATTGAGGTTGTAACCGCCTTCCAGGGTCAGTATGAGTCTACCATTACAGCAACCCCGGGCAAATGCCACAAGTTCATCGGTCATCTTGCGGTAAGAGGAGTCGGTCAGTCGCATCGAGCACAGCAGGTCGCCGACGTGGCTGTCGTACCCGGCGGACACCATGACCAGGCCGGGCTGGAACTTTTCGGCGGCTGGGATGATCACCCGACGGAACGCCTCCAGGTAGTCCGCCTCGCCGGTGCCGGCCGGGAAGGGCAAGTTCACGGTGTAGCCCTCGCCCTTGCCCTTGCCCGTCTCGTCTATCCAGCCGGTGCCCGGATAGTGGGGGTACTGGTGCAGCGAGATGTAGAGCACCTCGGAGTCCTCGTAGAAGGTCTCCTGGGTCCCGTTGCCGTGATGCGCGTCCCAGTCGACGATGAGGACGCGCTCGACGCTCTTACGCTTGATGGCGTAGCGCGCCGCGACAGCGATGTTGTTGAAGATGCAGAAGCCCATGCCCCTGCTCGGCAGCGCGTGGTGCCCGGGGGGCCTCACCATGCAGAAAGAGCCTCTGTCCTCACCCTCCAGGCACCAGTCCACGCTGTCCAGCAGCGCGCCCGCCGCCCTCAGCGCGGCCTTGTAACTGTCGGGTGAGACCGCCGTGTCCATGTCGAGATTGCCTCCGCCGGAGTCGGCAAGCCTCTTTACCTGCTCGATGTACTTCTCGCCGTGCACCAGCTCGATGTCGGAGACGGTGGCGTCCCTGGGCGAGACGATCTTGACCTTCTCGAGCAGGCCGGACTCCTGGAGGGCTTTCATCGCGACTGGGAGTCGTTCCGGCCTCTCCGGATGCCCGTAGCCGGTCTTGTGCTCCTCGTAGAGGGGGTCGAAGTAGATGACTGCTTCCGACATCGTCATCACCTTCCCATCGATAAGAAAGGCCCCTTGCCGGGGCCTTCCCTGTTTACTATATCTACTGCTTATCTCTACGGCCGGACAGCGCCGCAGAAGTTTGTTCGTGCGGAGAGCGAGGACACCTTCACGACTTCGCCGGTGCACGGCGCTTCGATGAAACTGTCGCCGCCAACGAAGAGGCCAACATGGCCCCAGCCGCGGAATCCGACGATGTCTCCGGGCTGCAGCTCGCCGACGCTCACTGGCGTACCGCAGTTCGCCTGGTCGTATGAGCTGTGGCTTATGCTTATGCCCGCCCCGACCTGGTAGCAGTACATGGTAAGACCCGAGCAGTCGAAGCAGTCGGGACCGGCCGCGCCCCACACATAGGGCTTGCCCAGCTGGTCGTACGCGACCCCCACCACTCCGCCGTGCGGTGCGCCTGGCGGCCTGGTGCGCGCGATCGGACCTGGGGTTGCGCGCCTTGCGCTGGTCGTGCTGGTCGTCGTGCTCCTGGGCGTGCCCGTGGTAGCCTCTGCCGCGCGGCTGGCCAACGCCGCCTGGATCTGACCGTCGACGCCGGCCAGCTGGCCCTTGGCGCCCGACAGGTCAGTCTCGACGGCCGCCTTCGCGTCGGACATCTCCCTGCGGGCCGACTCCTGGTCGGCCTTCTGCTGCTGCAGTGAGGAGCGAACCGACTCGAGCTGCGCCTTAGCGTTCTTGACCTGCTTAACCAGCTCGGCGTCATTCTGTCCTATCTTCTTGGCCAGATCGAGCCCTACCAGGAACTCGTCGAAGTTGCCGGCGCTCACCACGACGTCGACGAACCTGTACTGGCGCGTCACGTACATAGCGCGAACGCGGTTGTTGAGACGAGTCCTGTCGGAGGCGAGCGTCTGCTCGGCCGTGGTCAGCTGGGTCTTGTTCTCATCTATCTGGCCCCTGGTCTGCTCCAGCTTGGTGCACGCGTAGTTATAGCGCTCAACCGAGTCCTCGAGCTTGTTCTGAAGCTGCTCCACCTGTTTCTGCGCGTCAGCCTTCTGCTGATCGAGTGACTGCGCAGCCACAAACGGAGTCATCATCAGGGAAAGAATAACGATTAGAGCCGACAAGAGGATAAAACCTGTTCTTGGCCTTTTCGCTAAGATGCTATCAAACCCCCCAACCTAGAAAGCGCTACCGTTCCGCCCTTTGCCGGAACCCGTGTATTATATTCACGTCCCGACCGCCATGCAAATCCTTGCTCGGCTAACGGGCAAAATCGAGTGAGATTCTACCACGGGCCGTCCACCCAGGCAAACCGTACGGCATCCCCCGGAGCCCCCGGGCGCCCTCCAGAGAGATACTTCGACCGGCCCGTCTCGCGCTCCTCCTGCCCCGCCCGGTCGCCCGTTTTTCGCCTTAACAGGCGCGTTGGAAGGACAGCGCGAAAGGTTGGGTGAATCTATATATTGAGATACCGCCGGATTTCCGCAACTAGATGTGCGGTCCGTTCCCAGGCAGAGGTGGCCCTTGAACAGAGAGGAAAGCGTTTTTCCCTTCACGGCCGTAGTGGGCCAGGAGCAGGTGAAACTCGCCCTGCTGCTGAACGCGGTGAGCCACCAGGTCGGGGGGGTCCTCATCCGGGGCAGGCGGGGAACGGCCAAATCGACGCTCGCCCGGGCGCTGGCGCACCTCCTGCCGGAGATAGACGTCGTAACCGACTGCCCGTTCTGCTGCGACCCCAGAGACATCGAATCGCTGTGCGGTTACTGCGCGGGAAACCTGGCGCTGGAGGGCTCGCTCTCCGCCGGCCGCTCCAGGATGAGGATCGTCACCCTGCCGCTGAACGCTACCGAGGAGATGGTGGTAGGGACGCTCGATATCGAGAAGGCGCTGCGCCGCGGGGAAAAGGCTTTCGAGCCCGGCATACTGGCGCGGGCGAACCGCTCCATACTCTACGTCGACGAGGTCAACCTGCTCGAGGACCACATAGTCGACATCCTGCTCGACTCCGCCGCGATGGGAGTGAACGTGGTCGAGCGAGAAGGGATCTCTTTCCGGCACGGCGCCCGCTTCATCCTGGTGGGCACCATGAACCCCGAGGAGGGCGACCTGCGCCCGCAACTCGAGGACAGGTTCGGGCTCTGCGCCGAGGTGGACCGGGAGGTGTCCTCCACCGACCGCGCCGAGATACTGAGGCGTAACCTGCAGTTCAGCCGCAACCCGCTGGAGCTCGAGTCCAGGTTCCACGCGGATCAGGAGGCGCTCCGCGCCAAGATCGTGACGGCCCGCGGCCGCTACCCGTCGGTGGAGATCGCCGATGACCTGCTGGACGCGGTCGCCCTCATAGTCGAACGCGCCGGCGCCGACGGCCACCGCGCGGACATCGCCATGTTGCACTCGGCGCGCGCGCTCGCCGCGCTCGAAGAGCGCGACTCCATGGACATCAGCGACCTGGCGCGCGTCGCCAACCTGGCCCTAAACCACCGGGTGCGAAAGGGACCGCTGGGGACCGACGACGGAAAGCAGCTCGACGTACCGGCCCTGATGGCAGGCCTGACCGAGATAGAGCCGGACGCGCTACCGGGTCTGGCGGAGCCGGCTGCCGGCCGCCAGGCTGGAGGGGATCCCGTCGCAGCGGGCGGGGCGCGCGAACCGGCGGCACAGGAAGCGGCGCGGGAGGGCTTCGAGGAGATAACACTGGGCGAGCCGCTTAAGGCCGCCACGCCCGGGAAGAGAGGGAGCCCGCAGGCGACCGGCGACACCCGCGGCCGGTACTACCGGAGCGCTTCACCCACCGGCCCCCGGCAGCTGACGAAATCGGACATCGCCATCGACGCGACCATCAGGGCTTCGGCGGCGAGGGGTGCATCCGAGGAGGGGGGCACCGAGGTCCTTCCCGAGGACATCAAGGTGAAGCTGCGCAAGAGAAAGGTCGGCGCGACTATCCTGTTCGTCGTCGACGCGAGCGCCTCGATGGGCGCCAAGAAGAGACTTGACGCGTCCAGGGAAGCAATCCTCTCTCTGCTGGTGGAGGCCTACCAGAAACGCGACCGCGTGGGACTGGTGGTCTTCAAGGACAACGCCGCCCAGCTCGTGATGAGCCCGACGTCCAGCCCGGCGCTGGCGGGCCGCCTGCTGGCGGAGCTCGCTCCCGGCGGAACGACCCCTCTCTCACACGGACTCGCCCTGGCCCGGCAGGTCCTGGACCGCGAGCTCTCCCGGAACCCCGCGCCCGCGCCCGTGCTGGTGCTGATATCGGATGGGGGCGGGAACGTGACCATGGGCTCGTCCGACCCCATGCGCGAGGCGCTGGACGTCGCGGCGCAGATCAGGGACCGTGGCATAAAGTCCATCGTGCTCGACAGCGCCCCGAGGCACGACGGCGCGCCGCTGGCCTCGAGGCCCACAGCCGCCAGGAGGATAGCGGAGGCCATGGGTGGCACATACTTCCCGGCGCGGAACATCTCGGGCGAATCCATCCTCGACAAGGTCAGCCGGAGCCGGAGCGAGACCTCGGACGAGGAGAAGGTCAGGTAGCCTGAGTGCCGCCCCTGGAGTTTGCCACCGAATTGCTATTCCAATAAAATGTTTACACTGTCCACAAGGTTGAAGGGACCACGATGGAATTCGCAACCAAGCTCGTCAAGATAATTGAGAAGAACTCGTCCACCATCGCCGACAGGTGGGTCGATGACGTAACCACCCTCCCGTACACCCGCTCGTATGCGAAAGAGTCGCCGGAGGAGCTGCACGAGAGGGCCGAGAACGTCTGCAGCAGAATGGGTTACTTCCTGGGCAGAAGGCTGCCGCGCGAGCGCCTGGCGTCTTTTTACAAGCGCGTGGGACAGAACAGGCGCGAGGCGGGCTACGGTGTCGAGGAAGTCGTCATGGCCCTGATGCTGCTGAAGCGCCACGTCTGGCTCTACATAGTCCAGGAGGGCTTCCTGAAGACCAACCTCGAGCTCTACCAGGCGCTCGAACTCAACAACCGCGTCGTCCTCTACTTTGACCGGGCGATCTACTACGTGACGGAAGCCTACTCGGAAGAGGACGAGAAAGAGGGCATCAAGTAGGCCACTCCGGCGTCGCCCTTCTCCTGTTGATCACACCTCCGACTACTGTTGCTGTGGCTGTTGCTGCAGCGGCTGCGCGGGCTGCGCCGCGCCCGCCTGTCCGATCCTGACGGCCAACGCCTGCAGCTTGCCGTCGGTGCCCTTCTGTGTGACCACCCAGACGCTCTGGCCCGCCTGCAGGCTCGCCGCGCCACCCGCGCCCGCCCCGAGGAACGTGGTGCTTTGAGTCAGCGCGATGGTCTGCTTGCCCTGGGGCGTGTCCACGGTCAGGCTGCCCGGGTCGACCGCCGATATCGTGCCTCGCAGGAGGCTGGCATCGTTGTTCTGCAGGTACTGCTGCAGCCGCTGGCCGACCTGTCCCTGCGCGCCCGGCAGCTGACCGGCCGAACCCTGGTTCGCCTGCGCCGGCGCGTTGGTGCCGACGCTCTGGGCGGGCCGGTTCCTGCCTACCACGAAGCCGAGGCCGAAGCCCGCAACGGCGACGAGCACTATAAGGACCGCGGCCCCGATCGCGAGCAGCGCCCACTGCAGGTTGGCCGGGGAGCGCTGTCCTGGTCTGCGGCCGGACGGGAGAGCGGGCGGAGGCTGCGCCGGCCAATCCGCCCTCGGGGCCGCGGCCGGCTCCCGGGCGCTCTCCGGCGGCGGCATCGTCCTGTCGTCATCTGTCGACATCGTCGGACCTCCTGTCGGAGTCACCATCAGTCTTTCTGCAGTATAACCCGGCCGCGTTAATCCGCCTTTGGTCGCGCGTTAATTTTCTGTTAATCTCGCACCATCAATGGCGAATGAGGCGCGCGACTCCGTGAACACCGATACCCGAAACTTCCAGGCCGCCAGAGACCTTCAATGGGTCTTTCTCGCGGTCGCTGCTGCCGCCCTTCTGTTCGGGATCTCTTTCGTCAGGGCGATTCCTTACGGGATCGTGCTGGCCGCCGGCGCGCTGTTGAACGCCTCCACCTACTTGTTGCCGCTGAAGCGCCTCGAGGAGCGATATCTCTCCTACGCGCTGGCGGGGCAGCTGGTAGTGAGCCTCACGGTCATCGCCCTCGCGGCCGCCTACTCGGGAGGCGCGGCAAGCCCGCTTTATGCGTTCCTGCTCGTCACGCTGGTGGTGCCCGCAGTCACCGCGGACACTCTCTTCACAGCATCGATCACCGCTTACGCCGTGCTCGCCTTCCTGCTCGCAGGGGTGCTGCTGGGCAACCCGTTCGGCCCCGCCTCGCCAGCCTTCGTGAAGATCGCCCTGCTGGTGGTGTTCCCTATCGCGATCAACGTCGCCATGTCGACGTACAGGCGCAAGCTGCGCGACCGGGAGACGTTCTCGACGCTCTACCGGGTGGGCCGTTCGCTCGGTGAGTCTCTCGACCTGAAGCAGGTGCTGCACAGGCTGCTGGGCGACGTCGACAACATCTTCCGTACCGATATCAGCTCGGTGCGACTGGTCGACCCGGGCACGAACACCCTGGTGGTGAAGGCCTCGGGCGGCGAGACCGAGGAGGTAGAGCAGAAGCAGATCGAGATCAAGATGGGCGAGGGGTTCATCGGCTGGGTCGGCAAGACCGGCGAGCCCTTCATCGCGCGAGACATCAGCAAGGACCCGCGCTTTGCGACCTTCCCCAAGGCGAAGAAGAAGGTCGCCTCGGCCATCGCCGCGCCGATAAAGATAGGCGGGCGCACGGTGGGTGTTATATCCTGCGCCTCCAGCACTCGAAAGCGCTTCTCGGCCGACGACCTCGACCTTCTCATCTCGGTGGCGAGCCTCTCCGCGGAAGCGATCGAGCGCGCCGAACTCTACCAGCAGCTCCTCTCCAGGGGACAGGCCGTGCTGGAGAGCATGGTGGACGGGCTGGTGGTGGTCGACCGCGACAGCAGGATAGTGCTGACGAACCATACCTTCCGCGATGTGCTGGACGTGCGGCCCGGCGGCGGTGAGCCGCTGGAGGACCTTCTGAAGAGCAAGGTCGCCGAGTGGAAGGCGCTTTGCCGCGACGTCACCAACCGCATCCTCGACAGCCCGGGCGCCCAGCCGGTCTCCTTCAGTCTCGACCTAAACATCGTGGCGGGGGAAGGCGCCGGCAGGGTCATGAACACTCGGGTCTCGCCGATCATGAGCCAGTGGAGCAAGGTCATGGGTGCCGTCCTGGTGCTCGAGGACATCACCGACGTGATGCGGCTCGCGCGCGAGCTCGCCCTCGAGAAATCGAAGCTCGAGGCCGTGCTGGAGAACGTGGCGGTCGGCGTGCTCGCCATGAACGAAGCGGGCGAGCTGATGATAGCCAACTCCAGCGTCTTCAACATGCTCTCCATCGCACGCCCCTGGTGGTGGCTCGGCTCCACGCTCGAGGATGCCATCCCGGAGCCTGCGGTCGTCAGATTGGTGAGGCGCGCCATGGAGCAGGACGAGCCAATCATCAACGAGATGGTGACGCTCCCCTCCGGGAGACGCATCGAGGTATCCTGCGCTCCCATCGAGGAGCTCGCCTCGGCTGTGGGCGGCACTGTCGCGGTGCTTCACGACGTCACCGGCCTTCACGAGGTGGAACAGGCAAAGAGCGATTTCGTCTCGATGGTATCGCACGAGCTGCGCACCCCCCTGACGTCGATCAAGGCGTACGTCGACACCCTGCAGAGGCAGGACGTACAGTTCGACGACGAGACCCGCACCAGCTTCGTGGAGGTCATCGCCCGCGAGACCGAGCGGATGACCCGGCTCATCAACGACATCCTGGACCTCTCGCGGATAGAGGCCGGAAGGCTGGACCTCAAGCCGACCTTCGTCGACCTCCCCGAGCTGATACGCAAGGTGGAGGGACGGATCGAGCAGCAGGCCGCGGGCCGGCGGCTGCTCCTGGACGTCCCCGTGGTAATGGAACCCGTGCTCGCAGAGCAGGCCAAGCTGGAGCAGGTGATGCTGAACATCATCGGCAACGCGTTGAAGTACTCGCCCGAGGGCGGCGACATCGAGATCTCGGTGCGCCGGCTCAAGGAGAAAGCCATGGTCTCAGTCACCGACCACGGGATAGGCATACCTGAGGAGCAGCTCCCGTTCATCTTCGAGAAATACCACCGGGGCGGCAAATCCGAGGGCGGAGGGATAAGGGGGGCCGGCCTCGGCCTCTTCGTCACCAAGTCCATAATAGAGGCGCACGGCGGCCGCATCTGGGCGGAGAGCACCGAGGGAAAGGGCACCAGCATGATCTTCACGGTCCCGCTGCTCGGAGAGGCTGGTCAGTCGCCGGAGGCTCGAGCGATCGGAGAGGACAGTGCCTGATCGCATCCTGATCATCGAGGACGAGCAGACCGTCGCGGACATCATCGCGATCAACCTGCGGATCGAGACGTTCGAGGTGGACGTGGCGCTGAACGGCACCAGCGGGCTCGCCCGCGCACGCGAGGGTGACATCGACCTGATCATATGCGACATCATGATGCCCGACGTGGACGGCTACCAGATCTGCAGGGAGCTGAAGGGCGACCCCGCCACGCACGGAATACCGATCATACTGCTGACCGACAGGACCGAGGTCGAGAACAAGGTGGCCGGCCTCGAGGCCGGCGCGGACGACTTCATCACCAAACCCTTCAACTTCAACGAGCTCGTCGACCACATCAACATGAACCTCGACCGCGCCGCCAACAAGTACACCACCGACGCGCTGACCGGCCTGCCCGGCAACATCGACTCCGACGACATGCTCAAGGCGAAGGCCGTCTCGGGCGAGCCGTTCGCTTTCATGCTGGTCTCGATCAACGACCTGCGTCCCTATAGAGAGGTCTACGGCGACAAGAGGTTCGAGGGCGTGCTCCGCTTCGCATCCCGCGTGATAAGCTCGGTGATCAACGGGCACAACTCCTCCGGCAACACCGCGTATTACCTGGGAGGAGGCACCTTCAGCGTGCTCGCCGACCTACAGGCCGTGGAGCATTTCGCCCGCGACATCCTCGATGAATTCGACATCGGTATACGCGATTTCTACAGCAGGGAAGACGTGATCAAGGGATGTGTTTCGTCCTTTGACAGGCGTGGGACCTTGGTAGATAATCCTTTGATGACGATCTCGATAGGTATAGCCTCCAACGGTCACCGCGAGATCAGGTCCCACTGGGAAGCGGCAGAAATTGCAAGAGAAGTGCTTGAGTACGCCGTCACGTTCCCAGCCAGCAAGTACGTCATGGACCGGCGTGCGGAATCCGGTCCCGGAAAGAAGTGAGATGAACGGCGAGAAGCTCAAGGTGCTGGTCGTCGAAGACGAGCCCCTCATCAGCGAGATGATCGCGAAGAGCTTGAAGCTCGAGGGCTACCAGGTCGACTCCGCCAAAACGGGAGAGGAGGGCCTTCAGAAAGTCAAGGAGGTCAGCCCTGACCTGGTTCTGCTCGACGTGCTGTTGCCCAAGATCGACGGCTGGGAAGTGCTCACGCGAATGCGCGACGACTCGCGCACCAGGTCCATACCGATCATCATGCTCACCGCTCTCTCCGACGAGAAGTCGAAGGTGCAGGGCCTTCGCGGCGGGGCCGACGACTATGTCACCAAACCTTTCAGCTCGCTGGAGCTGATGGCTCGCGTGGAGGCGGTGCTGAAACGTGCCGACCGGGTGGGCCACAGGGAAGGCGTCCGCTCACAGATACCGGCGCGCAAGGGCGACAAGATCTACCTGGTCAACGTGGATGACATCAACTTCATCAACATCCAGCGCGAGTACACCTACCTGCACACGGACAACGACCGGTTCCTTACCAACCACACGCTGGCGGAACTGGAGAAGATGCTTGACCCGGCGAAGTTCTTCAGGGCGCACCGCGGCTACATCGTGAACCTGCAGAAGGTCAAGGAGATCACCAAGGTCGGCACATCGTCATACGAGCTCACGATGAACGATCCCTCCAAGAGCAAGATCCCGATGAGTCGGCGGCAGAGTTCTGAGCTCAAGAAGATTCTGAACATGTAGCCCGCTCTTTGTCCCTGTTTTCCGCTCATGAGCCGATTTTACGGTTCACCGTCCATTTTTGCCCGCAGGCTGGAATTCTCTTGAATGCGGTTTGACAACAAGCAAGAATAGTACCCAGAGGTACCGCTTCTCATCCGACAGGCAGCCGGAATGCCGGCATCAGTCCGGATTGAATCGGTTGCCAGTACCAAGTTCGGACAACCGGGTACAGCTCAGGGTTAAAGTATTTGGACCATC
>Ga0182011_10003717_pt1 | contig 12437 bp, 10 predicted proteins | sample 711E1DmetaG_FD_120481 | JGI IMG/M metagenome (GOLD analysis project Ga0182011, IMG submission 120481) | Permafrost microbial communities from Stordalen Mire, Sweden - 711E1D metaG | ecosystem: Environmental > Terrestrial > Soil > Wetlands > Permafrost | place: Sweden: Stordalen | collected... | reverse complement strand
CGATGTCTACTACCGCACTCTGGTGTTTACTGGCAAGGCTTCGATGCCCAAGGTTCTAGCCTCCGACGCTGAGGTTGTAGCGTTTGTAGCAAGGACAAAAGGTGCCATTGGATACGTCAGCAGCGGTGCTAGTACCGATGGAGTGAAAACATTACTGGTCAACTAGCACACGATTGGTCGTCTGTTCGGTCGATCCGCGACGACACGCAGTCCCAAATATGTCTTCGCTTACGTAATTAGGACAACACAGCCGTTGCTGAAATGCCAGTGAATAGATTCATTCGGACCGTTCAGAACACACAGGAAGCTACAAAAGTAGGAGCAAAATGAACAAACTAAGCATCACCCTCAAAATATGGCTCAGCGTCGGGGTCTTCATCCTCGGCTATATGATCTCGACCTCGCTCAGCCAGATTCAAAACTATGTAGAGCGCGCCTCGCTCAGCACAACCTCCGCCGCGCTCTTCCCCGCCGCGCAGCAGAGCCAGCAGGCCGAAGCCGCCTTCCAGCGCCAAATCACCGACTTCAGCAACGCCGCCGTCATGCAGGACGCCAGCGGAGTCGACAAAGCCGTCGCGGACGGACAAGAAGCCGTCTCCGCGATTCAGGCCATCGCCGCCATTCCGAATCTCCCCGCGGATCGCGTCAAAGACGCCACCGCGCTGGCATCGTCGCTACGGCAGCTCCTCTCCGACGCACAGGGTACTTATCGAACCGCCATGTCTGGCACCATGAACTCGGACACGCAGGATCAGTTGCGCGCGCTCGCCTCGCGTACCACCGATGCCAAAGCCTCGCTCGCCAAGATGAAGCAGCAAACCGCCGACGATCTGCGCCACCAGCTAAGCACGCTACAGAGTCAGTCCGCCACCCAGAGCGCGACCAGCCTCATTCTCTTTCTCATCACCATGGTCGTCGCGAGCGGGATCGTCTACATGACCATTCGGCGATCCATCACCGGTCCAGTCATTCAGGTCGTCTGCGAACTCTCCGAGGGTGCATCCCAGATCGCGTCCGCATCCGAGCAGGTCGCCACGGCCAGCCAGTCACTGGCGCAGGGCTCCTCCGAGCAGGCCGCCTCGCTCGAAGAGACCACCTCCTCCACCGAAGAGATCAACTCCATGGCGCGCCGCAACACCGACAACACCCGCACCATGACCAAGCTGGTCGGCGATTCACAGAACGAGTTCGTCGAGACCAATCGTCACCTGAATGAGATGGTCGCAGCCATGAACGACATCAACGACTCCAGCGCCAAGATCTCCAAGATCATCAAAGTCATCGACGAGATTGCATTCCAGACCAACATCCTCGCCCTCAATGCCGCAGTCGAAGCAGCGCGCGCAGGCGAGGCCGGAATGGGATTCGCCGTCGTCGCCGACGAGGTGCGCAACCTCTCCCAACGCTGCGCGCAGGCGGCCAAGGACACCACCACACTCATTGAGGACTCGGTCGCAAAGTCCAGCGGCGGCAAGGCTAAACTCGGCTTGGTCGCCGGATCCATTCAACGCATCACCGCCCAATCGCTGGAGATCAAAACGCTGGTCGATGAGGTCAGCCTCGGCAGTCAGGAACAGACCGACGGCATCGGTCAGATCAGCAAGGCGCTGAATCGCATGGAAAACGTCACTCAGGGATCGGCCGCAAGCGCCGAAGAAAGCGCTGCGGCAGCCGAACAGTTGAACGCCCAGTCTGAGGCGCTCAACGACATCGTCACCCGCCTCAACGAGATCATCGGAGGTAGTCAGACCGCACAGCATAGCGATTCGCTCAGACACGGAGCGAAAGGCGCGATTTCAATGATGCCCTTTGGACGTCGCGCGGCCTGACCTTCAACGCGCGTCAGCCGCCTCCGCCATCGCGCGAATCGCTTCGCCGTAAGGAGCCTGCAACACGCCACGCTCGGTGATAATCGCCGACACGTACTTCGCAGGGGTCACGTCGAACGCCGGGTTCTCGATGCCCACGCCCGTCGGCGTCATCTGTCTGCCGTTTGAGTGCGTCACCTCGCGCGGATCGCGCTGCTCGATGGGAATCAAGTCGCCGTTGCTCGTCGCCATGTCAACCGTCGACCAAGGAGCCGCAACGTAGAACGGAATCCCGTGCTCCTTCGCCAAGATCGATACGCCATAGGTGCCAATCTTGTTGGCCACGTCGCCGTTGGCCGCAATGCGATCCGAGCCCACAATTACCGCCTGAATCCTTCCCTGCCGCATCAACGCCGCCGCCATGTTGTCGCACAGCACAGTCGTCTTGATGCCGTCCTTCATTAGCTCCCATGCGGTCAGCCGCGCGCCTTGCAGAAAGGGCCGCGTCTCATCGGCGAAGACCTCGATCTTGTGTCCCTGCTCAATCGCCGCGCGAATCACGCCCAGCGCCGTGCCGTATCCGCAGGTCGCCAGTGCGCCCGCGTTGCAGTGCGTCAGCACGGTTCCCTGCATCGGTAGCAACTCCGCGCCATACGCGCCCATCCGCTTGCAAGCAGCAATATCCTCGTCGTACATCTCGCGCGCCCGTGCAACGACCGCGATTTTGATCTCGGCAATCGACGCACCCTTCGCCGCCAGTTGGTTGAAGACCGCGCGTACCTCGTCGATGCCCCAGAAGAGATTGACCGCCGTGGGTCGCGTCTCGGCGAGCGTCTTCGCAATCACCGCAACCTCTGCGGTCAACGCATCAATCGTCGTCGCCTTGCTGCGCACGATGCCCAGCGCCACGCCCATCGCCGCCGAGACGCCAATCGCCGGAGCCCCGCGCACAATCATGTCACGGATGACCACTGCGACCTGCTTGTAGTCAGTCGCCAGCACATAAGTCTCCTCCAGCGGGAGCTTGGTTTGATCGAGAAAATTTACGCCGTCGGGGAGCCATTCAAGTGTGGGAATCATATACTTTCCAGTTTATCGCGGATCGCGCATCAGATAGAATGTCGGCATGGGTTCGTTGCGGTTTGGCGGAGTGTTGTTTTCCATCTATTCGTTCGACCATCTCCCGCGCCATGCGCATGGAGCTTATGCTGAGGTCGTAGTGATCGTAGAGTTTTGGGCAGGCGGTGCTCGGCTTGCAGAACGACATGACGCTGTGACTCCGACAAATGCAAAGCGGAGCGATGTTATCAAGGTTGTGCGGGCTGCGAAGCTGTACGAGGCGGAGCTAAACCGCTTATGGGAGGAGACACATGGATAATCATGAGACGGATTTGATGATCGATGCGATCCCACTGAGTGCTGAAGAAGAGGCACGCATCGACGAGGCAATCCGCAATGCCCGCGATCCATACGACTACGAGGTCGCAGTCTCCGCCGAGTACGACCGGCAACATGAACTGCTGCTCGTGAAACTGAGATCCGGTCAGCGGCTGGCGATTCCGCGTGAGGATCTACAGGGCCTCGCCGAAGCTGATCCTGAGAAGATCAGCAAAGTCGAGATTGAGATGCTTGGAATGTCCCTTCACTGGGAAGAACTGGATGTTGACTTTCGAGTCGACGGACTGCGGCAGGGACTCTATGGCAACGAACGTTGGATGAAACAACTCCATGAGCGATGGCACCGGTCGACTGGCGAAGACTTACTGATGATTGCGTAATATCACACACTATTTGCGTAGCGCGATATGCGCCTTGCGCACATCGCTAGCGGTGAAGAGGCTGAGGAACGGAACGTCTTCGTCTGATGGCACCTCGGCCAGTGCGCGCTCAATCGAGTCGCGTCCACCCTGCTCGCGGTCGACCAGACACAGCACTCCTGCGACCACCATTCCAGCCTCACGCGCGGCCTCAATCGCTGTCACGGTTGAGCCGCCCGTCGTGCAGACGTCGTCAACGATCACCACCTGTGCGCCCTGTTGTAGAAAGCCTTCGACACGCCGCCCTGTGCCGTGCTTCTTCTCCGCCTTGCGCACCAGAAAGCCGTGGATCAACGTCGGTACGGGCTCGGAATCCTCCGCGTCCAACTCCAGTTCGCGCGACAGCTCGCGAATCTCGTTGTACTCGGCCAAGGCCCAGGCGCTCGCGCTGGCGGTGTTCGAGACCAACGGGTCGGCCCCCATCGTCAACCCGCCCACTGCAACCGCAGACGGAATCTGCTCGCGGATCAGCTCATACAGCGCGAGACCCGCCAGACGCCCGCCCTCGGCGTGCAGCGTCGTTGTGCGGCAATCGATGTAGTAGTCCGAGCGTTGTCCGCTGGCCAGCGTAAAGTCTCCCAGCTTGAAGGAGAGTGTAGCGATCAGGTCGAGTAGAGCGGTGCGCGTGTTGTCAGTCCGAATATCAGTCGTCATAGATAAACAGATTGTATCCGAGGAAGATTGAAATCTCCTACCTTCGAGTGTCGCTTGCAATTACTGCGTCAGGCGTTCCAAATGCCGGAAGCCGCCGGTGGCAATCATCATCACCAAGAAGACAAACCCGTTATAGGCCCCATGCACCAGAACGCCCGCCGCCACCGACCGCGTCTTCACTCGCACCGTCGTCAGCACCAGCGAGACCGAGAAGAGCACCAACAGCGCGGCCCACAGATGTGCCACCTGCTGCAAGTGCATCAGCGCAAAAAAAGCACTCGTCAGCACAGCAGAAAAGATCCAAGCCGCCGGGGTTAGTGTCGTAGTCGAGCGCCAACGCGCGCGCGCCACTTCGGTGCGCGGCAGGCCAATCCAATCGTACGCAATGGCAAACGCCGGCAGCAGAAATCCGCGAAAGCAGATCTCCTCGAAGATCGGCGCAACCACCGTGCCGAACAAAGTAATCAGCCACGCGTCCGACTGCGTGCGCAGGAAGTCGTCGACCGGCAAGCTCTTCGGCGGCATGATGAAGCGCGCCACCAACTGCACCAACATTCCCAGCATCAGGCCCAGCGCAATCAGCCTTCCCGCCTGCGCGCGCGCCGCCGACCATTGCCACTCGATTCCATCCAGAAACCCGCGCTGCCACAGCTGCGGAAAGACCACACTCGCCGCTCCAAGCGTCGTCAGATAAGTCACAACTAGCGTGGTGATTTGTAGCTTCGGATGGGTAAGAATAGTGACGCCGTTCTTCACCGTTCCCGGAGCCCACCCCAACGCCGACAGAAAATACTCCAGCAAGATCAGCAACACGCCAGTAAAGCTGGCGAACGCCAACGCATGACCCAGATGCGGAATACGACGCGTGGAAACTGCGGGACCCGGATCAACGGAAGGATATTCATCAGGACTGTCGTCCGATCTCGACTCGTCATCAGGACCAGGATCAAGGAAGGGACTCATACCGATTTATTCCTTTTTATCGACGCCTTTTTCGTCACAGTCTTAGTCGGTATATTTTCTTTCACAGCCTTTGTTGACGCGCTGTTCCTTGTAGTCTTCGCTGCGGCAACCGGCACCGTCTTTTTTGCTGAAGCTATTTTTTTTGCGGTCTTCTTAGCCGCTTTCTTTGCGGCCTTGGCGGGCTGCGCGGTCGGCACGCCGGTCTTCTTCTCTGGCGCAATGAACTTGCCGCGCGCAGTCTTCGCCCGATCCGGTGCGGCGGCAATATCGAGCGGCTGCGACCCCGCATGACTCACACCATTGTTGCCGTTGAGCAATGCCCCATTCGCCTTGTAGTAGCGCGCCAGAAAGCTCCCGGTGAAAGATCCCGCGACGGTCGCGATCTGCTCCGGCGTGCCATGCGCAATGACGCGTCCGCCGCGCTCGCCGCCCTCCGGTCCCATGTCGAGAACGTAGTCGGCGTTGCGCACGATGTCCAGATTGTGCTCGATGATAATCACCGTGTTGCCCAAATCGGTCAGCCGATGCAACACCTCCAGCAGCTTGCGAACGTCGTCGAAATGCAGCCCGGTCGTTGGCTCGTCGAGTAGATAAAGTGTGCGTCCCGTCTGTCGTTTCGATAGCTCTCTCGCCAGCTTCATCCTCTGTGCCTCGCCGCCCGATAGCGTCGTCGCCGACTGCCCCAGATGAATGTAACCCAGCCCAACGTCCACCAGCGTCTCCAGCTTCGAGGCTGCCGCCGGAATGTCCTTCAGAATCGGCAGTGCCTCAGCAATCGGCAGGTCGAGCAAGTCCGCAATCGAGTGTCCCTTGAAGCGCACAGACAGCGTCTCCTGGTTGTAACGTCTGCCGTTACACACATCGCACAGTACATAGACGTCAGGCAAAAAATTCATCTCAATGCGCCGCTGCCCGTCGCCCTGACAAGCCTCGCATCGCCCGCCCTGCACGTTGAAGGAGAATCGCCCAGGCTTGTAGCCGCGTTCGCGCGACTCCGGCAACTGGGCAAACAGGTCGCGGATCGCGGTAAACACCCCTGTGTAGGTCGCTGGGTTCGAGCGCGGCGTACGCCCAATCGGCGACTGGTCAATCTCGATGACCTTGTCGATTTGGTCGATGCCCACTACACGCCCGTGTGCGCCCGGGTCCTCGCGCGATCCATACAGCTCCTGCGCCAGCGAGCGATACAAAATGTCCGTCACCAGCGTCGATTTGCCCGATCCGGAAACGCCCGTCACCACCGTCATCACGCCCAGCGGAAAGTGCGCCGTCACGTCCTGTAGGTTGTTCGCCGTCGCATCTTCCACCGTGATCCACTTGCCGGTCAGCGGTCGCGGAGTAGCACGCGCAACAATCTCGATCTTTCCCGCAAGATACTGTCCGGTCAGAGAGTCGGGATTGTCCATCACCTCCTGTGGAGTGCCCGCAGCAATCAGCAGCCCGCCGTTCTTCCCCGCGCCGGGGCCGAGATCGAGCACATAGTCGGCCTTGCGAATTGTATCCTCGTCGTGCTCAACGACCAGCACCGTGTTGCCCAGATCGCGCAGGTTCTCCAGCGCCTCGATCAGCCGCTGATTGTCGCGCTGATGCAGACCAATCGAAGGCTCGTCCAACACATACAGCACACCGCGCAGGCGCGATCCGATCTGCGTGGCCAGGCGAATCCTCTGCCCTTCGCCGCCGGAGAGCGTCGCCGCCGAACGGTTCAGCGATAAGTAATCCAGCCCCACAGCGTTCAAAAACTCCAGCCGCTCGACGATCTCGTGTTGCAGCCGATCCGCAATGATCTTGTCGCGACCCGCAAAGTGCATCGCGCGCGCGCCCTCCAGAGCCCGCTCCAGCGAGAGCCCCGTGAACTCCGCAATCGATCGCGCCACGCCACCAACGTCCACCGTCACAGCCAGCGACTCCGGCCTCAGCCGCCGTCCCTTGCATCTCGGGCACGCCGCCGCCGACATGTAGTGCATCATGTGTTCGCGGTAGCCGTCCGACTTCGTCTCGTCCAGGTTTGCCCGTAGATACGCGAAGATTCCGTGGAATCCGGTGCGTCCCACCTCATTCTTTGGCGGGCCATACAGCAGTATTTCCTGCTGCTCCTTGGTCAGATCCGCGAAGGGCTGCTTCAGGTTGATCTTGTATTTTTCCGCCGCCAGCTTGATGAGTCGCAGCAGATAAGTCGCGCCCGCACCCGGTCCCATCGCACCATCCAACAGTGGCTTCGACCAATCGACAATCGTCTTCATCGGATCGAAGTCGTAGACGCTGCCCAGCCCGTTGCACGCAGGGCAGGCCCCGTAGGAAGAGTTAAACGAGAAGCTGCGTGGCTCCAATCGCGGCACGTCGATCCCACAATCCGGGCAAGCCATCGACGACGAGTAGAGCGTCTCGTCCTGCACGCGATTCGCCCCTTGAATGCCGATCAGCACCAGCCCGCCCGCCATCTGTAGAGCCTTCGCAACCGACGCCTCCAGCCGCCGCGTATCGTACTTTACTGCGCTGCTGACAGCCGTAGCACCATTCGCTGAAGCTGCTCCATTCGATTCATTCGCCGCAGTCGAACCAGCCAGCGGCTTCAGAATAATCCGATCAACCACCGCCTCAACCGTATGGTTCTTTTTCTTGTCGAGTCGCATTCCCTCGACCAGCTCGGTCATTACGCCATCGATGCGCGCGCGAAATCCCTGCTGATCGAGCGCCTCCAGCTCCTCGCGAAACTCGCCCTTGCGTCCGCGCACCAGCGGCGCGTAGATAGTAATTCGCTCGCCCGGAGCCAGCGCCACGATGCGTGTAATGATCTGGTCCGCCGTCTGCCGCGTAATCGGCATCCCGCACTTCGGACAATGTGGCTGGCCCACCGACGCATATAACAGCCGCAGGTAATCGTAGATCTCAGTAATCGTCCCCACGGTTGAGCGCGGGCTGCGCGAGGTCGTCTTCTGCTCGATGGAGATCGCTGGCGACAGGCCATCGATGGCGTCCACGTCGGGCCTCTCCATCTGATCTAAGAATTGCCGCGCATACGCCGATAAGGTCTCTACATAGCGTCGCTGCCCTTCGGCATAGATGGTATCGAACGCAAGCGAGGACTTGCCCGATCCCGAGAGACCCGTAACCACGGTCAGCGTATTGCGCGGAATGGAGACCGAGACGTTGCGCAAGTTATGCTGTCGCGCGCCGCGCACCGTAATGTGAGTAATTGCCATGGGTTTGCTTTGACCGCAGTTCGCTCACAGAAGCCAAGCAGAGCGAAAAGGGGCCAAGGCTTTAGGATACGGCATCACACCCCATCCGGTCTTGCTGCCGTGAAGACGTAAATCAGTTTGGCTTAGTTTTGAAAGGGCGGGACTTTAGTCCCGCCGCAAGTACCACAAAATCAATGGGGCTTTAGCCCCCCGAGGGAACGCTGAGGACTTGTTCAGATCTTTCCTCTGGAAAGCAGCGCCAAGTGTTTTATTTCGGGAAATCCACGTAAGCGCTTTATTTTCTGCATTGAGGGCGGGAAATCTGCTCGAATTACAGGCATGTATCCAAATGGGCAATACGTCCCCGAAGAAGTTGCATTGTAATTAATTCGACTTTTGTAACAATAAACAGAGTCCTAGCCACGCAGAGAGGGATCCGCATCTCATCCAGTATCTGGGGAAATCAGTGGCAGACGAAAGTAGAGGAGTTTTTCCGTGAGTGATTCAATCGTTCTGGTCTGTGCAGTCTTTGCTTCGCTAGCTTCGGGCGTTCTGCTGGCGTACGGCATCTGCATCGCCATCTTTGCTCTCTTCCACCAGCACGCCCGCCAGTTCCCTGTGCAGCCCAAGGTACGAGTCGCAAACTCCGCCACCACCGTCGAAGGCTAGAGCTTTTCCCTTGTTAATGTAATGCGGAATGGATTGTCATTCTGAGCGCGGCGAAGAATCCCCGCATTTCGTCCGCAGAGGCAACGCAGTTCGCCATTAGGAGAACTGCTCTAATCACCCTCAAAATCGGCGATAATCGCTAAGTGTCCCACTCCAACGAATCCGCACCCACCGATCTCCGTCCCACTCCAGCCAATCTCCATCTAACGCTCGCCATCACCGGAGCCAGCGGCTCCCTGTTTGCCGCCGAGATGCTCCGAGCCCTGTACGCCGACCCGCGCGTCACCCACATCGATCTGATCCCCAGCGAGGCCGCACTGCGCGTCTTCGCCGAAGAGATGCAGCTCAGCGGTCGCGCCAATCTCGCGGAAAAGCTCCTCGGCGCACCGCCCACTCCCGGTAAGATTCTTCAGCACACTGAGGCTGACATCGCCGCCAACGTCGCCAGCGGAAGCTATCCCTCCGACGGCATGATCGTCCTGCCCTGCACCATGGGAACCTTGGCTGGCATTGCCAACGGTCTGGCCTCAAACCTCATCCAGCGAGCCGCCGACGTCTGCCTCAAGGAGCGTCGCCCGCTGCTTCTCTGCGTACGCGAGACGCCCTTCAACCGCATTCACCTACGCAACATGCAACTCGCTGCCGACGCAGGCGCAACGATCTTCCCCGTCATGCCCACCCTCTACAACCACCCGCAGACCACCACCGAGATGGCGCGCAACTTCGTCAACCGCGTGCTGGCGCACATCGGCCTGCCCCAACCCGGAGCCTACGTCTGGCAGCCCAACGATTGATCGTTATTCGCGCTCGTCTTTGTCTTTAATCCGCAGTTGTTCTTGTCTTTAATCCGCGTTTATCCGAGTAAATCCGTGGTCGGCTTTGTCTTTAATCCGCAGTGAGTCTTGGATCGGTGCATCTATCGGTGCGAATCGGTGTTAAGCTGTTGCCTTTACTTCATCGGCTTACCAAACTCTTCGCCGAAGACGGTGTATCCCATCTCGAAGCGTCCGCCGTTGTACTTATCCAGCCCCTTTAAGTGACCGACGGCCAGCATCGCCACCACCCAGTAGCTCAACGGCAGGCGCAACACCTCGCGCACCTTTTCCTGTTCGAAGCCCTCCAATAGGGCAGTGTCGTAGCCCGCAACCTCAGCCATCAACATCATCTGAGTCGTCGCGATCATCACATTCTTGTTCAGCCAGCCGTGCATCTCGTCGCTGGAGAAGTGGGACAGGTACTTGGGAACGCTATTGCTGGCCTGCGCCGCATAGCCCTCCGGCATTCCGCCCGCGACACCCTGCACCAGCACCCGATCAAGGTCCTTGCGCCATCCATCCTCGTCGCCGCAGGCCACAATTATCGCCGACGCCTCCTCGACCTTGCCCTGGTTGTAGGCTGCAGTTCGCAGCCGCTTCTTCTGCTCCTCGTCCTGCACCACCACGAAGCGCCACGGCTGTAGATTGAATGCGCTGGGTGCATTCAGTCCGGCGGCAACAATCTTCCGCAGATCCTCGGCAGCAATCGGAGAGCCGTCGAAGCTGGGCGTCGCTCGGCGTTCCCGAATCGCCTGACTCAACGACCTCTCGTACCGTGTCTTCATCGCCAGCTCCAATCCATCTACATCATCTTCCAGTACGTCCAATCCGCCATCTCCTGTATATACGATGCATCCTTGTCGCTCACCGACGCGTAATACTCGCAGGCGGGCTCGACTGCCGCCGAGCAACCGCACACAAAACTCCACCGCTCGGAAAAAACCCAAGCGATTCTCAAGATAGCACTCCGTCCCCGCCACGCATAGAGCAAGCTAACCCGAGAGAATCGTTCGTCTATCTCTGCTTTGAAAAATTAGAGCATTTTCAAGGTTAGTGTAAGCTCTGGGTGCCCCATCCTTGCGGCGCACTTGTTTTTGCCGCAAGGGTGGGATCACACGATGCCAACATTACAGCAACAGTGAAAATGCTCTATGAACCAGCGCGCAGCCAGCGCGAAGAAGCGCCGTGCGCCTCCCTCTGAGTCCCCTTCTACGCCTTGGGCCAAGGCAGCGGGTACTCCAGCCTGCGTTCCAGAACCTTTGCCTCCGGCTCAAAGCCGGGGATTGCTCGCACCCATTCCGCGTCGGCCTCGTAGGCCGCTTGCGGAATCAGTCCAATCAGCTCGCCCTCGCGCGCCACCACGCCGTAATTGCGCGCCAACTCCTGCACCGTCGAGTACACCCGAGCCATCGGCGTTGCGTGGAAGTCGGTAATATTCATGCTCACCTGCGCGCGTCCGTTTACGCTGACGCCGAGCGCCTTCACCCCATGCAGTCCGCCCGCCGAGCCGCGAATCGTCCGGGCAATCGCACGCGCAGCCGCAAGATCAGCCTGCGCCGCCTGCGGCGGTCCGTTGGCCGCCTGAGCTGCCGTCGCCAGCGGCGAATCCAGATAGATGTTGTACGCAATCAAAAAACGGCGCGCCCCTACGGCGCTTGCTCCCGCCGTGGCATGAATCTCCGGCCCGCCCACGTCCGGCCTGCGCGCCGTATCGCGGTGCGCCGACTCGCGCAGTCCCTCGAACTGACCTCGCCGCACGTCCTCCAGGTTCACACGATCAGGTCGCGCCGCCGCCGCCTCGTAGAAGTACACCGGAACGCCGTATCGCCGCCAGATCTCCAGCCCCGCGCGCCGCGCCAGCACGGCGCATTCGGCCAGCGACACTCCGCTGACCGGCACAAACGGCACCACGTCGGCCGCGCCAATCCGCGGATGGACCCCATTCTGTTTGGTCAGGTCGATCAGCTTCGACGCCTCGCCCACCGCGCGCACCGCCGCCTCAAAGACCGCCGTCGGCGATCCGGCAATCGTCACCACGCTGCGGTTGTGCGCCCGGTCCAACGACCAGTCCAGCAGGCTCACCCCCTCCACCTGCATCGACGCAATGATCGCCGAGACAATCTTCTCGTTCGTGCCCTCGGAAAAGTTCGGCACACATTCAATCACCGCATTCGGATTCAAACTTGCAGGCATACGCTCACTTCCACCAGCTATACCCCACGGTGAACTGCACGCTGGCATTCACCCCAGGATTCTTATCGCCCAACGACGCGCTCGATATATGAATCGCATTCGCGCCTAGGTCGAGCGACCGCCGAGGTCGCACAAAATAATGCACTCCAACGCCAAACTGCGGCGTAAAGTTCCACACGCTGGCGTCGGCGTTCGGCCCATTGTCGCCCAGCGTGTAGTAGAGGTTGTTGCCTCCCGTCGCATTCACCGCAGGTCCGCCAAAGGCCGGGTACTTGTGATTGGTCCACACGACACCACCCGCACCCTGCACCCACGGAGTCAATCGCCGCGTCCCGG
>Ga0182011_10003715_pt1 | contig 12438 bp, 10 predicted proteins | sample 711E1DmetaG_FD_120481 | JGI IMG/M metagenome (GOLD analysis project Ga0182011, IMG submission 120481) | Permafrost microbial communities from Stordalen Mire, Sweden - 711E1D metaG | ecosystem: Environmental > Terrestrial > Soil > Wetlands > Permafrost | place: Sweden: Stordalen | collected... | reverse complement strand
GTTCGCACCCCTGCCACGGCCGCTGCCAGCGACACATCGCCCGTGCCGAGTCCCGGCGGAACCGTCAGATTAATCCGGAAAAGGCCAGCGCCGGACAACCCGGCAAAACCCGGGGTCGCGCTCACCTTGTCGATCAGAAGGTTCAAAGAAACAGTAGCAGGCTTCCGAACGCGATGAAAGATCTCACATGGCTGCCTCAGGGCGATTCCAGCGTCTGTCTGCGCGCCTGGAGGCGCCGCGGCGCACGCCGCGGTGGATGGGACCGCCATCGGCGGCGGCCAGCCGCGTCAGATCCCCGGACGCCTCAGCCGGGCAGCCGCCGCACACACGCTCGCCGCCAGTTAGTTCTTCGACAGGACCAGCACAAATCCGTCGCTGGAGCCGCCGCCGTAGCTGCCCTGCGAAGGGTTGGGCCACACCGGCCACAGCCCTTCCGTGGAACCGGCCACGTAAGCGGTTCCATCGGACGCCACGGCCAGCGCATAGCCAACGTTGACATTCACATCGCCAATGTAAGTCGAATACTGGAGACCCGCGTGACCGGCGACGCCGCGCTTCAGCTTGGCGACAAAGACGTCGATTCCCTGCCCCCACTGTTGCTGCGGCGCGTTGATGGTGGTGGGGAAATCCCCGGATAGCGTATAGCCGGTTACATAGACGTAGCCAGCCGCATCGCCGGCGATGGCATAGCCCACATCGCCATCGCTGCCGCCGAGGTAGGTGGAGTACAGGACAAAGCCCAGGGCAGCCGGGTTCACTATGGAGACAAACGCGTCGCCGTTGCCGCCATAAACACTCTGCACCGAATCGCCGGTAACCGGGAAATCGCTCGACATCGTGTAACCCGTAACCAGCAGGTTCCCGCTGGCGTCCACGGCGATGCCCCGGGCCTCGTCCAAATCCGACCCGCCGAAGTAGGTGGCATACACCAGGGAGTTAGTGCCGCTTTGCGTCAAATCCATCAGTCCGAGGACCACGTCCACGGCCCCGGAAAGCGCGTTCTTATAGGAGTAGCCGGCCATGGGGAAGTCCGGCGACTGGGTATTGGCGGCGAAATAAACCCGGCCGGGAATCCCCGTCGAGACGATGGCCTGGCCGACATCGTCGTTCTGTCCGCCGAGATATGTGGAATATAGAAGGCTCGCGCTATTGGGATTCAGTTCAGCGATGAACGCGTCCTGGCTTCCGTATTGGATCGTGGCAAATCCCGAACTGGTCACCGGAAAGTCATAGGACCTGGCAGTGCCAATAACATAGATGTTGCCTAGCCCGTCCAGGGTCAAGCCGTTGGCGCTGTCATTGCCGGTGGTGCCGCCGAGATATGTGGAGTACACCAGCGAGCTGGCGCCATAGATGCCCGGATTCAGCTCCAGCACGAAAGCCGCGGTATAGCTGCTGGCGGGGGGAGTGGTCGTAAAGGAATTGCCCGCCAAGGGGAAGTTGGCCGAACTTGTGGACCCGGCCACATACATGTTGCCACTGGCATCCACCGCCACGCTGGTTGGGACGTCGATACCGGCGCCGCCGATGTAGCTGGCGTACACCAATGCGAAATTGCCGGCCGCGGTGGTGTCGACGATGGCCAAAAAGACGTCGGTCTGAGCTATGAGGCTGTTGCTGTAGGCGCTATTCAGGGTCGGGAAATCGGTGCTGGTGGTCTGCCCGGCAATATACAGGAGGCCGGTTGAGGACAACTGCACGGCATCGATCCGGTCGGACGCCGATCCGCCCATGTAGGTGGAATAGACGATTATGGGGTCGATGACCAGCTTCCGTTTGCGGTCGTATCGCTCCAGGCGGACGCCCACCACGTTGCGGGCGAGCAGCACGTAGCGGCCGGCCACTACCTGGCGCCCGGCGGTGGCCGGGTCTTCCTGGTAGATCGCCGGACGCTGCTGGATCAAGGTTCCAGCGGCGGTTTCCACGGCCAGGTCGCCCCCCTGCGTGATGCGGAGGCTCTCGGCGCCGCGAAACTCCAGGCGGATGGCGCCGGGATCGGCGCCCGGATCGAGCACGAAATCGTATTCCAGCAGGTTTGCGCTGCCGTGGTAAACCACGTCCACGCCGGGATACACCCCGCGATACCGGACGCGCGCGTAGTTGGCGATGCCGGTGCGCCAGTTCTGGCGGGACCCGATGAAGTAATCGGTGCGGGCGGCCATGGGATCGAGCCCCTCGATGACCGGGGCCGAACTGGAGCCGGGAAGCGAGATCTCGAGCCGGGGCGCGTTGGCGAAGGCGACCACCGGGCCGGACCGGGTCAGCGACAGGTCTACGCCGCCGGCGCGAGCCCGGTAGCGGACACAGGAATCCCACTGTCCCTGGTTGGCTTCGAAGCGCAGTGGCAGGCGGGCAAGCGCGGCTTGCCCTTGCGCCGCCGGGACCGGCGACGTGGTGACGTGCGAACGGCCGGACGCCCAGATGGACGATGCGGCGCAGATGAGACACCCAAAACGCGAAAGACGAACCATATGATCTGGCAACGCGGAGAATCGGTAAACAACCATTAAAGCACGCACCGCCCTCCCACCGCAGGGCTGAGCCGATTGTTCACAGGCGGGTCCGCACGGCCACAAGCCTCCGTCTCCAAACCGGCCATATCCAGCGCATCCGGCGAGCGCGCCGTCAGATGAGCACGGCAGCCGCCAAATTGCGGCGGGGAGCCAGCCGAGCTGGGCTCGCCGCGCCGTCGGCGGCCTCCAGGCCAGGCCCCGGCGAATCGCCGCTCTATTGAAGATCCCCGCACCAGCCGATCTCAGTGCTGGAGATGGGCCTGCTCGCAAAACTCGCGCACCCGGCCTTGCGCCGTCTAAGCCTGGCCACGAAGATCTGGCTCGGCATCGGGATCTTCGTCCTGGGTTTCGTCTTCAGCACGACCGTGGATCAGATCCAAGGTCTGAAGACGGAAAGGCAACTGCAGATCGCGTCGGAGGTGTTGTTCCCTGCCGCACTCCGGGGACAGCGCTCCGAAGCCGCGTTTGAGCGGGCCGTGAGAGGGCTGGGTGATGCCGTGATCATGCTGGACTCTTCCGGGCTGGACCGGGCGATGACCGAGGGCCGGTCGGCGGAGGACACGTTGCGAGCGCTGGCGGCCATGCCCGGCCTGCCCCGTCCCTACAAGTCCGAAGCCGGCCGCTTGTACGCCGAGATCGGGCCGTTCCTCTCCGACTGCATGGCGACTTATGGAGCCATGGCCGCCAACCCCGGCACTATTGCGGCCGCCGACCAGACAAAGATGAGCGATCTCGCTTCCCGAAGCGTTTCGATCGGGGGATCTCTACGGCAACTGAAGGACCGCCTCACGGGAGATCTCCGGCAGCAGTTAGGCCTCCTGCAGACCCGGTCCGCAAGGCAGCGGTGGTTGAACCTGGTGGTCCTGCTTCTCACCTTCGCGGCCGCCACGATACTGGTCAACCTGACCATTCGGCACGCCATCATGCGCCCCCTGATGCAGGCGCAGGCGGACCTCGCCTATGAGCGCGACCTGTTGCGCATCCTGCTCGATAACGTGCCGGACACCATTTACTTCAAGGATACGGACAGCCGGTTTATCCGGGTCAATCGTGCGCAATGCTCTCTGTTGGGCATCCGGACGGAAGGCGAGGCCGTTGGCCGGACCGACTTCGACTTCTTCGACGAGGCCATGGCGCGGAAGCTGTACGAGGATGAACGGGAAATCGTCCGCTCGGGAACGCCCATGGTGTCGAAAGTCGAGAGAGTGAGCTCGGAAGGAAGCGTGCGGTGGATTGCGTCCACGAAGGTGCCGGTGAAGGATGCAGACGGCGCGGTGCAGTTGATTGTCGGCGTGTCGAGGGACTGCACGGACTGGAAAGAGGCCGAAGAAGCCCTGAAAAAGAGCGAAGAGTCCTTCCGCTGTCTGTTCGCGGCCATTCCCCTTGCCGTCTGGGTGTACGATGCCGCCACGCTTGAAATCCTGGAGGTCAATCCGGCGGCCGTCGGCCGCTATGGATACTCGACCGAAGAGTTTCTCGCTCTGAAGATGTCCGCCATCTACCCGGAAGAGGATTCCCACCGCCTGGCTCAGGCCCTTGGTTCTGGAAGTTCGGAGGCCCAAACCCGCAGCGCGTGGAAGCACCGAACCAAAGACGGGCGGATATTGGACGTGGAAGTTGGCGCCCACGCGCTCGAATTCCGGGGACGGAGTGCGGTGGTGGTGGTGGCCCAGGATGTCACCGAACGGAAGCTGCTGGAAATGGAACTGCACCACGCGCAGAGGCTCGAATCGGTGGGACAACTGGCGGCTGGGATCGCCCACGAGATCAACACGCCCATCCAGTACGTAGGGGACAACCTGCGGTTTCTTGGCGACGCGTTCCGCGACAGCCTAACCGTGAAGGGAGAATACGAGCGGCTCCATGAGGCCGTGAAACGGAGCGCGGTTACGCCGGAACTGCTCGCCGATCTCAGGAAGGCCATCGAAGACGCCGACTTCGAATACCTGGAGGCGGAGGTCCCAAAGGCGATGGAGCAATCGCTCGACGGCGTGCAGCGTGTCGCCACCATCGTCCGGGCAATGAAGGAATTCGCGCATCCAGGCCACAAGGAGAAGGCCGCGGCGGATCTCAACGAAGCGCTGCGGAGCACTCTGCTGGTGGCCCGCAACGAGTACAAGTACGTGGCCGAGGCGGAGACCGATTTCGGCACTCTGCCTCCCGTGGTGTGCCTGATCGCCGACATGAACCAGGTGTTCCTGAACCTCGTGATCAACGCCGCACACGCCATCGGAGATGTCATGCGGCAAACCAAGGAGAAGGGAAAGATATCCGTCCGCACCTGGCAGGCGGACGGCCAAGCCGTCATCGCCATCAGTGACACCGGTTGCGGGATCCCCGAGAAGATTCGCACCAGGGTCTTCGAACCGTTCTTTACCACCAAGCCGGTGGGAACGGGCACCGGTCAGGGTCTGGCGATCGCGCGGTCGATCGTGGTCGAAAAGCACGGAGGCTCTCTCCGGTTCGAACCGAACCAGCCGCAGGGGACGATCTTCTATGTCTCAATTCCGCTCAATCCGCCGCAGGCTGCCGGCGGGCTCGCGGCCGGCACGGGTGTGGAAGAGGGCCCAAGGGAAGAAAGTGAAACGGATTCTGTTCGTAGACGATGAACCGAGACTCCTGGAGGGTCTGCAACGTCTGCTGCGCCCACGGCGCAAGCAATGGGAAATGGCCTTCGCGACCAGCGGACAGGAGGCTCTCGCGATTCTGGAGTCGGGCCGGTTCGACATGATCGTGACCGACATGCGGATGCCTGGAATGGACGGCGCCGAGTTGTTGGAGCAAGTGCAGAAGCGGTTCCCCGCGGTGATTCGCGTGGTGCTCTCGGGATACGTCGAGAGAGAGGCGGCGCTCCGGGCGGTGCCGGTGGCGCATCAGTTCCTCGCTAAGCCCTGCGACCCCGAGGTGCTGTCGGCGGCGCTGGAGCGCTCGTGTTCATTGACGGCGGCGTTGTCCGACGATGCCACCCGCCAGGTGGTAGGGGCCATGGGCAAGCTGCCATCGCTTCCCAGCACCTACGCTTCCTTGACGTCGGCCCTGCGGGACCCGGACGTTTCGCTGGATGAGATCGGCGGAATCATCGAGCGGGATGTCGGCATGACGGCCAAGGTGTTGCAACTCGTGAATTCCGCGTTTTTCGGCCTGGTTCGTGAAGTGAACACGGTCCGCGGAGCGGTCAGCGTCCTGGGATTGGATACGTTGCAACACCTGGTGCTGTCGGTGGCGGTTTTTCGCACGTTCCGGTTGGGCCGCGCGGTCCCCGGATTCACCCTCGAAGCCTTCGAGCGCCACTCTCATTTGGCGGCTGGCATCGCCGCCGTCTTGCCGGCGCCGAAGCCGGTGTCCTCCGTCGCGGTAGTGGCCGCCTTGCTCCATGACACCGGCAATCTCATCCTGGCCTCCCGGCTCCCAGACCAGTTCGAACTCGCCTTACGCACATCTCTAAAGGAGAACCGGCCCCTGCATGCCGTTGAGAAGGACCTGAGCGGCATCGGCCATGCCGAGATCGGCGCCTACCTGCTCGGTCTGTGGGGCCTCCCCCCGGCAATCGTCAACGCGGTGCAAAGGCACCACCAACCGCCTCTGGCCGAGCAGCCCGTGAAGGAACTCGACGCGTTGGCTATCACCCACATCGCCGATGCGCTGGCGTTCGAGACGCAATGGGAACAGTCGGGTGACGGGCCGCCACCCTACAGTCTTATGAACGCCGAGTACGTCGAGTCTCTGGGAGTAACCGGCCGACTCCCCGAATGGAAAACCCTGGCCACGCAGGCGTGGGACCGCCGCTGGAGCTATTGAATATGCAGCCTCCGTCGAAACCCCGGATCTTGTTTGTGGACGACGAGCCCGATTTGCTCGCGGCCATCGCGCGCAACCTGCGCTCGGAGTATTTTAAGGTAGTCACGGCGTCTTCCGCCGTCGAAGCTCTGGAAATGATGGCGAAGGCTGGGCCCTTCGCCGCGATCGTCTCCGATTTGCGGATGCCCGGCATGGACGGGATCGGGCTGCTGCGCACCACCCGCCAAGTCTATCCCGACACGGTCCGGGTGTTGTTCACCGGCCAACCCGACCTGGACAACGCCGTCGCGGCAGTCAACGAGGGCGCCATCTTCCGGTTCGTCACCAAACCCTGCTCCCGCGTCACACTGGCCCTGACGGCGAAAGGGGCCGTGGAACAGCATCGCTTGATCCTGGCGGAGCGGGAGTTGCTGCAACAGACTCTGCGCGGAAGCATCAAAGCCTTGACGGACGTGCTCGGACTGGCGAGTCCTCTGGCGTTCGGCCGGGCCACGCGCCTCCGCCAATCGGTTGCCTCGTTGGCGGCGGCTCTGAAGGTTTCCGAAAGCTGGCACATCGAGGTCGCAGCCATGCTGTCGCAAATCGGCGGCATCATCCTCCCGACCGCCGTCCTCGAGAAGGCGTACCAGGGCGAAGAGATGACCGAGGCCGAATTGGAAATGGCGCGCCGCGTCCCGTCCGTCACCGAGCAGGTCTTGGGAAACATCCCCAGGCTGGAACCGGTAATGGAGATCCTCCGCTGCCAGCAAAAGCGCTTCGATGGAACGGGCCCACCGGATGGAATGTCTGGCGGCGAGGCCATTCCCTGGGGCGCCCGCGCATTGAAAGCGGTCATCGACCTCGACACCCTCGAAGCCGGCGGGCTGTCCCCATCGCTGGCCGTCGACACGCTGCGCGCACGCCAAGGCTGGTACGACCCGGCGATCGTCAACGCTCTATCCGAGACACGAAAGAGCGACCACCGTTCCGAGGTGCGCGTACTGCCGCTCGAAGATCTGGCCGCCGGCATGGTATTGGCCCAGGATGTCCGCACTACCAACGGCATACTGTTCGTCGCCCGCGGACAGGAGGTCACTGCCGGCCTCATTGAAAGATTCCGCAACTCCCATCCAGGCTTGTTCGGCGCCGAGCCGATCCGGGTGGTCCTCCCGGGCATTCTTGAAACGGGCGCACAATGAGACCATCCGCCTTCGACTAACCTGGCGGATATCGCCGCCGCGATGCACTCGCCCGGGCGGTTGGGAGCCATACCATCGGCCCGTCTTGGGACCCGCGCATCGGGCTGCGTGCCCCGGGGCCGCGCCTGCCGGCTTCCCACCGGGCCGGGTTTTCTCTAGAATCGAACTATGGAAATCACCTGGCTTGGACGTAGTACTTTCCAACTTCGTCTCCCCTCGGGCCAAGTAGTTCTGATGGACCCCTGGATCGACGGCAACCCCGCCTACCCCAAGGGGTTCGAAATCGCCCGCGTGGACACCATCTGCGTCACCCACGGGCATTTCGATCACATTCACAGCGTCGTGCCACTGGCCAAGAAGTTCGGCGCCGAAGTGGTGGCCATCTGGGAATCCTGCGCCTGGCTGGAATCGAAGGGCGTGCGCAAAACCCGGCCCATGAACAAGGGCGGGTCGCAGAAGATTGGCGAGGTTCTCATTACCATGACCCACGCGGTGCATAGCTGCGGCATTCTGGACGACGGCAAGATCCTATACGGTGGCGAAGCCGCGGGCTACGTGCTGCGCTTCGCCGACGGCCGCGCCCTGTACTTCGCCGGCGACACCAATGTCTTCTCCGACATGGAGCTGATCCGCCAGCTCTATCATCCCGAACTGGCGATGCTGCCCATCGGCGATCTGTTCACCATGAGCCCGTACGAAGCCGCGCTGGCCTGCCGGCTCTTGCAGCCCAAGAAGGTGATCCCCATGCATTTCGGTGCCGACCCGTCGCTCACCGGCACCCCTGAGCAACTCCGCGAGCGCACCAGCGGTTTGGATATCGAAGTGTGGACGCTTACGGCCGGTGTGCCCGTGGGGTGGTGATGAGACAGGATCGCGAGGCTCCATTGGCGATAGCGGCGGACGGCTGGCGCTACCATCACGTGGGCATTCCAACGGGAACGCCGCGTCCCGGGGAACTCTATCTGCCGCACCTCAAGGTGTATGTGTCGGGGTTCGAAACCAGCCCCTATGGCATTCAGTGGATGCGCTTCGACGCGGACGCGCCCTATCCCGAAATCATCAAGACCGTGCCGCACGTCGCATTTGAAGTGGACGACCTGGCCGCGGCGTTGGTTGGGAAGGAGATCCTGACGCCGCCGAACAGCCCGGGCGAGGGGATCATGGTGGCCATGATCCTCGACAATGGCGCGCCGGTGGAGTTGATGGAGTTCCGGAAGGACCGCAAATGAGGCCGGTTGCCGCACTTTCCTACCGCGTGCGGTGTACCAGATCCTCCAACGGCCGGCGCGGCGGCTCCGGCGGTTCCTCGGCGGCATAGCCCAGCGGCAGAATCGCCACCGGTTCCACGCCCGGCGGAGCGCCGGCGATGCGGGCCACTTCCTCCGCGTCGAAGGAGCCTACCCACACCGTTGCCAGCCCCAGTGCGGTAGCGGCCAGCATGGCGAACGTGCAGGCAATCGAGGCGTCCTGAATGGTGTACAAGGTTTCGCCACGCTGGGCGTACCGTTCCACCGAGCGCGCCGCGTGCGTGCAGAACACCAGCACAACCGGCGCCTCCGCCAGAAAGGTCTGCTGCCGCGCCGCCAGGGCCAGCGCCGCCCGCTGGCGCTCATCCGTTATCGCATAGATCTCGTAGGCCTGCAGGTTGCACGCCGATGGCGCCGCGTTGGCGGTCTCCAGCACCACCTCCAGCGTCTCCGTCGGAATCGCCTTGCGTTCGAAGGCACGGACCGCGCGCCGCCGCCGGATCACCTCGAAGAATTCCATCCCAATTCCTCCAGCACTCGGTCCAGAATCGCCGGCATCCGCGCTTCCACCGCGGGCGACAGCTTGTCCCCGGCGGCAGCCGACCATATCGAAACGCCCAGCAGCGTGAATCGCACCGGCGTCATCATCCGCAGCAACTGCATCGCCTGCGCCGCCGAAAGCTCGTGCGCGTTGGTCTGCCGGTCCTCAAGCTCCGCGCCATCCTCGAACGCGGTAACCGTTCCGGGAAGCGCGGCGCTCTGCAGGGCATCTACCAGGATAACGCGGCTCCGCCCTTCGATCTGGCTCGCATACCGCAGCAGGTCCGTGCCGCCCCAGATGGTCTCGACGTCCGCGGGCAGCCGCGGATCGCTGGCGAGGCGCGACACCACATACCAGCCGACACCTTCGTCGCCCATCAGCGGATTGCCGAGGCCGATCACCAGCCGCGGCTTCATTTGCGGCGCAGAATATGGACCGAGCACGAAATGCAGGGGTCGTAGGCGCGCGCGATCATTTGCAGGCGTTTGGAAATCACCGCCTCCTCGCGCTCCGCACACTGTTCCACCGCGCGGCGGAAATGCAGCTCCATGCTGGCGGCGTTGAGTGCCGTGGGGGTGATGACGTCCGCGGCCACCACGCGGCCGTCCGCGTCGTAGGTGTAGCTGTGGATCAGCATGCCGCGGGGCGCTTCCGTGATGGCGGTGCCGGTTCCGGCCTTGGGATGGATCGGCACGGGGCGCTCGTCCTTGACGCCCGCCCGCAGCAACTGCTCGATGATCTCCAGCGCCCGCTCCACGTCGCTGATCAGTTCCAGAGCCTGGGCCTTGTTGTTGTCCATGGGGTTGTCGGCGGGCAACTGGAATTTCAGCCGCTTCATGGCTACCGCCAGACGTCCGGTGAGCCGCCGCGGATTCACCGTCAGCCGCGCCAGCGATCCCACCATGAACGGCTTCCCCCGGAAGTTGCTGTGCTTGGCGTGCGAATGCGGCAGCGATTGCTCGTTGGTGAGCGACTTGTAGTCGGCCGCGTGTACGATGGCGCGGTTGCCGTCGGACACCGCCATGATCTCGTCGCCCGAGTAGTAGCTGTCCAGGTTGGGCGACCGCAGGGCGGCGTACACCGTGTCGGAATGGCAGAAATCGGCCGCCGGCAGCGACGCCATGATGTCGATGGCAGCGTCGGAGTCCGCCATGCCCTGCGTCAACCCGCTGCGCAGTTCGATCAGTTGATCGACGCTGGGCGGCCTGCCGAAGCCTCCGGGCACGGCGTTCACCGGGTGGATGGCCCGTCCGCCGATGGTCTCCTGGATGAGGTTGCCGAGCTTCTTCATCCGCAATCCCAGCAGCACGGCGGCCGGCTTGTCGGCCGCCATGGCGATGGCGCTCGGATAGTCCAGGTAATCCGGCGCCGCCAGCAGAAACAGGTGCAGCGCGTGGCTTTCAATGCTCTCGCCGCGGAACATCAACTCCCGCAGCAGTTCGGTCTGCGGGCTGACGTGCACGTCGAAGGCGTCCTCGGTGGCTTTCAGCGAGGTCAGCGTATGCGCCACCGAACAGATGGAGCAGATGCGCGAGAGCGTGGGCGCCACCTCGTCGTAGCTCTTCCCGCGCACCAGCGGCTCGAGCAATCGCGCGCCTTCGAACACGTCGAAGCGCACATTGGCGACGGTGTCGCCTTCCAGTTCCACCGTGATCCCGCCGTGGCCCTCCACGCGGGCCAGATGTTCGATGACAACGACGCTCATCAGGCCACCTCCACCGGAGCGAACGTACGCAATCGCGCCGCCGTGCGCTGCCGGTCGAAACCCTTTTCCGCGAGCATAGTAACCAGAGCCGGCACGTTGAAGTCCGTTGCCGGACCGCGGCAGCCCACGCACGCCACCCGCAGGCTGGGGCACCGCGCCTCGCAGCCCGCCGCCGTAATCGGCCCGCAGCACGGCTCGCCGCGCTCCACCAGCAGGCAGTTGTTCTCCAGCATCCGGCATTCCGTGCATACGGGGTACTGCGGATAAGCCGGCGCGTTTCCATTCAATAGGTTGGCGATGGCCGCCAGGAAGTGGTCCTTTTCGATCGGACACCCCGTGATATTGAGATCGACCTTCACCACCTCGTGCAGCGCCTGGGCCGGAATGGAATCGTACCCCAGGCCGGTCGGGCCGTACACCTCTTCGATCAGCCTTTTCCGGTCGGTGCCGCGGTCCATAGCCGCCACCCCGCCCCACACCGCGCACGTTCCCAGCGCCACCAGGGCTTTCGCCCGCTTGCGGATGACCCGTAGCCGGGCGGCATCCTTTTCGCTGACCACCGCGCCCTCCACCAGGGCGACGTCCAGCGAACACTCGGTGTCGTTCTCCGAAGACGCCATCAGAAACTCGCGGATGTCGATCAGGGCCACCAGGTCCAGAAGCTGGTCTTCGCAGTTCAGGATGGCCAACTGGTCCCCGGCGCAACCCGTGAGACCGAATATCCCCACTGTAGGCTTGCTCATCAGATCATCTCCGGCAGGTTGATTGCGTCCCAGTACGTGAAGATGGGCCCCTGCAGGCAGGTATACTTGTAGCCGATCCCGCAGTGGCCGCACTTGCCGATCCCGCACTTCATGCGCCGCTCAAGCGACATCAGAATGCGGTTCTTGGGGAAGCCCAGTTCGAGCAGCCTCCGCAGAATGAACTTGTAAACCACGGGCGGCCCGCAGACCGCCGCATAGGTGCGCGAGGGCTCGATCTTGGCGTGGTCGAAGAGCGCCGGCAGCATGCCCACGTGGTTCGGCCAGGAGCCCGATGGGTCCTTGTCCACCGTCAGCAGGCAGTTGATGTCGGTGCGGTCCACCAGCGCCAGCAGCTCTTCGCGGAAGAGCATCTCCTCGGGCCGCTTGGCGCCGTACATAAGCGTGATGTTGTTGAATTTGTCGCGATGATCGAGCGCGTACCACAGCAGCGACCGTAAGGGCGCCATGCCCAGGCCGCCCGCCGCCAGCAGGATGTCGTTGCCCGTCATCTCCTGGATGGGATAGCCGTTTCCGTACGGCCCGCGCACGCCCACTACCTCGTTGGTATGCATGCGGTAGAGCGCGTTGGTGACCCGTCCCACCCGCCGGATGCACAGCTCCAGCACTTCCGGCCGCGATGGGGAAGACGAGATCGAGATGGGCATCTCGCCGGCGCCCGGCACGCTCAACATGATGAACTGCCCCGGCTGGTG
>Ga0182011_10003714_pt1 | contig 12439 bp, 24 predicted proteins | sample 711E1DmetaG_FD_120481 | JGI IMG/M metagenome (GOLD analysis project Ga0182011, IMG submission 120481) | Permafrost microbial communities from Stordalen Mire, Sweden - 711E1D metaG | ecosystem: Environmental > Terrestrial > Soil > Wetlands > Permafrost | place: Sweden: Stordalen | collected... | reverse complement strand
TATGAGCCCTGCGAGGACGACCACTCCTCTACCCAACTATGCAATCAATACTGCCGTGACGTGAAAGTGTCAAGCCCATTAAAAAAAGCCCCTCGGGTAGGAGGGGCCATGCAAGGAGGCGGGAGTAGTCAATAGCGCCGGTCAAAGAGACCGTCACCTCCCGCGCTGGGCGTCGATTTGTAGCTGCCGAGATGGCCTGCATTGTGGCCGTAGTAGTGGGCAGCAGTGAGGATCGCCTCGGAGTCAGTAATCATATTGATTGTGGACACGGCCAACGCTGGATTCGGGATGACCGCGAGGGCGATCATATTTTCAGCGGTGAAGATCCCGCCTACTTCCTCCTGTGCGTTGATCTTGGTTCCACTCAGGGTCGGGGCAAACACCCCGTTGTCCGCCGTCACGGCGAACGCTGGCACCAGCATCGCAACCAGCAAGGCTGCCACTGCCAGCAATCTGAAGCCATATTTCATTTCGCACCTCCCCTGCGTACAAAGCCCGCCGGCAAATTGAGAGACTCGGTTATGAACTGACCAGACGGCTCCCGTCGCTGCTCTTACCGTTGAGCCCCGTGGGTTCCCCGTCCGCTCCGTAGATTACGCCCGGGGTAAGCCTCGGAGGGGTCTTGTGGACGCCGAGGAGCCGCTGGCTTTCCTCGCTGTAGTGAAATCCGCTGTGCTTCTCCACGACCTGGGAGCCGATGACCTCTCCCTGGGCGTTGACGTTCGGGATCTCAATGAACTCCGCGGAACGCTCACCCTTCGGTGCAGGGCGCTGGCCCTGCTTGGATTCGAACCTCTGAGCGTTCGCCGCCACTCGATCTATGTTCGCCTGGATGTCCGATTCGAGGCTCATGCCTTCGCTCCATGCAGCGCGATCCATTCGGGAGAGTAGTTCCCCTGCCGTCCTGCGGGAACCGCCGGCTTTCTGTCGCCACCCGCATCTCCACCCTCACCCAGAACGATACCCTTCGGTTCAAACTTCGCCTGCTCGGCCGCGAGATCCTTCAGAAAGTCGGGATGGTAGGCCACACCGCTGTCGATGAGGGCCTTGCGCGTTCCCTCGGAGTACCCTGCGAGGCGCTTGACCGCGAGATTGTATGCGGCATCTGCTGCTTTCGCGTCCCCGTTCATCGCCGCGGTAAGCGCCTGCATCTTGTTTGCCTCTCCCTGGACCTTCCGCGCTTCAGACCGTCCCGCCGCCGCCTTGGCGATGCTCTCGATCTGGGTCATGTACGCCTGGGCCTGCTTGCGGGTGTAGCCGTTGGCGTGGACGAACTCTTTCGCCTCGGCTACTACCTGCGCGGGAACGAACTTCTCGTCCACCTTCAGGTCGTACTCCTCGGCCTTGGTCGGCAGGTCCATGCGCGCGTGGAACTCAGCCACTTCCTCCGGGGAACTGCCCTTCGTGGGAATGATGATGCCGCGCTCCCGGACGGTCTTGGATAGCTTCGCGTGCTCGATGAAAAGCTCGTTCACGTCCTTGCCGGCATAGGGCTTCAATTCCTCGGCGTACTGCGCCGCCGTTTCCTTGCTCAGTTGTGAGATGAACTTCGGGGCCGCGGGGGCCTCGTCACCCTTGGGTTCCACTACCATCTGTTTCTCCTCCGATTTGTGAAAGCTCTTGCGTAACGTCGTTCATGTTTGCCACGGATAATAGCGCTTTTGCCTCCTGAGTGTAAGCCAGCAAGGCGTTGGGGTCTGTGAGGTTGATGTTTGGCTCTTCACCCTCCCGGATACCCAGCATGGATAGGAGCCAGTTGTGGAAGGCAACGAGGTCTGGCTTGACTCGCTCGGCTTCCGTCTCGTTGCACCCGCAACGGTTGGCGATGGCAGAAAGTGCCAGGGCTCCGTAGTCACCCGTTCCCTGGAATACCGCGATGAAGGCCGCCCTGATCTTGTGCTGGATGCGCAGTTCTAGAAGGTGCTCTTCGTTCATGGTCCGTCAAGCTCCGTTGGGGATTTGATGGCGGTCGCCCCGGCCATGAATGCAGCCGCGGTGAGAGTGCGCTTGACGTCATCCTCGGAAAGGTGGGCCGCTTGCGCCTCCACCATACCGTCCGTGTAGGCCAGTATGATAACGAACCCCGCGATGTGATCGCCCTGGCAGTATTTTTCCAGAGCGTTCTCGGCGCCAACCGCCGCGATCATCTTCGGAGCGTTTCGCACCGGGGGGCCCGGCTTCCAGAGCTTGTTGTTGTTCTCAGCCATCGGAGGGATTCCCCTTCGGGAAGTGCTTGGCGACCAGATCGGCTGCGGCCCGCTCAGCATCGGCCTTTCCCATAGCGTTGTTGTAGGCGGTGAGGAAGATCCCCCCGTACTCTTTCATGATCGTCAGAAGGTTGATCAACCCCTTCTTCTGCGCGCGCATCGCGTCTTCAAGTTCGGCGACCCGGGCCCTGAGTATCAGGACCTGCTTGTCAGCCTCCATGCCTTCTCCGTTGTCCATCTCATCCTCCGTTTCTTATCCAAGTGCTGAACCCATCGTTGCCGGTGCCGGCAGTGCCATCGGCTGTGCTGCACCCTGTACCATCGCGCCCTTGGCGTTGGCCGCAACGGCGCGAGCTCTATCGAGATCCACCCTCGACATGGTTTCCTTTTGCTGGAGTTGGGCCTGCTGCTGGGCCCCGGCGGCCCTACCCTGGCGGATCCTGTCCACGTCCACCATGTTGCGGATCACGTCCTTCGCCATGTCGTAGCTGATGCCGATGTCCCGCGCGTACTGGCTGAGGTCGAAGTTGTCCAACACGTCGCCCGGCTGGCCCGCAGAGAGCTGCATCTGCACCAGGGCGTTGATCTGCTGGAGGGCGGCCATCGTGGAGTTGAGGACGAGTTGCTGGCGCTGCATCTGCCAGAGCGGGCCGACGAAGTTGAGTTTCATCTGGCGGCCTTGGGCGCTGCGTGGGGGAGTGCCGAGCCGGCCGGCCCTGAGTTCCATGAAGAAGAGGTCCTTGAGCATGGGCTCGACGAACTCCACTTCAAGGCGCGAAGAGAAAGCGGCGAGCATGGCGGCCTTCTCACTCTGCAGGCCGTTGACGCCTGTTGCCGTACTCTTGGTGATGGCGTCCAGGTTCTGGGTCAGGACGAGGAAGAAGTCCTTGTGATAGCCCGCCTGAACATTCTTCTGGATTGAGGCGTATCTTCCCTCCAGCATCCGGGGGTCTCCCTCCACCTTCTCCCTCTGGTAGTCCTGTCCGGATGGCAGGTAACTCACGTCTCCAGGTACTCGCGTGATCCTGCCACGCGCGCCAAGGGTTGCCTTTATCGTCGGATCGGCCATCCTCTGGCTGATCTTCAGCATGTCCTGGCTCATGGAGTTGAGCATCTTGATGTTGCCGAGTTGAAGCATCCCGGGAGCCCCGACTCCCCACGGGCCGGCATCATAGGAGCGCATGTAGCGCGCGGCGAAGAAGGGCTTAGTTACGTGCGTGTCGATCCGAAGCGGCTCATACCACGAGCACAGGGGAAGCGTGATCTCTACGTACTCCCCGGCCGGAGCCTCGAAGTCGAGGTCGGGGCTGTACTTCGTCTGCGGAAAGCAGAAAGAGATCAGCATCCAGAGTTGGTCTTTGTTGTGGTCATAGGCATCCTGGATGGCCTTCGGGCACGCCTCGTATCCGTACTCGGCCACGATGTTCTGCGCGCTCCACCAGATGTCTCGGATGAGCACGTCCACCGCTCCCCACTGGTCGTTGTCGATGTAACACCTGTTCAGGTGGAGGGTCTTGTAGGATGGTCGGCCGAGTGCCGCGTTCTCCTGGCGCCACATGATGCCGGTGGAGAAGTCCAGAAGAGAGCGGAGGAAGATACGAAGCTCGTCCTTCCACGGGGAAACGTGGAGCTGCTTGTACATCTGGCGTTCCCCGCGCTGGAGGAACATGCCCGCGTTCTCGTTCTCCTTCTCGTCGTCGAACTCCATGCGAAACCACACGTTGGAGAATCCGTAACCCAGAAGGCCATCCGCGCACTGAAGGCTGGACTCCGGTGCGGTCCAGTCGAATATCTTCACTCCCGTATTCGGTGACCTTCCGCTCTGCTCGGGATCGCTCCTGATGAACCAGTCGGCCATGTCGGTGTTCACTAAATTGGCGATCTCGCGCAGCGTGTTGTCCTTGAACATGCGCATCTTCCACCGCTGGTGGTAGATGTGTTGGAGTTGGCTGATGCTGGAGTTGGAGATCGGGAGAGACACGCTCATGCTTCCCTCCAGACGCCGTGCTCAAGATAGCCGTGCCACGCCATACGGGGTTCTATGCAGTAATCGGGACCCCAGAGAATGCTTGGAGAGGCGGTGATTGTACCGTCCTCGTGAAGAGTCACGGAGTGGCTTCCGATCCAGACCGAGAACTCTTTAGGGCCTTCTGAACCCGTCCAGAAGCCAATCAATTCGTCAGTCCAGTTTGGCAACCGTACGCTCCATTTCGGTGCGCCGGGGACAAGGCCGTAGTCGCCCGGTTGAGTGAAGTGGAGCTTACCTTCGGCGTCCGGGTAGATGCGCCGTCCCTGCGTGAGTTGTCCTACACTCACCGCGCTACCTCCACAACGCGGTATCGCGCATGGGCTCGTCCTTCGCGGAGAATGAGGCAAGAGGGTCCCAGGATGTCTCTTCGTCCTTCGGAAGTACCTCGCCCTCGACGATCTCGTTCTCGTTGTACTGGACCCACCAGCAGGCCATGAGGATGTCCACAACGAAGTCGTCGTGAAGGTCCTCGGTCTCGGCCATGTATTTCTGCTTTTTCTTGTTGAAGGTGAACCCCGTGAGTTGTGACTCTATTGCCTCGCGGAACGGCAGATCCTTTGCAAAGGCTACCCGTCCCTGTTCGAGAAAGAGCCCGCCCGCGGAAACAAGATCCTTCCTCGGGACCAGCCACTCCTTGATCGTGCGCATGGGAGATAGTTCTCCCGCCCTGGACTCTCCGAAGATGCGTCCGATCTCCTCGTAGACCGGATGCGCGCGGCCTCCGTTGGTGAACACGATGGCATGGGGGAATCCGTGCTTACGGAACCGCTCCACCACCGCATCCCCTACGCCGGTCGTGTCCACGAGCTCCTCGCAATTCCCGCGGAGTTCCTTGCGCCCAATGAGAGCCTTGTATCGCTTCTCCATCTCCTCGTAGCGGAGATTCTCATCGTGCCAGGCCCACACGCACTGTAGTTCGGAGAGTAGCCGGTCGGGAGATCCCGCGCGCGGGTCGCCGTCGATATAGCCGTAGCTGCGCTTGAAAATCATCTCAGCGTAGCGATCTCTCTTTGAGGCTATGTCGAAGACGGCCAGGTATTCCTTCACAGGTCAATCGCCGGGGCAGTCGCCGTCCATGTCTTTCGCAGGCTCCATCGGATCCCAGGGTTTTCCGTCCGACCGGAGCGCCCCCTTCACGTAATTCCCGGGACCGGGCCAGACGTTGATCGGGACTCTCCCGCCCGGCGTGTAAGCAGGAGCTGGAAGGGCCGTACCTGTCGGGTTGGAGATCCTCACCGCGTTTCTGCTGCCCGGGAGGGCAGCGTTGCCGTTGCTCTTTGCCATGACGCGCGTCCTACGAGTTGGGGATGTTGCCGCTTGTGACAGCCGCGGCTACTTCGGTCGGCGTGAAGAATGCGACGTAGATTCGGCCGTGGTTTCCCAGGGCGACGAGTTCGTCCATTGCTGCCTTTGCGCCCTTCACCCGGATGCGGCTGGCTTCCGAGGGCGTCCCCACTCCACCGAGGGAAGCGGCCTTCACGCTTGCTCCAACCGTGTTCCAGGTCGTCCTGTCGGCAAGCTGGGTAAGTGTGAGAGAAGCTCCACCGACTTCAGTGGACTCGATCTCGTAGATGTCAACGATCATGCTCTGTACCCTCCCTCGAAAAAAAATAAGGGGCGGCGGCGGGAGCGTTTAGGATGAGTAAACGGCTCCGCGGCGAAGTCGCCAGTTAAGGCTACTGTTACACGGGTGCGTCGAAAGCTGTTTGGGCTCTCGATACCCGCACGGAGGAATGGCCGTGCCGCGCGGTCTGTACCGCCCCTTTATTCCAATGCTCAGAATGTGTCGAATCCCGGATAGAGTCAAGGTCATTTGAATGGCTTGAACGGACCGTTCTTCGGGAACGGGTTTCCCATACGTCTTGGCCTGAAGCCGAGTTTCTTTTCGCGTCTGCTCATCGGGAAGGGCTCGGGATCCTTTTGCGCTCGGTACCTCTCCTTGCTTTTGAAGTTCCCGGATGGTCCGTCGATCCCCACGGACTGCTGAATGTACGGTGACGCCGGCAGAGGAGCTGGCGGAGTTGGGGGAACTGGCTGCGGCGCTGCGGGCCAGTAGAGGCTGGGCCAATAAGAGAGCCAGTAATTCCCCGGCCAGTACCCGGCGATCATGTTGCATCCAGAGTCACCGCGGTCCTATTGCCGTTGCTGTCCACGGTCGCCACGATTCTATTCTTCGTGTCGTTGATGTCGCGGATGGTGATGGTAAACGTTCCTCCCCCGGATATCTTCCCAGCAAGAGCCGCCGACATAAGGCGCGCGAGTTGGCGCAGCGTATAGGCTCCCTCGGTAGGATCGTCAAGGATCGCGTCCACGGCGCCTACGGTGAGCGTCATGGCGTCACCTGTGGCCGCGGGAGTCGCCGGTAGATTGTCCGTCTTCGCCTTAATGAGTGAGGAAGCGGCGTCGAGATTTGAGAGTCCGAGATTGGTTGCCGAGAGAGGGTCGTAGGCGACTACTTCAAGAGACAGGTCAACAGGATCGCAACTCGCCGCGGTCACGTGAAGAGCGAGTTGTCCGAGGGTGTCTGTGTTTCCTGCTGTCAATGCCAGGGAGTACCATCCGCTTCCGCGGTCGCTCACCGTTGGAGAGATTGACGCGAACGCACCCCCGTCCTTGCTCGCTGTGATTGTGAGACTCGACCCCGCCTGTCCGGTAACGTGGTCTCCTGACTGAACGAGCAAGATCATCATGTTCTTGGTAGCGCCCAGCTTTACCTTGACCATCAGCCAACCATATTCGCTACGCGCGACCTTGAATACCCTGAACCGCCCCCTGCCGAGGTAGGGTCTTTCAGATACAAGTTCACGCTCGATCCGCCGCCTGCCAGATTGTTCCGCGTTGTCCCTGCCATGTCTGGAGATCCCGCGAGGTACGCCACCGCGTAGTACGCCTCTCCTATTCCAACGGAGAAGCTGAAGTTGCCCGATCCATCAGAGATGACGGTTGCGACCTTCACATCGCTATCCGAGTGAAACAGGTCAACAGTCACCCCGGCAAGTGGAACGCCCAGGCTGTTCTTTGTCACGCCCACAACGAAAATGGGAGCGGGGGCCTGCGGACGTGGGAGAAATATATATACGTTCTTTGCCGGCACCACCTCCCTCAACGACATGAGCGCGGGAGGCTGAGGATATGGGGGAGGAGTTGGACTCTCAGAAACGGTGGGGAGCGTGGTTAGGAAAACCCATTGCCCACTCTGGCCTCGGAGCAAAGTCCTTTGCACTGCAAGAGGAGAGAGTGGTGATGGGAGTGGGAATATCTGAGGTACGGCAACAGGGTTGGGAGCGAATATCCAAACCTTGTTGCCGGGTATTACCTCTCTCGGATACTTCAGCTCGGCCACTCAGGGCCTCAATTCATCGAGATGACTTCCAGGTCGTGAACGGTCGCGTTCCAGCTCCCTGCTCCCGACTGCTTGATCTGCGGGCTGATGATGTTCGCAGCTGTCAAGTCAATCGCTCCCGACACAGCGGGGGCCGTGGCAGGAATAAAAACAGGGCCAACCGTCGAGAGGACGAGCGTCACGCTGGCGAAATAGATTCCGTTCACAAACAGAGTTCCACTCGATCCTGTTGCTCGGCAGTGGATGTAAAGCTCCAGCCACCACACATCATTGGTCCTGGATATCTGGTGTGCAACCGCCGCGCTTGCCTGAAGAATGGTCCCGTTTGCTGCGGCACCCGAACCGTAGTAAATGTCAAGAGTGACGTTCCCCGCGGTTCCGTCTGTCGTCTCACGGCCGAACATTCTGATCTTCAGCTTTTTCCCTGGGCGCGCCCAATACTGGCCGCCGAGGACGGGGAAGGATGCGGCAAGGGCGAGGGGCTTGTCCGTTGTGATGATCGTTCCCGCCGCGTTCTGGTCGGAGGAAATGAAGGGCTCACGAAGGTCGTTGTAGAAAAGTCCATCGGCGAACCACTGGAGATGCACGTGGTCGAAGGCGTTCTTGTCCAGCGCCTTTTCGCGCCGGCGCTCGTACTCCTCGATCCCCGATGCGTCAGGCATCGGTACCTTCCACGGCTTTTCAACAGGATAGCGGAACTTCATCCGGTTGAACGAAGGGGCAAGCATCTTTCCGTCTGGTCCGTACAGCATTTGCTATCTCCTTAGTCTCGTGAGGATTCCTTCTCCCGAGGATGTGTCGAATCGAGGGGAGAGTCAAGCGGGAGGCTTGATAGCCTGATCCTTCTTCACCTGTCGGAAGAGAGTGATGAGAGCCTGTTGCTGACGGTTGGGAACGTAGCCGTGCCTTACCTCGATCTCGATTGTCTCTGCCACATTCAGGGCTTCACTGACTGTCATCATCCCAGGTCCTCCTCCTGTTCCTCTTGGAACGCATGTATGTCTTCGCGCACGATGACGCCGGACTTCATCGCCTGAAGGTGATCGCCAACGGCGAAGGCCCTCGCGATGTCGCTGTAGCTGAAAAGCTGGGCATCAGGTTCCACGAACTCCCCGCACTGCTCCTGTCGGTACATCTGCTGTCCGAGGTTTCGAAGCTGGACGTTGCGTTGATGGTCGATATCCTTATGCCGAGGGGAGTAGTATCCAAGTATTCCCTTCTCTTCCTGCTCTGCCTTGAAATCGTCTTCGTCCTGCATCATTTCGAGATCGGTCCCGCTGATGGGGGTGTAGGGTGAGCGCACGTAGTACCGCTCCCAGGATCGATCGTGGAAGATGCGGTAGAAAAAGCCACTCCTGCCGTTCGGGGTGGAGGGGACCAGCAACTCGCACTCGGGGTTGTCCGTGAGCATGGGGATGATGCCCGAAGTGATAGCCACGTCCTCGACGCGGGACGCCTCATCGACGACGATGACCGAGGGCTTGCTGCGCCCGCGGGCGGACTTCTCTGTCGTGCAGACGACCTCGATTCGGCTGCCGTTATCCACCACAACCAGGGAGTCACTCTCGCGCTCGAGCTTCGGGTAGGTGGGGTCCCGAGCCATGCACGCCTTGATCTTCAGCATGTCGTCGCCCGCCTGGTCCTCGGTGGCGGCCAGCACGAGGATCCGGGAGCCCGGCCGGTACTTCGCGGTGTGCGCTGGGATGACGGACACGATGCTGGACTTACCCGCCTGCCGAGCGCAGTTGAGGCACTTGAACTTGTGGTTGGACCGAAGGAGGCGGCGCTGCCAAACGAAGAGGGTGAAGCCGGCCACGAGCATCGCGTAGCGCACGCGGTCCATCGCGTACACGAGGTCCATGGCGGCAAGGAGGTCGAGCTTCACTTCTTCCCTCGGAGGGCCTTGTAGATACCGACGACGATCCTGCCGTGCGTGTAGCACAGGCGCTCCTCGTGCTCCATGTCATCGCAGCTGGAGTAGTCCATCGAGTAATGCATGACGAACCGCTCGTGGGCCAAGGCGCAGTGGAGAGCCTCGTGGGGAACGATCTCAGTACCGTTTTTCTTCAGGTCCTCGTCGTTCAGGAACACCGTAGCGAACTGGTCGCTGTACCATCGGCGCTTCCCCTCCGGCGGGAACTCTCGGATCGCCGTTGCCTGACAGAGGCCAGCGGTCAGCGGTTCATGCTCGACGACATTCCAGGTGGACTTCGCGTAGGCTTCGATATGCCTGTTCATCTCTTTGCGAGTCGAGGAGACGTGGAGGGAGAACCAGACATCGAAGCACCGGTCGGGGCGAACGGCGTAGGTGCGCGTCATCTGGTGGGCTGGAAGGCGGCGACGGTGCGGTGAAGCTCCGCGCGGGCTATGCGCCAACCCTCGCCGCGCAGGTAGCGCGGGGTGGACAGGTTGAAGAGCAGGTGGCCTGCTATGGCGAAGCCGAACTCAATCACGTACTTCATCGGGGTGTGCCTCCAGTGTTTTCGCCTTCTCCTCGAAGGCAGCCACGACCGCCTCACGCGCCTCGGGGTACGGGGCCAGGGCCTTGATGATGTCGCTCATCACGAAGGACCAGATCTCGGTGCGGCTGATGTTGATCTTCACCTCCCCGCCCATCTTCTGGAGGTAGGCCACGCGGTCGATGACCTCCATGGCGAGCCTCATGGCGTCGTGGTAGAGGCGGCGGGTGTCGTCGCGCTTGACGGTGAACTCGAAGGCGGACTTCCCGCTCTCTGCCATCTGTGCGATGAGGATGGAGAGCTGGGTGGTCTTCCGCCGCGTGATGGTCGAGCCGTCCTTCTTCACCTCTCCGGTGTCCTGGTCGTAGTGGGCCACGACCTCCTCGGCCTGGAGGCCCATCCAGATTTTCGAGGGGTCGCTGGGGTCGGCGAGGTAAGTCTCGAAGGCGGTGATGTTCTTCGCGGCCCGGTCGGCCATCTCCTCCAGCTTGGTGAGGAGGCCGTCCACGGTCCGCATGCCGCGGGCTGCCCTCCGCTGGGCCAGGACCTCGGCCACCCACTTCTGGCGGTACTGGCGGATGGTGGTTGCGTGGATACCGTAGCGGCGCCCGATCTGGGCGTCGGTGCCGCGGTCCTCCTCGATGTCCTTCAGGATGGCCGCACGCCGCTCGTGGGTGTCGATGACGGTGGCCTGCGGGGCGCGCAGGTGGCGGGAGGGGGTGCTCATGGAGATACCCCGCATTCTGGACCGCAGGAGAACCAAACTACGATCCTCATCGGGAGGCCCTCAGCATGTCGGTGAGGGCGAGGAAGCAGGCGCGGGTCATGTGGAGATCCGACTTCGCGTCGTGGGCACCCGTGGTGTCGATTCCCAGGTACTCGGCAACCTGGGCCAGCTTGGAGTAGCCGCCAGTGAAGTCCTGCATGAGGCCCATGTACTTCATCGCCGGGATCAGGGCAAGGGGGTCGAGGGTTCCGGCGTAGAACCAGGACCCGAAGTAGGAGTCCTTCTGGTCGGTCCAGAGCTGGCGAAGGAAGCCCATGTCGAAGCCGACGTTGAAGCCCCCGGCGTAGAACTTGTCGTCGCGGTCGAACTTGTCCACCCAGCGGCTGAACTCCGCGGCGAGGTCTCGGTACATCTGCTCGGGAGGCTGGTGGCCCAAGAGGTTGCCGCGGGTGAAGTGGTTGATGGCCAGGGCCGAGTCCTCGATGGCCTTGCCCTCACAGTTGGAGCGCAGCTCGCCCTCGCCCACGATATGGCCGTCGATCTCCACCGCGTAGGCCAGGGAGATGATGCCGTGACGCGCGGGGTCGAGGCCGGAGGTCTCGCAGTCGAAGAAGAAGACCTTCATTCTGCACCCCACAGCGCGGCGTTTTCTCCTGTTCGAGAATCACGGGTGTGCTCCGTGAAGGACACTTCCCCGAAAGTCCACGTGAAGGTGCTCTCGTAGAAATCGGTTCCGTCAAGGTGAATGTTCATCTGGCGACTCCCCTTCTCCTTGGCGATGTCGATCTTGTGAATGTTCGCCATGTGGTGCTTCATCGTATCCAGAGGTACTCCTACCTCTTGCTTGCACGTCACGCAAGAGAACTCTCTCAGATGTACCGGCTTCTTTCTCATCCCTGTGCCTCCTCCGTTTTCTCCCAGGCATCGCAGACCCAACGGGACATGATGTCGGTGCCCGGCCCGAACGTGCAACCCACGAGGTCGCACTTGTGATACACGCGCCCCGTGCAGTGCAGCATGTGGTGAGCGCACGTTGCGCAGCGCACGGCCTTGTCCGTCGAGGGACGGTAGTTCAGGGGTCCAAGGATCCTCTTCATCGGAGACGAGTGCTTTCCCGTGTACTCCCTGTCCTTCACTTCGTTGCCAAACAGGTCAGTCATGGGTGTCTCCTGCCGCCGCCCGCTTCCCGTCGTGCAGGGGAAGCTCCTGCTGGACCGCGGGCTTCTCCCCCTCCTCGGGCCATCCCCTCATCGCGTCCTTGACTAGGAAGTCCCGCTGCTCCTCCAGGGATCGGCCCACGGCCCAGGCATCGAACTTCACCTGCCGGGTCTCGAACAACTCCGCGCGCAGGGCCGCCACCAGACGGCGCAGGAAGAAGTCGGGGTCGTCAGGCATGGGATCCCCCGTGAAAGACCAGCAGGCAGCAGGCGAAGGGTGCGTTCTCCTTGGCGTTGAACTTCAGCCTTCCGCGGATCCAGCGGATCTCTGCCCGAGCGGTGTAGCGGTGCCACCAATCGGTATCGGTGCGAGAAGGAACCAGGCAGACTACCGTGGCTCCCTTCTCACTTTCCAGCCACGCCTTGCGGACCCACTCGCCTACGTTCCTGAACGGGGGGTTGCACCAGCAGACCATCCTCATCCAGGACTGACCGAGGCCATCATCCTCCCGGGTGT
>Ga0182011_10003713_pt1 | contig 12441 bp, 9 predicted proteins | sample 711E1DmetaG_FD_120481 | JGI IMG/M metagenome (GOLD analysis project Ga0182011, IMG submission 120481) | Permafrost microbial communities from Stordalen Mire, Sweden - 711E1D metaG | ecosystem: Environmental > Terrestrial > Soil > Wetlands > Permafrost | place: Sweden: Stordalen | collected... | reverse complement strand
TGGCGGTAACGACATAAGCGATTATCCGTGTCCGCTGAAAGGGGATGGGAAAAGGTTAAAGGCTAAAGGGTAAAATGTAAGGAGCCAGGAGGGGTTGGTCTTTATCCCTTACCCTTTACACTTTAACCTGCAAACTTTCGACTCCTCCGTTATAGCGCGATTTCACCGCGATCTTCGTTGCGAATGCGGATGGCCTCATCCACGGTGGACACAAAAATCTTGCCGTCGCCGATCTTCCCGGTCCTGGCCGCCTTCAAAATGGCTTTTACCGCCGCATCCTTAAGGGTATCAGAGACCACCATTTCGACTTTGATCTTGGGTAGAAGATCCACGGTGTACTCACTACCCCGGTAGACCTCGGTGTGCCCCTTCTGGCGGCCGTGACCGCGTACTTCGGAGACGGTCATGCCTTCCACTCCAACATCCTGGAGCGCGGTCTTCACAGCGTCAAATCGTGATGGCTGCACGATGGCTTCAATTTTTTTCATAGCGAATTATCCTTTGAGGAGTCAGCAGACAGTAGACAGCATACGGAAAACCGGGCCACCCCCTACCGAGGCTCGTTCCTGTCTACCGTCTACAGTCTGCCGCATTCCCTTAAACCTCCAGATTGTAACCTTCTTCCCCATGTTGAGACAAATCCAGGCCCTGGACTTCCTGCTCCTCAGTAACGCGCAGGCCGATGGCCCAATCCACCGCCAGGAGAATGACAATCGTTCCCACCGCAGCCAAAACCCAGGCGATGGCAACTCCCACCAATTGGTTGAGGACCTGAGAGGGGTGGCCGTCGATCAGCCCCACCGCTGTTGCCGTCCCCTGCGCATTCTTAAAGATGGGATTGATGGCTTTTACCGCGAAGACGCCGGTCAGAATCGCCCCCAGCGTTCCACCCGCGCCGTGGACACCAAAAGCGTCCAAAGAATCATCATAACCGAACTTGCCTTTGACTTTGGTTACCATCATGAAACAAAACACGCCGGCAATAGCCCCGATCGCCAGGGCGGACATCGGTCCGACGAAGCCGGCGGCGGGGGTAATCGCCACCAGGCCGGCGACCGCGCCAGAGATCGCGCCGAGCACACTGGACTTGCCGTTGACATACCACTCCGCTGCTGCCCAGCCCATTGCTGCGGCGGCGGCGCCGAAATGCGTGGCCACAAAAGCGCTGGTGGCTAGACTTCCTGCCGAAAGGGCGCTGCCGGCGTTGAAGCCAAACCATCCCACCCAGAGCAGGCAGGCGCCGATGACACTCAGCACCACGCTATGCGGCGCCAGGTGTTCTTTGGGGAATCCCAAACGCTTCCCCAGATACAGCGCACATACTAGCGCCGAAACACCGGAGGTCACATGCACCACCGTGCCGCCGGCAAAGTCCAAGGTGGGAATGGGTCCACCCAGTGCAGCGTTCAAAAGTCCGCCTTTGCCCCAAACCATGTGCGCCATCGGCGCGTAAACAATGACGGACCAGAGAACCATGAAGACCAGCATGGCCTTGAATTTCATGCGCTCGGCAAACGCTCCTGTGATCAAGGCCGGGGTGATAATCGCGAACATGAGCTGATACACCATAAAGGTCTGCTCGGGTATCGTTCCCGCGTAATCCGGGTTGGCTGCGGCTCCCACCCCATGCAGGAACAGATATCCAAAGTTCCCGATAAAGCGATTGCCTTCATGGAAGACCAGACTGTAGCCGAACAAAGCCCACAGGACGGTGACCAGCGCCATGAGAATAAAACTTTGCATCATGGTGGCCAGCACATTTTTCTTGCGCACCAAACCCGCATAAAAAAGCGCCAGGCCCGGACCCGTCATCATCAGAACCAATGCGGCGCATACCAGCATCCAGGCGTTGTCGCCGGCACTGCGGGCATCCGCCACCTGCTGTTCGAGTGCGGTAATCTTTGCCTGAAGTTCCGGCGTACCAGCCGTTCTGATCTCTGGCGGCGCCACGGCAAATCCTGCTGGAGCCAACAAGCTGCCACCGAGTACCAGGCCCATCACCAGTCGTAACACGATCCGTTTCATTAATTTTCTCCCATCCTTCTTATTAGCAGCCAATGGTTGGTCTCATCAGCATACATTCTTCGGTATAAGGCTTATATAAAGAATCCCTCAAAATAATTAGCAGACCCAATCGAGCAATTTATTTTTGCTATAGGCTGTTGCGAGCCCAATAAACTGCGTGAGGCGGCGAGAGAGTACCGTGTTTTGGCAAAAAAGGGAAGTGGTTTTAACTCCCTTTGGTTTTTAACCCCATCGAACATTGAGAATTCCCTGGCGACAAAACCCGGTTAGGCGGCTTCCAGATTTAGCCGGAAGCTCTGAGTGTGCTAAACTCGCAAATTATCATAATCCCCTAGGAGACCTACCTTGACGGCAACCATACTGAACGGAAGCAAGTTTCGAGATGAGATTCAATCAGAACTCCTACAGCAAGTCGCGGACCTGAAGCGCGCCCACATTACCCCTGGCCTGGCAGCGGTGCTGGTGGGTGAAGATCCCGGGTCGCAGATCTACGTCCGCAACAAAGTGAAAGCCTGTGAGGCGTTGGGCCTCTACAGTGAGAAAATCGTGCGATCAAGAGATTCGACCACCGAGGAACTGTTGGATTTAGTCGGCGATCTCAACCACAACGATGAGATCGACGGCATTCTGATTCAGCTTCCTCTGCCCCCTCAGGTTGATACAAAGCGAATTTTGATGGCTGTGGACCCGGCGAAAGATGTGGATGGGTTCCATCCCGTCAACGTCGGCAACCTCGTTGCCGGGCGCGCAGGTTTTGTGCCCTGCACGCCGGCAGGAATTATGGAAATACTCAAGCGCTCGAAGATTCCCATCAAAGGAGCGCGGGCCGTGGTGATCGGCCGCAGTGACATCGTTGGGAAGCCGGTGGCCATGCTCCTACTGCACGATCATGCCACGGTCACGATTTGTCACTCCCGCACGCGTGACTTGCCTGCGGTGGCTCGCGAGGCAGATATTCTCGTGGCAGCCATTGGTAAACCGACCTTTGTCACAGGGGACTTCATCAAACCCGGCGCCACCGTCATCGATGTGGGAATGAATCGCCTATCGACGGCGGAAGAAATACTTAGGCTCTTCCACGATCCCACGGGACCTTTGGCTACGCTGGAAAGGCGGGGCGAGGTGCTGGTGGGCGATGTGCAACCGGAAGACGCGCGGGCGATCGCCGGGGCCTTTACGCCGGTGCCCGGAGGCGTCGGGCTATTGACGATTATCATGCTCATGTCGAACACCATCCAGGCAGCGCGATTGCGGCGAGGAACCAAAAGCAGTGGTTAGTGGCTGGTGGATAGTGGCTAGCAATCCACCACTATCCGTTGCCCTTTCCAAATTCTCAAGTCTGCACATTCTTGGAGCCAGGAGAAATGCCGATTGCACGTCGCGGACTTTGGACCTCGAACACCGGACCCCGTAATTGCCTTTGGACTCACTGGGGGTGTCGCCAGCGGAAAAAGCACCGTGGCGCGATACTTTCAGGACCTCGGCGCGCACATCATCGACGCTGACCGTATCGGGCACGAGTCGATTGAGCCCGGCCGCCCAGCTTATCGGGAAATCCTCGACCACTTCGGGAAGGAGATCCTCGATCCAAGCGGCTATATCGACCGGAAAAAACTCGGTCCCATGGCGTTTGCCGATCCGCAACAGCTTTGCGCGCTGAATGCCATCGTCCATCCGCGCATCATCGCGCGCACGCAGGAGCTTGCGGCCGAGATTCAAAGGCAGAATCCCAAAGCAGTGGTGATTGTGGACGCCGCGCTGATCTTCGAGTCGCGCATCGGTGGCTCTTTGAACAAAGTGGTGGTGGCGTGGTGCCGGCCCGACCAGCAATTGGAGCGCTTGATGGTCAAGACGGGAGTTTCCCGCGAGGAGGCCGAGCGCCGCATCCAGGCGCAGATGCCGGTGGAAGAAAAACGGCGCCGCGCAGATTTCCAAATTGATTGCTCCGGAACTCAGGATCAATCGCGCATTCAGGCCGAGGCGGTTTATCAGGAATTGAAGCGAATTGTCGAAGCTGCGCAACGCGAGTAGTCTGGAATCCGGAATCTGATATTTGAACACCCAACGCCCCCGCTCGTCACTTCTTCGTTTTGCCTCCTCCATTTTGGCTTTCCTTTGCAGCTCCGCCACGCTAGCTCTTCTGCCACTGCTCCGCGCGGGTGCGCAACTCATCCAGGGCAGCTTGCACTTGGCGAAGTTTGCGGGCCTGTTCGGCGCGATCAGCGTCGCGGGGAACGAAGATGGCGGGAGCCACAAACATTGCGGCCCGGCTGAACGGGAAGGGAAACTCCGTTTGGTCCCAGCTTTTTCGGAACACAAAGGCGGGGCGAACCGCCGAGTGGAAGCAGACGATGGCAGCGCCGGTGGCCTTGGCCAACTGCACCGATCCCGGTTTAGCCACAAAGCGCGGGCCACGCGGGCCGTCAATGGTGAAAACCGTTTCCAGCCCCTTTCGATGGCAGCGAACCATTTCCACCAAAGCCTTTGCGCCACCACGTGAACTGGAGCCTCGCACCACGCCGTAGCCGTTTTTCTGAAGGATGCGCGCAATATATTCGCCGTCGAAATTCTGACTAGCCAACGCCACAATGCCGCGGTTGCGCCAGAACCACGTGCCGGAAAAGATTTGGCGGTGCCAGCAGGAGTAGATTAGTCCTTTGCCCATCTGGCGTGCCGCTTCCCAATTCCCCCATCCAAATGTTTCCCATCGCAGGCTGCCGCCGACCAGAAGCAACACGAAATGCCCCAACCAGGTTGCCAGCAATATCTGTGCGCGCTGCCAGAGCGTAAAAGAGTGAGGACGTGCCTTGAGGCGGAGCTGCGAATCATCCACCGAAGCCCGCTGACCCGCTTCCATCTGTTCTCGTGTTTTCCCGCCTTGATTCGCCATGAAGAAGGAGTGCCCGTCCTTGCACGCGACCTTCAGCAGCCGCCCCGATTAACCTCAAAAAGCTTGCCACAGCGGAACTGTGAGGGCAAGCAAGTCTCATGTGCTTCCGGGCGAAGGTGAAACCGTTCAACGCCAAAGTCCAAAAATGCGCCTGGGAAAGCCTGTAACGATCTCTATGGCAAGCCAGTGCCAGGATGGTACCAGAGTCGCGTTGACCATTCGGGGCGTCGGCTCATTTGGGCACCCATGGAATTGCGCCCTGTCTTACTGCGACCGGAAAATGAGCAGTTCGGAGGTCAGATCTCCTTCCAACCGAACGGGTATCCCTTCTTGCAATAACCGATCACCGGAGATGGCGAGCGTCCGCCCACTATTGGAAAAGGTCACGTTGTAGGTCTTGCTGAAGTTGAGACCGCGCGGCTTGAACCAATACGTGGGATCGCCAGATTCGGAAGTTCGAAACACCCAACCCAAATCCGCCTGGGAATCCGGCGTGGCATATTCCATCACCACCCACGGAGTTCCCTCCATCATGGGCGTGAGGGGGGTGTGGTGATACACGCGGCAGTCCTTCAGGATCGGGCGGATCACCTGTTTATAGAGATCCACTTGGCGCAGGATCTCTTCCCTAAGTGAGGGGTTGAACTCTTCCTGCGATGGACTTAAGCCGCGAAAAATGGGGAGGACCATCGTGGTGGCTCGCAATTGAGTCACCAGATCGGCATCGGCGGGGACTCCGTCGGTCTCTGTACCAAAACTGCGCAATAGAATTTCCGGAGGTAGTATCCAGGTCATGCCGTTCGAAATTTTCAATCCGCGGGGAGCGCGCATCCAGTCGGAGAGCTCCGTGTTCTGAAAGCGGCCCATGATGCCCAGATCGAGCCTGCCCCCGCCGCCAGCGCAATTTTGAAAGATGACGTGAGGGAACTTCTGGTGCAGCCGGTCGAACATGGCATAAAGGGCCTCGACGTGGCGCCACTGGGTGTTTTCCACGAATCCATCCCGCAGGTGATTGCCTCCTTCCTCCACGGTGGTGTTGTAGTCAATGCGGAAGAGGTCCAGGTCGTATTTCTTGATAATGCGGCTGATTTCCGATTCCATCCATGCGGCCACGGCGGGGTTGGAAACATCGAGTTCGCGTCCACCGGCCACGGGCTTGCCATCGCGTGTGAGAACCCAGTCAGGATGTTGGCGGCGCAAATTCGACGCGCTGCCGATGCTTTCGATCTCCACCCACAACCCGAAGAGCAGGCCTTTCTGCCGGGCGTGTTCGCGGATGGGATTGACATCGTGCGGCAGCCAAGTGCCTGCATACCAATCGCCCACATTCTCTCCCCAACGGTTCGGTTCCGGCCCGAACCAGCCCGCGTCAATCACAAACATCTCCGCCCCGGCGTCAGCCGCCAAGTCTATTTCCTGATCGATGCCCGATTCGCTTTCGTGATCGACGATATAACCGCGGTGATTGGCCTCCACCCGCATGTCACGGCCCGGCACGGGCGGCGGCAGTACCTCGCGCCGGATGTGCTCATGCAGGGCCTGAATGACACTATCCAAATCCCCGCGCATGCAGAGGATGTGGGTGCGCGGAGTCTCGACGGTCTCACCCGGCTCGATGACCCGGAGAGCAGGATCCACCGTGCTGGGCCCCATGCGAAAAAGTAACGTCGCGCGGTCAGCCTCGGAATGCTGCTGTTCGCTGACTTGATACGTCCAATTGCCGCTCCACCCGAGTGAGGCCACAAACCATTCCCCTGTTGCCTTATTGTGGGCAAAGAAGGTGGGATGCCCCCACCCGGATTTGCCTCGCGTGCCCGAAATCGTCCTGGTGGTGTTCTCCACGGGCTCCAAGGTCCAGGCGCCTTCATGGCCCCAAACCTCATACTGTGCGTAACCAACCTCAAAAGGGCTGGCAGTGCTCATGGGCAGACGCTCCAAATAATTGGGTGTGTCCCAAATCAGGCCGGACCAAGGCGCGACGGCAGTGATGGCAGTGGGCTTGGAGCCGGTATTGATGATTTCAAGCCAGCGCACCATCACCGGACCACCAAAGAGCAGCGTGTGAACTTTTACGGTGATGGGGCGCGCAGTGCTGGCCAGCTCCAGCGTCACCAGCAGGCCGTCGGGGTTATGAACCTCCGACTTCTCCGCCTTCACCCAGCGCCAAGTCCCTGCCAGATCTTTGCCTTCCATGGCAAGTTGGAAGCCGTCGATGGGCAAGCCTTCCCGGTGCTCCTGCGCCGACACATAATGGAATTCCGGTTCGATGAAACCGGTGGAGAGCCAATAACGGTTCACCCAGCGGCCCTTCCACAGAACTTCATCGCAGACCGTCAGACCTGAGGTCAGACGAATTCCCGGCAAGGGTTGCTGATGAATATCCGCGGCCCAGTATTTGCCACCCGCGGCTCCAACCGGAGCACTTAGGATTATGCAGACCAGAAGAAGTAAACCTAACCTGCGGAGAAGCTCTCCGCCCGGAACGCTTGGATAACGTTGAGACTCCATCGTCACTCCCTCCCCTTGATCCGCAGAAGTTGTACCATACGCGAGCGGGGAAATACTGCGGATTTCAGGGGATCTCAGGATCAGCACGCATTGCTGAGAAGCCGCAAACGCTCCGGCCCAGCCCTCCCTAAATTGGGCTGGAAGACCCCGTCTATTTCCAGCCAGTCGCACGCTGCTCCGAGTTCCGCTCCCATACTCGCTTCAGGACGGTCCGCATCAGGAAATACGCTACTCCAGCGACGCACAAGATGACGTAATAGAGCCGAGTATCCAGCTTCCAGGCTAAGATGAAACCATTCAAAGCCAATGTCCAAAGATGCGATTCGCCGAGGAAAGCCTGGGCCCATCGTGGTGGCAAGCCGGTGGCGGGCAGGCGGGGCGAAAGGGAAGGCCAAAGACGCGGTACGGCCGCCAGAAAGGCGCGATACGCTTCACCCTGATCCTGCACCATTGCGGCTTCTTCCCGTCCAATCAGGCGTAACACGATGAACAAGTTCCCCACGATCAAGACCACGCCGCCGGTCCGACTCGCCAGCATGGCCATGCCTGTGGCCAACAGCATATTGCCGAGATAGAGGGGATTGCGAAGGTGGCGATATGGCCCGTCGGCGACGAGCCGATCCGAGTGCACTTTGGTATCGAAAACCACCTCGGCGCGCAGGTAGGCGCCTGCCCAGGTGCGTATCCCAGCGGCGGCAGCCACCAGCACTGCCGACAGGACAAACATGCCCTGAATGGCGTGCCGGGCCGCCAGAGAATCCAGATTCGGGTCGCTCCTGCTGAACATCCAGCGCGCCAACGCTTCGGCCGCGTTCAGATGGTCGAACCGGTAGCACATGAAGCCCACGAAATACGTCAGGCAGATCAGCCAGAAGCGGTGATGGAATTCAAATTTTGTTGCACGCATGCGAGACTTATCCCTTTCTCCTTTAGTTTCATGAATATAATGGAGAGGAGGCTATAACTTGTTTATTTTCATTAGCATAATGGAGAGGCGTAAATTGGACATTTTTACACCATTTGTTTTTAATAACATAATGGAACTTACCTTCATTTTTTCCCCCCGCGTTTTTCCGCGCCTTGGCGACGAAATATTCACTAACTAATTTATTTTCAATAACATAGATTATTGGAGAGTCATTATTAAAAATCGATAAGCCTTTTATTGTCATAAATATAATGGAGCGGAGAGGAGTTTTTCCAGGCGTGCGGCTTCACCCTTGCGCTCTTCGCTCCTTGACCTTCACTTGCGGGGCTGCCGAACTGTGCCTTGGTGGTCATTCTTCTCCCCAGCGTTTGTGCACGCTTCCCCCGTCGCTACCTCAAGCTGGGACCCACCCCATCCTCCATCTCGTAGACTAGCGCTCTAGACGGGGTGGTTGTCAACAAGAATATTCCGTGTTTTCCTGCTGGGAGGGAAAATCTTTCAAGTTGAAGTCAATTTGTCCCTACCATCTCCAACCGATAGGAAAGCGCTGTGCGGAGTTGGCTTTACCGTAGCTGCGAGTCTGCCTCGACCATTGACGGCGTCGCGATTAGATCGGGATAGATTCCGCTGCCTGTACACCAAATTGATCCAGTACTGCAAATCCCTTCCGGTTGATTCCTTTTAGCAGACACTTCATAATGGTTACTAATGCCTGCTCAGCGGGCTTGGGGGCTTTTCGTTTCATACTGTCATAATTTAGCGGAGGAACTATGCCTCGCATTGTCCGTTGTTCATTGATTCAAGCTTCCAACTCCGCTCCTCCTGAAGCCTCGCTTGAAGTCACCAAAAAAGCCATGATTGATAAGCACCTGGGCTTTATCCGCAACGCGGCGGACGCCGGAGCGCAGATCGTCTGCTTGCAGGAGATCTTCTACGGTCCTTATTTTTGCGCGGAACAGACCACTAAATGGTATGACTTCACGGAGCCCGTGCCCGACGGCCCCACCATTCGCCTGATGCAGGATGAAGCGCGCCGCCATCACCTGGCGCTGATTGTCCCCATCTACGAACGTGAGCAGGAAGGGGTTTACTACAACACGGCCGCAGTGATTCACAACGACGGCACCTATCTCGGCAAGTACCGCAAGACGCATATCCCCCACGTGGCGCCGGGTTTTTGGGAGAAATACTATTTCAAGCCCGGAAACCTGGGCTTTCCGGTGTTCGACCTGGGCTTCGTCAAGATTGGCGTGTATATCTGCTATGACCGCCACTTCCCCGAAGGCGCGCGGGTCTTGGGACTGAACGGCGCAGAAATTGTCTTCAATCCATCCGCCACCGTTGCCGGGCTGAGTGAATACCTCTGGAAGCTGGAGCAACCCGCGCACGCCGTGGCCAATGGTTACTTTGTGGGCGCCATTAATCGTGTGGGAACGGAGGCTCCGTGGAACATCGGCGAATTCTACGGCTCAAGTTATTTCTGCGATCCGCGCGGACGCATCTTCTCGCAGGCCTCCCGCAACCGCGATGAAGTGCTAACCGCTGACCTTGACCTCGACATGATCGGTGAAGTGCGGAAGACCTGGCAATTCTTCCGCGACCGGCGTCCGGAGATGTACGAACCGCTAGTAAAGCAGTGACGAGTGGCGAGTGACAAGCAACCGAACGGCCGTTGCTGGCTCGTCACATGTCACTTGTCACTGAATTGATGGCTTGATATGCGCAAAACTGAAATCGCATCCAACAACTCGAGCCCCTTGTCCCCTGTCCCTTGTCCCGAGTCCCGCTTTGCGGAGTTGCATCCCGCGCTTGATCCGCACGCCGCCGCCATTGAAGCGAACCGGTGCCTGTTTTGTTACGACGCCCTGTGCACCGCGGCTTGCCCCACTCACATCGATGTGCCGCGCTTCATCAAGAAAATTGCCACAGACAACTTGCGTGGCTCGGCGCTGACGATTTTGAATTCCAACGTGCTGGGGCTGAGCTGCTCGCGTGTGTGCCCGGTGGAGGTTCTGTGTGAGGGCGCGTGTGTGATGGTGCGTGACAACTATAAACCGATCGAAATCGGTCGTCTTCAGCGCTTCGCCATGGACCGGTTTTATGAAAAGCCCGATCCCGCCTGGGTTACACCATCGCCCATCACCCGTGCCGAGAAAGTAGCCTGCGTGGGAGGTGGTCCCGCATCGCTTGCCTGTGCGGCGGAATTGCGCCGGCGGGGTTACCCCGTGACCGTTATTGATAACCGCCCGCTTCCCGGCGGACTGAACACCTACGGTGTGGCCGAGTACAAACTCCGCCCGCAAGACAGCCTGCGCGAAGTGGAGATGATCCGCTCGTTGGGCGTAGAGTTTCGCCAGGCGCTGGTGGGTGAGAGTGTGAGCCTGGAAGAAATTGAGAAGGAATTTGCGCTGGTTTTTCTTGGCATGGGCTTGGGTACCATGGAGCGCCTGGGCATTCCCGGTGAATCGCTGCACGGGGTGATTGATGCGCTGCGCTTCATCGAACGCTACAAAACTTCGCCGGATTTTCGAGTTAGCGGCCGCGTGGTGGTGATCGGCGGCGGCAACACGGCCATCGATGCTGCCAACGCGGCCAGGCGCCTGGGTGCGGAGGAGGTCCACCTGTTCTACCGACGCTCCGAGCGTGAGATGCCTGCGTTCAAATCGGAATACGACCGTTCCAAAGTGGAGGGTGTGCGCTTCCACTGGCTGGCCCAACCCACGGAGATCGTCGGTTTTGAAGGCCGCGCGGCCGCGGTCCGATTCGTGGAAACGCGTTTGGGCGCTGCTGACCACAGCGGTCGAAGCGCCGTCGTACCTGTGCCGGATTCACAGTATGAATTTGCCTGCGACCTGGTGATTCCCGCCATCGGCCAGGCAAGGCTCGCGGCACTACTCGAAAACACGCGCGGCATTTCGTTGAAATACGGCCTGGTGGTGGTGGACCGGCCGACGGGCCGCACCACCAATCCTCGCTACTTTGCCGGTGGCGACTGCATCAATGGCGGGCGTGAAGTGGTTGACGCCGTGGCGGACGGCAAGCGCGCTGCACTTGCCATGGCGACCCAATTGGAGAAGAACAGTGGTTAGTGGCTGGTGGTTAGTGGATAGTGAATAGTCAATAGAGGAATCCTCGTACGGAGTGGGGCTGCAAACCGCCGCACTCCATAGTCGGTTGGACGGTGAACACGATGGCTGATCTTTCTGCCAACTTCGTTGGCATTCGATGCCTCAATCCTTTCTGGCTGGCCTCCGGCCCCCCCACCAATTGTGGCGAACAGGTGATGCGCGCATTCGATGCGGGCTGGGGCGGCGCGGTGTGGAAAACTATCGGCGAACCCATTGTGAATACCACCTCGCGCTACTCATCCGTGGATTGGAGCAATCAGCGCATGATGGGGTTCAACAACATCGAGCTTATTTCCGATCGGTCAATTGAAGTGAACTTGCGCGAAATTGCGGAAGTCAAGAAGCGCTATCCCAAGCATGCCGTTATTGCCTCACTGATGGTGGAATCCAAACGCGAAACGTGGCACGACATCGTGAAGCGCGCCGAAGACGCCGGCGCCGATGGCCTGGAGTTGAATTTCGGCTGTCCCCACGGCATGAGCGAGCGCGGCATGGGCTCGGCGGTCGGACAGGTTCCCGATTATGCCTGCATGATCACCGAATGGGTAAAAGAAGCGGCGCGCACGCCGGTGCTGGTGAAGCTTACACCGAATATCACCGACATCCGCACCGCGGCGCGGGCCGCCAAGCGTGGCGGGGCGGACGCGCTTTCCGCGATCAATACCATCAATTCCATTACCGGCATCGATCTTGACACGCTGACGCCGCGGCCCGACGTGGGCGGCCATTCCTCCCACGGCGGCTACTGCGGGCCGGCGGTGAAGCCCATCGCCCTGCACCTGGTGCAGCAGATTGCTTCCGACCCCGAAGTGGGAATTCCTATTTCCGGCATCGGCGGCATTGCTGGGTGGCACGAAGCAGCGGAATTTTTCCTGCTGGGCTGCGGCACAGTGCAGGTGTGCACAGCCGCCATGCACTACGGCTATCGCATCGTGGAGGACATGATCGACGGTCTTTCCCAT
>Ga0182011_10003712_pt1 | contig 12442 bp, 9 predicted proteins | sample 711E1DmetaG_FD_120481 | JGI IMG/M metagenome (GOLD analysis project Ga0182011, IMG submission 120481) | Permafrost microbial communities from Stordalen Mire, Sweden - 711E1D metaG | ecosystem: Environmental > Terrestrial > Soil > Wetlands > Permafrost | place: Sweden: Stordalen | collected... | reverse complement strand
CCCACTAGCCGCCGAAAAACTCGGGCGCAGCCGAGCGCTAATATATAAAGTTCTGAAAGCCAATGGTTTGACACCAGCAGACGTTATCAAAGAAAACGCAACAAAAGATACCAGATTGTTGCATAAGGGGATCGAAAGTGACTGATAACCAGAATGAAACAGCCTTGACGGTAAGGGTGGATAATCCCGTTTTACGCAACAAAACTTCTCAAGTGTCCGCTATTCGGCGGGCGGAGGACGGAGCCGCCGATTATATACCACACGTCAGTGCAGACCAGGTTAAGTTAATTGCAGCAGCAGCCAGTCAAAATAAGCGTCTTGGCGAGCGTAATGGTTTGCTCATCAAGTTTCTATTTGACGGTTGCCTGCGGGTCAGTGAGGCACTAGGAGTGAGACCGGTTGACTTACAACGAACACCGGATGGGTGGAGCGTTAAAGTCATGGGTAAAGGTAATAAGCCTGGGGTAGTGGCAATATCCGCAAGTACGGCGGCTGAATTGCAGTCCTATTGTTACCGCGCCAGGATAGATGAAAATCAGCATATATTTTCTGTGAGCCGGTCGCAGGCTTTCCGGATAGTGACCGAGGCTTTTGATAAGGCTGGCATACCGCGGCCGACAAAAGAACGTGACCACGTGGGCGGCGTCCACATCTTGCGACATAGTGGAGCTATAGAGCGCCTACGACTTACCGGCAATCCGCGAGCAACGCAAAACCAACTAAGGCACAAGTCAGCGTTAATGACCATGCGGTATCTGAAGACTTTGACCGCTGACGAATCATTGAAGATTCAGCAAGGGGTAGATTTTCGATGGTAAATAAAGGAGCGCGCGGAACGCAGACTGACGTTCGAGGCAATGAGTCAAAACAAACAAAGGACCTTTTTATGGGTCATTTGAATATTTTTGATTAAGAGGACGTCCCCGAACATTGTCATATTGTCCTTGGACTGCCCTCTTATCGTGGTGAGGTGTAGTTGGGATTGCGAGCAAGGGAGGTTACATAATAGTTTTAGCTCTGTCTATTTCTTTAACTTACCTATTCTTTTATCGCTTCTTGTATCCCGACCATCAGGATTTCGAATGACTCCTGGTTTAAGACCGAGTTTTTTCTCAAGTGTGCCAACTTTCATGTCGCTCCTTGGTTTCCTTGCCATGTTAAATACTCCTTTTTTAAAATATTATGTCGCCCGTTCCTTTTCCTTCCAATACTTTTAATAAATTGGAAATGCGTAAAAATACTTCATCATAAGTCAAAACCTCGACTCCGTTGAAATGCCGTCGAAATAGTTCGAAAGACTTCTTCTTCTCGGAATTATTAAGCTCTGAAGTATTGCCGATGATAACTTTACAAGGCGGGTCACACGTATCAAAGTCGTTGGCCGCATGAAGACTATTAAAACTTTCAGTGAGAGATTTCCTATAATTTAATACTTGCAAGACGGCTGCGGTTAATTCTTGGGATACATTGTAGATCCCGTTACGGTATTCCGATCCTAAAATCCGTGTGGCAGGTGTTTTAATTTCTACTAACATCACGCTGTTTGTAAGCGTGTTTTTATAGAGAAAATCAACGATATTGCCGCCCGTGTTGTCAATAGATTTTCCACCGACATAAGCTTTATCCTTAATTAAAACCACGGGATAACTAAAGCTTTGTTCCAAAAGGTACGACCGCTCGGCAAATTGAGATTGCCAGAATTGCTCGTCAGCGTTGTCTGAATTATCATCCCAAATCGTTTTAGCTTCATGGAGTATTGCTATTCCAGATAATGCATGAATGTTAGTTATATCAAGCATTTCAAGTTGGTCAATTACATCGGAGATTTGATTAATATTACTTGCCCATTTTAACAATCGAAGCAGAGCATTGATACCCACATCATTGCCGGTTTCAACAAGTTGGTTAAAATCATCGTCGGATAAATTGGCAACAGCCTGAAGTTTATTAGTGACGTTTATAAACGTTTGGTTTCCTTGGGGGATACCGCCCTGAGCATAAAGCCGATATAGATTTGTGACTCCACGATAAAAATCGAGCACCTCTTGTGAGTGTAGTGGGAGACTGACACCTTCTCCTTTTTTCAGCTTTGATAATGTCGTATCATGAAAAATTTCCCAAACATCATTTTTACCTTTTCTCTGAAAAATAAATATGCCGTTAACGGATGCATTGGGATTATTGCGGTTGGTTACTAGTTGTGGTCTGAAAATAAGCCTCGTTATGGCGGTCTCACGTAATACTATATCGTTTGTATCCGCTGAAACACTTGAGGTTGATTTTGTTGTTATTTTCTCTATTGACATTAACAAACTCCAGTATGAGTCTTAAAATTATCTCACCTCGTACATCCTCAGCATGTCATTATTCAATCCTTATACACTCTAAAGCCATCAACTAATTGCTTGAATGATGACGGCTTATATTTATCAAAGTTTTCCATATCCACAAATACAAAATCGTAAATTATTTCGGACTGCACTCGGTTAATGTCCTCGCACCATTGGCGTAGACGTTGCATTTTGGGTGGCACGTCCAGGTCTTCAAGACCTTTGGTCTCGACAATGAAAATCCGTTTGTCAGAAAGCTTTACAAAGAAGTCAGGGTAGTAATCGGAGATATTACCATCGGCGTTCACATAATCCAGCTTGAAGTGCACTGCCATATAATTCTTGGCGTAGGAAACCACATCGGAGCAGTCTTCTAGGAAGCGGGCGAACAGCAGTTCAAAGTGGCTATCACCGATGATTTTGTTAAAGATGCTCTTTTTCGGGATAAGATAGCCCTGATCCTTGGCCACGAAGGGGCGTGTCTGCCGCAGTTTGATGGTGTCGCGGATTTCGGCATCACCTTTGTCCTTAACGGTGAGAGCGTTGATCGCTTTCTTGAACGTTTCGAGCAGAGTTTTGGTGGCCGCTAGTTCCGACAGGTTGCGCATGGTATTGGGGCTTTCCAGTTCCACCTGCCGGTCGAACAGCTCATCTTGCACAAACGCTTTGACCTTACCATACAGCACATCGTAACCACTCACCAGCCGCAAATCCTTCATGATCGTCTGCGCAAAGTACCCGATTACGCTTCGATAATCGGCGATGCCCGCTGTGTCGAGGATGGTGGTATGCGTCACTTCGCCTGTGGTAATGTCCTTAAAAACGATCTCCCGCTGTTCCTGCTCGCTGAACTGAAGGTAGGCTACACGTTGATGTTCCAGCGCAGTCTCGTCCAGATCGCCCAGATTCTTATATTCCCTGTAGACGCGGGGCGTCAGCACCGGGATTTCAATATCCAGCGTGTCGATGTCTTTTTTGACGTTTTCCTTGTCGATCTCCACCACCAGCGGCGTCTTAGGCTGGGTGCCTTCCCCCATAGGCTTGCGGTCTAGTACTACTCCCTCGTCTTGAATAGACTCCACGAAGTCCATAAAAGCATCGGTACCTACCACGCTGATGTATTCTTCCATGCCGCCAGAGTACATCTTGCGCAAGCCGCGCCCGAGAGTCTGTTCGGGCAAGATATTACTCTTGGCGGAATAGGGGCGCAAGCCCACAATGGTAGTGACGTTCTTCACGTCCCAGCCCTCTTTGAGCACCATCACGGAAATTATGGCCTTGTATTGGCTGCTCAAGTTATCAATATCGTTGGCTTGCTTGCGAAGCAAATCCATTTCCTCTTTGCTTTTTCCTGATGTCGATTCGGAAATCTCGCCGTTGTCTTTAGTATGAATCACCAGCACCGCGTCCTTCAACTCCGGATAGTTTCCTTCCAGATAAGCCGCCACATCATCACAGTTTTTGGTGTCGTCGGTCATGACGAATAGAATCGCCTTTTTACCCATCTTTTCATGTTCCGCATATGCCTTGCGCCACTCGATCACTCCCAGGTGAATATAATCAGCATATTTTTCGGTGTATTTAGCGCTCTGGCGTTCTAGCAGTTTAGCCCGGCTGGGAGCATCAGGTAGTACCGGATGCTTGACCACGTTTTGCGAAATGGCTTCCACCAGTGGGTAATCGGCGATGGTTTGCACGAAAATGGCACCGTTGTTGTGCTTCGGGGTGGCTGTAACATCCACTTGCAGAGAGAGGGACGTCCCTTTTTGCTTCAGGCGGTTGTGGATGTCCTCAATGGATTTGAACCACGCCATACGAGGGTCATGAATATGATGTGCCTCGTCATTGAGTACTACCAACTCGTCAATGTCGCGCACAATCATGCCCAGATCCACTTTGGAGTCGTTGGTCGCGCCGGTGGGTCGCTTACCAAGGAAATAATCCCGCATATCTTCATCATCGGGTGAAGCGGGAATGTCGTTGCCGGCATAGACGCGGTGAATGTTAGTCAGGAAGATGTTGCCTGTGGGGCGTGTGATGCGCACCTCATCCTGTACGTGCAAGGTAAGTTGAAAATCGTCGCGCCAGTTATGTCCGTCAACACCATTGTCGGGCAAGACTGGGTCATCTTTCAAAAAGATGCGCAGTCCCTGAAAATCTTTGTAGATGCGGTCCAGGACGATGATGTTAGGGGTGATCACCAAAAAGTTACGTGCCAGTTGCGACTCAGCCTCATACAGCTTATGGTAAAAGCTCCATGCGAGAACCAGGCTCAGCACCTTGGTCTTCCCCGAGCCGGTCGCCATCTTCACCACGAAGCGACGCCAAGTTTCGTCAAACATACCGGTGGAGACCGCGCCGGAATTATCAAAGCTCATCAGGTCGTACTTGTCTTTGACACCCACCACGTCGTACAGATAAATGATAGTTTCCAGCGCCTCGCGCTGGGCAAAGTAATACTGGAATTCAGCTACTGTACCATTGGCTTGGGGCATTAAGTGGGGAGTATTGAACCACCAGTTGAGCAAGCTACGGCTGGTATCGGTCGCCCCAACGTAGCCGCTGTCCCGCCATTCCTTCACTTTCTTGCGCAGTTGCGGCACCAGCGGCGGCATGAGTTTGTCCATACTGGTCTCTCGCAAGGCTTCATCCGCCGGAAACCATCGGATGGATGGATCGATGATAGCATAGGGCGATTCGGGGAAGTCCTTATGCAGTGCCATTATTTGTCCCCCGCTTCAAGCTGCTTGATTTTTGCGTTATCCGTCAAAAGTCTCATTTGCTGGATTGCGATCTGGTTCAACTTGCGAAGCCTCTCTGCCGACGGTATCTTTTCCTGGATGAAAAAGGCGTTCAGATTTTCCAGATTGGAGAGGCAAACGAGCTGCGACACATTTGCGTAATCTCGAATGTTGCCCTTCTCGCCAGGACGGCTGTCGCGCCATTCCTTAGCGGTCATGCCGAATAAAGCCATGTTCAGAATATCAGCCTCCGAGGCGTAGATCAGGTTCATCTGGTGTGGAGTGAGTTCCGGGGGGATCAAGTTTTCTTTGATGGCATCGGTATGAACCCGGTAGTTTATTTTGGTCAGATTCCGCCGGATATCCCAGCCGAGCTGTTTCCTCTCTTCGTCCTTTAGTCGCTGGAATTCCTTGATCAGGTACAACTTGAACTCAACGGAAATCCAGGACGCGAACTCGAAAGCGATATCTTTGTGGGCATAGGTTCCGCCGTATCTGCCAGACCTGGAGATCAACCCGATGGCGTTTGTTGTTTCGATCCATCGTTTGGCGGTCAGGGAAAAACTGTTGAGTCCCGCCTGTTTTCTAAACCCTTCGAATTCGATGGGATTAAAATTGGGATTGTTCAACTGCTCCCAAATGCCAAGGAATTCGATCGTATTACGATTCCGAAGCCAGTTCTGGATGATGTAGTCGGTCCTGTTGGCGTCCTTGTACCGTGCCATGTCCGTGATGCAGATATAGTCGACATCCTGCAAAGAATGGACCGCAATCTCCTTACCAAGGACTTTGAGTTTTGCCATTATTCTTTTCCTCCCACGTTTACTTCGACAATGGTCATAGTGTCAGTGCCGAAGATGTCCACCACTTTGACCGCTAACTTGCGCCGCCCCGGAATGCATTCGTGAAAAACGCTGGTCAGTTCCAGCGAACGATCTTTCTTGGTGCGGAAGGACTGCCACTCGTTTTCAAAAATATAATCACCCGTCCATCGCTCTTCCCACTCGCCGCTGTCTTCGTTCTTAACGCGGATAATTTCGCGCTTACTCTCAAAGTTGAAATCCACCGCCCAATAATCAATCCAGTCCGTCCAGTTCTGGGTGAGCCGTTCGCGGCTGACGATGCCGTGCGCGTCCTTGCTCACCTTAACGATTTGTCCTTTTTCCACCACGATTTTGCTGCCTTTGTCTTTCAGGCTGACTTCGGCGGCGGCGATGGAATCCTGCGAATAGAAAACCGAGAAGTCGGTCAGCTCCACCGCCACGCTGTTCTTCTTGACGTGCGGCTTGACCTCAATGAAGGAAACATCGTGGAAGACCACCTGGTTCTTTTCCACTGCTCGCTTGTCGAATACTTCGGCGGGGATGTACTTGGGCGCGATGTCAATGCCTTTGGCTTTGGCTTCGTCCAGCACGTTGGGGAACAAGCCCATCTCGAACTCAAAGCCGAGAATGTCCACGCGGGTGATGTGCTTTTGGCGACACTCTAGGATCACTTCTTCCACAAACAGACGAGTGACGGGCAGGTTGACCGGCCCCACCGCTACCAGCCGCCCAGCTTTCTTGCCATTGAAGGTCTTAAAACCCTCGGTCTTCTCGGCGCGGTAAGCGCGCAGAATGAGGTCAACGAAGGCGGCTTCCTTTTCCTCTAACTGCTTTTGCTGTTCCGTTTGGCGCAGGTTGGGATTGACGCCGATGTAGTGCTGGCGTTCATACTTACCCAGGTTGAGGATTTCAAAGGCGCGGTAGTTTTTGCCTTCGGCTTTCAACTGCCGTTGCACGCCGATCAGGCGCTTGCGGGTGGTATGGATGGCGAACTTACCCAGGTCGCAGACGATCCACTTGCGGCCCAGTTTTTCGGCCATGGCGGCAGTGGTGCCGGAGCCACAGAAGAAATCGGCTACCAGATCGCCTTCATTGGAGGAAGCTTTGATAATGCGTTCGAGTAGGGCTGCGGGTTTTTGGGTGGCGTAACTCGTGTCTTCAATCGCCTGCGAGTTCACCTCAGCAATGTCCAACCAGATGTCGGTGATCGCTTCGCCTTTCGCTTCGTCGAGGTATCGAATGAGGCCGAGCTTTCCTGACGGATAATCGTAGATGCGCCCGCGTTTTCTGAACTCAGCGATGGACGTTTCCGAGTAGTCCCCAATGTTGTCGATGCGATACACGCGACCGTCTTTGTCTTTGTAAGTGAATTTCGATTTCACATATTCCGCGCTGTATTCCTTGAACTGCGGATTCCACACATAGCGATCACAACGAGAGTAGTAGAGGATTGTGTCTGAGCTTTTCGCATACTGCCTCGAAATCGCTTTGGCTCCGCGAGGCGGTTGCCTTTTCCACCTGAGCTCGTTGCGGTAGTAGCCGGAACCAAAGACTTCATCGAGCACTATGCGGATGAATGAATTCACCCGCCAATCACAATGCACATAAATGCTCCCATCGTCGGCGAGCAAATCCCGCATGATGATGAGCCGCTCGTAAATCATGGCAATAAAGCTGTCGGCGCCCTTGCCCCAGGTGTCTCGGTAGGCGATTTCCTCGAGGATGCCGGGCTTTTTAGTGAAGGTTTCCTCGCCGATCTCGATATCCATCGAAAAATCCGCGCCCACGTCAAAGGGTGGGTCAATATAAATCAGCTTGAGACCGCCCTGCTTTTCAAGTTCATCACGCAGCGGGCCGTTCTTCAAGCTAGAGAGAATGAGCTTGTTATCGCCCCAGATCAGCTTGTTGGTCCAGCCCTTGAGCTGGCGGCCGCGGGCGTCCAAATCGAACATGCTCATCTGCATACGGGTGTCCTTTTCAGCGCGGGGTTCATCCACCTGCTCGATTACCTGAAAGGGCAGGACGATACTGCTGACCTCGCTGGTCTTGCCGTTCCAGACGAGCTCCACCTCTCGCTTGTCTCCGAAAAGGAGAAAGCGGTACTTGTCCGGTAGGGGCTTGTCGGCTTCCAGATACCGGATGATTTCCTGTTGTTCCTGTTCCGTCAGTCTTGGCATAATTGACCTCGATTTCAAAACCAAGCCATTGTGATTATGTCAATTCTACCACTGCCTCCGAATTACCGCAATACAGACATAATTTTGGGTGGATGCTCATGTACTAATATTTCAAATCGGAGTCGAGATTAAGGATACTTTTTAGGGGGAATCAAGTCTCAATAGACGTGGAGGTCCGATCTACACTTGAAACAATGATGGGATGGCTTAGGTAAAGGGATTTTTACTCGTCCGGAACCAGCGGCGGCGGGATGGTTTCATGCTCTTTCGTAGCTGCCTTGCCATTCACATATTGAATGTCGCGACGAATCAGAGAACTGGCAACTTTCCAGTCGAAGGCATTTGCGCCAGAATCACCTTGCTGCCAAGCTGAATCCAGGTAATTGACAAAGACCTCTGCGCGGTTGAGTCGCTCTTTGACCCCATAGGCCTGAGCTATTTTCGTCCTCCATGCGGCATCAGTAATCGGTGTGTCAACTACCATGGCATCTACATAAGCGAACATGCTAATCAGACGCTTCACATAGTAGGCACCTACCGAAGTAATACGAAGGAAAGGCACTCTAAGGTCTGTTATGTCTCTGGTTTTTGATGCCTGCTCGATAAGATTCCTTCGAAGCAGTCTCTCAAGATGCCATCGGACCTGTGAAGGCTGATACCCAAGTGATTGAAGGAAAGTATAGACATCGGATATGCTCACGAAACCGCTGGTCTGGGAGGTGCGAGACCAGCGATCCAAGCGATCTAACAGAACAGCACTCAGAAAATGCTCCCGAGGATCCGGCGTCGATATGTCAAACAGGTTCACGATTTCGGACATGTTCGGCGAATAGTCTTCGTAGTCACCATAGGTCACTGCTCTCAGAAATTGGTGTAGGGCAACTGTGTAAAAGCCAGTCTCTCGGAATATCGTCAGCATTTCTTTGGTATTTACGTGCCCGCTACCGATAAAAGCCTGCACGAAATCCAAAGCCAAACGTATGTTTCCCCCGCACATGTTTTCAAGAAACTCAATGAGCCATCGATTTTGTTCAAAGGAATAAATAAGTATCTTGACATAGTTCTGAAGGTCGTCCGTTGCCACGTGTATTTCGATCGACTGCCCCAGCCTGAGAGGTGTTCCTTCTTGGAGGAGATTCAGACCGAAATTGAGTCGCTTCATCACTACGGCATCGACACGCGGAGGTGAAATCGTGAAAGCCCTCGCGTGGTATGCAGAAAACGTTCCCGAGACTCTCGATCTGTAGAATGTCTCCGGTCTGATGGATACGAAGACGTTGATGGGCCAGTTAGCTGCCATACTCTGCCCGATCAAGAAGACCTTCTCCTGAAAGACATCGTCTCGCTGGTCCACGTTGTCGAGGAATATTACGACCTTTCTTCTTCTGCCAATGACGATATGAGAAATGCAGGCCTGCAAATACCGTTCTTTGTCTCTTTGCTTTTCGGAGATGAATTCTGCTCGCTTCTCCCGATACACTTGTGGGTTGCTCTCTTTGATATCGCCCCAAAGTCCCTTCTCAAATCCCTGAACCTCCTTATTAAGAACCCCATATACGAAATTCCTGTCATTGATATTGATGTCATAACCATCCAGAAGTTTCCGTTCCACCTCGTCATATATGTACTTATTGAGATCCTCGGAGATGTTGGGAAGAGAGCCAAAGTCCAAGTAGATCACCACGGCGTTCTTGAATGCATCAGTATCATCGGTCAGATACAGGTGTTTAATGAACGTGGTCTTGCCAACACCGCGCTCACCGATCAGGATTATCGGCGCCTTGCCCCACGGTTGTTCCGAGAGGAGAGGGTTGGTTCCCTTCTTCGAAGTGGCAGGTTCCATATAAGACAACTGAGCTGCCTCTTGGAACTGTTCGGAGTATCTGGTTCTTAGCAACTCCTTGCTCACGGCGGCATATTGTGACAAAGCGCCGCTTTCGCAATATGTCTCTTTCAAAACCCTACTTGGGTCTATGGCCTCCGGCATGCTCGCGAATCCTTCAATGAACAAGCTGGAAAGAATCTGTAGGTCAGTCTGCAGAGCGTTTCTAAGTCTGTATCGCGGGTAGTTCGGAATAACAACCGACAGTTTGTCTGGCAACGGTATGACCGTGGTATCCTGTAACTCATTGCTCAGTCGCCGTTCGGCAATGCCTTTCGGGGAAAGGCATTGCCAAGCCAACAGAAAGTCCGCGAGCATGGCATCCAAGGAATCGAAGACCAGAGCGGTGCCTTCAAGCGGAGGGCGTCCGTCATTCCGACTAGCCACAAAGGCTATGACCTGGTGCCCATTACTGACCGCACCGAACTGTGTTCCCCTTTTCTGACAATACTCCGCAGCTTGATTGATTGCCTCTGCAACGTCCTTGGCATGCTCCATGAAATAGCGAATCCTCACCTTACTGCGTTGCTGCCCCACCGGCAGTTCGAAATAGATACCCTCACGTTTGGCCTCAAGGATGAGGACTCTTAGCCCGCCTGCTGAGAAGAATGTGTAGTCTGTGATGGTCGGCCGGATGTTTTCTTCACTCTTGCAGTCTCCTGTATCCCAGCCGAGGCATTCAAAGAAGAGTCTATCGATCAGTTGAAGGCGAGTTGTAGCTTCGTTCCTGTTCTTCTCATCTACGTTGCTCTTGTACCAGTCCACCAGAGACCGAAGGTTGCTCTGGCCTTGTTCGAAAGTAACTGCCATTTTTTCTCTCCGGCAAAGTGTCTGTATCTGCCTTACTCTAGCACGGTCCCTGAATTGGTGCAAGACTGGCATGCCCATTTTTAAGCAGTTGGCATGAATGTGCTCTGGTAAATGCCATTTGCATGGTAAATGTCCCAGAAAGGTTCCATTATTAGTCGTTGGCGCCACGCTCAGCACTCGCGCGTGGAATGGGGCGGACCTTTTTTAGTTGATAATTTAGTCTTTTGTAAAGGTGATTTCATGAAACGGCACTCCCTTCAAACACTCAAGATCGACATTCCCCTCCTCACCGCGTGTGCTACAGACGTAATAAACTTTGACTCCGGAGTTAGCATATTGCGCTAACGTGGCTCCTTGTTGGAGCACCCGGATGATGAGACTTTCGGTATAATAAAAACGTCTTATTTCATCTTTTTTGAATGTTTGCTGCAACTATGCCGCCGTTATGGTGACTTTGATTGATTGTGGATTACCGAGTTCTCTGACTTGGACTTTGGATAGGTAAATGGTCATTGGCCGATCGTTTTTGTCCTCTTTGAATCTCCAAGTGCCTGGAGTCTCTTTTTCTTTGATTAAAATAATTTCCATCTTTACCACCACTTCCGTAAATGCATCTACTAATTTCAACTTTTCCCAAATCTTTTCTTCAACGTTGTGATGAACTGCTCCAGGAAAAGAAGAAACTTGATTAATTAATCTCTGTTTAAAATCGTCTTCCAAAATTAAGCCCTTTTAGTTGTGCCGAGACTAGCAACTCATTTTTAATTAAGCGAGAATAGTTATAAGATCCTGACACTCGCAAATCAATTGAAAAAATTAAACTAACGTTCGGCACCTTTAACGTCTGCATTAAGCTGATTCTTTAGTCCGAAAAGATTCAATAATTCTTGTGCGGTAAGTTTAGATGATATTTCAATTGAAACGTCATCAACGAGTTCATTAAATAAATGTTGTTTTTTCTCTAAAATTCGATCAATTCTCTCTTCAATCGTGTCAATACAGGTGTACCTATAGACTTGGACATTAGATGTTTGCCCTAATCTATGAGTTCGGTCTTCGGCTTGATGCTCTACCGCTGGGTTCCACCAGCTATCAAAATGAAAAACATAAGAAGCTTCCTGAAGATTTAATCCTAGTCCCCCCGCACGTAAAGATAAAATTAATACTTTTCTTTCAGGATCTCTCTTAAAAGTCTGGATAACCCCTTCTTTTTGTTTGGAATTTAAAGTACCGCTAAAAACTAGAGGTTGAAAATCTTTAAGTTTTTGGTAAATAGCTTGAACCCCAAATTTATCATCCACAAACTGAGAAAAAATAATTGCCCGGTGTCCCTCGGATACTAATGTTTTTAATTTTTCGGTAATGTCATCTATTTTACTCGATTCCCCATTAAGTGGACTAAAATTACATATCTGTTTCAATCTAAGAATTAGTTCAAAAACATTGCTGATTTTTATCTGGCTTCCTTTTTCCTTAAGTTGTAATATTCCTTTGCTCTCAGCTTGATCATATATTTGGCGTTGACTATCTCCGATTGATAAGGAAATGTTAGTTACTATTTTGGGTGGCAACTGAAGTAACACATCGCTTTTTTCCGACGTAATTGCAATTGTCTGTGTAGTTCTACCATCCTGGTTCCCGGCTTGATACGTTCATAATCTCTACCATCTTCGTTTGG
>Ga0182011_10003709_pt1 | contig 12445 bp, 5 predicted proteins | sample 711E1DmetaG_FD_120481 | JGI IMG/M metagenome (GOLD analysis project Ga0182011, IMG submission 120481) | Permafrost microbial communities from Stordalen Mire, Sweden - 711E1D metaG | ecosystem: Environmental > Terrestrial > Soil > Wetlands > Permafrost | place: Sweden: Stordalen | collected... | reverse complement strand
TCAAAGTTTTGATCCTTTCGATGTATAACAATGAAGAGTTTATCTTCAATTCGATAAAGGCAGGAGCCAAGGGATATCTCCCTAAAAACACCTCCCGGAACGAACTCCTCGAAGCGATCTATGCCATTCACAGCGGGGATGAGTTCTTCAGCGAATCCATCTCAAAGATCATGCTGAAAAGCTATGTTAAAATGGCAACGGATGAAGAAAAGACCGGTGACAGACCCAACGAAGTACTGACCATCCGTGAAATCGAGATCCTGAAACTCTATGTTGAGGGATACATTAACAAAGAGATCAGCGACCAGCTCGATATCAGTATCCGGACGGTTGAGACCCATAAAAATCACATCATGCGAAAGCTGGGTTTGAAATCTACCGTTGAAATGGTAAAATTTGCCATCAGAAATAAGATTGTCGAGATCTGAGGATCGAGGATGCCTGCCTGCCGGAGGCAGGGAGGATCGAGGATCGAGGATCGAGGATCGAGGATGGAGGATCGAGGATCGAGGATCGAGGATCCGGCAAATGAAATTACTACGTAATTCCCGTATAAAAAATTTAGTTTCTCTTACTTTTCTATCCGTAATTTTATGGATTGTACAGTATTATAATTGAGCGTAAAATTGTGTCCCTCAAACTAAACAATTTTACGACCCCCTCATGAAAAAAAGAGTCGCATTCCTCTCTTCTTTGCTGGTTTGTTCATCATTTTTCCTGTTTTCGGTTTCCTGCTTTAGCCAGACCGAGGATATCCACCAGGCTGAAAAAAATCCTCCGAATCCCCCTTCCATAAGTTTTGGCGCTGACCTTGTCAGCCGTTATATCTGGAGAGGCAAGGATTTTGGAAATTCACCGGCCATTCAGCCGAATCTTTCCTTCTCGGTTGCAGGCCTGAAGATCGGCGCCTGGGGTTCCTACGGATTCGTTTACCGTCATATCGTCGGTAATTATGCTGAGTTTGATCCCTATATCTCCTATACATGGAAATTCTTTACGCTGGGAATAACTGATTATTTCTTCCCAAACGGACAGACGCCGAATGACAATAACAAGTATTTCAACTACGAGAACAACACCACCGGGCACACTTTTGAAGCTTGTCTGACTTTTACCGGTCCTGAAAAATTTCCCTTGCAGGTTTACGCCGGGACATTTTTCTATGGTGCGGATAAAGGAAAGGATACCGCCGGAGTCTATGGATCCGGAACAAAAAATAATTATTCGACCTATGTTGAGATCTCCTACCCCTTTACGGTCAGGGGCATCGGCCTGAAACCATTTGCAGGAGGGATCCCGTTCGGTTCCGGTTGGTATGGCCCCTATGGAGGAGTCATCAATGCAGGGCTGACGGTATCCAAAACGATCCGGATATCAAAGGAATACGGTTTACCGGCCTATTCCTCGATCATTGCAAATCCACAGACGCAGAGTATTTTCTTCGTTTTTGGAATTACATTGTAAATGGTAAAATGGCTAAATGGCAAAATGGTAAAATGGTAAAAACATTAACATAATTTTTCATTTTTAATTTTTAATTCTTTAAAAACTATGGGACAAATTGACATTGGTTCAACCGGGTTCATGCTGTTATCAGCGAGCCTCGTCATGCTTATGACACCGGCATTGGCTTTCTTTTATGGAGGTCTGGCCACAAAAAGAAATATCCTTGGGATCATGATCCAGAGTTTTGCTTCTCTGGGATGGACGACCGTACTGTGGTTTGCGTTCGGTTATTCTTTATGTTTCAGCGGAGGTCTCGGGGGGTTTTTTGGAAATTTCGACAAAGCATTCCTTCACGGGGTATCCCTGGATTCGATGTACGCCGGTAATGGCAAGATCCCGGAAATCGTATTCATTGCCTACCAGATGATGTTTGCCATCATCACCCCTGCCCTGATCACGGGAGCATTTACCAACCGTGTTACTTTCAAATCGTACATGATCTTCCTCACCTTCTGGCAGATCCTCGTTTATTACCCCTTTGTTCATATGATCTGGGGTGGAGGGTTACTTGCCCAGTGGGGTGTTCTTGATTTCGCAGGAGGTATCGTAGTTCACGCTACGGCCGGTTTTGCTGCTTTGGCTTCCGTTTTCTATATCGGTGCGCGGGTGGATAAAAATTCAACTCCCAACAGTATTCCTTTGGTGGCCATCGGATCCGGTTTATTGTGGTTCGGATGGTACGGTTTCAATGCAGGCAGTGAATTGCAGGTCGACAAGATCACCGCCGTTGCATTTTTGAATACGGATATTGCAGCTTCCTTTGCTACAGCGGCCTGGGTGGTGATCGAATGGATACGGGAAGGCAGGCCGAAATTACTGGGATTGCTCACCGGTTCCATTGCCGGGCTTGCTACCATCACCCCCTGCGCCGGTTTTGTCCCGCTCTGGGCCTCACCCCTGATCGGTATGGCAGCCGGTATTTTGTGTTACCTCGCCGTTCAGTGGAAGAACAAGATGAAATGGGATGATGCCCTTGATGTCTGGGGGGTTCACGGAGTCGGGGGGATGCTGGGGACCATCCTTCTCGGGGTCTTTGCAAGCAAGCTCATCAACCCGAATGTGGTCGTCAATGGCCTGGCTTTCGGCGAATCCACCTTTTTCTTTAAACAGCTGATCACCGTCCTTGCCGCATCAGCCTATGCATTCATCTTTACCTATATCATGCTCGCCCTGATCAACCTGTTCGTGAAGGTCAGGGTTACGGAAGCAGATGAAAAGCTTGGGCTGGATATTGCAATTCATGGGGAGAAAGCTTACGACGAAGGCAGCCTGTAAAACCCGGTATTAAAACAAATTTTGCGGAGGCTGTTCCGGGTGAAACCGGGACAGTCTCTTTTTTTGATCGATTGATGTATTGGAAGCCATTCTGCTTTTTTTCTCTTGTCGTGTCATGTTTTTTTCACGCAAGATGCAAGGATTTGCTCAAGAGAAAAAGATGCTCAGGACCGGAGGCTTTACTAGATAAAATTACTTTAATATTCAGTTGTAAACCCATTTTTTAAAATGTATTCATCCTCTTTACCACTTGTTGTAAATAGTATTTGACAAAATTCCTGACTCAGACATTCTTTTTTAATTATCGTTTTTGTTTTAGGATCTATTTCGATTCTACCAAGATATTCAAAAGACGTATCTTTTTCCTCGAAAACTAAGATTGCATTGTTGTCTAAAATTCTTTTAATTTTTTGATTATTAAGAGTTAACGATATTTCTTCATAACAAAATTTTAGATCAAAAGCTAGTTCCTTATTTAAACTATAAATTTTAGTTATAACTGCATTATATATATTTCCGTCATGTACTCTTTCTTTTAAAAAAACAATATAACCACTTTCACTTTTCTTAACCTCAATTAATGGATACTTTAACAACTTATTGTTGAAACCGCTCTCATTATTAAAACCCCATTTCATATTTAAAATGATAGGGACTTCAGTTATAGTTGCATTCAACTTATTAAAAGCCATTAAATAACAATCATGTTTAAAATTATAATTAACAAATAATGAATAAATGTCAATAGTTTCATCAACATTTATCTTGTATAAATAAGAGTGTACCACCTTAAGATCAGATTTAAAATTACTTATAATTGATTCGATTTTTTTTACCATCATAGGAGGAGTAACCTCTTTAAGACTCTGAACATCTTCATATGTAACATAATCATTGTCGTCTCGAATAATTGCATATTTAAAATCTTGACAATAAAGTTGACTAGTTAATAAAAAAATTATTAACAAATAAAAGATTTTCATACTATTGAGTTTTTTTGATTGCTTTGTAGAAATGGATATATATTAGACCTGTACCTGCATCACCCCCACCTATTGCATAAAAAGGGCCATAAGTCTTAACTTTCCTCTGATCCCAATATTTTGAAGATATTGATGGTGTTGTCGCATTTGCATCAGAAGAAAGATAAAAATATTTTACTTCTGAATCGTCTTTAATTTCAGAATCGACCTCTGGAAAGTTATTAGTTAAATGATAAGCTGCTAGCAGCTTATCAATAGGATCATCAAGATTTGGACTAGAAGCATAGTATTGTCCATTCCTGCTTGATAATAAATTTATTGCGGCCCTAGCCTTTAATAATTGTTGTAATAAGTTAGCATCCCAGTTTTCCGGATTATTCAATTCCGAATTTTTAGGCTTTATATTTCTACCTTTACTATTCTTTTTTACATTTACTGGATATAATCCAGATGTTTCACCCCAGGACACTTTACTTATATTTTTTTTATTTTTATCACTAACAGGTTCTATTCCATTTGATTGATTCTGATCACCATCATCTTTAGTTGCAGTCATTTCTTTAAAATCTTGTTCTGCTGTCTGGGTTTCTTTGATTGTCGAATTGCTTGGATCATCAGCCTCATTTCCCCATTTACCATCCGGATCTGTAAATTTTAATGGATTGTTGAATGCATAACTATATGGAGACCATCTGCGTCCCAATTCACAGAGTGGGTCAATAGAATGCCACCTCCCCAATTGTGGATCATAAAACCTAGCGCCGTAATCATACCATTGTAGCCCAAAGAATTCCTGAAATTCCTTGTGATTATATTTATATTCATTAACGGTGTATGCATAATATGGCGAAGGTTGAACTGAATCATAATTTAACCCCTGCATTGCTAAGCCGAATGGATAATAAGAACGTTCTTGTGTTACAGTAATTGTACCGTCGTTGGCTAAATCAGCAAAACAAACCCGGACATTACCCAAATGATCTTTGATCTGATACTCATAAACATATTTGTCTCTGGTATATAAGATTCTTCCTTCATCAGCCGCAATAAAATCTAAATTATTATCCTGATAAACAAAACCATTAACATAATCAACAGTTGTAGAAAGTTTCCCATTTAAATAGAGAGTTGACCGTAATTTTACTCCATTTGCATCATAAAGGAAATGAATCAGATTGTTTCTTCCCATATCAATAATTTCAGGAAGATTTAAATAATTATAGGTTATATTGACGATTCCTTTGTTTACATCCGATGTCAGATTCCCATTTTTGTCATAAGTGTATTGAATATCACCTATGGAAAATCTTTCACTATTCGAGAAATCATAGCCTGATGAAATTGTTTGTAAATCCCGTACAGCCTGAAGTTTGTTCCCCCAAAGTGCTAATGGTTGGTGGTAGTAGAAATATGTTAAAGAATCAATAATCCCATAGTCTTGGGTTTGTGGGAAATATCCATGTCGATTCACTGTAAGAAAATTGCCATTGTCATCATATGAAATTCCTGTTTCAGTATACTTATCCGTATATTTCCAACTACCACTTTCCAAACGTTCTGCAAATCTGGCCCCAATAATTCTGTTTATATGGTCATATTGATAGGAATAAGCAAGTTGTGATCCGTTATGAAGCGTGCCCCAAAGGGCATACGAAATATTCCCGTTGTACTGAGGATTAGTTATTAATCCATTGGGAATAATTGGGAGATTCTGTTGTCCACCATTACCTCCAACTACCTCATTATAACCTAGTTCTTCGGCAAACAATGCATTGCTATTACCAAGATCACTTAAATAGTTTATATTCTTCAACCAGCCACGGATATTATACCCATAATGCAGGGATTGTAGAAATTGGTTTTGATCCAAACCCCCAAGATCCTTCTGAATCAGCTGATCAAGTTCATTGTATGTTGTCTGGCAAATAGTGTTTCGCGGCTCATTATTGATCGATTGCATCATATCAATCAATCTTCCACCATTATCATAATCGTATTCCTTAACAATTGTCTGAGGTTCTGTCGGACTCAATCCTCGAACTTGATGTGTTTGTTTAGCCTTTAACAATCTGCCAGAAAAATCATATCCATTCGTGAAAATATCCTTTCCTCCATTGATCGTCGGATTCTGCGTTTGTAAAACACGATCGTACTTGTCATAAAAAACCGGAACAGTTATCCACGAATTCATGGCATCGAAAACCAATGTATTTGTCCCGGTGACTCTTCCAATATTCGTATTGTCTGTGGTATTGTTTGGGAAATCATTATCCTGTTGGTATGAATAATCTGGAAAACCGTCTTTATCGAAGTCATAATTATCATAGTAAGTATATTCAACCGGATCTTTATAATTACCAGTTTGAATTCCCTTAACAGTTTGACGATTCAGCTCATCATACAAATAATAAAGTTTTTTGTTTTGTGATCTTAAATTTCCGTCGGACATGTATGTTAAACGATCATAGTTATCATACTGCATTTTAATTGTATCTTGTCCCGGAATTTGTTTCGTCGTCATCCGTCCTCGTGCGTCATAAGTGTAGACGTAACTATAAACTGAATCGAAACGTGCACCCAGGGTGCAAGGAACAGTTGACCGGATAAGCGATTCCCCCTGGGGGCTTATAACTGTGGATAACCTTCCAAAATCATCATAAATGTAATATGTTCGAAGTCTTCTTCCAGAAACAAAATGTTCTGTTAGAATAGTATGGCCAATTTTATCAGTGTATTCTACCGTTGTATCAGCATTTTCATCCAACGTTATCACTTTGTACAATGTTCCTGCAGGATAGTTATCCGATGAATTGGGGAATCCTGATTCATTCCACACCCAGAGTCTCACGCTGTCTCCGGACTGGTTATTTGTATTTTCGGTTCTTAAAGTATGATGAGATCCCCAAACTTGCCAATCTTCACCTGCAAATCCTTTTTCAATTACCTGATTTAATGGTGAGTTATCAAATACATTCCGTGATGTTGGCTTAGTGGAGGAAACAACTCCTGTTGGTGGACTGGTATAGAAAGAATGCTGTGCTGAATTGTAATTTCCATAATATCCTCCACCGGGCTGTGTATAATCAGTATAAGGAAGATACTCAATGGAATCTCTTCCGAAATTATCATACTCAACGGGTTGTATAAAGTCTTTTCCAGAAGGAGAATGTTCTTTCTTAACTGTCTGAACAAGCCTGCCCAGTCCATCAAAATACTGAATTGACTGAAAATTTTGAGCTGTTGACAATGATCCCAAATCTGAAACATTGGATACCGGAACTTGAGGAACATTTTGATAGATGTAATTGTGATTAGAGGATTGACTAAAACTGTCCAATATACTTAAAATGAAAAAAAATAAGAATATAAATTTTTTCATAATGGAAAGAATATAATGAGATTAATTAGTTTTGTAATGATAATCAGTCTTTTGCAATATTTTATGGTCATCATTTTTGATGAGATTCAACCTCCCCAATGGATCATATTCATAATATGTTGATTTACCATTTGGATTTATTATTCTTGAAATTCCTATTAATGGATGATCATATTCATAGCGAGTTACTTGAATACTGGAATTTGAATATGAATTCGTTGGGTCATAGCTTGAATTAACAGCTTTGGTTAATATTAAAGTATTATTGTGCCCCCAGTTAAATGATATAGGAATATTATCTGTTAAAAAATAATGGAGTAAATTCCCAAATCTATCAAAATTGTCATAGGTGACCTTATTCGTTAAGAAGTGGCTATCATAAACAAAAGTTCCACTACCATTAATATTAGATTTTGTAAATGACGAAAAAGAAATAGGAGTCGTTGTTTCCAACCCGATCGACTTGAAGGGATGTATAGCCAGAAAATCACTAGGAGGAAATCTCTTATATAAAAAGATATTGCCCCCCATAACCAATTCCGCAGTATCAGTTGGTTTACGTATAGATTCAAGATATTCTATAACAGAATTGACCATATGTAAGGAATCTCGCATCATGGTGATTGCATATGCATAATCGTCAGACCCATTGCCACTATAATCCTTTGGATACCGATATCGGGTAATCCTTTCAACGCCGTTACTATTGATATTGGAAGTTTTGGTCACTTGGAGATGATGATTAGGATGCTCATATAAGAAATCAGTGGAATCATAAACGGGATTCAACCCTATAGTATCATAAGTTATAGTAATTTTTTTGTATTTGTATTTCCAACCACAATAAATTTCATACTGACCAAATGAAAATTCAAATAACCAATCAACCGGTTGAACTCCCATACCACACCATTTTGATCTCCAACCGATTTTGACGGCACCGATAGAGTGGAAATTAACAGGCGAATCTCTTTCAGTTGTCTGATATAGATTAAATTCTTCTTTACGCAGGGTGTCATTTTTATCATACGTTCTTGTTGCCTTTTCCATCCCTCTTTTCCATTCATTACTAGTTTTTGGTGGAAAAGGAAAATAATCACCACCAATATCACTACATACATAATAACTATGAATTATTTTCCCATTTTCTCCATTTTCCCCTAAAAGTTCTGTTACTTCACTATATCCAACGTGATTACCCTGTGTTGTCTCTTGCTGTCGAGTGGTATTGGAAGAAATCGTTAAATATGGGCACGAACAAGTACATATATCATTCATATTGCATGTATATCCATAATTTTTGATATAATTGGAAATATAGGCTGGGATAGCTCCCATCAAATAACCACTTGATTTTAGACTATTTGAAGATAATCTATAAATGAAATGTCTGATTGATGCTTGTCTCCCATCAAAATCAACTATTCTTTTAATCCTGACACCTCCACCATACTGGTAATACAAAGTGTCTTGAGAAGTTGTCGTATCACAACTCTGCCAGCTGGCAGTAATTTCCCCTAATCGGTACCCAATTGCATCGATGTATGCATATAATCTATAATGACCTAAAGCTAACCACACAGATTTATGAGTCAGTGGAACTCCAGCACCGCCACCCCACCCTCGAGAAAATGAATTATCTAAAGACTGAACGCCGACATAAGTTGAAACTGGGTCTACAACGTTTTCACATTTTTCTGTCATGAAGCTAAAGTCTGCATACTGGTCGTGATCGACGTAAAAATAGGTGTAGGCTGTATCAAAGTTTCCTTGTTCACATTGATGTACGGCAGAAGCAGACATGTTTTCAAACAAAATTGTTGTTATTGTACCACCACCTTGAACATGAAAGAAATCATTTGATTCATAATAAAATTTTGAATATCCTCCTGTTGGATAAATAATCGAATCTATCATTCCGCTTGTAACTGTATTAGTATCGCACCCTCTATCTGCGCCTCCATAAGTAGTGCCACTAAGATTGGTTAACGGTAGAAGGGTATAATATCCTTCAAATGTTCCCATATTTGAATTTAGATAGCCCCAATGGTCTATTTTCCATGAATTTCTGGCAGGCAGAGAATTACGATTATTGTAAAACATTTTATATGTTTTCTTAACCCCGGAATATTCTTCGGAAACGCTGTCTAACCAAAGCCTGTATTTCAAATCATCACCTGCACCTATAGGATTGTTATACCATGGTGTTGGAATAAACTGTGCATAAGTGTATGAATAATAAAAGGAAAAAGTCCTAACAAGCTCATTCGTTGAACGATCTTTAATCTTTATACTATTAAGTTTGACCCCTGCTGGAATTGCAATCGTTGAGTCCGTAGCAAAATCAACAATGGTGGAAGCAGTTCTAATGCTCTTTAATTTATGAGTAGGCGATAATACCATGGAATTAGGACATGCACCAAATTCGGATTCTGGAAAAACTGTATTAACTCCGGGTAAGTCAGAGCAATTTGGTATTTGCAATCTAACATTTTGATATTCAGAAGCACCGATAAAATCAAACTGTTCTGTAAGAGTTTGGTAAAAAAAGTCAATAGTATCTCCTTTTGATGGAGAAATAATTTTCTTTAAAAACCAGCTAGAAAAATATAATGGGGAAGCTTCACTACCACACAAACCTTGATCATATTGACATATTTCAATTGCAGAATCTGGCACTTCAGAACCAAAAATATAAGTGGTTCCAGTCTCATCGATTATTGTCCAAGTATGAATACCTGATCCAGAACTATTACCTCTTGTAAATGTGATTTTTAAGTCTTGATAAGGAGTAACGTAAGGTTTTATTCCTGAAGAATCAAAATCAAAGACTATCTCTCCAGAATGTCCCAAAAAATTAAATGTATAAATGTCAGGTTCATAGTCTAATCGGCCATCAGCAAGAGATTGACATTGATCAAGCGTATAACTACTGGAACTATACAGTTGATTTATATCGTCTGGGATTTCATATCCCACAGTAAGATATCCATTCCCCTGATCATCAGGCTTTCCTCTTAACGATCGCGTGATTACTCCCTGCCCCATTAAAGCCCAGCCTATTCCCAACCAATCAGAGACTTCTTGAACTTTTATACCTGATGAATTATAAGAGAGACTTAGTGGAACAGACAATGTTCGACTTTTTATCTCCCAGAGAGGAATATCTATAACAGGTTTACCTGCATACAAATTGACGGGCATGTTCGTATATTTGCCTAATGAGGCACTTCCGGGTGGAGGTGGAGCAGTATGAGATACACAAAATTGTGTAGCCGAATTAAAATTTTCTTGTCCTTTTAATTTTGATATTCTGGATTCAGACAGAAGCAAAATGAAAACAAAAAATGGGAGAAAATAATCTTTCATATGCTTGTTATTATATTATTATTCACGTGGTTACCTGTGTAGATACAATTTATCTTGTAAATATTTTAATCTGGCGGAACAGATGTAAGACTATTGTACATCCTGTTTGAGTTTTTAAGATGTATCTCATTGTTTTATTATTTTGACACATTGAGTAGTAGAAAGCGTTTGTATCCTTAAATAATAGACTCCAACTGGCTTATTTGCTAGATCAAATACATAGTTGTAAGTTGTTAATCCATCTCTTTTCTCTACTAATTTCCCGCAGAAATCAAAGAGTTCTATTGCCTGAATAAGGTCAGAATTACCAACGATTTTAATATTAACATTGCCATCAGTTGGATTTGGGTAGATAAGAAGTTTGTTATCCGATAATTGATTATTGTTAGTCAATGAATCAAGAAGTTCCTTTAACCGTGGTTCATATATGTAGATGGAATCCTTTGCCATACATCCGACCTCATTTGTAACCAAAACCTTATATTTTCCATCCTGAGTTGTATAAAGATATTGATTCCCAATGATACTGTCATTCCAATAATAGGATTGATATCCCGAACCAGCATCAAGAATATAAGTTTTTGTATTATTAAGGAAAATAGTGTCGACGTTAATTTTGACAGAAAATTTGGCACACTTATCAGAAATCTTTAAGAGAAAAATATCCTTATTCCCAAACGAAGTTAATGACTGTTGTTGATTTAGAATATTAACAGTTAAATCATGTCGATAAGTACCACATAAAAAAAGATCACCTCTATCAGCGGCAATATTTCTACCGAGTGATTCAGAAGAACTATTTATCTGATATTTGTCTAAGAATGAACCAGTCGAATCATATTCTCCAATGAAAATATTGCTAAAACTACAATTTGAAACTAGTGAATCTAAACTGCTCAATTGATTTCTACCATTAAAATAGCAATCCATTTTAAAAGTTCCACAAGAAGCTATTTTATTGTCGGAAGTTAAATAAATTGCATCCGAAGCGTCTTCACCTTCTCCACCAATTGGGAAAATCCATTTCACAGTTCCAACCGGATTCATCCCCATTATAAAAGCATCCTGATTCCCATGTGATTTAATATGAAAATTATCAAATGTAGTACTATCCGAAAAGTTACCAGTTGCATATATATTTCTATGATTATCAGTTGTAATAGCAGTTATTTCCTCATCCTTGATCCCACCATATCGTCTCAAATATGAGATATTACCAAAATTGTCAATGCGAACTAATAATGCATCCTTCAATCCGTGAGAGACGATTCTAAAATTTCCTTGGGCAATAGAATCTTCAAAAGAGCCACCGAGAAAGATGTTAGATGACTTATCAATGAATATTGCATTTACATTATCCGATTTTTTCCCTCCAATCGTTTTAACCCATTGTATTCTTCCATCATAATCCGATTTGGCTAAAAATATGTCTGTTAACCCCTTGGATGGGTATACACAATTGTTTAAGTACAATGTATCGAGGAAATCTCCTGTAAAATATACCATTCCTGAACTATCAATTGCCAAATGGCAATTCGACAGTTGGTTGTGTTTGTTAAATTTCCTGATCCATAATTGATTTCCTGAAGATCCGAACTTAGCTAGAAAATTAGAATAATAATATTGAGTCTCAATACTGCTTGACCCTGATTTTGCTCTTTTTTGAAAATAACCTACAACATAACTGTTCCCGTTTTTATCAACTACAACTGATGTGATATTATCATTTAATTTGCCACCGATTTGTTTAACCCACTTAATATTTCCTTCACTGTCTGCTTTGGCAAGAAATCCATCAAAGAAACCGTAAGACCCTAGTCGGGTTGATCCGAACGAGATGGTATCAGTGAAACTCCCAACAAAAAAAAGATTTTTATCACAGATGACAAGCTGATTGATGATATCATTTCCTTTCCCACCAAAGTGTTTAAGT
>Ga0182011_10003708_pt1 | contig 12453 bp, 10 predicted proteins | sample 711E1DmetaG_FD_120481 | JGI IMG/M metagenome (GOLD analysis project Ga0182011, IMG submission 120481) | Permafrost microbial communities from Stordalen Mire, Sweden - 711E1D metaG | ecosystem: Environmental > Terrestrial > Soil > Wetlands > Permafrost | place: Sweden: Stordalen | collected... | reverse complement strand
TTGTAGATTTTACTTCAAATACTCCATCACCAAGTTCCAGAATTGAAATATCGAAAGTTCCTCCCCCAAGATCAAACACTGCTATCTTAAGATCCTGTGACTTCTTGTCGAGGCCATAAGCCAATGATGCGGCTGTAGGCTCATTAATGATTCTTTTAACATTTAGTCCTGCTATTTCACCGGCTTCTTTTGTTGCCTGTCGCTGTGAATCGCTGAAGTATGCTGGTACCGTTATAACTGCATCTGTGACCTCCTGTCCGAGATAATCTTCTGCGGTTTTTTTCATCTTTTGAAGAATCATAGCAGAAATCTCCTGTGGGGAATACAAACGGTCATCAATTTTTACTCTTGGAGTATTGTTGTCACCTTTAACAACAGTATATGATACCCTTTTAATCTCTTTTGTGACTTTATCATATGTTTCCCCCATAAACCTTTTTATCGAATAGATAGTTTTTTTTGCGTTGGTAATAGCCTGTCGCTTTGCAGGATCTCCAACTTTTCGTTCACCGTTTTCAACGAATGCAACTATTGAAGGTGTAGTTCTCTTTCCTTCGCTGTTGGGGATCACAACAGGTTCATTGCCTTCCATTACTGCAACACAAGAATTTGTTGTTCCCAGATCAATTCCAATTATTTTTCCCATTTTATAATAATTTTAAAAATTTCATTTTGACAGAGTGAATTTTGCCCCGGTGTATCAGAGCATATTTCAATCTATCTTTCAAAAAATTCATACAATGTTGAATGAGCAATGATTATGCCATTAAAGTTTTTCGTGTTTTTTATGACAAAACGACAGGCTACCTGATCGAACCTGCCAAATTAAAAAGATAATAGTATGGAGACATATTCTCCAATTCAAATCTGTAACTTTGCCTTTATAAATTAACACCTTTTTTATTATGCCAATACATAAATCTGTCAGAAGGGTCACTACTCATGTTTTAAATGAGATGAAACTTAAAGGTGAAAAAATTGCCATGTTGACGGCTTATGACTATTCCATAGCAAAAATTCTTGATGAGGCAGAGATAGATGTCATCCTGGTAGGTGATTCTGCCTCTAACGTAATGGCAGGTTACGATACAACACTTCCGATTACACTCGATAATATGATTTATCATGCAGCTTCTGTTGTAAGAGCTGTTAAGAGGGCACTTGTGGTTGTAGATCTGCCATTCGGAACGTATCAGGGCAATTCTAAGGAGGCATTGGTTTCGTCAATAAGGATCATGAAGGAGACTGGTGCTCATGCTGTTAAACTTGAAGGAGGAAAGCAGGTAGTTGAATCAGTAGAAAGAATTCTCTCAGCAGGAATTCCTGTAATGGGGCATCTTGGCCTGACACCACAGGCTATTCATAAATTCGGGACCTATGTTGTCAGAGCCAAAGAAGAAGAGGAGGCCCGAAGACTTATGGAAGATGCCAGGTTACTCGAACAGACAGGATGTTTTGCCATTGTGCTTGAAAAAATTCCGGCTAAACTTGCAGAAGAAGTCACAAATAGCATAAAGATACCTACAATTGGAATAGGAGCAGGGGGAAAAACTGACGGCCAGGTACTTGTTCTGCATGATATGTTAGGAATTACCCAGGAATTCTCTCCGCGTTTTCTCAGGAGATATCATAACTTGTATGCGGAGATAAAGGGTGCTGTACAAGCTTATATCACTGATGTCAGATCACAAGACTTTCCAAACGAAAAGGAGCAGTATTAACAAAACCTGAAATGGCCGAAATATTATACGAGGACAATCATATTATTGCAGTTTACAAAAGATCTTCTGATCTGGCGCAGGGGGACAAAACAGGAGATCCCCCTCTTGATATTGAAATAAAAAAATACCTGGCCGAAAAGTACAAAAAACCCGGAGAGGTTTTTCTTGGTATTGTTCACAGGCTCGACCGTCCGGTGAGCGGCGTTATGCTCTATGCCCGGACATCCAAAGCGCTTTCCAGACTGAATGAGATGTTCAAAACGAAGCAGGTTAAAAAAATATACCTGGCAATAGTTAAGGAAAGACCTCCGGAAGATGAAGCTACAATAACTCATTTTCTTAAAAAGAATGAGGCCCAAAACAAAACATATGTATATGATAATGAGGTAAAAGGCTCAAAAGAGGCAAATCTTACGTACAGGTTATTGGGAAGATCAGAAAGATATTATCTCCTTGAAGTGGAACTTCACTCCGGAAGACACCACCAGATAAGAGCTCAGCTGGCTAAAATAGGGTGCCCTGTCAAAGGCGATCTGAAATATGGCTTTGCACGTTCTAATGATGATGGCGGCATAAGCCTCTTTGCCCGCCGGCTGGAGTTCATTCATCCGGTAAAAAAAGAACCGGTGAATATCATTGCCCATTTTCCCGAGGGCGATATCTGGCCTGTTTTTATGGATTCTATTACATAAAAAAATGAGCCGGAATCCCCGGATCAATTAACACCAGGCTTGCTTTCGATTTCCTTTACCATCTCCATTCTCCTGGTTTCATCATTTTTCCTTATTTCATTTATAACGGATCAAAATTACTGGTATGCAGGTATTTCAGAGCTAATATTCGGTTAATAAGAGTTAATGAAAAGTTAAATACTTCTTTATTAACGACTTTATGATATATTTTTGTACTATGAACAGGAAGAAATTTGCCGGACTTATTCTCATGATGTTGTTATCCATCATAGGCATTATCTGGGTTCAGATCGTATGGATAATGAAAGCTATTGATATACAGAATGAAAGTTTCAACAACACAGTAGGTATTAGTCTCTATAATGCGGCAAATACCATTGAGTCTTCCAGGAAGATGAATTTCTTTAATAACTTCATGCCTGTTGAACCGATTCCTTTCAATAATTCCTCAAACAATATTACCGGATATCTTAGTATCGGTAGCTATTCATCAGATCCAGGGGAAAAATTCAGTTTAAGTATTACAAACCAGTCTGTTACCGGTAGTAGTGATAAAGATAAAGTCACCAGAGTAAACAAATCTTATACTATCACCAATGACACTTCAGTTGTTTCTGATTCAGTCACATATGCGGTTTCTTCTCCTGATAAATCTGGTAAGATTAACATAATCAGGAAAGGAGAAAATTTTAATACAAATTCCAGGGAAGTATATATTAAACAAAATGAATTTCTCGATTGGGTTAAAAAAAGATCAAATGAGTTTCAGAACATGAGTGAGGAGATGATCAATGAGATTTACCAGTGGGAAAAGACCCTCGAACTTGATAATAAGGAGATTGATTACACTCTTCAACAAACTCTTGCATATACCGGTATACACACTCCTTATGAATATGCCATAATCAAAAACGGTGTAGTTCAGGACGGAACTTTTAAAAAATCACAAAAAAGTGATTTTCTGAAGAGTATGTATAGGGTCAGATTGTTTCCCGACAATATTATAAGACAGGATCTTTTTCTTTCGCTAATTTTCCCTGAACGGACTAATTATGTACTCGGATCAATGGTATGGATACTGGGAGGTTCAATGTTATTCTCACTTTTCATACTTGCAACATTTGCCTTAAGTCTCTATTTTATAATAAGACAGAAAAAAGTCTCAGAGATGAAATCTGATTTTATAAACAATATGACTCATGAGTTTAAAACTCCAATTGCCACCATTTCTCTTGCAGCAGATACTATAACTAATTCTAAGGTCATTAATGATGAGGCCAGTATCAGACATTTCATCGGTATGATCAAGAAAGAAAACAGCAGGATGAATAAGAAGGTGGAAACAATTCTTCAGATAGCATCGCTCGACAAAAAGGAGATAGAATTTAAGTACGAAAATGTCTCTCTTCATACCATTATTGAACATGTGCTGGAAACAATTGAAATACAGGTTCATCAAAGAAACGGGAAGATCAACCTTAACCTTAATGCTGAAGAACCATTTATATATGGTGATTTTGAGCATCTTACGAATCTGGTAAACAACCTTCTTGACAATGCAATTAAATATTCACCTGATTTGCCTGAGATTAATATCACAACAAGTAATCGTGAAAAGGGCGTAATTTTATACGTTGAGGATAAAGGAATAGGTATGACGAAAGCAGTTCAAAGTAAAATATTTGAACGGTTCTATCGTCAAAACTCTGGTAACGTGCATGATGTCAAGGGATTCGGCCTTGGTTTAAATTATGCGCGGTCTATAATTGAAGCCCATAAGGGCAGTATACAGGTTTTCAGTGAACCTGGTAAAGGAAGCAGGTTCGAAATATATTTACCATTTAACTGGGATAATTAGATATGAGCAACAAACCCGCTAAGATTTTTCTTGTTGAAGATGATTTAAGTTTTGGATCGGTTCTTAAATCATACCTTGAAATTAATGACTACTCTGTTGAGTGGGTCGATGATGGAAAATACGCAATTGATCATTTCAGGAAAGGGGTCTTTAATGTTTGTATCCTAGATATTATGCTACCTCATGTAGATGGATTTACCATAGCAAATGAGATAAGACAGATTAACAATGAAGTCCCGATAATTTTTCTGACCGCTAAAAAGCTGAAAGAGGATGTTCTAAAAGGCTATGGCGTAGGAGCGGATGATTATGTAACCAAACCATTTGATACTGATATACTTCTTGCAAAAATACGGGCAATAATTTTAAGACGTGATTTTCAATCAGGAACAAAGGATTTTTATGAAATAGGTAAGTTTGTTTTTAATTCAAAGTTGAGGACTTTGACTATTGGTAATGACGAAAAAAAATTATCTCCGAAGGAGGCACAATTACTGGAACTATTGGCCATTAATCCCAACGCATTGATAAGCAGGGAAATGGCTCTTAAGAAAATATGGGGTTCTGATGATTATTTTACAGCCAGAAGTATGGATGTTTACATAACAAAACTCAGAAAGTTCTTATCGGAAGATCCCGATCTGAATATTAAAAATATCCATGGAGCCGGTTTCCAGTTAATTGTCAGGGAAGATTAATCTTCAGATTCTTCCCTTTGAATTGCAAAGGAAGCAGGCAGCTGATTCCATCAATAATCTGTGTTTTATTTTTCCCCGCGAGAATTATTTTTATCTTATTTCCTGTCCTTGACTCCTCTTCGGCAATTACCTGCCGGCAATTTCCGCAGGGAGCGGGAAAATCATCGGTTAACCCTTCTTCTGTCATAGCGGCTATAGCCAAAGCAACGGGTTTATCTTCAGGGTGATTTGATATAGAATTGGAAAGGGCACTCCTCTCAGCACATATTCCGGAAGGGAAGGCTGCATTTTCTACATTTGCTCCCTTTACAATTATTCCGGTCTCCAGCCTGATCGCTGCTCCAACTTTGAAATTTGAGTAGGGAGCATACGCATTTAAGGCTGCTTCTCTGGCAGCAATAACAAGTTCCCTGTCATCGGATTCAAGTTCTTCAGTTTTTTCATACTCCGTATATGAAAATGATATATTGTTCGTTCTAATCATTACACGCTTAGTTAGTTTTGAGTATAAAGGTAGTGATATTTGTTTATTTTTGACGTAAATTAATCTTGATGCGTAACAGACTATTTCCCGTTCTTTGTTTGATTTTATTATCATTTCTGTATTCATGCAAAGCTTATAAACCGCTGGTTTCATCTTCAACACCTGATCAATCGGTTCAGGATTATGTAAATTTATATTGGGACCTTGCAGTCTCAGAGATGAAGAGAACAGGTATCCCCGCGAGTATTACTCTGGCTCAGGGTATTATTGAATCTGATTGCGGACATAGCACTCTTGCCAGAGAAGCAAATAATCACTTTGGAATCAAATGTCATGATAATTGGACAGGACCTACCTTCACCCATAATGATAACAAAAGAAATGAGTGTTTCAGAAAATACAGCAGGGCGGCGGAGTCTTTTTATGACCACTCTGATTTTCTAAAATCTGTATCCCGATATAGTTTCCTTTTCAGTCTGAATTCCACTGATTACAAAGCGTGGGCCCATGGCTTGAAAAAGGCTGGTTATGCAACAAATCCTGATTATCCGAATATGCTGATCAGGACTATTGAAGAAAACAATCTCTGGAATTTTGATCGTGGGTATATTGCAGCCAACTTGCCGCCACATATCACCGACACTGTGAAAGTGCGTGTTATAAATCATTCCGGGGATAGCACTAAAAAAACTATTAAATTTTCAAATGGGAACCCGGCCGTTTCGGCTCACCTTCAGAGAGTTCTGGAGAATAACAGGATACAATATATTATTGTTAAGGATGGAGATACAAGAGAAAAACTTGAAAATGAGTTTCAATTACTTAGATGGGAACTTTCTAAATATAATGAACTTAAAAATGATTTTCAACTCATCCCCGGACAAATATTATATATTCAGCCTAAAAGGGATAAGGCAGAACCCGGGAAAGAGTATTATAATACTGTGGAGGGAGATACAATGTACCTTATTTCCCAGCGCTTCGGTATAAAACTTAAGAGACTTTATGAAATGAACAGGATGGATGAAGGCACAGAACCCGAAGGTGGTAAAAAGATTTGGTTGAGAAGCATTAAGCCGGTTTATTAACCTGAATAGTGAATTCTGTTATTCTGAATCCTCTGAGGAAGTCGACAGTACCAATCCGCTTCTTCCCTTCAAGCTGCAGACTGATAATATTCAAAAATCCATTTTTACAACTGATTTTTAAATAATGTTTTCCATCGGAGATTATTGTTCCAGGTTCGAAATTATGTTTCTCAATTTCCGGCTGGCTCTCGAAGATCTTGAATGAAATTGTTGTGGATTCATTTTTGAACCATGACTTTGCACAAGGATAAGGTGAAAGGCCCCTGATTAAATTGTGGATTTTAACCTGGTCGTTGTTCCAATCAATAATACAGTCATTAGGATGGATCTTCGGGGCAAGTTTCGTAGATTCTCCCTGTTTAATAAGATTTGTCTGAGATAATGTATTCACCTTGTTGGCAGTAATATAAGCCAGTGTTTTGATTACAAGCCTCGCTCCAAGGATCTTTAACTTATCGTGAAGATCACCAGCATTTTCGTTAGGTGAAATATGTACTTCTTCTCTGAATAGTATATTTCCTGTATCTATTTTTTCATCAATAAAAAATGTTGTAACACCCGTTGTTGTTTCTCCGTTTATAATCGCATGATTTATCGGCGCTGCCCCCCTATAATCAGGAAGTAGTGAAGCATGAAGATTAATTGTACCAAGAGGCGGCATTTTCCATACTTCTTCAGGGAGCATACGAAAGGCTACGACAACAAAAAGATCAGCATTCAGCTTTTTCAGGGTACTAATAAATTCAGGATCCTTTAAATTAATAGGTTGCATGATATGGGGGAGATTGCTGAATGTGGCAAATATCTTTATGGCAGATTTTGTTATTTTCCTGCCTCTTCCTGAAGGTCTGTCAGGAGCGGTCACTACACCTACCACATTGGCCCCATTCATAAGCAATGAGCCAAGCGTAGCCACTGCAAACTCAGGAGTCCCCATGAATACTATCCTGAGATTTTTCATAAATGGTTTATTATCATATAAATAGAATAACTGTTAATCCTTGGCAAGATGTTTATAACATGTAAGATTATGTCCCATTTTGTTTGCTTTTGTTTCAAGATAGAACCTATTGTGAGGATTCGATTCGATTATCAGAGGTATTGTTTCAACAATTTTTATCCCGTAACCCTCCAATCCTGCCCTTTTCACAGGGTTATTTGAAATAAGCCGTACTTTTCCAAGTCCGAGTTCCCTCATTATACTTGCGCCAACACCATAGTCTCTCTCATCTTCACCAAATCCAAGTTTCAGATTTGCCTGCACAGTGTCCATTCCTTCATCCTGAAGCTTGTAAGCTTTTATCTTGTTAAGGAGACCTATTCCTCTGCCTTCCTGGCTAAGATAAATAACTACCCCTTTTCCCTCAGCTTCAACCATTGACATAGCTTTCTTTAGCTGAGGTCCGCAATCACATCGCATAGACCCAAAAATATCGCCGGTAAAGCATGAAGAATGAAGTCTGACCAGAACCGGCTCATCTTTTGTCCATTTGCCCTTTACAAGGGCGGCATGTTCAATACCGTTACTGGTCTGACGGAAAGGGATAAATTCGAAATCTCCACTTTCGGTTGGTAGTTTAACCCTGTCACCCTTCTCTATAATTGAATCTCTTTCAAGAGTATATTTGATAAGGTCCTTAATTGCAATTATTTTTATATCAAATTTCTCTCTGATCTTAACAAGATCGTTTAACCTCGCCATAGAACCATCATCATTCATTATCTCAACCAGGGCGCCTCCGGGGCGGAGATTTGCAAATCGTGTCAGATCTACAACAGCTTCTGTATGTCCGGCCCTTCTCAGAACTCCTTTTGATTTTGCTTTTAAAGGAAATATATGTCCGGGTCGTCCAAGGTCTGTAGGTTTGGTTGACGGATCAACCAGCGCTTTAATAGTGAGAGCTCTGTCAAAAGCCGATACTCCTGTTGTTGTTTCTTCATTCAGTAAATCAACTGTCACAGTGAACTGTGTCTCATGAATGGACGTATTGTTCCCTACCATCAGGTTTAGATCCAGTTCTTCACATCTTTCTTCAGGCAATGCTGCACAGATAAGTCCTCGGCCATGTTTAGCCATAAAGTTGACTATTTCAGGTGTTATCAGTTCAGCAGAACAGATAAAATCACCTTCATTCTCGCGATCTTCATCATCAACAACAATCAAAAGTTTTCCAAGTCTTATATCTTCAATTGCCTCTTCGACAGAATTCAGCATAATATCGTTCATTATCATTATTTTTTAGTCGTTGACAGAATTTCTGCCTGATTCTTTTATAAATAATTTGTACATATAATCCTTTACTCTTTTAAAGAACATCAGATAAGTTTCAATGTTCAATATAACAGAATCGGTAGTAGCTTTATATGTAAGAAAAACCCCTATCGGCAATAAGATATATGAGGCTGCCCACATCCCTGCAAATGTACCGACAACATCTTCTTCCACAAGTTTCTGTCCTGAAATTGAGATAACGTAATAAACAACGAAGAAAAAGATGGAAATAACTGCCGGAGTCCCTAAACCACCTTTCCTGATAATTGCGCCGAGGGGAGCCCCGATAAAGAAGAAAACCAGACAGGCAAAAGACATGGTAAGCTTCTTGTTCCATTCTGCTTCAAACCTTTTAATCGTCCTGATTTCATAGTGCTGTGATTCATTCTTCTCAAACAGTAAACTGATTTCTTCTTTAAGACTTGCAATAGCTTTTGACAGAACGGTCTTTTTTTCCATTACTGAAAGTGAATCGAACAAGGCTTTTGTATCAAATTTTCTGATGTGGTATTTAATCTCAGATTTTGAGGCCTGATCAGGCTTATTGGTTTTTATATTTCTTACAGCATACAGTTTTTTATTCTTGAATTCTTTAAATTCATTATTGAGTTTTTGATTATATTTATTTTTGAGAGAATCAATTGTAAAGGTCAATTGTGAAATGTTCAACATGGCAGGACCCGATTTGAATATCCCCTCTTCACTTCTTTGAAGATCAAATCCGGTAAGAGGTATCACTATATTCTGCTCTTTAAAAAAGTCTTGTCTGTCAGGATATTTTCTCAAGGATGGATTAACGTTTTTTTCTTCCAGTTCATTATGACCATTGCCGTTATAAAGTGTCATTATCAACCCTGTTTCGTCTCTGGTTGAGCGCATATAGCCTGAATCAGCCAGAATAACGGAATAATTTCCTCTTCTCTCGCGATGGTCATAAATAATGAGATTGTCGAGACGGTTGGTCGCCGGGTCCTTTGTAGTTATTTTTATACTGAAATCGGGCACTCCGTTATAGAATGTTCCGGCCTGGATGTTAATATCTGGTTTTTTATGCTGAATATTATAGAGAAGCGATCGTGCCTTAATAGTTGAATAAGGGAGAACGTTATTTGAGAAAAAGAATGAAACTATAGCAATAATACCTATGAGTATAATTAATGGTAGCATAATTCTCTGAAGAGATATACCTGAAGATTTAAGGGCCGAGAGCTCACTGAATTCTCCCATATTTCCAAATGTCATAAGTGAGGCCAGAAGAATTCCGAGAGGAAGAGCAGTAGGAACAAAGGTAAGTGCAAAATAGTAAAGTAATTCGCTAAGCACCTTAAAATCAAGGCCCTTGCCAGCAAGATCATCTACGTACATCCATAGAAACTGCAGTATAAGAATAATAAGGACAATAAAAAATGTGAATATTAAAGGCCCTATAAATGATTTTAATAAAAAGCTGTCAACCTTTTTCATTGATTGATTGCATTTGAAGTGCAAAACTACTTGATTTTTATCAAAAATCATCTTTAGTATTTACTCATTTTTAGAAGTACAAGTTTATAAGTTCATTTCTTTTGCTCCTCCAAAAGAAATGAACCAAAGAAAAGGAGTCCGGAAATGCCAACTTCAGCTAAAACGGACGTCTGCTACACGAGCCATAAAGGCGCTACCATTTTAGCCGAAGTTCGCACCTTTTCCGGGTTGCCCTTGCGCTGTGACTTAGAATACTATATCACATCAAAATTATGACCTTCGGATTTAAACAGGCCTCAGAGAATTTTGGGAAAAAGCGACTGTTTTGAGGCTTGCTGCGAAGGCCTGCTGAAAGCAATACTGTTTGAGTGATCCGCCAGTTGGCGGAGAACGAGTTGTATTGCGTGGGCAAGCTGAAAAACAGAAGCCCCAAAATTATCTGCAGCCTTGATCTTTTTTGGTTACTTTTTTCTATCAAGAGAAAAAAGTAACAACTAGATTCCTAATGCCCTTTTCAGATCATTGATCTGCGAATCCCATAAATATATTGCATCTTCCTTTTCCTCTGCTTCTGCAAAATCAATTATAATAAGAGCCAGTTCGTTGGTCAGTTCTTCCAGATTTATCCGGAATTCGAAGTAATTTGATTCTTCATTTTTCATTCCTATCCATTCAAATCTGACCATTTTATTCTCTTTCAGGGCAGAAAGCCGGGCATTTGATTCGGAACTATTCCAGTAAAATTTAAAAACATCACCTTCAACATTCACCTGGTCAGCAAACCATTCACCTAATCCCTCAGGTGTGCTGAGCCGTGAAAAGAGAACTTTTGGTGAGCAATTAAGATTATATTCCAATTCGAACTTTGATCTCATTATAAGGATTTGTTCTGACCTCTGTACTATTTCTGCAATATAGAAAAAATATTGAAACTAAAAAACCTTATTGCTAATTTGTAACAAACTCATTATATTTGCACCCGCAAAAAGGGTAGTTAGAAAACTTTTTAATGGCGAGATAGCTCAGTTGGTTAGAGCGCATGATTCATAATCATGAGGTCCGGGGATCATTCCCCCGTCTCGCTACCAAAACAATCAAACACTTGCACTTACATCGTGTAAGTGTTTTTTGTTTTATGCAAGGATATTGCAGGATTTTATTGGATCTGAAATCAGTCTAATTGCTTTAAACCAGACCAAAAGCATCCTAACTCAAGGAAGGATTTAAGGTCAGGATTTCCAGTTATTGCGACTAACAGAGATTTACTCTTACGTCTTTAATTGATAACTTTGCTATCTGGTTTTCTAAGCTTTGGTGAAATGAATGAGAAGATATGGACTAAGGATTTTGTTTTGCTGATATTGTCAAACTTTTTAATGTATATCACCTATTATGCGATACTATCTGCAATACCCATTTATTTAGTTACTGATCTTCATGCATCGAAGATGCAGGTAGGTGTTGTTGTTGGAGCCTACACAATTGCTTCGGTATTGGTGCGCCCTTTTTCAGGTTTTGCTCTCGAAAAGTTTGGTCGTCGTACCATATTTTTATCGGCTTTAATAATCTATTCGCTGTTATTTGCAGGATATTTGGTTGCCTTGTCCATTACATCTATTATTTTTCTTCGGTTTGCACAAGGACTTACCTGGGGGTTTACCACTGTTTCAGGTTCAACAATTGCAATTGACAATATTCCTTCATCGAAAAGGGGTGAAGGAATTGGATATTTTGCACTGTCAACAACACTAGGGATGTCTGTAGGTCCGATTATTGGATTATTTATATGTCATCAGTGGGGGTATATTGCCATGTTTGTTTCAGGGTGTTTTATAAGTATTGCAAGTCTGGCATGTGCTTATGCGGTTCATTTGCGCAAACGATTTTTAGTTGGGAAACGAATTCAGTTAAAATGGAATAATTTATTCGAAAAAAGCTCTATTCGCCCCTCTTTAAATGTTTTCATAACAATGATTGCTTATGGTGGATTACTTTCGTTTATTGCTCTTTACGGTCGTGAGATAGGAATTCAGAACTCCTCTTTTTATTTTCTGATTTTTTCCGTTGGCATTGCCGCAGCGCGGCTTACCGCCGGAAAAGAGTTTGATAAGAACGGCCCGAGGAGGGTTATTACACTTTGTCTGATTTTGCTAATTATAGGGTTTCCGTTGCTGGC
>Ga0182011_10003707_pt1 | contig 12455 bp, 8 predicted proteins | sample 711E1DmetaG_FD_120481 | JGI IMG/M metagenome (GOLD analysis project Ga0182011, IMG submission 120481) | Permafrost microbial communities from Stordalen Mire, Sweden - 711E1D metaG | ecosystem: Environmental > Terrestrial > Soil > Wetlands > Permafrost | place: Sweden: Stordalen | collected... | reverse complement strand
GCACTACTCCCTTACTCACATTTATTACTGAAGATTGCCGTCAATACAGCCGACCGGTTTTTGTTTGTGCCTTCCTTGATCCTTGCTTCAATCCCCATTCTCTGTTATCATTCCTTACCCAAAAATAACACCGGCCCGGTTAAAATTCTGTACATCTTCTGCATTTCGATCATTCTTCTCTTTACCTATTTAACAATAAATCAAAATGCCGTCTGGAAAGATACGCTTACCGTTTTCAGGAGCGGAACGGAGACGGCGCCAAACAGTTATTACACCCAAAAATGTTATGGTTTATGGCTTTCCAACCTTGCAGACAGCAGCCATTCCCAGGAAGAAAAAACGGATCTGTATACCCGGGCAGCAGCCAGCTTTTCGAGATCCCTGGAGATATATCCTGAACAGCAGGACATCTGGTATATGCATGGCAGGTCTTTATCCATGACAAACAATTATCCGGAAGCGAAGAGATCCTACCTCATTTCACTGGAAAGGTTTTCAACCCCAAAGATCGAATCCTTATACAACCTGGCATCCTTGTACGAGATCGTAAGGAATTATGATTCATCACTGATCTATTTCCAGAAAGTCGCCAGGATCGACAGCACATTCAATAATGTCTATGCATCGCTGGGGAGGGTTTATTTATATAAACAGGATCTCGGTAATTCCCTGAGCTATCTTTTAAGATCCTTAAAACAGGACAGTACCAACTTCTCCACCCTATCAAATACAGGAGGCGTTTATTATTATTACCATGACTACGAAAAGGCCATTGGCTATTACCTGAAGTCCGTTAAGTACAATAAGGATTTCTGCTCCAACTATAAGAATCTGGGTGCTTGCTGGTATCAGAAGAGGAATTATCAAACAGCACTTGAATATTATCATCTCTCCTATAAATGCAATCCCGAAAATGATGTTTTGACGATCATAAACAGTTTGAGCAAGAAGTAGCTCAAAAATCAGGAATGGTCAGGAAGTGAGATGGATGGCAAATCCTAGGGCTGAAGTTTGAACCCGTAAAGGTCATAATTCAATTTGTAAATACTGGCCGGAACACTGTCATCCGCCCCGATCTGCATGATCTTGGTCTTTATTCGGGGATATTTGGCTTCAATATAACTCATGAGCCTTTCAACCGTCTTGTAATTGGTCAGATTGGCCGTGATCACATGGGTCACTTTTGCTTTGAGCAACATCCGGAGGAGAGAATCCGGGTAGATAATGGAGATCTTCGATCCGGGTTCATTCAGTATCCTTTTCAGTGAATCAATATCAGTAGTCACATTTATGTTCGAATGTTTAAGCTCATCCAGGGTCCTTGCCCTGATCGTATCGGGAAAAGCCATGATATAAAACTTCAGTTTGTGCATTCCCATATCGTCATTAATACCGAATCCGGCGATGCTGTTGGTAAAATCAAAGTAAAGTTCCTTGGAAACAGGATTTTTACCGATGGAAGAAGCAGCGATCATGTAAAAGGGATTGTTCTTTTGCTTCCAGTTCACAAGGATGGAATCAGCCGGGTAGGAAGGAATCCGGGTGATACCATAAAACCGCCTTCCATGTCCATAAATAAATGAAATAGAAGGTTTACGGCAGGCCACCAGCGCATCGGATGTCAAGTTGGTCGATACCCACTCACTGATCTTGCAATAATTGCTCCATTCAGGGGTCATACCGGAATATTTGTCTTCAACCTGCCGGACAGCAACGACCCGTGGGAGGGTTGTACCCAGGGCTGAAATAAACAGGATCACAACCAGGACCGGTAATACCCACCGGAAACCTGAGAATTGCTTCTGTTGAAGAACATAATAAAATAATCCAAGCAGCATGAGCAGGATCAGGGGAATATAGGGAACGATGAACCTGCTTTGTGCCCAGTATGTATGGGCGATAAAAAAAGTGATGGCCAGAAAAACAAGGGCATACATCCCTGTGAAAAAAATGTATTTATTTTTCCTGAAAGTGAAGATCATGGATGCCAGAAGCATCACGTACGTCAGCAAGGTAAGCACAGGGTAATAATCAGAGGATTCGTCAGACGCACGCAAGCCAATGATCATGTAAAGGTATTTTGACAGGAACTGGTTCGAATTCTCGATAAAACGGGTGATAAATCCCATCATATCATCGCTGCCAAGAGCAGGATTGTAATAGTCTTTTGACATCAGGCTCTGCACCTGGACCGAAAAATCAAAATCATGCGTCCTCCATACCAGGAATTTTATGAGTTCAAATCCTATCAGTACAACTCCAAAGGAAACAACAAAGGCCAGCAGGTTCTTCCATTGTCTTGTAAATAAAAAATAACCTCCAATGGCAAAAACGGCCGCAAAGCCTATTGAACGGGTCAGTGCGAGTCCAAGAACACATAGGGCCAGTATCATATGTTTCCGGAGAAATACATTAAGGGGGATTTCTTTCTCCTCATCGATAAAGAACCTGAAGAACACAAAAAACGTGACGGACTGGACAAAGATGAAGAACGCCTCGCTGTATGTCTGGCTTCCGTAATAGAGCACGTAAGAATTTACAGAAACCAGCAGCAATACGACGGTGAGTAAAAACACCGGGATCCTGCCCTCAAAGGCTTTCCAGGTGAACCAGACGGATCCGAGGATAAAAAGTAATGAGATGAATTTCAAGGCAATGATGCGTATCCCGAGGATGCCGATAAACGGGCTGAGGACGATGGGATATAGCGGCCCCTGGAATCCGGGAAAAACAAAATGGTGAATAAAATCGTAAGCCCTGATGATATAGGCGGAGTCATCGCCGGCTTCGGTGATCCTGACGTCAAAAAGCAGGATACCCATTAATAACGTAAGGCCCAGGAGAGCCCGGAGAACTTTGTCCGGATTTTGATTAAGGTAGTTATCGATCCTTTGGGACAGCGGCACGGATGGGGATGATCTCCGGGGCTTTACCCGTTTTGAAGACGGAGGCTCCGGCTTTGGGGCTGCAGGTTTTATCCTGGCTGGTTTTTTTCTGGGCATGATTCAGTTTTTATCCGGGAAGACAAATACCTCAAATACATAACGCCCTTGTTTGCCTGCCTTCGGCAAATATACACGCAGGCAGGTGACGCGTTACACAGATTCATGTCGGCTCTCATGTGATGAGTCAACCCACTCATCAGCTCGTAAACTCATCAGCTCATCAACTCATCAGCTTTATTTCACTTCCACCAATTCAACGTCGAACACCAGGGTCGAATAGGGCGGTATTCTGCCCATATCCCTTTCGGCGTATCCCAGGGAAGAAGGGATGATCAGGGTGGCTTTCCCGCCGACTTTCATCAGGGCAATGCCTTCGTCCCAGCCTTTGATCACCTGGGCCCTTCCCAGCATGAATTCTTCCGGCTGGTTCGTTTCGCGTGAAGAATCAAAGATCTTACCATTCAGCAATTTCCCGGTATACTGGACCTTCACGGTCTTTCCGGCTTCTGCCTGGGCCCCGTTGCCTTTAACGACGGGAATATAGATCAACCCGCTGGGAAGTGGAGTTTCCTTGATGTGATTGTCTTTCAGGTATTTTTCACGGAGACCGCTTTCTGCATTTTTAAGAGAATCGGTCTTCATTTCTTCAACCTTTTGGTTGGCAGTTTCCTCTTTCTCAAAGTCCTCCTTGGATTGAACATTCAGGATCTCCACATCATAAAGTAAAGGAGTATAAGGGTCCACGATGGTTCCTGTTCCCTTCCTGCCGAAGGCAAGAAGCGAAGGAACGAGGACTTTCGCTTTGCTTCCTTTATGCAGTGTTGACAGCGCCATTTCAAATCCTGTAACGTCGATATGTTTGCCGAATTCAAATTTTATGGGATCCGGTTTTTCGAAGGAATTGAACAGCACTTTGCCGTTGAGCAATGACACGCTGTATTTCATCGATACATGGGATCCGCTGTCGATCTTCGGTCCGGTTCCAACGGGATCTTCTATGATGTATAGTCCCAGTGAGTTCGGCTTGGCCGTGATCTTGTTGTCGTCAACATATTTCTTGATATCCTGTTCTTCCCTGAAGATCATGCTTTCGTTCGTCCGTATGGATACGAGGTTAAGGTGGAAATAAAAATAGGAGTTGCTGTCAATTCCGTCAGGCCTTTTTTTCAGCCTGAATGTTTTGAAGATCAGGGAATCTGCATTCACTACGAAGAGCCCGCTATCGCCGACGGACATCATCCGGATCCCTTCATTGAGGTCGCCGCTGAAAACCGGTGGCGGAAGAAAGAACTTTACCGTTCCCTGGTTTGACTTCCGGCTGTCGAAGAAGACTGAATCCTTACCATGGACCTTCCCATGGTAGATCATATCAAATTCAACATAATTCCCGATATTGGCTTTCGCAGTATCCTTACTGTTCTTATACAATTTGTAGTATAAGCCGGTTTTCGTCTTCGAAAACCCTTTAAAATTTTGAGAAAATAAAGGGAAAGCAATAACAGCCATGCACACCATGACCATAACCTTAAAGCATCTTATCTGCATAGGATTCCTATTTTGTTGGTTTGCAAAGGTAGAAATTTTCCCTTTGATGGTTCTTATCATTTCCATTCTTACCGGGAATTGTGCATATACCGGGAACCGCGGCTTTAATTAACCGGCTTCCCGATGGAAATATTCAGCCGGACAAGGTTGATGGAAAAATCCGTCCTTGCTTTCAGCAGGTTCAGCTTGCTTTCTGCAGCAGAAGTTTCTGCATCGAGCAGGTCGAGATTGGTGATAACGCCGCTGGTATAGCTGACCTTCGCCAGTTCCAGTGCTTCTTCAGCCTGGTTTACCTGGAGATCGCCCAGTTTGATCTTTTGAAGCGATGCCTGGAGGTTGGCATCATTCTGGTAAACTTCCGAAGCGATGTCTCTCCGTGCCTGGTCTGTTTCCTGTTTCGTACTGTTGATCTCTGCATTGGCCAGGCGGATGTAATTTTTCCTGCGGGTGCCGTCGAAGATGGGGACATGAAGTCCCACGCCGGCAGCATAATTGGCTGTCAATTTATTCAGATCTGGGATGAAACCATTCTTCCAGCCGCCGGCAAAAAATGCGCTGAGGTCGGGGTTGTCCTGGGCTTTCACTGATCTGAGGTGAAGCAGGGCATGTTCTTCTTTTATGCCGGCGACGATCATTTCATACCGGTGCTCCAGCGCAAAATGGATAAGCGAATCGGTATTGACGGAAGATCCTGTGATATCCAGGTTTTTCTTGACCATGATGTCCGTACCTGAAGGAAAACCAAGCAATGAGTTCAGGATCGCCTGTTGTGATTTTATGGAAGTGAGAATATCGACTTTCTGGTTTTCGGCACCTGAAATTCTTACCTGCGTCGTCAGGATCTCATACTGGGTGGCCGAACCGGTTTCATTTTTACGGGTAACGAAAGTAAGGTGCTCATTCAGGTTGTCAATCTGAATATTCTTGATCTTCAGTGCTTCCTGCAGATAAACCAGGTTGTAATAGCTTACTGCCGTAATGAGGGTCAGTTTTTGTTTGACCAGTTCAATATTTTTTTCAGCGATGGTTTTTCCGGATTCTTCCAATTTTACGCTTCGCTTTGTTTTTTCAAAATCATAAATGGTTTGCCGGACGTCGATCTCCATATCATAATTATTTTCAGGGTAGATCTGAAAAACACCCAGGTTGGGGATGGATAATTTCGAAACCGGTCCCAGGCGAGTATACGTTGCCTCTCCCGAGATATTGGGATAATATGCCGAGCGGGCAAGGCCGACGGCAGCCTCTGCAGACTGAATGGCTTCCTCTGCCTTCAGCACCGAAGGATAAGAGCTCAGTACCTGCCGGAGGACCTGGGGAAGGCTAAGGGAATCGGCGGTATTGAGTTTCGAAGGATCCTGGTTCTGGCCGGATGCAAGGACAGGCAATGCAAATAAGATTAAAATCGCAAGATATCTTTTCTTTCTTTTCCTTGGCATAGTGGGTGGTTTAATGTCATTCATTTTGTTATTCCGTTGAAACAACCGGGGTTTCCTCAGCATTTCCCGCTTTTTCTTCCTGTCTTTTCATCAGGACTGCTTTCCCGGCGCCTTTTCGTCCTACCTTGAGAAAAAATACAGGCACCACGCTAACGAGTGTGATGATCGCTGCGAGCAGGAAATCATCATCGATCGACTGTACAAAGGCCTGCCGGTTGAGATGGGAGAACAGGACGAGCTGGCTTTGCCTGTCGAGCATTCCCGCCGTTGTCCCGGCATTGCTCTGGATATAATATCCAATATTTTTGATCACGGAATGGAAGACCGGCGAGTTCGACTGTATCGCTTCCCCGAAAAGCTGTGAGTGAAAGGTCATGCGGGTGGTAAGGATGGTGGTGAGCATGGCAACTCCGAAGCTCCCTCCTACCTGCCGGATCACATTCAGCAAGCCGGATGCTTGTCCCATTTTGTGCCTGGGGATGTCCACCACCGCGGCTGCGGTAAGCGGTGCAAACAGGGTTCCCATTGCAACCCCGCGCAGGTACAGCGTGATCATGATGTATCCGTGCTCGGTCATGAACGACATACTGCTGTTAAGGTAGAAGGTAAAAGCCAGCAGTACGACCCCGAAAATGATCAGGTATTTGGGATTGATTTTATTGGAAGCGATCCCGGCCATGGGTGCCGTGAATCCCTGGATGATGCCGACCGGAAGGAAAACCGATCCAGCCTGTAAGGCTGTATAGCCTAATGAGTTTTGCAGATACAACGGCAACAGGAAGGTACTCCCGAACATACCGATCCCAAAAATGAAGGTAACCAGGTTGCTCATCGCGAAATTATAATCCTTTAAAAGCCTCAGATCGATGAGGGGATGATCCACGATGAGTTCATTCGAAACGAAAACGACGAAGGCAAGTGCGGATATGGCAAAACATCCAAGGACTACCGGGGACGACCACCCCGCAGAGTTGGTCGCCGTGTTGCCTTCGGTCAGTGCGTAGAGTAAAAAGGGAAGGAAGATGGTGGCGGAAATAAAGCCGACCGGATCGAACGGTCCCACATGTTTATTCCGGTATTCCTTCTGGATGATGGCGGTTGCAAGCATACCTGCGATGCCGATGGGCACGTTCACATCGAAGATCAGCGGCCAGCTGAAGCGGTCGACGAGGTAACCCCCGATCAGCGGACCGAAGGAGACGGAGGCGGCTGAAGCGATGGACCAGAATCCCAAGGCAACGCCTCTTTTCTCGGCAGGAAATTCCCGGGTAACAATGGCCATGCCGACCGGCATGAGGCATCCTGCACCCAGCCCCTGGATGACCCGGGAAAATATAAGCACATCCTCATTGGGAGAGATCCCGCAAAGGAAGGAACCGAGGGTAAAGAGGAACAAGCCGAGGAAGTAAACCCGTTTATACCCGAATTTATCTGCCAGCCAGCCCGAAGTGGGAAGCATAACGGCAAGCGCCAGCATGTATGCGGTAAGGACCCATTCGATCTTGTCGATCCCGACCCCGAAAGAGGCCATGATCTTGGGCAGTCCGACATTCACAATGGTGGCGTCGAGAACCGCCATGAAGGTTCCGATCATGACGTTGGCCAGCAACCACCATTTATACGAAGGACTCTCCGTATCGAAGGTTGCACCCTGTTCGCGGATGAAATCAACAAAATGCCTTATGCCGGGAAGCCTGCGAACCATCCTGTTTTTATTTGATGATCTTAACGAGTACCGACATGCCTGCTGCGAGGTGGAATTGCGGATATTTCGCAGATTCCTTTATGTTATCAATGGAGATCTTGACCGGGATGCGCTGGGTTACCTTAGTAAAATTGCCCGATGCATTGCTCGGTGGAATGAGCGAGAATTGGGCGGCCGTATTGGCTCCGACGTTGATGACCTTCCCGTAGAAGGTTACGCCGGGAAAAGCATCCACGGTAAATTCTGCTTTTTTCCCCAGGTGGATCCCTGAAAATTTGGTTTCTTCAAGATACGCCATGACGTAAAACATGGAATCGCGTGAGATCGTATAAACCGGCTGACCGGGTTGGACCACATCGCCCGAAAGCAGCCAACGTTTTGCGATCCTACCTCCGTTTGGTGCATAGATCCTGGTATTCTTCAGAGAGGTTTCAATGGTTGAGATCTGGGCAGTAGCCGTTTTTGTCGAGCTTTCGGCGGATGCGATCATCGATTTGCTGACCTCCAGCTGGGCTTTGGAAGCATCCAGCAGGGCCGTCGCAGATTCATACGCTTTCTTCATATGATCGTACTGTTCTTTTGCGATCACTTTCCCTTCATATTGCGCCGTCGCCCGGTCCAGGTCTTCTTTGGACCTGGAAAGGCTGATCTCCTGGACGACTTCATTTTTCTGATCCAGTTCATAGCGTGCTTTTGCCTGGTCAACCGAAGAATAGGCCTGGTCGCGGGCAGCAATGGATTGCAGCTTTTGGGCAGCGAGGTCGCTGCTGTCGAGTTCCACCAAGAGTTCGCCTGCAGTCACCATATCCCCTTCATCGGCATAGATCTTTGTGATCCGGCCGAGGATCTTGGAACTAACGGCAACCCTGTCTGCATCAATGTAGGCATCATCGGTGGAATAATACGAGCTGTATTGTTTATACCACCGCCAGCCAAAGATGACCAATGCAATGATTACGATTGCCAGGGCTATATAGGCCCGGATCCTCCTGGATTTTTTCTTTCCGTTGTTTTCTGTAGTGCTCATGTCGTTTCAAAACGTTGGTTTTGGTGAACAATTTCACCGGTTATTTCATTAAAACTTGAATAAACAGCTCGACGAATTCCCTGTGCCTGGCTTCGATCAGATTGTAATCTTCCGTGGTGAGCTCCATATAGTCCCGGTGCTGCATGACCACCATCCGCAATCCCTGGAGAATGTCAAGGAAAAGCGCTGCCATGGCGGCAGGATCGGGGCAATGAAAATCACCTGAACCCACCCCTTTCTGGATGATGGATTCAATAACCCGGGTTTCCTTTGCCAGGAAGATCGTAAAAGTTTCCTTGATATGGGGTTTGATCTTTTGAAAATCCGCGAAGCGGAAAATATTGAGATTCAGAAATGTTTTAAAGTGCTCGTGACGGATCCCGATAAAATCCCGCAGCATGATCTCCGGCGTCTTCAGGATCTTCAGGCGTTTTCTCATTTCGCTGAAAAATTCTTCCTGCTCCTGTTCAATGACCGCTTTAAATAAGCTTTGCTTGTCGGGAAAATAATAATACAATGAGCCTTTCGACATGGATACATGCGATGCAATGTCATTCATGGTGGTCCGCTCGAAACCAAACAATGTGAATCGTTTCCTTGCTTCGTCAAGAATTTCCTGAAGTTTTCCGGTATTGTCCCCGCCATGGGATATTGAAACCATTTCTAACCTTTTGACTCATTTGTTCAAGGGGTCAAAGGTAGATAAAAAAACCCTCCAAACTCATGTCTCTGGAATTTTATTTTACTTCATCTTTTTAAACCAGAGATACCACGTAATTTCCCGTAATGTGGGATCATTTTTTGCGGCGAGTTTCTCAGCATCGGCCTGTGTTTTCGGGCTATGCATCAGCACATCGCCACCGGGGATCCAGTTCGCCGGAATGAGCACATTCTTATCATCTGACATCTGAAGGGCGGTAAGGGTTCGCATGATCTCCTCCATGTTCCTTCCGACCATAAACGGATAAAAGAACATTGCCCGGATCTTGTCAGTCGGATCAATAATGAAAACGCCTCTTATCGTCCGTGTCGTACTTGCATTGGGATGAATCATCCCGTATTTTTTAGAGATCTCCAGGGTGTTATCCGAAATAAGCGGGAAATTGATCTTAACAGGATCGTCATCACTACGGTATTTAATGGTTTCCATGTCCTTCACCCAGGAAAGATGGCTGTTCAATCCATCGCTTGAGATCACGATGACCTTCGTGTCCATCTTTTCCAGTTTATCCTGTAACCGGGCCAGTTCCATCAACTCGGTGGTACAAACCGGGGTAAAATCGGCCGGATGACTGAACAGGATCTTCCATTTTCCGGTATAATCACCCGGAAAATTGATCTTTCCGGTCGTCGATTCACCAGTAAAGGAAGGAGCGACATCCCCGACCATGGGAACATTTGCTTGTGACCATGCCTGGGAACAGGTAAAAAGTATAAACGCGAAAATAATATTTAGAGCTTTCATTTTTTTATTTTTATTTAGATTAATTTAACGCAAAGATATGACAAATTTCAGAAAATCTTAATAAAGATTAAATTAAATCTGCTCCAAAGATTTTTACTATTGCTAATTTTACAAAAAAAAAGATATGAAAAAAATTGCACTTATTTTATCCCTGATACTGCTGATGGGCATCAGCGCGGCCTTTACACAGGTTCCCAAGTCAGGTTACAAAATCGCTGACAGGATTCACCTTGATGGCGACGGGGGGTACGATTATCTCACGATGGATGCCGCCACTTCAAGGTTATATATTTCCCACGGAACGATTGTCCAGGTTTTAGACGTAAAGGAGAAAAAAGTGATCGGAACTGTTCCCGATACCAAGGGAGTTCATGGAATCGCGCTGGCCTCTGATCTGAACAAAGGTTTTATCAGCAACGGCAGGGACACATCAGTGACGATCTTTGACATGAAAACCATCCAGGTGATCACAAAGGTAAAGGTCACCGGGAATAATCCTGATGCCATCCTCTATGATCCGTTTTCACATAGGGTATTTACGTTTAACGGCAAAAGTTCCAACTCCACCGTGATTGACGCAAACTCAAACAAAGTGATCGGCACTATCGAACTTACAGGGAAACCGGAGTTTTCGGTTACCGACGGAAAAGGGAAAATATTTGTCAACCTTGAAGATAAAAGCCAGGTATGTATGATTAATCCGGTGACTATGAAAGTCGAAGCCACCTGGCCTATCGCCCCGGGAGAGGAGCCAAGCGGTCTTGCGATTGACGTTAAGGACCACCGGTTATTTGCAGTTTGCGGGAACAAGATGATGATCGTGTTGAATGCTGATAACGGAAGTGTGGTTACCAAATTAGATATTGGCGACAGGGTTGACGGGGTGGCCTATGACCCGGGGTTAAAACGGGCATACAGCTCCAATGGCGAGGGAACGATGACTGTTGTGCAGAAAACAGATAAGGATACCTTCAAGGTCCTGGAAAATTTTCCGACCCAGAAAGGAGCCAGGACAATTACCCTGAGCACTGTAACACATCACATTTATTTGCCTGTTGCAGACTTTGAGGCTGCGCCTCCAGCCACAAAAGACAATCCCCGCCCCCGCCCTTCGGTTAAAGCAAATTCATTTACCATCCTTGACGTAGAGCCTTTGTAATTCCCTGATTATGAATGTTCTTCCTGAGGTCGCCAACCCGGTTTCCGAAGACCAGGTCAACGATAGTGAATGGCGTTACCAGCTTATTTCCGAAGTAATTGCCGATTATATCTTTGTCCTGGAAGTGGAGCCCGGCGGAACCCTTAAGTTAAACTGGGCATCAGATGGCCTCGTGTTTGAGACCGGGCGCAAACAAGGGGAAATATTAACCCTGGATACCTGGAAATCCATTATCCATCCGGATGATTTGCTGCTTTTATTAAATTTTATACAGGAAATGCTTTCAACCATTGAGAAAGGGAACCTTGAATGCAGGTCATTCCATAAAGACGGCCATGAGCGATGGGTCAGGATTTTTGCCCGGCAGCGGAAAGGCCCCGATGGAAAGGCAACACATATTATAGGGGCGGTGAGGGAAATCACAAACCAGAAGCATACAGAGCAACAATTAAAGGTATCCGAGCAAAAATACCGTAAGCTTCATTCCAGCATGACTGATGCCTTCTGCTCGGTTAACATGAAAGGTGTGTTGGAGGAGTTCAACGAAAGTTTCAAAAGCATGCTTGGTTACTCCGAAGAGGAATTGCTTAAACTTACCTACTTTGACCTGACGCCCGAGAAATGGCATGCCGTGGAAGCCAGGATCGTCGAGGAGGAAATCCTGCCGTGTGGGGCTTCTGGGATTTATGAAAAGGAGTACATCAGAAAAAACGGGCAGGTTTTTCCTATTGAGATCAGGACCTTCCTGGTCAGGGACAATTCGGGAGAGCCTTCAGCAATGTGGGCCATTGTACGTGACATTTCAGAACGGAAACTGATCGAGAACAAGCTGAAAGCAGCCCTGGAGGAAAAAGAAACCTTATTGAGAGAAGTCCATCACAGGATTAAAAACAACCTGCAAACGGTAATGACCCTGATCCAGATGCGCAGCCTTGAGATCGTCGACGAAACATCGCTCAGGGTTATGACCGAATTACAGGAACAGATCCGTACGATCTCGGTTATTTACCAGGAACTGTTCCAGTCGGAGATGTTATCGAGGGTTTCCATGCAACCCTATATTGAGTTGCTGACTTCCCACCTCCTGAGTACTTTTCATTACGGGAACCATATCGGGCTCGGGGTGGATTGCAAAGATGTCGTTCTGGATGCAAAATGGGCGATGCCCTG
>Ga0182011_10003706_pt1 | contig 12459 bp, 6 predicted proteins | sample 711E1DmetaG_FD_120481 | JGI IMG/M metagenome (GOLD analysis project Ga0182011, IMG submission 120481) | Permafrost microbial communities from Stordalen Mire, Sweden - 711E1D metaG | ecosystem: Environmental > Terrestrial > Soil > Wetlands > Permafrost | place: Sweden: Stordalen | collected... | reverse complement strand
TGAAGAAGGTAAATCCCAGTTTCTTCCGCGCCAGCATGCGCTCACCGTAGATCTTGGGATCGGGGCTTTCCGTGGTGTCACAGTAGACGCGCGAGCTGTCGCGCTTCTTATCTCCCAACAGGCGCCATACCGGCACGCCGAAAACCTTGCCCACGATGTCGTGCAGGCAGATGTCGATGCCGCTGTAGCCTGCGCCGCCCGTACGGCCGTGACCGGCGCCGCCCCGGATGCTTCCGAGGATGCCGGTGATGTCGAGCGGGTTCCTGCCAATCAACTGGTTCTTGAAATTCAACACCGTCTGTCTGTTCGCGCCATCGCGGATCTCACCCAGGCCGTAAACATCCTGATTGGTGTCGAGCCGGACGATGGTGTAGTCGAAGTTGGAGGCGATCGTCACGATCCGCATGTCGGTGATCCTGAGGTCGCTGGGAGCCGAGTACTTGTTGATCGGTCCAAGGTGGACGTTCGACGCGCCGCGGCCGCCGCCGCCCCCGCGCCCAGCCTGTTGTGCCGCGACGGGCCCTTCAGTCATCTTGAAAATCGCGCCTAACGCGCTGGCTGCGGCGGCTTGCCCCAGCATCGACCGCCGGCTAATGTTCATCTTCCGTTGGTTATTCATAAAGTCCATTATCCTTTTTCTACGTGCACCTAGAACGTAATCCGCGCGATGAGCTGACCGGTTCGGGGATTCTGTCCCATATCGCGGTTGCCCATGAGGATGATCCCGAAACCCGAAACCGCAAATCCTTGGGCATTGACCACCTGCGTCCCCGCGGCATTGATGGCGGTGGAAGCTACCGAGTTGAATGAGGTGGCGAAAGGCACGAAGCGAGTGCGGTTCAAAGCGTTAAAGAACTCAGCGCGAACTTGCAGACTCATTTTCTCGCGAAGCTGGAAGGTTCTGCCCAGGTTCAACTGCTCGTCCGGCAGACGCTGCTGGCGGTAATCGTTGTAGTACAGAGCGCCGCCGCCAAACTGCCCCGAGGCCGGCTCCGCCCACGCCTTCGGGTTCAGGATGAAGTCTTTCAGCGGATCGATGCAGTGGCAGTTGGGATCCTTGAGGAACAACGGCTGGCCCGGCACCCGGTTGTCGTAGGTGGGGCGGAAAAGCAGCGAGTTCAGATTGCCCTGCGACGCGGGGACTAGAATGGGAGTCCCGCTGGCATCTTTAGTCACGGCTCCCACGGTCCAGCCCGTAGTAATCGCTTTGGCCAAGCGGTTTCCGCGGATTCCTGGCACCTCGTAGTGTATGGCCATGGCGTATACGAACGGCTGCGAGTTGACGTCGAGGTACTTGTCGGTCGGCCGGTTAAAGACGTCGTTCACAACGCCGCCCGTGCTCAATTCCTTGCTGAATGCAAACGAAACCGTAACATCGAGGCCGTGAGAGAGTCGCTTGGTGAGCTTTGACTGTAAGGCGTCATACCAGTTGTTGCCGAGCGGCGAGTGCGAAGCGGAGATACTCCCGAATTGTGGAAACGGTCTAAGGCTCTGGGCCACGGTGTTGCTCAGCGCAAAGGTCGGATACGGCGGTTTATTGAATCCCCGGGCCGCGGCGGTGGCCGAGTCCAGCCGCGACGTCAACAGGCTCCGGTCGGCGGCGTTGTTGATGTCCAGCCCAGCGGATGCGAGCCGTTGCGGGGTGATGGCGTTTATGTTGATCAGGCTGGTGGCTGGTTCCCAAACGCCGCGGTTACCGACATAGGCGGCCTCCACGAGCAGGTTGGGCTGGATCTGGTACTGCAAACCGATGCTCCACTGATTGATGCGGCTGGGACGCCCGCCCTGGGGATCCCACCACGCAGGCGGCGAATTGATCTGGCCGGTATAAGGGAGGTCTCCCGGATTGTACGTCGCGGCATACAGTTGCGAGGGAGGATATTGGAGGCCCTGACGGAGCGTTAGAGCGGCAGTGCCGAACGCAGGATTGCTAAACAGGAAAGGCTCCAAACCCACGCCATAGACATTGGAATCGCCGGCGTACCCCATCACCGTGTTCCCTCCGTACACAATGCCCCATCCGCCACGAAATACCAGCTTTGGCGTGACCTGATAGGCAACGCCCAGACGCGGGCCGAAGGCGTACGGGTAAGTCTTGGTCAAGGAACAATTACAGCGTCCCGCCCCGGAGCCGGGAAAGAGGAGACCGCCCATCAAACCGCCAGTCGACGGGTTTGCCGTAGTCGGGCTGAACGAACTGACGCGGTTATACTCCTCGTGGTCGTCGGGAAAATAGTCCCACCGCACGCCATAATCGAGCGTGAACCTGCGCGTGATCTTCCAGGTGTCCTGGAGGAAGAGGGTGGTTGTGTTCTTGCGGTATTGCACCGCATACGGAGGACGCACGCTGGCGTTGTTCACCAAGCCAAGAAAGAAGCTGGCGTAGGGGAAACCAACGGTGCCGCCGGAGAGGCTCTGACCGTTAGTCGAAGGAAGGCTGGTCTCATTGGCTGTGAAATTGTAGATGCCCTGGCTGCCGTTGGCGTTATGGTCCTGGAATATGTCGATTCGGAATTCCCCACCAGCTTTGATGGTGTGATTACCCCGTACCCACGTCACACTTGCCACTGATGTAGGCTTGTCATTCATGCGCTTGTTGGCGTTGGTCGGCCCCAGGTTCAGCGAACCCCCATAGTTGTTAAAGAGCCCGGCCAAGCGCGGCATGCCGGCTGGATTGGTGGCGGAGCCCATCAGCCCGAGTTTGCCGACCGCATCGAAAGCAAGCTCAGCTGCCGGGGTGCCGTCGGGCTGGTAGTTGCGGATGAAACCCGCGCCCAGATGAAGCAGCACGGTCGGCGCGATCGAATAGTCGGCATTCAGCCGCACCGTATGAAGATAAGCATTCTGTGGCCGCGATCCGGTGAGCGGAACGGGCAGGCCGTCGCCAGGGCTATGAACATTGTTGTCATAGTGGTATTTGGAATAAAAGAACGCCAGTTTCAGTTTGGCACTGAGGTAATGATCGATCTTGAAGCTCTTGTTGCTGAAAGTCCGGTGGTTCAACCAGGATTCCAAGAAGTTGTTCACGATGCCGGAGTACGTAGGCAGGGGAATCATCGCCTGCACCTTCTGGGCCACGGGATCCATCTGGCTTATCGGTATGCTGTTCCCCGGGTACGGATCGCGCACAATCGCGCCGTTCACCGTCCGGGTGGTTCCCGGATCGTAGATGGTGTTTTCAAGGATGTTCCGTGCCAGTGGGTCCGTGTTTAACACCCGGCCCGTCAATATCTCGCTGAAATCTCCGTTGCGCATTTTCAGCGTCGGGACGCTGCCGAGGCCTCCCGTTCTGATCAACGTCTCCCCGAAGTGTTCATAGTTGACAAAAAAGAACGTCTTGTTGCGTCCGTTGTAGAGCTTCGGAATCACGACGGGGCCGCCAAGACTGCCGCCAAAATCGTTCCTTTTGCTGGGGGGTCTGAAAGGGCCGCCGTTGGGTCCGGCGTATGGTTGGGCGGCGTTTAAGAACTCGTTGCCAAGGTATTCGTATGCGCTGCCGTGGAGCCCGTTGGTTCCCGATCTCGTCGTGAAATTGAACAGCCCTCCGCCGGTCTGGCCATACTCCGCGGCAAAACTGCTGGTCTGGAGTGCAACTTCCTGGAGCGCCTCCACCGATGGCAGGTAACCATCGGCCGCGGTGGTATTCATCTGGCTTCCCGCTTCCTGGCCTTCTACCCTTAGACCATAGGTGGTACTGCCATTGATGTACACGTTGGTTCGGTATTCCCCTGTAGTCTCCATAAATGCCGCGCCCGGCGTCAGCGTGACGAAGCCAATGGAATTGCGCAGGCGCTCGGCAAAATTGATCGGAAGAGCGTTCAGGCGCTCGGTGGCGATGTTGTAGGTTTGCTCCGCGTTCTCCGTATTCACCAATGGTGCGTCGGCGGTTACGGTCACGGAATCCGATGCCGATCCCAGCTTGAGGACAACATCAACCCGCACCGTCTGGGCGACCAAAACCGTCACGCCCTGCTGAACATACCTGCTGAAGCCAGGCGCTTCAATGGTCACGGAATATACACCCGACGGTACTTGCGCGAGGGTGTAGTTGCCGGTATCGGTGGTGGCGGTCCGATACTCGGCTCCAGTATCGGTGTCCCTCAAGACGACCGTGGCATTAGGGACGACGGCATTAACCGGGTTCGAAACCGTACCATTAATCGACCCGCGGTCGCCCCTGGGCAAACGCGCCCGCGGCCAAGACCAAAATGCAAATAGTTACACTCAGGTACCTCATTTGGACCTCCTCGTTGACGACTGTTGGGCCTCTACCCCAAAAAGAGGCTCCTCGGTTGACGGGCGCTGTCAGCCCGGCGGATGGGTGTGCCTGGAAGGCCACCAAAGCATGAATGCGGACGGTTGAGTGTATGCCGCGCAAGTGGTGCCGTCAAGTAGAATCTTGTTCGTTCCCTGTTAACGCACGTTAACACCTCAAGAAGAGGCGCAATCCTCAGGGCGGAGCCACCTGTGCGAACGAGCGAGGCACTCAACAGCGCAGCAGTGACCACTGTGGACGTTAACGGACAACCGGCGGAGCGTCTTGCACGGCGCGGTTGGGGTTGACCACGGTGTTGACCACGGATGAAATCGCTCCCCAATGGAGCTATAATCCAACCGAGATGAGCGGTTCGCCCAACCTGGCCCCGGAAGTAAGAGCCCAAGCGCTGGAGGGGGTTCTCGAGAGTGAGGCCTTCCTGCGATCGGATCAACTGCGGAATTTCCTCAGGTTCATCTGCGAAATGGAGATTGCAGGAAGAGCGGCGGAGATCAGCGAGTACTCGATTGCCGCGAGAGCACTCGGACGCGGAACCGGCTTCGTGCCATCTGAAGACACCATCGTTCGGAATCGCGCTCATGCGCTGCGGCAACGGCTGGCGAATTTCTACGCCAAGGAAGGTTCTGGCTCGGCCATTCGAATCGAGCTGGCAAAAGGTTCCTATGTACCCCGCTTCATATCGGTTCCAGCGGAAGGGCGAGTCTCGCAGGGCGGATCGGAGCGGAAGCGGATTTCGAGGATCGGAACGGGGCTGGTAGCAGCCGCCGCGGTGCTGGGTGTAGTTCTTCTCGTTGTGCTGATTGCCAGATTCATCGCGAACGAATCGGACCCAACGCTGCGTGAGGCTTGGGGACCTCTGGCCGCACCAGGCGGGGACGCCATATTGGTGCTGGGAGTCCCGCCGCATCTTCTCATCCGCGTCTATCCCAGCGGAGCGCACCCATCGAACGAAGCTCTCGACCTGAGCGTTTCCGGCCCTGTCGCGGAATTCCACGACGGACGGTCACCGCGGCGCGAGGGCGAGGAATTGCGCATGCACGCCTCGTCTTCGCTCAGATTTGGCGAGGTGATGGCGGCTCTGACGGTTGCAAAGACTCTGGATTCCATGCGGGCCGCCTATCAAGTCGTGCCCGACAGGGCCATCCAGCTTTCCACCCTGCGGAGCCGCAACGCGATACTGATCGGCGATCCCACCCTTACCGCAATCATCGGGCAAGAACTTCAACGAACACCCTTGTCGATAGAATACGACCCAACGGTAGGGGACTTCGTGGTAAAGGAACGGACGTCCAAAGGTCAGCCGCTGGTGGTCGCCCCGGACGCCGCCAGCCGCGGCAAGCTTCGGCATGTCCCAGGTTTGCTGACCGTGCTGCCGAGCGATGACCCACCCGGAGGGAACAAGAAGACGGTGATATTCGCCTGTGCGAACTCCGCCGGGTGCCAGGGCGCAGCGGAGTTCTTCAGTTCGCCGAACAGCATGCGCGAGCTGCGCGCCCGGTTTGCCAAGGAGGGCATTCACGGCTTCCCGCGCGCGTACCAAGTCGTGCTGAGATGCCAAAGCGACAACGTTGCACTGCTGTCCTTCATCTACGAAGCGCACAGAGTTCTCGACCGCTCGGTTCGATAAGGGGCCCCAGTGCCTGGGCGATACCGCGCGCTACCGGTAGGAAACGCAATTGTCGCACCACTTGCCCTGGTCGTCGAAGTGCGGCCAGCCGCCCGGTACCCGCAGGAACTCATCGTAGTTCGAGGTAGGTTCGAAATAACCAGGCTTGCGCAGATGCTTCTTCATGACCTCGTCATTCAACACTACGCCGATGCCTGGAGTGTCGGGCACGGTAACATATCCCTGGTTGATAATCGGCTTCGGCAGCCCGTCCACCATGTCCTGCCACCAGGGCATATCGAGCGCGTGGTTCTCCATGGCCACGAAGTTGTTGATGGTGGCGATCATGTGCACATTGGCCAGGCATCCGACCGGTGAACCGGCGTAGTGCACGGCGGTCGGAATGCCGTACGACTCGGCGAAGTCGGCGATCTTTTTGGTCTCGATCAACGCACCCGAAGTCAGGGGGTCGGGGTGAATCTTCATCACCGCCCGGTTCTCGATGAGGGGTTTGAAGCCGTCTTCGAGTCCGAAGATGTCCTCTCCGGTATTGGTGGGCGTGGTAGTGGATTCGGTGATGTGTTTGTAGCCTTGCCAGTTCTGCCAGGGGAAGTGGAAGCCATCCCGAACCTGGAGCAGGTCTTCGGCCCAGGCGAGTTGATACGGCTCGAATGCCCGGGCATAGCGGATGGATTCCTGCACGTTGAGCGGCCCGAAGTGGTCGGCAGCCAGAGGCGCCTTCCAGCCGATCACGTCGCGGATGGCGGCAATGAACTCGCACATGTAGGCCAGGCCCTTGTCGGTGGCGATGCCACGCTCGTCAACGGCGTTGGGACGGTCCTTGACCAAGTCCGTATGGAGGTCCATCTTAAAGAACGTGATTCCCATATCCTTGCGCGCCTGCATGCGCTGGGCGTAGACCTTGGGATCGTTGTCATCGGTGGTGTCGGCATAGATGCGGACCTTGTCGCGCACCTTGTGGGATGAGAGGAGACGCCAGGCCGGAACGCCGTACACCTTGCCGGTGATGTCGTGCAGGGCGATATCGATGGCGCTATAGCCTCCGCCGTTGCGTCCGTGATTGGCATAAGGACGAACCCGGGCCAGCAGGCCTTCGATGTTCGTCGGGTCTTGCCCCACCAGGAATGGCTTGAGCATGAGTGCCATCCCTTCCACGCCGGCGTCGCGGACTTCACCCAGGCCGTAGATATCCTGGTTGGTGTAGACCTTGATGATGGGGTAATCGTAATTGGCGGCGATGCGGCAGGCGCGGATATCGGTGATCTTGAGCGCGCTCGGAGACGAGTTGCGGTTAATGTTGCCCCCCTGGCGCACTTGTGCACTCATGGTTCCCCTGGTGGCCTGAAACAGAGGCCCCAACATGGCGGTGGCGGCCACGCGCTTCAAGATAGACCTTCGACTAATTGCGGAACGCTTATTGATTCTCATTGTGATTCGTCCTTTTCTCTTCTATAAATATTAAACTTCGAGCCGCAGAATTCCCGACAGATTGGGGTTTCCGTAGCCCCAGCCGCTGTAACCATATCCAGTCGCTGGAGAAAACCTGCCGAAGGTCTGCGGGCTGGTAATATTCACGACCGTGTTGGGACTCCCGAAGTACCGGTTCTTCGGAAAGAGGTTGCTGGTGTCCGCACGCACGGTGATCTTGCACTTCTCTTTGTAGGCCCAACTCTTATATAGCGAGTACTGCGGCCACCAGTAACCGCCGCCCCGGGCGATCCCCACACCGCCATTGCCGCCGGTAAAGGCCGCCGGATAGGAAAAGGCATTGATATTGAACCACGGGTTTTGGTTGGTCTGGGGCCACAAATTGGGGCCGACCGAATAGTTCGGGATGTTGATCGCCTGCCCCGCGACGATATTGGGCTGCGTCTGACCGGGCAGGTACTTGTTCGGGCTGCCGGCCGTCGTAAAGTAGACGGGCAAGCCGGTGCGTAGGCTCTGAATGGGGGTAAACGTCCAGCCGCCCAGGAGTACATCCGTGACATAACCCGCCGTGGTATTCCGGTTCAGGAAGCGCCGGTGCTTGCCGAATGGCAGGTCGTACGTAGCTTGCGAAACGAATTGGTATTTGATGTCAGTCGAAGCGGGCCCTTTGGTCAAACCCCAATTGTAGAATTGCCAGCCCGTGCCGGCCGTACCAGCCAGGTTCTTGCTCCACGTAAAGAGGAAGTTATACGAGAGTCCGTTGTTGAAACGCCGCTCTACGCGCGTGCTCAACCCATGATAGGTGCTGTGGCCATAGTTACTGTAGTAAGTGACGGTGCCGAACTGTGGGTAAGCCAGATAGGCCTGGGTATTGGCGTACACCGTGTTCAGGAGTGTGGTATTCGTCGAGTTGTAAATCGACTGGGGCAAGACGTTGATATTGACAGCGTCGCCCGGGTTCGGCGCGGTGGTGGATGAAGCCACGCCCGCATTGGGAACCAGAGCCACACCGGCGGCACCCTGATATACCGCCTCGGCGAGGGTGTTGGGCCGGAACTCCCACTGGAACCCGGTGGACCACGTCAAGATGTAGGGATTGCGCAGGTTGGGATCGATGTAGGTGGCGTTGCGCTGGCTGTAGTTGGTGCCGATGAAGTTGGCCGTGCCGGTGGACGAGTTGACATTGTAAGCAATCGATCCGGGACCCTGAGAGAGGTAGAAAGCGGGGTATGGGCTTCCCGAAGGTTGTTGCACCACGGCCTGCGCGGTGTACTCCTCCTGGCCGAGCTGGGGCATAACGTCCTGGGTAAACTCCGAGAAGGACCCTCGGAACACGAACTTTGGCGCGAAGTTCCAGGACACTCCGAGACGCGGCGCGAAATTCTTCCAGTCGGCGCCGTAGACCGTGCCCTTGGGATGGGTAATCGCGCCCATGAGGCCGGTCAGCGGATCGACGACGTTGGGGTTGAATTCGGACTTGAATCCCCACTTCGTATTGGCGGGAGTCTCATAGCTGTAGCGCACGCCTATGTTTACGGTCAGGTTATGAGTGACCCGCCAATCGTCCTGGACGTAGAGCTGATGGCACCACCAGCGCGGCAGGTAGTTCGCAATCAGGTTGGTAAAGCTACCGGAAGTCACCGAACCGAGCAGGAACGACGCGAACGAGTTGCCGGTGTTAGGCGTGAAAGGCAAGCCGCTTCCAGAAGTAGCGAAGTTGTAGACGCCCGAAGGCTGTGTGACGGCGATGTCATTCTCCCTCACCAGCATGCCCTGGTAACCCGCCTTAAAGGTGTGCGCACCGTAGACCTTGGTCAGGTTGTCATGGATCTCGAAATCCTCATTGAGCGTCCGCAGGTTGGTGCCGGCAGTGGCGCTGGGGTTGGCGGTCCAGGTGACGGAACTTCCGCCGGATGCTCCGACGAATCCGGGGAAGGTCTGCGGGCCGACTCCCGGAATCCCTAAAACGCCCGCCCACCCCTGGCCGTTCAGAATGGGAGTCACGGTATCGTTGCGCCGCTGGTAGGCCAGGCGGAACTCGTTGATCAGGGTGGGGCCAAAGTTGTGATACTCGCCCAGCGTCACGCTCCGGACGTCGATTGGCTCGCGCAACCCATAGCTGTACTGCGTAGCGTCGATGAGGCCCCAACGGTACTGCACGGCGTTGCGGCCAACCGGCTCGCGGAACATGTTGCCGGCATAGCGCGCGAAGAATCGGTCGGTGGAACTAACCTGTTCGTCGATTTTGAGCACGTAGCCTTCGCGATCCGAGAGGTAGTGGGTGAGATCGCTGTAATTATTGTTAGGACCGGTGGCGCTATAGAACCCGGTGGTATTGGGGAGTTGATACGGGTTCTGGGCCAGGAATCTGACCGCGACCGGGTCAAAGCGGCTCTGTGGAATCTGATTCCCGGCAAACGGCGTCGCGGTCCAACCGGTGGAACCGGGACAACCCGCGGCGAGGGTGCAGGTGATGCTCTTGGGGTCGTAGATGGGATAGCCCAGTCCGCCGAACGAGAAATTCCCGTTCAGCATAGCTTGGTCCGGGGTGGACGTGGTGGAGGTATTGGCTTCGTGGTCGTAATCCAGGCGATACGCGAGGAAGAAAAAGGTCTTGTTCCGTCCGTCGTAAACCTTGGGAATGACGACGGGGCCCCCCAGAACGGCGTCGAAATTGTGGTATTCGAAGGGGGCGGTGGCGATGTTCGCGACGCTCTGTTGAAAATACGCCCGGTAGATGAAGTCCTTATTGATATAGCGCTCTTCCGTAGCGAAGTGAAGCTGATTGGTGCCGCTCTTCAGGACCATATTGTAGGTTCCACCGGCGGCATGGCCGACCTCGGCGGGGATTCCGGTGGTCCAAACACCTCGATCTCCTGGTTGACCCCGCCGACTTCGAGTTGTATATCGATGCGGACCGTCGATCCCGCCTCCAAAACCACACCGCTGCGGAGGACTCTCTTGAAGCCTTGGGCCTCCACGCTGACGTCATATTGGCCCAGGTTCAGGAAGGGGACATAGTACTCCCCCTGGGCCGTCGTCTGGCCGTGGGTTTCGACTTTGGTCTGCACATTGACCACGTTAACTTTGAGCACCGGGAACGGCCGCACCGGTGGAATCGGTGACGGTGCCAACCACGGTAGCCGTCCGCAAATCCTGCGCGAAGGACCAAGCCGCAAGAGTCAGGATCATCAGCGCCGAACGTCGCACGATTGACATAAACCCCTCCGAATCGTCTTCGCTGCTTTGCCAGGGAGAAAGACTACTTAGGGGATATGCTACGCGCGTAGTCGGCCGCCGTCAATGAGAATACCGTTAACAAAAGACTTCACAGGGCGTGCCAACCGGCTCATTTTGCTGCCATTAACAGGTATGTAGCGGAATAGTTTACGGTTAATGGGTGTGTTGATTGACACCAACGCCACCTCCCAGGGAGGGCCTACCAGTTCTCGTCCAACACTTCAAGCGCCAGCAGGACCGCATAGGTCCTGACCGGCACGAAGGAGAGCAGGATCTTACCCTGCGCGTCGGGCTGCTCGTGGCGGAATGTCTTTTCCACAACTCGATATGCGCCGCCCGCCTCCGCGAAGATGTCCAAGTGGCTGGCCAGCACTCTTCCGTTGCAGTAGACATCAAAAAGCCGGACTTCTCCAACGGGTCTTTCACGCCCGATGACCGGTTCGGCGAACAACAGGCGTATCCGATAACTGCCCTCGGCAACTGGAATCGCATAATCGAAGTTGCCAGTGCGGTAGCTCGAGAAGTCACCGAACCCGGGATCTCGAATGGACTCTGCCAGCTCGGCGATGCGGCCTCCTGAAAAGTACCGGTCCGCTTGCCATAGCGACCCACTCCAGTCGAGGCGCGAATGGCTGGAACACAGAATCCGCACCGGCAGCATCTTGCCGCGGATCCCAGGCCGCACCTCGATCCCATTCAGGAGCGCCTGACCACGTCTGGAGGAAAAACCCAAATGCAGGAATCCATCGTTGGCCGGGGAAAGGTCCTTGAAGACCTTCTCGTCGGCGATGTACACTCCGCCGGCGTCCTTGGCAATGTCGAACCTTGTCATCACCTCTACGCCGTTGATGGAGACATCGAATATGCGCTGGGTATCCGCGCCAACCGCCTGGCCGAAAAAGTCTTCGGCGAAGTGGAGATGCAACTCATAGACCCCAGGCGGCAGTGGGATCGCATAACTGAAGTTCCCCAGCCGGCCCGTCTGGTAGAGGGACTGATCGAACGTCCGGCGAATCTGGTTATCCGTTCGGCTAAACACCTCGCCACCAGTGAAATAGCGATCGCCAAGCCACGTGCTGCCGGTCACGTCCAGGAATGAGGGGGCCGTGAAGCCAACGCGAATGTTGGTCCCCGATGGTGCGCTGGGGAGCGCGGGCAGGGCCGCGTGTCTCTCGGCCGAACCCTGGAAGGAATGGTACATGACCGCTGTGGCGGCAACCGCGAGAAGCGATGCCAGCGTCCAAGCGATTGTTCGTCGCGACGGACGTGGACGCGTGGCGTCCGGCCGGGCGAGCGCCGTTCCGTTCTCGGGAACAGCGACAGGGCCGGGCTCTTCCAGGACGGCAACCCCGGCGGCTCGGTCTTCCGCAGTCCTGGTATAGACGAACTCGGGCCGGTAGCCCGTTGGGGAGATCCGTATCTGAAGAGCATGGTCCACACCGTCGGTTTCGTAGTACCTCTTCAGTTGTTTGCGAAGGCGGGCGGCCTGCACTCGGACGATGCTGTCCTCTTCCGGGCGGAAGCTGGAACCCCGGCCCAGAGCTTCCACGGCAACGCTGTACTCTTTAATGGCATCGGCTTGGTTCGAAAAATGCCTCTCGCAGACATACTTGAGAATCTTGGAGAGGTCCGGCGCGCGCAAGAAGAGAGTAGAGGCCAGCACGACCTCGAGTTCGCCCCTCTCACGCTGTTCGTTCATGTTCCTTGCAGGCGACGTAAATCATCGGTGTGTCCGGGCAAACGCCCCCTTCGAATATAGTATGCAACCTGAGCTATGCGCCCCCGCGGCTTGCGGCATGAGGGCGGAAGCGTATTGAACCATTTGGGGACCCCGTAAATACTGGGGTAAAACAGAAGTTTGCGAAGTGGTCGCTTCGCAGAATCGACC
>Ga0182011_10003705_pt1 | contig 12461 bp, 8 predicted proteins | sample 711E1DmetaG_FD_120481 | JGI IMG/M metagenome (GOLD analysis project Ga0182011, IMG submission 120481) | Permafrost microbial communities from Stordalen Mire, Sweden - 711E1D metaG | ecosystem: Environmental > Terrestrial > Soil > Wetlands > Permafrost | place: Sweden: Stordalen | collected... | reverse complement strand
GAAAATAGCTTCATCCATATACCTGGAGTCGGAGCAACAACAGAACGCTGGTTATGGGAACAGGGTTTGCATAACTGGGACGCTTGTCTCACACTCGAGGCAAAAAGCGTGTGTGGTTATACCTTAGCATCGACTTTGGAGTCGTATATCAAGGAATCTAAAACTCATCTTAAATCAAGTAATGCAGCATATTTTGGCGATCATCTCCCAACGTCTGAAGTATGGCGAATGTATGATGATTTTAAAGATCGTACGGCATTCCTTGATATAGAAACAACCGGTTTTAGAGGGATGGGAGAGATCACAGTAATCGGTTTATTTGATGGGAAAGAGACCAAAACTTTTGTCAGGGGGCAGAATTTTAAAGATTTCAAAAAAGAGATTAAAAAATATGGTCTTTTAGTAACATACAATGGTAAACAGTTCGATGTTCCTTTTCTCTGTGACTCTTTTGGCGATATCTTCAGCAATATGGCTCATTTTGACCTACGGTTTCCGCTCCATAGACTTGGATATATGGGTGGATTGAAAGTAATACAAACTAAACTTGGTTTTGATAGAGAAGATGCAATTAGTTGCTTAGACGGCCAATGTGCAGTTTGGTTGTGGGAGGAATATAAGGCAGGAAATAAGAAAGCACTGGATACGCTTCTGCGGTACAATCTCGAGGATGTAGTTGTTCTACAATCATTGGCTGAATTTGTCTATAACGAGTTTGTACAAACATTGCCGGTCCCAGTCAAAAAATTGCGCGTTAAGAAAAAACCTCTGGTAAATATTCCGTACGATGAAGCCTTGGTTAAAAAGTTGGCGAAGAGGCGCCTTAATTATTTTTAGGCTGTGCGCGGTCTCCACCCATAAATGGGTCTTGGTTTTGGAATCTTTCAGTGCTATATCGGTCAGGGAACTCTTTTGAACGTGGTATTTTCACCGCCTTGTGAAAACTTAACAAAACAGTTACATTGGATTCGAAAACTATTAGAGGCAAGGCAGTAATATGTTTAGTCCGAGCCATTTTAGAGACTTGTGTTGCTAATCAGGGAATAATATGAATAAAAGTGAAGTAAATATACCACCCTTATTGCAATCATTGTGGGATGACTACAAATTTAACCCAAATGTAAGCCAAGAACGAGCAATTCTTCATACGTCGGGCCCACTTTTTTTACCTGCCGGTCCGGGATCAGGAAAAACGCGTGTGTTGCTCTGGCGGACAGTAAATTTAATTGTAAATCACGACGTTTCACCTGAAGAAATCTTCCTTTCAACATTTACCGAAAAAGCTGCGCTGCAACTGAATGATGGCTTGCGTACTTTATTGGGAGCAGCTTCTGAAAAGACGGGTAAGCCATATGATACGGCAAAATTGTATGTTGGGACTGTGCATTCCCTATGCCACAGGCTTATTTCTGACCGCCGTATGTCCTCTCAGCACCATCGCACCAAGCCACCGATTCTCCTTGATGAGTTAAGTCAATATATGTTTATTCGTCGCCGTAGGGTTTGGGGATCCCTTTTGGACTTTCCTTCAGGCAAACTCACCAATACTGAAATTAACGAAATATTCGAAGACGGGAAGAATAAAACCTCTCGACATGATGCGATTACACACTTACTAAGTTTCTTTAATCGCTTATCCGAAGAAATGGTCAATCCTGAGGAAGCACTTAAAAAAGTTAAAGACTCGAATCTCCGCACCTTGTTAGTCCTTTATGGTCGATACCTTAGTCTACTAGAAAACAATGGCGGAGCTACGCAATATACAGATCTCTCATTATTGCAGCAGGTGGCGGTTAAAGTTCTTGAAGATACGGACGCTGCAACCTCCGTTTTTAAGCACGTTATTATTGACGAATACCAAGATACAAATCCAGTTCAAGAACGGCTTTTTTTCCTTCTTGCTAAAGGACATAAAAATATTTGTGTGGTTGGTGATGATGACCAGGCTCTTTATCGTTTTCGTGGTGCCACGGTCGAAAACTTTGTTGATTTCCCTGCGCGTTGTCAAAATTTCTTGCACATTAAACCTAAGAAGATTGTTTTGGGAACAAATTACCGTTCAAGAGCAGATATCGTGGAACTATGTAACAAGTTCATCGTACATCGTTCGTGCGACTGGTGTAATTATGATACAAAGGGCTTCTACCGTGTGATGGACAAGAAGATTGTGCCAAATCGCCAAGAAAAAGGAATCGCGGTAATTGCCAGCCGTCCAAGCCAACCGGATAACGTGGCAAAAGAAATAGCTGGGCTTGTTAATGATCTTCTTAAGTCTGGGAAAGTCTCTGATCCAAATAAAATAGCTTTCCTTTTTCCTTCGTTACGGTCTGAGCAAACTAAGCGGATGCGAGAGGCGCTTGAGGAAAAAGGGTTGCAAGTATATGCACCCAGAGCCCGAAGTTTCCTCGAAGTCCCCGAGTCGGAAGATGTATTTGGCCTAATCTTCGAGGTTTTCGGGTTTACTGACCACCATCACACGGGCTTTCGCAACTGGCTAGCATTATTAAAAACGCGAACCGCTACGTTGTTGAAAGAGGACCTGAATCTGAAACGTTTCATTCAGCAAAGACGCAGCGAGACCTTGGAAGCGGTTCGCGATTTTGCTTCACTTAGTGGAGTGTTGCGTAGTCAACATTGGACTGAACATGACATCTATACTCCCGCTTCCATGCAAGCTACCTTAGCAAATGCTCAAGGACTTTCTGATAAAGCAAAAAAAGCAATAAACAGTGGTGTCTTCAAGCATTTTGCTGAAGATCGCTTGGCCAATGGGCGTCCTTTTACATTGAAGTATGCAATTACTCGAGCAACATCCTTAGACTGGAACATGCTCGATTTATTCTATCAATTGTGCGGGTTTAAACCCTTCAAGGAGATGTTTGACCTTGCGGAAAAACATGGCGATGAGGGCCCTATCTGTAACATGAGTCTCATTTCCCAGTACTTAGCACGTTACACGGATGAATATTCATTCCCTATCTCCGGTGAATGGATTGGCAGCGGCACATTCCTCAATGTCTTTACAAACTATCTTTATATTCTTTTCCGTAGGCAGGAATCAGAATACGAAGATGCCGAAGACCCATTTCCCAAAGGTCGCATTCCATTTATTACTATTCACCAATCAAAGGGGCTAGAGTTCCCAGTGGTCGTTTTGGCTAACCCGCGTAAGAACGAGGCACTTCAGCCTCTAGAGAAACTGGTTGCGCCCCTCCTTCGCCATCAAAGTGAACCCCTTGGACGCATGCCTACCTTTGATGTAATGCGTATGTTTTATGTTTCTCTCTCTCGCGCCAAGGATTTACTTGTCTTGGCCCATTTCAAAGGGCAAGGCCAACACCTAAATGAACCATTCAATGACTTTTTAGATAACAATATTACAAGAATCCCTCAATTCAAAGTCTCGTCGATGCCACCTCCAGATCCTGAAGATGACCCGATTCCCCAAAGCTATTCGTACACTGGCGATTTCCTGCTGTATCGGAATTGTCCCAGACAATATATGATATTCCGCAAGTACGGATTTGTTCCTTCGCGATCCCAGACTATGTTTTTCGGAAGTTTGGTACACCAGACACTAGAGGATTTGCATCAGCAATTGATCGGAATGAGGACCTAGACTATGAAAAAAGGATTAATAATAACTGAAGAGCAGTTGAAAGAAATGTTTGAGGAGAATTTCGAGCGGTTACGCATTGAGAATGGACATTCGTTGTCGCCTGACGTTAAAAAAGCGGCTTGGCAGCAAGTACAGATGTACTGGCGAAAACTTGGCCATATCGCTACAAGCGTCACGCAAACGGAAGTGAAACTCAGTCTTCCGAACAAACAAACCCAAAAAAACAAGAGGTATTGTATTGAAGGCGTCGTAGACATAGTGCGTGAAGGCAGTAAAGTCACAATGTATGACATCAAGACTCACGATGCCGACTATGTACGCCAAAATGTAGATGATTATCGTGGGCAGATCAATGTTTATGCTGACATCTGGCAGAATTTGCAAAAACAGAGGCTTGATGAGGCGGCCATTATTGCAACACCGGTCCCAAAGGCACTTAGGGACGCGATTGATAAAGATGATCAGGTCAGCATGGAAGTGGAGTTGAAACGTTGGGAGCCAATAATTCCGATCATGTTTAGCGCTGCAAATCTGAAAAAGACCATTGACGAGTTTGGTGACGTTGTAGACAAGATCCAAGATCACGAATTCAGGCCATCTACCATATCACGATTGAAGGAGCGGGACGGCAAACGTGGCACTTTTGCTACTCGAGTTTGCCGAAACTGCGATGCACGTTTTTCTTGTGAAAGCTACCGTGAATATGCCATATTGAATAAAGACCAGTCTTGGCGAAAATTTGCCGATTTCTACGACTTAGAGCCAGATGAAATCGAAGAAATTGGCCGCTTCGAGGCAAGAATGCCATCAGACTTGGATGTTTTCGCGATTGCAGATGATCTATAGCATCATGAAGTTTTAAAGGAATTAATTATTATGGCTGAAGAAAAAGAGAAATTACAGCAGCTTCTCAGGGAGCTTTTCCAGTTCAATAGTGCAGACCTTGACTTCGGTATCTATCGCATAATGAATTTTAAGCGGGATGCCATAAAAGATTTTATCGAAAAAGATTTGATTAAAGCGGTCGAAAAAGGTATTGGCACCGGTGTACTCGCCAGCCAATCAGAGGTCGTTGTTAAATTTAAAGATATAGAGACAAAAATTCGTGAGACATTGGGCGATAATGCTTTTACCGGCGAAAGTATTCTGATCGACGCTTATCGAAATACTCCACTTGGAAAGCAGTATTTAGATCTCCATGCACAAACCTCAGGTGCTCAATCAAAAACGTCTCTTGAAGTAGCTGTATTTAACCATCTTTACACCTTCTTCAACCGTTACTACGACAACGGTGACTTTCTTTCCAAGCGTCGGTACAGTCGTAAGGAAAAGTATGCTATTCCTTATAACGGCGAGGAAGTGTACCTTTATTGGGCTAATAGCGACCAGTATTATGTAAAAACCGGTGAATTTTTTAATAATTACAGCTTCAAGTCACCCTTCGGAGTCACCATTCACTTTGTAGTGCTTGCCGCAGATGTTGAGAAAGACAATGTCAAAGGTGATAAGCGTTTCTTTGTACCTGTGCTTGAGAAAGTGGAATATAAGGCGTCTTCAAAGGAAATCGTGATCCCATTTCATTATCGGCCGCTTACAGAACAAGAGAATATCAGATATCACCAGCGAAATCAGCAAGAGGAAATTATCAAGAAAGCCGTTGAAGAAATCCCTGTAAAGTTGAAGCTTGAAACTGATGCTGCAGCTGCCTTGTTGGGTACTCACCATGCCGATGCGAGTGGGGAAACGGTTAGCCTTTTGGAATTTCACCTATATCAATATACCAGGCGTAATAGCTTTGATTATTTCGTGCATAAGGACCTGAAAGGATTCCTCACTAGGGAGTTAGACTTTTATCTGAAGAATGAAATATTGAATCTGGATGAGATTGAGAACGCGGAGGAAAATCGAGTAGAAGGTTGGTTCCAGATTCTGAAAATCATAAAAGATATTGGTGGGCGAATTATTGAGTTTCTTACCCAGATAGAAGATTATCAGAAACTGCTTTATGAGAAAAAGAAGTTTATCTTGGAGACACAGTATTGCCTGACGATAGCTAATATCAAAGAGGAATTTTGGGGTGAAATCGTTGACAACGAAGCGCAGTGGTTGGAGTGGAAAGAATTATTCTATTTGGATGAAGAGAAAAAGGACATTTTTAACTCGAAGGCTAAGAACAAGGAGGAACTTCGTCTCGCGCTTTTGAAGGCTCTTCCCACGCTAGTTGTGGACACGAAACATTTCAGGCGAGATTTTAAGGAAAGTCTTATTGCAAGTTTCGATAATTTAGACCAAATAACTGACTGTGTACTCATGCATGCCGACAATTCCCAAGCATTGAGTCTTATGTTGGAAACGTACAAAGAGGAAGTCAGCTGTATTTATATCGACCCACCGTTCAATACAGCCGCGAGCGAGATTTTGTACAAGAATGACTACAAGCATTCCTCATGGTTAACCATGATGGCAAGTCGAATTCAACAAGCTCGGGCTTTCATGAATTCCGGAGCTATCTTTTGCGTGGCTATAGATGACTTTGAACTGCCTTTTTTAACCGGTTATATGCGACACATTTTCGGAGAAAATAAGCAGCTCTCAACTGTAGTTGTGCGCAGTAATCCGCATGGTCGAGCTATGGCCAGTGGATTCTCTCCAAATCATGAATATGCTCTGTTCTTTGCTAATAGTGATTCGGCCGTTGTTGGAAGACTACCCCGAAATGAAGCAAAACAAGCACGCTATCCCGAATCAGATGAATATGGCAGCTTTGCTTGGATAAATTTTAGAAAAACGGGCGCTGGCTCGAGCAGGTCTGACCGTCCTAAACTACATTATCCTATTTTCATATCTGAGAACGCTGAAATTCGCATCCCCTCTATGAAATGGTCTAAAGAAAATCGGCGATGGGAACCAGCCGACCCGCCAAAATTAAATGAATCGACTGTGCTTCCCATCGATGCCGATGGATCTGAACGCGTATGGAACATGGGTTGGACCAGGGCACAAGAGGAGGCTCACCTTAATCTCGTCGCTAAACAAGTCAACGGTCAGTGGCAAGTCTACAGAAAGTACCGCACGAATCAAGCAGGAGCTCTTCCCGGAACATGGTGGGAAGACGCCAAATACTCGGCGACCGAAAGTGGAACGAAAACAATCAAAGATCTATTCGGGGAGCGTGAAAGTTTTTCATACCCCAAGAGCATTTTCTTAGTAGAGGACTGTTTGAGAGCAGCAAATTGTTCACCAACGTCTATTGTTTTGGATTTCTTTGCGGGCTCTGGTACAACCGAACACGCAGTCATAAATCTTAATCGCGTAGATGGCGGAAAACGTAAATGTATTCTCGTCGAAATAGGTGACCACTTCGACACGGTCCTTCTTCCCCGCATAAAAAAGGTAACTTTTACGCCAGATTGGAAGGATGGCAAGCCTAGTCGCCAAGCCACCCCGGAAGAAGCGGCTCGCAGTCCTCGTATCATCAAATATCTCCGTTTAGAGAGTTATGAGGATGCCCTGAACAACATCAAATTCACTGGCGCCCAGCAGGGGCTATATGATTTTAATGATTATCTGCTCAAGTATATGTTGTCCTGGGAGACAAAGGATAGCGAGACACTACTCAATGTTGATAATCTTAACCAGCCATTCGACTACAAACTAAATATCGTAAATGGCCAAGAAACTCGACAAGACGATGTAGATATACCGGAAACCTTTGCTTATCTGTTAGGTCTAAGAATCAAGACGCGTCGTGTCTACTCTGACGATGGGCGACGCTACTTGGTTTATCACGGCAACGTTGACCATCGAGAAATTACCGTCATATGGCGTAATAATGCCGGGTGGGAGAAGAAGGACTATGTGCGGGACAGAAAATTCGTAGCAGAACAGAAGCTTACCGAGAGTACAGATGAGATTTTTGTCAATGGGGATAGTCTGATTCCGAAGGCTCAAACACTGGATGGTGTATTCAAGAGTCGAATGTTTGGAGGTCTCCAGTCATGACCATCGCCTCTCCCCAGGTAGAATACATCAAGCTTGAAAACCGGCTGGTGCTGCTAGCCTGGTTGAATAACATGTTCGGGTTTAGCAGTAACAAGGAACTACTGAACGACATGAAGCAGGCAGGTGAAGGCTTTGACCCTGATGGCCACAGCTTCATTTACCTCCGCCTTATTAGTCGAGGTGACAAGCTACGCATTTCCGTGCTCGATCTCGAAAGATATGATGATAACATTCGTAAGCATCTTGCGACCATAAATCAAAATCGTTCCGAACCAATTCATCTCCGTTATTTCCAATATCTTGCCTTATTGTATTCGGAGCTTTTCTTGGATTGGCGATTTAACCACCATGGCGAGTTGTTGAAGTCGTTAAACCAGCTTGTGAATGAGAGAAATGGGCATAAGTCGTTTGGCGAAGTGCCTGATCCCCAATTCATCGAGACGGATTTAAATAAACTAGCCTTCTGGATGGCGACCGGTAGCGGCAAGACGCTAATTATGCACGTTAATTATCTTCAATTCCTTCACCTCAAACATGAGAAGCTTGATAATATTCTATTGATTACGCCTAATGAGGGGCTTACTGAGCAACATATGGCTGAAATGACAGCCTCAAACATCCCATGCGAGCGGTTTAACTTGGAAGAGAGTGGACTTCAATTATTCAATCGTGATGCAGTGCGCGTCATCGAAATTACTAAACTTGTAGAGGAAAAAAGTGGCGGCGGATTGAGCGTACCTGTAGAGGCATTTGATGGTAATAATCTTATTTTCGTGGACGAGGGGCACAAAGGCTCAGGGGGCGAAGTTTGGCGTAAATACCGGGACGCGCTCGGAGCGACTGGTTTCACTTTTGAATACAGCGCCACATTTGGACAAGCTCTTACCGCGGTGCGTAATGAAGATTTAACGAAAGAGTATGGCAAAGCAATCGTATTTGACTACTCTTACCGTTACTTCTACGGTGATGGATTTGGAAAAGATTTCTACATTCTTAATCTTCGTGAAGAGACTCCAGAAGATAAGACCGAGCTTTTGCTAATGGGCAACTTATTAAGCTTCTATGAACAACAGCGATGCTTTAAGAATGATGCAGAAAGCTTACGACCATATAACCTTGAAAAACCCTTGTGGGTATTCGTAGGAAGTAGCGTAAATGCTGTTTACACAGAGAACAGGCAAAAAAGGTCCGATGTGCTCACTGTAGCGCGTTTTTTACACCACTTCTTAGAAAACAGAGGTAACTGGGTTGTTCTAGCCTTACAGAGTATTTTGGATGGCAAGACCAACTTGGCTAGTGGCGAAGACCTATTCTCTCATAAGTTTGACTACCTACGCACTTTAGAAAAAGACCCCAAGGTAATCTACCAAGGTATACTCGAAAGCATATTCCATACTTCAGTTGGTGGACAACTCCATATACACGAGATCCGTGGAAAAGTAGGCGAGCTCGGGCTCAAATCAAATGATTCAGATGATTATTTCGGATTAATTTACATCGGGGACACAAGTGCATTCAAGAAGTTAATTGAGGATGACGATGCGGGGATAGTCCTAGCTGAGGACGCAATCTCAGACTCACTCTTCAACAGCATCAACCATCCGGATACAACCATCAACATTCTCATCGGTGCAAAAAAGTTCATGGAGGGGTGGAATAGCTGGCGAGTCTCCAACATGGGACTGTTGAACATCGGTCGTAGCGAAGGTTCTGAAATCATACAGCTCTTCGGCCGGGGCGTTCGTCTGCGTGGTTTGGATTTTAGCCTGAAACGGAGTTCAGCCATGGATGGACAGCATCCAAAGTACATACCTCTGCTGGAGACTCTTAACATATTCGCAATAAGAGCAAACTACATGGCACAATTTCGAGAATATCTTGAACGAGAGGGAGTTGAAACTGGGGGTCATGTCGAGTTGCCGCTAGCTATCAAGCCAAACGCTGAGTTTCTGGGCAAAGGTTTACTTATACCGCGTTTACCGGCAGGGAAGACTTTTATTACGGAAGATGACATGGTTCTTGTACCTGATAAAGCGATCAAGGTGAATTTAGATATTTCTGTGAAAGTCCAGTATATGAGTAGTCTTTCCGGTGACCTACGAGCGGTGGCAGTCAGGACGGCTTATGAGCAGGTCATTCCCAACAAGAGTCTGGACCTGATAGATTGGAAAGCGGCTTACATAAATCTCTTAGAATTCAAAGGGGAAAAAGGGTTCACGAATTTAGTTATACAACCACAAATACCCCGCAAATTACTTGAGATCAATAATCCTCGTATTTACCAACTGATTGCCGATGAAAACGTTGTTAAACCGAGGTCATTCGCTGAAGTTTCTATATTACAGGACACAGTTCAATCCATTCTTCGTAAGTACACTGAGAAATATTACCATGTTTGCCAGGAACGTTGGGATACGAAAAACATGTATTATGGCCCCTTGGATGCTAGCAATCCTAACTTCCGCAACTACGTGGTCCGTATAAATCGTAACGAGACTAAACTGATTGCAGCCGTCAAGCAACTTATCGATGAGAGTAAAACTATTTATGAGGCTGAAGTCAAAGCTTTACCGAATATATACTTCGACCGCCATTTATATCAACCATTGCTTATTGAGCGTGGGGATGCCATTCGTAGTGATCCTCCAGGACTCAATGATGGCGAGCAGCGGTTCATGCGTGATGTTAAGAAATACATAAATCAAGAGTTGGGGAAAGCGCTAACAAGCCGGGAGATCTTCCTGCTTCGAAACCTAAGTCGAGGTAAAGGGATTGGCTTTTTCCAGAATGTAAAGTTTTTCCCCGACTTTATATTATGGACAAAGGAGAATGACACACAACGAATAGTATTCGTTGAGCCGCACGGCATGGTTTGGGAGAAAGCATACGACTTAAGCGACAAGGCAAAACTGCACGAGCGTCTTAATCAATTGTCAGAATCATGGGGAGTAAAGTCGAGCTTGCAAAATGTGAGTTTAGACTCATTCATTATCTCATCTACCCCCTATGACATACTACGGGACCTGTATGAAAATGGTAAATGGTCCCGGAAGGACTTCGAAAACAAGCATATTCTTTTTCCCGAGGCGGATGTCAGCTATTTAAAACCGATCTTTGGAATTTCACAATGATTTATGCAAATCAGAGAGTTTTGATACATGACTGAAACGATTAAAATTAGCTACAGAGACTTAATTAAAGCCTGCCAATACTATGCCCAAAATGAACGCCGTGACTACGTTTATCCTAATGCGTTAAAAAAAATCCAAAGCAATTTTGGGGATTCCAAACTGATGGCAGACGGGATTGCAGATCTTTTAGACGTTTGGCATTTAAATTTCTATCGTTTTGGTGGATTTTCTCAAGATCTTATAGAGCAATATATCAACACAAAATTAACTCTGATGCAAAAATATAATACAGTTAACATTCGCCACCTCACTTTTTCAGACCTAGAAATAGCAGAGGTAAAAGAATTATTTTCAGCCTTTTTAGATGCGACAGCTGGTGTGAATGCGAAGTTTACTAGAAAAAGTCCTACCGCTGTCTCTAAAACACTCAACCTCTTAGCACCAAGATGTTTCCCCCTTTGGGATGAGGCTATTAGTCAAGCTTACGATTGTTGGTGGGTATATTCTGATTTTGGGGTAAATAAGTACATCAAATTCATGGAACTCTCAAAATCACAATGTTTGTCGATAGTTAATGAATATTCGATTGATTACAAAATCAATGATCCAGATTTGGCGGAAACGAAACTAATCCAAGATTGTAATTCAATAAATCAAAGGAATTATGACAGAAGTTTGCTAAAGATCTTAGACGAATATAATTATGCTAAATACACAAAGAATTGGTTATAATAAACCGACAGAAATCTTTAGGGAATGAACGTAAATAGATTTTGACGACCAGAAACAGAAAACAATGATCCATGGCAATTCAATTCAACACTAAATTGAGTATAGATTTAGGGAAACAACTGAGTATAAATAGCTTACGAGCTAAGCTAATAAATGCCGTAATGTAAATCGGGGGATGTAATGGATTTATATGAATTATTATTTAAATCAGCAGCTAATACTTCAGAATCATTAAACGCCTCAATTCCCTGGTACAAAAAAGCGCAAATCGTGTGCAAAAGTTATTCTGCAATAACCCGCGATCAAGGTAGACTCCATCACAATGTATATAATTCTTTTAAAGGGTGTTAATGGAAAGAAACCGGTTACGCCCTTTATATAGGACAAACCGGATTGACTCCGGAAGAACGTTTTCAAAGGCATAAAAATGGCATACAGTCTTCTGACGTAGTGAGAAAATATGGTAAATGCTTGGTGCCTGCGCTATATAAACAGTTGAATCCGATGAGTTACGAAGAGTCAAAAAAGTTGGAAGATGAAATTTTCCGATCACTTGTAAAAGCTGGCATTCCTGCTTACGGTTGACGTTATCCCCGAAAACAGTAGCACACTGAATTAGAGTTCTCCGCTATAATAAAACGAAAGGGGAGGACTACATGGTGCGCAAGAAATACACCGAGGAACAGATCATTGCCGTGCTCAAGGAAGCCGAGGCTGGGGCCGCTGTCACGGACCTCTGCCGTAAGTACGGCATGAGTGACGCCACCTACTACAACTGGAAAACCAAGTACTCGGGCATGACCGCCAACGGGGAAATAAAAAAACAATGATATATTAATTCCATGGGAATGACATTGAGAAGACTTTACCATGCCAGTCTTGTTTAATAAACCGGGTGGTTCTCGGTATTGTCCCCATTGGTGGAGCTAAGGGGATTCGAACTACTAAAAAATCAATCCAAAACTTTTGGAAAATTT
>Ga0182011_10003704_pt1 | contig 12461 bp, 5 predicted proteins | sample 711E1DmetaG_FD_120481 | JGI IMG/M metagenome (GOLD analysis project Ga0182011, IMG submission 120481) | Permafrost microbial communities from Stordalen Mire, Sweden - 711E1D metaG | ecosystem: Environmental > Terrestrial > Soil > Wetlands > Permafrost | place: Sweden: Stordalen | collected... | reverse complement strand
TTGGCAGTCGCCATCAGGCGTGGCTGCCGGCGATCTGCGCGTGAGCGCACGCGTGCGTCTGGTGGGCGAAGCGCGCTCCCCGGCCAGCCTAAGTCTGGGCGGGCACGTGTTCGTGCCCACGGGGAACAAAGACAAGTTCGATGGCGAAGGTGCAGTGCACGGCACGCCCGTCCTGGTTTTCTCGGGCGAAATTCCCTTCCTGGCCTACGCGGCAAGCGCGGGTGTGGATATCCGCAACAGGACCAGCTACACCGACGTCACCCTGGGCACGCAACTGGTTTTCGGCGGCGCGGTTGGGGTTCTGTTGGTCGACCGCATGCTGCAGATCGGGCCTGAGATCTATGGCACGACTCTCCTGGTTGGCAGCGACAGCTTCGGCCGCGCCACCACCAGTGTAGAAGGGATAGTGGGACTGAAAGCCCGGTTGGGACCGATGGTGCTGGGCGCAGGGGCGGGCCCGGGGTTCAGCCATGGGATGGGAACGCCTGCCCTGCGTGTTCTGCTCTCCGTGGCCTACGCGCCCGAGCCGGCCCCGCCACCGCCGCCGCCTCCTCCTCCCCCCAAGAAGCACAAGAAGCCTGCCGATCGCGATCACGACGGCATCCCAGATTCGGCCGACGCCTGCCCCGACGAGCCGGGGGTACCCAGCGACGATCCCGCGAAGAACGGTTGCCCGCCGCCTCCGCCCGACCGCGATGGCGATGGCATTCCTGACAAGGACGATGCCTGTCCCGACGTCAAGGGCGTGGCCAGCAGCGACCCGCTGCAAAACGGCTGCCCGCCCGACACCGACGGCGACGGTATCCGCGACGATGTGGATGCCTGCCCCAACGAAAAGGGCGAGCCCGACACCGATCCGCAGAAGAACGGCTGCCCCAAGGCCGTGCGGGTCACCGAAGGCGAGATCGTCATCATGGACCAGGTGCAGTTCAAGACCGGCAGTGCCGTGATCTTGCCGATCAGCGACGATCTGCTGCGTCAGGTGGCGGCGGTGGTGACCGAGCATCCTGAGATCACCAAGGTCGAGGTGCAGGGCCACACCGACAGTCGCGGTGGCAAGGCCTACAATCGCAGGCTCAGCCAGAAGCGTGCCGACGCCGTGAGGAAGTGGCTAGTGAACTACGGCCAGATCGACAGCCGCCGTCTGAGCGCACACGGGTACGGCATGGATCAGCCTATCGCGGACAACGCCACATCCGAGGGCCGCCAGAAGAACCGCCGGGTGCAGTTCAAGATCCTTGAAAAGAGCAACCGAGGCAAGAGCGAGGTGTCGCCATGAAGTACGGGAATAAGAAACGCGGACTACTGCAGGCGGTTGCGCTTGGACAGGTCTTGCTGCTCGCGGCCGCGGGCTGCAAGTCGCCATCGAACAAGGGTGTAAACGATGTGGTCGTGAGCCAGGCCTTGGTGGGCAAGGACGGCCCTGTCACGGTGACTGCGGCCAACACCATCGTTAATGGGTATTCCGCCCTGACGGGCACCCCCACCGCCACCACTGTGACCGTGAACGCGCTTGCCGATTTCACTGCAGGCGGGAGACCGGCGCTGGCTGTCGGGGATCTGATACTCATCATTCAGATGCAGGGCGCGACCATTGACACCACCGATACCACTGCCTACGGAACTGTCTCCGACCTCGGGAGCGCCGGCAACTACGAGCTGGCTGGGGTGGCGGGGATTGTGGCAGCCACGAACACGATCACGTTGGGTTGTGCTCGGAAGCACGCCTACACCGTGGCAAACAAGGCGCAGGTCATCCGCGTCCCGCAGTACACCACGTTGACTATCAACAGCGGAGCTTCCATCACCGCGCCTGCATGGAATGGCACGGTGGGTGGAGTGGTTGCAGTGCACGCCTCAAACACGCTGCAGCTCACCGGGAACATCGACGTCATTGCCAAGGGCTTCCGCGGCGGTACCAGCCCCGCCGACAACACGAATCCTACGTCGGGGGCGAACACCATCACCTACCGCGGCGCTGCAACCGACGGCGCCATGAAAGGTGAGAGCATTGCAGGATGGCCCGGCGACTTCACCTATCCGTATGGCCGGGGCGCACCTGCCAACGGCGGCGGCGGCGGCAATTGGCACAATGCTGGCGGCGGTGGTGGAGCCAACGCTGCGGCCAGTGGCGAGGGCAGCGACGGGGGTGGTGGCGTGAACAACTGGACCGGCGAGGGCGTGATGTTGAACACGGCCGCCTGGCGTCTGGATCCTGAGTATGCCTTGAGCGGCGGTCCGGGCGGTGGCCGTGGCGGGTACACCTACTCGGCCAATAACCTGGATGCAACGACGCAAGCACCAGGACTTGCCGGCTGGGGCGGCAACGACCGGCGCGAGCACGGTGGTCTGGGCGGGCACCCGCTCGCCAGCAGCACCGGCGGCGCAAACCCGCGCCTTTTCCTGGGCGGCGGTGGGGGCGCGGGCGACCGAAACAATGGCTATCCCGGCCCGGGCGGCGCAGGTGGCGGCCTCGCGCTTGTCGTCGCAGGGACGGTGGCAGGCACGGGCAGCATCCTGGCAAACGGCGGACCTGGGGGCAATTCCGACTCGACAGCTAGCACTTATCCCAACTATCACGGCGACGCCGCGGGTGGCGGCGGCGGCGGCGGGACAGTGGTGGTTCATGCGGCTTTGCTCTCGGGAATCTCGGTGGTGGCGGATGGAGGAGCGGGCGGCAACCAGCTCATCCCCAATGGCGTTGGCAACGCTGGCACCGATGAGGCCGAGGGGCCTGGTGGCGGCGGCGGCGGCGGCTACGTTGCCCTGTCCGGCGCGCCACCGGCCGGCGGCACGGCGGCAACGGCGTCGGCCAGCGGTACCTCGGGCGGCACGACCAACTCGAGAGCCCTGACTGAGTTCCTTTCCAACGGCGCCACCGCAGGAAACGCCGGCGTGACCAACGGCGATGCCACCTCCATCCTGTTCTGCACCGACGCTGTGGTGCCGGAGACCATAATCGTGACCCATCCCAACAATCCCACGAATGTGAAGGCAGGGGCCTTCACATTCTCCAGTAGTGGGGGCGTGTTCCCGGCTGACGGCGCGGTCCCGACTGACGGCACGGTCACCTTCCAGTGTAGTCTGAATGGCGGGGCCCTCGCTGCTTGCCCGGCGGCCTACACAACCCCCGCTCTAGACGATGGATGGTACACCCTCTCTGTACAAACCACGGATCTCAGCGGCAACGTGGGCCCGTCCGTCGACTACACCTGGAGGGTGGACACGATTGCGCCGGTTACCACGATTTTGACCTATCCCCCCAACCCCAGCAGCAGTTCCACCGCAAGCTTCACCTTCACAAGCAACGAGTCGGGGGAAGAAATCATCAGCTTCTCGTGCAAGCTGGATACCGGGGCCTTTGCCGCGTGCACGGCCGACTACACCATCACTGGGCTTTCCGATACATCGCACACCCTGTACGTGCATGCGCAGGATCAGGCAGGCAATGTGGGTGCGGACGTCAGTTACCCCTGGACGGTGCATGCCTTGGGCTTGGATGGCGGGGCCGACGCGCAGCCACAGGATGCCAGCGCGGCAGACGCCAGCCCAACACTCGACAGCGCCGATGCACCGCTGGTCCTGTTGGACGCGAGTGTCGACGCCAGTCTTGGACTCGACAGCGCCGATGCGCCGGTGGTCGTCTTGTTGGACGCGGGTGTCGACGCCAGCGCCGACGCACCAGTCACCATCGTCGATGCACCAGTCACCATCGTCGATGCACCAGTTATCATCATCGACGCACCAGCCACCATCGTCGATGCACCAGTTACCATCGTCGACGCGGGTGCGGATGTCGCGGCGTTGGTCGACCTTGCGCCGCCTGGCGGTGGCCAGGATGTGCCGCCCATCGGCGCCGCGGATGGAGCGGCAGATGCTCCAGACGCCGGTGCGGTGGGCTTGCTAGACGCGGCCCTTGACGGAAATGGTGGCGATGCGGACGCGCAAGATGCCCGAGCCGTCGTTCTCCTGGATGCACGTTCCATCGATGCATCCGCGGCGCCTGATCAGGCTGTCTTGCCGCCTGACGCAGAGATGGTCGTTGATGCACCGGTGGTCGGCCAAGAACCGGACGCGGAGGAGTACGGCTCGCTCAAGGCCATGGGTTCCGGCTTCTGCGCCGTCAATCCCATGCACGACAGCGCACCCGGGCTCTTCACCTTCTTCCTGGTGGCCGCCTTCGGGCTATTGCTTCGCCGCCGGCGGCGCTGACCCCAAACCGGCGACCGCCCGCAACAGGGGCACGCAGGCCACCAACCTCGTCGCTGTTTCGCGAAGAACAGCCCCTAAAAGCCGCGGACGGGGTTCTCTGGCAGGGCTGCTATCCTGGCGAAACCCAAGTGAGGCTGGAGCCGCAGTTCGCGCTGGCTGGCGCACAAGGCGTGATGCCGCAGGCGGCGCTGATCCCCTTGTTGTCGGGTGTATACACGCCAACCCCGACAATTCCAGCGGTGCATGTGATGTCCGTTGGGTTGTTGTTGTCCTCGAAAGTCACACGCTCCAACCTTTTCAAACCAGTAGCGGGCGGGTTGTTCACAAGAATGCCGCCGAAAAGAGTCGTCCCAAGCTCTCCCTGGTAGTTGCCGGAGAGAATCGTATCAACGATCTCGAAATTCGAGCCATCCAAGAGAATGCCGCCGGCGGAATCAAAGAGTACCATCCGCAGCAGATGCATGGTCGCGGAGGTGGCTATCACAGCGGCAACATTGTAGTTCGTGTTGCAAATGAGATCGCGCATGTAGAGATCTGCGCTGTTCGAGATCGCTACACAATTGGGAATCACGCCGGAGGGGTAGAGGGCTCCATCGAGTTGGCCGACCACGGTGAGCTGCAAGCCAGGCGTGTAGTAACTGAAGCCAGTTACCGTGCCGCGTACGACGACTAGCCGCCTGGTGGCTGACACGGCCGCGACAGCCGTGCCCGAGTCACAATACGGCGTTGCTGCTGTTCCGCCGGTGGCCAGTGTGGTCGAGCATCCGATCGTATTCTCGGCGTAGATTGTCTCTACATCTGTAGCGCAGCGGCCGTCTTGGTGGGACATGCACACCCCCGGATTCTGGCCCAACTTGGCCACGCACTGGGCGTCGGTGGTGCAGGCCACGCAGGTATTCGACGAGCAGATTGGGGTTGCGCCACTGCATTGACTGCTGTCTGTGCATTGCACGCACAGGTTGCTCGAAGTGTCGCACACGGGCTTGCCACTGGAGGGGCAGTGCAAATTCGCAGTGCATTCCACGCAGGTCCCGCTGGCCAGGTTGCATGCGGCCAGAGTCGCGTTCTTGGCTGAGCAGCCATTCGTGGGTGCGCTCGTGTCCCCACAGGCCACGCAAGTCTGCCCGTTTCCACAGATCGGCTTGCTGGCCGTCATGCATTGGTTGCTGGTGGTGCATTCCACGCATTTCCCGGTCCCGGTGTCACATGTGGGCTTGCTACTGTCTTTGTCCCCGCAAGCAGTGCTTGAACCGACCGCGCAGGCAACGCACACATTCCCCTGGCAGATTGGCTTGGTCGGGTCGGTGCACTGGCTGCTCGTCGTGCAGTCCTTACAGCCTCCCGCGCTCAATACACACACGCCTGTGCAGGTTTGCGCAGGGGGCTTGGCGCAATCACCGTTGCTGCATGTCCCGGCGGCCTGGTAGCTCTGCCCAGTGCAGGAAGCTGTACCGCACGCAGTATTGGACGGGGGGTAGGAACAAGCGGCGCTTGTGCCGTTGCAACTGCCGGCACAGGTATTATCCGTGGCTACGCACGCTGCGTGACCGCTGTGAGGCGTTGCTCTTGCGGCCAGCATTGTGCAGGTTCCCAGCGAGCCGGCGGTGTCGCAAGTCTCGCAGGATCCCGTGCAGGCCTTGTCGCAGCAATACCCGTCGGGCGAGCAACTCGTCCCGGCCGCGCAACCGGCGGTCACGGTTTGGCAGGTCTGTCCCTGCTTGCTCTTGCACGCGCCCGTGGCGTCGCAGGTGCCAGCACAGGCGCTTAGATCGTCCTGGTTCTTGAGCGCCGTGCAGACGCCGTTTGTGCAGGTCTGACACGGGCCCGAGCAGTCGCTGCGCGTGAGGCATCCGACACACTGGTTGGTGTTTGTGTCGCAGGTCGCCGCTGCGCCGGTGCAGTATCTGTTCGCCGTGCAAGCGACGCATGAACCGCTAGCGGCGCAAGCAGGGGTACCGGACCGGCTTGCGCAGTCATTGTCTCCGGCGCATTTCGTGCACCGATTCCCCAAGCAGAGCGGGTTCTGGGTCGGACAGTCTGTGTCCCTGCTGCAGGTGCCAGCAGCGTCCGCCGTTGGCCCAATCGTAGGCGCATCAGGGGCTGGCGCGTCCGAAAGGCCGCCTGCGGCTGGCGCGTCGGGGACCGCAGCCAAAGGTGCATCAGGTGCCGTGTCCGCCGGCGCGTCGGGCGGCGCCGGGACCGACGGGGAGTCCGGCTCACCTCCATCCCACCCAACGCCAGGGCCAACGGCCGCGTCGGTCACGATCGGCCCGTCTATGCCGACAGCCTCGTCGACCGTGCCGTGGCTGTCCACGGCCAGAAGAGTATCAGGACCGGCGTCGACCTCTGGCACACAATGCCAGTCAGCGGTGCATGTATACCCCGGGTGGCACTGCTCCTGGGGCGAGCACAGGCTCCAGTCTCGCTCCACGCAGGAAAGTCCCAATGTCACTGGCAGAACCAGTGCCAGCGCTCTTGAGCGCACGACTCTTTGGTTGCTCATGTCTCAAGTTCTCGGCTGTGGGTTGCAGAAGTTGCTTGGAGAATAGAGAAGAAGTGTGCGCCACGACTCGTTTCCAGCGCTGCGCGCCAGACAGGACCGGCAATCGAACGCCATCGGGCGTGTCCGGTGCGTCCTTCGCCCCTGCGCTGGCAATGCCAGAAGGTCACGCGGCAGACCCTGCCCGCAAAAACTCAGCGAGTCAAGACCGTCAGCGATCGACGACTACTGACAAGTCACCCGGCCGCACGCACTTGCCGGGAACGTGGCTAGGTTGACTTCGCGGACGACCAAGTTGCCCGACGCAGGACGCGTGCGGCTGCGACGAGAACTGCGCCGCAAACACCGCCTACTGCGAGGACCAGGTGCCGGCGCCGATGTCGATCTTCCAGGAGGCCTGGTAGGTCGGCAGCGATATCTTGGTCCCGTTGAAGACGATGGGCTGGAATACATATGTCGCCAGATAGTTGTGATCGCCCTGAGCGGTGGCGTCTTGGTTCCCATACCAGTGATCGCCCCAGTACATATATGTGGTTCCCTGACTTCCCACGATGGGCAGAACCCAGGTGCTCTGGGTCATCCAGGTCTTCTTGCCAGCGGGCGCAATAAGTCCCTGGTTTGTCCAGGGCCCCGTCATTGAGGGCGCCGAGGCGTACTCGTCGTCATTGGCCCGCCACCCTGTCTTGTTGGACATGATCCAGTAGTAGGTGCCGTTGGCCTTGAACACAGCCGGCGATTCCATGCCTCCCATAGCTCCGTAGGAATTGTCCGAGAGCCAACTGTGGCAGTCGGTCGCCAGCTTGTAGATGTGGCCACTCTCGGTGACGACATAGGCATCGTTCCCATCCACGAAGGCACCCATGTCGCTGTGTTCGGCCTTGGTTCCGGCGGCGTTCGTGAGCGCCCCCTTGTAGCTGTATACAGCGTTGACCGTGTTCGATGTCGCGTACACGACTTCCTTGTCCACCTGATAGGTGGAATCGGCCGCATGGGCGTAGAGGACGAACTCGCCAGTCGCCGGGCACTTGATAATATGCGGCCGCTCGCCCTTGCGGCCTGGCGCGAGCTCGGTGGTCGACCCCTGCTGGGGCAGGATGATCCCCTTGTTCCCCTCCTTCTTCCAGGTCACCAGGTCCTTGGATGAGTACATCGAAAAGCCATTGAAGAGGTTCTCAGTCGAGCTGCTCAAGAAGTATTCGCCGTGCAAGTAGAAGGTGTCGCAGACCTGGATGATGCCACCGCCGTGGGCGTTGACCAGATCGCCATCGGTGTCTTTGAAAGTGATCCCGGGAGGGTTGGGCGGCGAGGGATCGGTCGCGCCAGGGCCAGGGTCGGTGAGAGTCCCGACCGCGACAGAAACGCAGCCACTGCTTCCGGTAGATCCCCCAGTCGCGCTGGCCCCACCCTTGCCACCAACGCCGCCGGTCGAGCTGGAGCCTCCGGTAGTCACAACCCCGCCCGAGCTGGAAGTGCCGCCGGAATTCACGGTTCCGCCGGAGCCGGTGCTCTTGCCGCCGGAGCTGGAAGTGCCGCCGGAGTTGCTAGTTCCGCCGGAGCCAGTCGTGCTGCCGCCCTGCCCGCTGCCGCCTGACCCCGTGCCGCCCACTCCGCTGCCGCCTGTTCGGGTCGCGCCGCCTGTGCTGGTCGCACCGCCGAGTCCGCTGCCGCCCGAGCTAGTCGTGCCGCCCGCAGCGCTTGTGCCGCCCAGCCCGCTGCCGCCTGCGCTGGTCGTGCCGCCTGCAGCGATCGTGCCGCCCAGCTCGCTACCCCCTGATCCAATCGTGCCGCCGAGTCTGTTTCCGCCGGCAGCGCTTGAAACACCTCCGCTCGCCAGGTTCCCCCCGGTTTGCTGAGTCCCTCCTGATCCGGCCGCACTCTGCGAGGAGGCGCTTGTCCCTCCCGTCGCGTTTCCTCCTGTGCCGTTCGCAGCAGTGCCGTTATCCGACGAGCAACCCAGCGTGAACGCGCCAGCCACGAGCACGACTGCCAAGAATTCAGTTCGCTTCATCGAGTTCTTTCTCCGCCTTGGGGTAGATCGATCCTTCACGGGTCACATAGTAGGGGTGCCGCAAGCATCGAACGGGTCACGGAAATCGCATTGTCCTACATCCCGACGAGAGATTCCGCCAAGAAATGGAGGCGGTCAGGGCGCGGCGCGTTGTCGAATGGCTAGAAAAACCACTAGCAATAGCAGCGAAATCGCGGAGACCGCGATGCCGATTCTCCAGCCCGGTGGCTCGTAGGAGAGGACGATCTCATGCATGCCGGGGAGCAAGAAGACTCCGCGCATGGCCAGGTTCACCCGCAGAACCGGCGCTGGCCGACCGTCGAGCAATGCGCTCCAACCAGCGTCGAACTGTTCTAGGAATACCGCCACGCCTGCTCGGGTGGCTTGGCAATGGGCGGCGATGCGTGCATTGCCAAAGGACTCCAGCTCACAAAAACCGATGCTCTGATGAATGGAGCCGGCGTCAGACGCGAGCGTGGGTGCCTCGGGATGAGGGGCAAGGATCGCCCGTCGGCCCGCGACCACCTCAGGGTCGAACACGGCTTCGCGCGCGGCTGGGTCGGGCAGAATGCGGGTTGTGCCCGCCAGGTACACCCTGGGCAAGACACCGTTGACGCGATAGAGGCGCGTCCCCGGCACCGGGTCCATCATCGCTTCGAGGCCATCTGGGGTGGGCAGCGAGGGATCGCCTATGCCGGAGATCAGATACTCGACCCCGGTGAGACGTAGCAGTGCCGCAACATGCGCTTGACCCGCAGTCCACAGGGCGCCGAGTGAACTCGGCATCGCGGCGTCGTAGCCCGGCACCACGCCAATCCCATAGACGGTGGCGTGGTTGTCGATCAGCGTACGCAAGAGATTGCGTTGTACCTCTGCTACCGTGCGAGGCGGCGCGCTTCGTTCAATGGAGGGATCCACATCAGGCGAACGATGTACCCGAGGGGGCGCGCGCCGGCCACGCATACGCGCATCGCTGCCAATCGCGGCGGCTGCCGGGGCCAGTTCGTCGAGGAGACTGCGGGGGCCGAAATTCTGCAGAGGCCCAGCCGCCGCCGCCAAGTCGCCCGTCACGATAGCGACGGTCAAGACCCCCGCGAGCCGAGGACGCCGCCTGGCCAACCAGGCGATCGCGGCCATGGCCAAAGCCACGGCAAGTCCCGCCCAGGCCCCGTGGCGCACGGGTCCGGCCATCGCAGCGGGCACGAAAGGCAGGCACAGGGCGAGCACACCCAGCGGAACCGCACAAAGAATTGCGCGAAACCAAACCGCTCCAAGATAGAGCCGCTCCATCCCCAGGGCAGCAAGCAGAGACGAACTTGCCACCGTGAAGATGAGGTATTTTTCCGGACCGCGCATGAGCGCGAGGGGCGGAATCAATGTGCGAAACACGGCGTGCACTGGGGTGTGCCGGCCCAGCGCCAAGAGCAGGGCAAATAGGGCGACCAGGCCGAGAATCAGCGGCCCTCGCCGACCGCGACCAAAGGCAAAGCTCGCCAGCACGAGCACGCTGGCCCCGAGATAGCACCCGTAGATGATGGGCCTGTCATCGAGGGCCCTTTCCCCCACCCAGGGGCCAGCGACATAGTCGGTGTAGGGATCGCCCATGGATCCTGGCGCCACCAACTCCAGCAGCCGCAAGGGATGCAAAGAGCCAACCTCGGCCGCGGTCCGCGCCAACCAACCTCCGCGCGCGTTGCCCTGCGCAAGCCGCTGTGCTGGAACCATGGCGACCGCAGCAATTCCCGCTGCCAGCGTCACCGAGAGAATTGCGGAGAGCATGAATCTGCTGGCGCGCCGAATGCGCCCATCTGGCTCAACCGCGCCGTGGTCCACGTCCGCCAACGTGACCGCCAAGCCAAACCCGACCGCAATGATTGCCAGAAACACCTCTCCGGTCAGAAACGCGAGGGCGACGGGAATGGCGGCCCGAGCTAGAGCCCCCAGCCAAACGCCCGTCCTAGTCGCGTGGGGAGCCCGCCGGCTTTGCGGGACGGACAGCCCACCCTGCCCGCCCCGCGCGCTTCGCGCGCGCCCTCGCCGGCGGCGCACCATCGCGGGAGGGCATGGCGAGGCCGAGCGAAGCGAGCGTGGGGTGGTGTCGGGTGGGGGGCCGAAGGGCGAAGCGAACCCTTTCAGGGTTCCCATGTCAGAGCCGCTGCGCAGCACGCGGCCCAGGTTAATGAACCCCAGTCCGCACCACGGCAGGTAGGCACCCGCGACCAAACGAAGCCCCGCCGTGAATTCAGCGGTGCAGAGCCCTGAGAAGCACCAGGCAATTCCAGCGATCAGCGTGGCGATGAGGGATCGGGCCCCCAGAGCGCGGGCCAGCATCATGATCCCTACCCCACCGATGACCAGATGGAGCAAGAGCCACCAGCTTATGAGCTGCGGTGAGGACGAGACGAAGAAGACTGCATTGAGCGGATAGGTGAGTTGGTTCAGCGGGTTTGCTAGGGTGGACAGCCCCAACCCCTGCAGCGGGTTCCACAAGAGGGAATCGCCTCGCACGAGTGCATCGCGGAGAAACCAACGCGCTGGGAAGATCTGACGACCGACATCGCGTTGAAACAGAATCTCGCCAGTGAGAAGCGGAAAATACAGGACGGCCAGCGCCGCCAACAGCAATGCGAAGGGAAGAAACCGGCGCGCGTGAAGTCGAATCATCAGGAATGGGTCAGCACCGCCCGGTAGCGGACCTGACCGGCTTCGAGGCGCGCCCGCACCTCGTTGACCTGCACCAGGGGATAGACCTCGATCATGGGTTTCACTTTGCCCGATGCGACCAGTTCCAGGGCCTCGATCAGATCGAGCTTTTCGTCCTGACTCGATCCACGTAGCTGCCTTTGCCCCATCGTCAATACGATGGGATTGATGGCAATGGGACCGTCGGCCACGCCCATGTTGACCATGCGCCCCCCTTCGCGCAGGCCGCCAAATGCCGAAGCGATCTGTACGGCTGAATTGGTGGTCGAGAGAATGACGTCGAAGCCACCAGCGTCGCGCATGGCGCCTCCTGGCTCTTTGCCTGCCACCAAGACCTCGTGAGCGCCCATGGATTTCAGTTCGGCGGTCTTGTTGGCCTGCCCGGTAATCGCCCAGGTCTCCAGGCCGACGGCGCGCGAGAGTTGCAGCGCCAGGTGGCCCAGGCCACCGAGCCCGAGCACAGCCACGCGTTCGCCCGGTTTGGGATCGGCGTTGCGCAGCCCGCTCATCACGGTGTAGCCCGCGCAAAAGATCGGCGCCGCCGCTTCGTAGCCGAGCCCCTCGGGCAGCAGCGCACAACCAGAAGCCCAGGCCAGCATGAGCTCGGAATTCCCGCCGCCGATGTTCATCCACGACTGCGCCTTGGCGCAGGCATACTGGTTGCCCGATTGGCAGGCCCGACAGCGGCCACATCCCTTCTGGTTCCAGTGAACCCCCACCCGATCGCCCACCCGCAAATCCGTAACTCCCGCGCCCAGCTCGACGATCTCGCCCACGGGCTCATGCCCAGCTACGATGGGTAGGGGCATGCCAAACATCCCGTGATGGACGTGCAGGTCGGTGCCGCACATGCCACTCGCATGGATCTTGATGACCACCTGACCAGGCTGGGGGTGAGGATCGGGAAGCGTCTTCAACTCCCACGGCTGGTTGTATTGGGTGATAACGGCTGCGCGCATGGAAGATTCCTCCTTGCTGAGATTGATTAGATGACGCTGGGAAGCTTCTGTTCCGGCTAGCCGCGCACCTTTCAAATAG
>Ga0182011_10003700_pt1 | contig 12470 bp, 17 predicted proteins | sample 711E1DmetaG_FD_120481 | JGI IMG/M metagenome (GOLD analysis project Ga0182011, IMG submission 120481) | Permafrost microbial communities from Stordalen Mire, Sweden - 711E1D metaG | ecosystem: Environmental > Terrestrial > Soil > Wetlands > Permafrost | place: Sweden: Stordalen | collected... | reverse complement strand
CATCTTCGTAACCCACTCGAAATCTATCGATCCCCTGAATCTCCGAGTGGGTTGATGAGCATAACGCCAAAGAGTGCTTTTGAATGCGCGCGCTTAGTAGAATCTTCCTATTTCGATTGCTTGCTGGACAAACCATATCTCGCCGCCATTTGGCTCTGCCGACGGGCGTTCATTTACCGGTGGAACCCCTCCCGCGCAAGCAGAATTCGTGTTCTGCCTTCTTCGGACCTGCGTCGGCTGTTCGGTATGCGGCAGAAGGTAGGCGCGATCGTTCGGGAACTGGAAGCGGTGCGAAAATCGGTGCAGCCCATCGAAGATTTTCACTGCTTAACTGAGTCGCGAATGACCAAACACTTGAATCGGGCAATATCCGCCCTTGGAAGATTCCAGGGGGAAGCGCGGGAGGAACCAAGCCAACGCGACCGCCTGGGATGGGCTCGAGCTGAGAATCGCTTAGCGTGGCCCTTCCGGCCCCCCGCATTGGCGTACGCCCTGTATTATCTATTGAGGCAACACACTAAACCCCGAATCAAAGCAGACCAAGCTTACGATCTAGTAGGGCGATTTGAAAGTGAATTCCTGAAGCACAGGGTTGGAGACACTGTGGAAGTCATTCGCCGACAAGTAAGAACATTCAAGAAGGACAGCACATTTCGGCGGGAAATGGACAGAATCGTTGCAAGACTGTTGGCCGCTGATTGGTCTGATGAACCTGAATCTGTCAGCAGTAACCGGGTCAAGACGGTATCAATCTCCCCGCCCAGCGGGGCAAACCCGACCCGGGACGAGGTAAGCTCACCCTCCCGACCCGGAAGGTAGTCCCTTCCCCGGTAAGCAACCGGCACACTCCCCACACCCTTCCCGTCTTTGTTGTCTCTTAAAAGGTCATGCCGGAATTGGTATTTTATACCTGAGCATGACTCCCTCTGACGGGGGGGAATCTGATGGAGGAAATCAATGAGTCTCATCCAAAAAAAGACGGGTCCGCGATTACACGCGGCGAATCGCGCCAACAGCCTTAAATCAACAGGGCCTCAAACAAAACTTGGCAAGGCGCACTCCAGCCGCAATGCTATCAAATTTGGCCTGTTTGCCCGGCTACCCGTGGCGAGCATGAAGGAGCTAGGCGAGGATCCTGCCGCGTTCGAGCAGTTTAGCGAATCCCTTCGCAAGGCTCTTTGTCCCCAGGACGGATTCGAGCAGATGTTGGTTGAGGACATGGCGGAGATTCGCTGGCGCAGGCAAAGACTCATGCGCGCAGAAGCCGGGATATTGGCCACCAAAAGGCGCGGATTCGAGATCGAGCGAGAATGGAAGGTGGCCAACTACGGCAAGGGTTTAGCCGGAGTGGCAAACGATATGCTCTCCCCAGATATGGGACTGGCGGCGCTTCGTCCCTCAGGCGAAAACTTCGCTCAGATCATAGAATTTTTGGAGATTCTTGAGCATTTGGTTGAAACCGAGGGCTTTCGAGAGGAGGACTCTCGAATGCTCACGGTGGTTTATGGGAAAACACCCAGTTACACGGGCAGGTATTTGACTGGCATGTTTAAACGGGGTCAAGAGGGGGCGAAGGACGAAAGTGGCCAGGACTCTGGAGAAGTCGAGGGGACACGGCGAGTCTTCCTCGAAACCCTCACCAGAGAAATCGCGTCTTTCAGGAAGCTGGCCGAGCTCCATCATGCGAAAGACGTGGAGGTAACTGAGCCGCTCATGCATAGCCATCTGCTCCCATCGCAAGAGGACCTGAGCAAGATTATGGATTACGAGGCTGCGCTTGAGAAGCAGTTTGAAAGGAAGCTGCAACAATTGGTGGCTTGGCGGCGGGCTAAAGGAGAACCTGGTACGAGCGAAACAGTTAGGACAGATACATAATGCAGTAGTACATATATCGTTAGTGACTTGAATATACACTAAACTCAAAATCCCAGAAAATCCGAAAACGAAGCCGTTATCTCTATGAAAACACACGGCGTCCGAAACCGACGTTGCCAAAGGGCGCAGCTTTACTGGAGGGTGCTCAGAGCGCAGCCCGGCCAGGCGGGATTCCTGGCGTCCAGAAAGCGAAGCTTTCAGCTCGATCGTGAATGGAACGTACACCTCGCAAACCGAGCAAGAGAGGGGGCATCTGGAACCACTGCGATTGTCTCCGGAGGGAGCGTCAACTCTGTCGATTGTCCGGCCAAATTCTCGGAGATTTTGCGGATACTCAACACCGTGCGAGAACTCCATTTGCGCGATGGTTTCACATATGATCAGTCAGGATTTTTGAAGCTAATCTTTGGCCCCTCCTGCCTCGCGAATGAACTATTGTCCAGCTACGAGACCTGCATCCACGAGTTCGACAAGCAATCTCCGGAGGCTCAGGCATACAAGAACGAGTACTTTCTCAAGGCGCTCGAAAAGGAGATCAGATACTACGAACGAGAATTCGAATTGTATCGCCGCCGTGAACTGGAAGTACCGCAGGAAATGAGCGACGTCCAATTGCTCCCTCCAACTGAGGACCTAGACCGGATAATCCGGTGCGAGAGCTTCCTGGAAAGACAGATCGAGCGTAAATTGCTACAGATCTACGAATGGCGCATGGAGAAGGCCAGCGTGGACATTCCAAGACCCCTCGAAACCTCGGGCGGACAGGAGGAATGTTATGGGCAATAATCTGGACAAATCTCAGTCTCGCTTCGAGTCGGGACGGAACGCGAATTGCAGCTCCCAGTGCACCGGGCGAGAGGGAAACCCAACCGGAATCCCATCCGGTTTAAATAACGGCAATAAGCTGAATACCGTTGCCAAACTGTTTTTTACAAAACGAACCTATTATCTGTATGAAAACAAAGGGTTCTAAAAAGGCGCATCCTGGTCCCAAGGTTTTGCCAAGTGGCGAGATTATTAAATCACAGCAGTACCTACGTATCAATCCACTGCCATTCGTCTCTACTGTAGATTCCGTAGATACGCCTAGAGCTTCAAGCGCTCAACGCACTGTCGAGTACTCAATCTGCAGCATTGTACCTGCTCCTCCTGGAAGATACACTGGCTCCGTGTACGATGGGTGTGTCTGGGTAGAACAGAGTTTTGTCTTTCGATGGCGAAGCATTCGAGGGATAATGAGTCCACAGGCCCTTCGCACCGTGGAACTGTATTGGGGCGAGACCGAGGCGCAAGGCGAGGTCAGAATCGTAGCCAAGAACCAAGTACCGCGGGCTTGCTTTCAGCAAGCCGCAGGAGGTTGCTATGGCCCTAAAGAAAAGCGAGTCGCAGGCTGTCGCGACAAATACTAAAAAGCCGCCGGCCGTCGATTGGGAAGCCTTCCTCGGTGGATTCTCCGGCGGGAAAACCGACGTTGAATACGGCGCGAACCGCAACATCTTCTGCCAAGGACAAGCCGCGGATTCCGTGTTCTACGTCCGACGAGGCAAGGTGAAGATCGCGGTAACATCCGACCAAGGCAAGGAAGCGATCGTCGCCATTCTGGGCGCCAGTGACTTCTTCGGCGAGGGATGCCTCGCCGGTCAGCCGTTGCGCATCGCCACGGCTACCACGCTGACAGATTGCAACCTGGTCAGGATTGCGAAGCCGCTGATGGCGCGCATGCTGCACGAAAGGCACGACATCTCGGAATTGTTCATCATACATCTGCTTTCACGCAACATCCGATTCGAAGGGGATCTCGTCGATCAGCTTTTCAACTCCAGCGAGAAGCGTCTGGCTCGGATTCTCTTGCTGCTGGCTCATTTTGGGAAGGAAAGTAGGGCCGAAACTATCCATCCCAGAATCAATCAGGAAAACCTGGCGCAAATGGTCGGCACAACTCGGTCGCGGGTCAGTCATTTCATGAATAAGTTCAAGAAGCTGGGCTTTGTCGATTACGAAAGCGTCACCGGCGGGTTGACGGTTAACAGCAGCCTCTTGAGCGTGGTCCTGCACGATTAGCCCGGATTTCTTATTCGTCCTCCCCGACGGGGAGGGACATCATTTCTAATCCTCGGCGTATCCCCTCCAGCCCCGGACTGTAGTTCCCCCATTAACCGGAGTGAGCAAGTTTGACCTATTACGTGAGCCTAAGTGAACTGACACCCGTGCGCACAAACGGTATAAGAAGTGTGCCTCGAGAATCCAGCGAGAGGCAGATGTGACATGAGTCGGAGGCACCACCTATGAAACCAAGTCGAGTTATCAGCACAGCAGTTTTGTTTTTGCTTCTCGGCGCCGCCATTCCTGCATTCGCACAAAAAGGCGAGGAGGAAAAGGGCGGAGGCGGCGGAAAAGCCCAGCAGGCGCAACGCCAGCAGCCACAGCAGCGCGCGCAGAAAGCGCAGCCACAGCGCACCCAGCAGGCGCAACGCCAGCAACCACAGCAGCGCGCGCAGAAAGCGCAGCCACAGCGCACCCAGCAGGCGCAACGCCAGCAGCCACAGCTGCGCGCGCAGAAAGCGCAGCCACAGCGCACCCAGCAGGCGCAACGCCAGCAACCACAGCAGCGCGCGCAGAAAGCGCAGCCACAGCGCGCCCAGCAGGCGCAGCAGTCCGGAAGGCAGCAGGGACGGACCGTTGCTTCCAATCGTGGCGGAGGCCATTATGGCCGCATTTCCAACGCCAATTACAGTGCCCATTTCGGTCATGGCCACTCGTTCCACATGATCCGTCCCCAGATGATCGGCGGGTATAACCGCTTCCAGTACGGCGGCTATTGGTTCGGGTTCAATCAAGGATGGCCAGTAGGCTGGAGCTACGACGACACCGTTTATGTCGAGTACGTTGATGGCGCCTATTACTTGTGCGACCTGAGGTTTCCCGGTGCTCAGATCACGCTCAGCATGTTCTAACGATTTATCCAGCATACCTTCGGGGGAGGATTCAATCGGCGCGGGCCGGGTGGGTCCGCTCCGAGGGAAAAGCCGAATGGGTCTTTCGGCTTGAGAGCTACCGGAGCAGCCAATTATGTCAGATGAGTTGTAATGGAGGTCACACCCATGAAACTAGTTGGAATAATCAGCACGGCAGTTCTGTTTTTGCTCCTCGGAACCACTGCTCCTGCCTACGCAGAACAGCATGAGGAACACGCCCAGGTGGCCAAGCCCGCGCAACACGCCCAGCAGAAGCAAGAAGGACGGCAGGCCAAGTCTTCTCAACACGCCCAGCAGAAGCAAGAATCGCGACAAGCCAAGTCTTCACAACACGCCCAGCAGAAGCAAGAAGGACGGCAGGCCAAGTCTTCTCAACACGCTGAGCAAAAGCAAGAAGCACGGCAAGCCAAGTCTTCACAGCACGCTGAACAGAAGCAAGAAGGACGGCAGGCCAAGTCTTCACAGCACGCTGAACAGAAGCAAGAATCACGGCAGGCCAAGTCTTCACAACACGCTGAGCAGAAACAAGAATCACGGCAGGCCAAGTCTTCACAACACGCACAGCGGCAGGAACACGCACAGCAGTCACAGCGCGGCGGTGGCAACCGCGGCGGTGGCCAATATGGCCGCATTTCCAACGCCAATTACAGTGCCCATTTCGGTCGGGGCCACTCGTTCCACATGGGGCGTCCCCGGATGATCGGCGGGTACAACCGCTTCCAGTACGGCGGCTATTGGTTCGGGTTCAATGAAGCATGGCCAGTAGGCTGGGGCTACAACGACGACTGTTATGTCGAATACATTGATGGCGACTATTATATGTTCAACCTGAGGCATCCCGGCTTCCGCCTTACCCTCAACATATTCTAACGATTCATCCAGCACACTTTCGGGGGAGGGCTCAATCGGCACGGGCTGGGCAGGTCGCCCCGAGGGTGATGTGAAAGGCGGTTAAATCCTTCCACTTTTGAGGGCCACCGAAGTGGCAGGCGAAGGCAAGGTGACCAAGGGAGTAGAAGTAAAACCCGAGATAAAGAATCTCAGGACCAAAGGAGGGTGCAACATGGCAGAAAAAATAGCGGTGTTGGGCATTTACCCCAATTACTCGAGCGTGGAGAACGGCGTCGACGTTTTGAAGGAGGCCGGCTTTCGAAACACCGATATTTCCGTGCTATTTCCGGAAAAAGTAGTCTCCAAGGACTTCGCCTACAAGAAACACACCAGGGCCCCAGAGGGCGCTGCGGCAGGTGCAGGAACCGGTGCGATCCTGGGCGGCACATTGGGATGGTTGGTGGGCATTGGCGCCCTGGCCATACCGGGTCTGGGTCCCTTTATCGCCGCCGGTCCTATCGTGGCGGCCTTGGCGGGGGTCGGCGTGGGCGGTGCAGTAGGCGGGATAACGGGCGCGCTCATTGGCATGGGGATTCCCGAACACGAGGCCAAGCGCTATGAGGTGCGGGTAAAAGAGGGTGGAATCCTCCTCTCGGTGCATTCGGACAATGCAGTTTGGACGAAGCGCGCCAAGGAGATTCTGGTGCGGACAGGAGCGCAGGATATATCGGTAACCGGAGAGGGTGGCGCCGACTACGTCAGAGCCGACAAGCCAATCGCTCACAAGGTTGCGGAATAGAAGAACTGATACGCCACCAGGCGGTAACTTCGACCGGCCCCACGCTTCAGTTAGCCCTCATTAGCTGGAATGAGCAAATGTGACCAAACGCGTGAGCTATGCTGAACAGACACGCAAATCGCCCCGCCGTATAAGAAGTGTACATCAAGTTGCCAGCCAGGATCTGGTGGAAGGCGAAGGTCAGGGAGGAACGACGTGTTTACACGAGCGGTTTTAATCAATGTGAAGGCAGGTTGCGAGGCCGAGCTTACCAGGACCCTCGAGCAGGAAGTTATCCCGCGGTTTCGAAGGGAAAAGGATTTTCGGGGCCTTATCGCCTTCATCCTCCCGGATGGAACGGAAGCGCTTTCCTTAAGCGTTTGGGATCAAAAGGGGAGCAGGGGAGGAATCTGGGCTAGATGCTTTGGCGCGCTGATGGCTCTGGCGAGAGTAGTACTCGGGGTTCCCTCAGTTCAAATCTATGAGGTTTCGAATTCCGCATTCCACACCATGGAACAAACCATGGGCCAAGAGGAAGTAGTGAAGGCGACTCCGGATCTTGAAATCTATCAGTCTGCGCTTCGGCCTTTCAAAGTGTCGCCCGCACGGCAAACGGTGGGACGAGTTTTCCCGCTCGTGTGGTGTTTCATGAATTCATTGCATAAGCAAATCCGATTCTCTTACGACGGGGCAGAATAGAACACCCCAAGAAAGATTGAGGTAACTTCAATGAAAACAACGGATCGATTCAGAGTAGTAGCGATCATCTTCTGCTTGTCCCTGGTAGCTCTAACGTTTCTACCCAATGCGAAGGCAGAGGCGTGGAACAGGAAGACGACTGTGACCTTCAACGAACCAGTTGAAGTTCCGGGTGTGGGCCTTCACCTCTTGCCGGCTGGTACGTATGTCTTCAAGATCCTTTCTCCCCTACCGTACCGCCACATCGTGGAAATTACCAACGTAGCCGAAGACCATGTCTTTACAACCATCCTCGCGATCCCCAATGTCCGAGCGCGATCGACCGGCAAAACGGTTATGACTTTTCGGGAGAGAGCGGCTGGACAGCCGGAAGCCATCCGGACGTGGTTTTATCCCGGGTATGAATGGGGCGAGGAATTTGTGTACCCCAAGTCAAGGGCGATCGAGTTGGCGAAGACAAGCAACGAGGTCATTCTCGCTACGCCTGCCGCACTGGAAACGCTGCCCGTCGAGGAATTGAAGACAGCGCCGGTCGTGGCTGTTAAACCTACGGGCGAAGAGGTTCAAATGGCTGAGGCCGTGGAAGCTCCGCCAGAGGTAGCAACTGTGGAGCCGGTAGAGGTAGCCGCTGCGGCGACCCTGCCTAAAACAGCCAGCACATTGCCACTTGTGGGATTGATTGGGCTGCTGTCACTGGGCATAGGCTCTGCTCTTTGGGCTTTTTCGAAGGGAATTGTCTAAGAGTGGAGGCGGCGTCCCGATCAGATCGGGGACGGCCCCGCCATTTGGCGATCCCGCCTTGCGGGATCGCCGCTACGGCTCCTGCGTGGATCTCCCACGCAGCGAGCCTAAGTGAGAGCACTTCGATCGCCAATTTGTTGCCCTGGGCGAAGCTGATTGAGCGTCGGATGGTGAGGGGGGGGGGGGACGCAGAGAATCACCCCCTTTCACGATCGAACTCCGGACTTTAGGAAGGCACCCTTCTGCCCATGCGCCGGAACCAACTGTGAGGCAATGGGCAACCTGGATTGAGGTCGTTATGTTCATCATCTACGATTGCGCCGCTTGCTTCCTCGCGGCATTGACCGTTGGGACGCTGCTGTTTACGGTTGGCGTGATGGGCGTCCTGCTCATGGAGGCAGGCGGTATCGCGTGGCGGAGGTGGCCGGAACTGACACAGCGCGTCGCTTGGCTGATGGGAAGAGGGACGGCTGAACCTCGCCAACCGTAGTCAAGTTGGTGCTTTCTTTAGGGGAGGTGGAGGTTGTTGCAGGCTGCGGAGTCACTCAGCACGGGAATACGCACCGGGAAGGCACGCGGTACTACGAGCCGATGTGCGGTCTCGCTTCTTTTCCTGCTTCTTCTACCAAGCGTCGCCCGGCCTCAAGAATCCTCGCCGCCACAGAGCCGCCGGAGTGACGAATACACCATTAACGTAAGCTCTGAGTGCGTGGTCTTGCACGCGACCGTGCAGAACCACAAAGGTATGCTTGTTTCGGGACTCCACAAGGAAGACTTTCAAGTTTACGAGGACGGAGTCCTCCAACAAACTGAACATTTCAGCCACGAAGATATTCCAGTCACCGTCGGCTTGGTTATCGACAACAGTGGAAGCATGCAGCCCAAGCGCCCTGAGGTTATTGTCGCTGCCTTGGCGTTTGCCCGCTCCAGCAATCCGCAGGACCAGATGTTCGTGGTCAATTTCAACGAGCACGTTTCCTTTGGCCTTCCAGCCAACACGCCATTTACGGACCAAGCGGCTCAATTGGAGGGCGCCCTGTCCAGAATCGCCACAGCCGGCGAGACGGCGCTCTACGACGCTGTGGCTGCCGCACTCGAGCACCTGAAGAAGGGGAATCGGGACAAGAAAGTGCTGATCGTGGTCAGCGATGGGGGCGACAACGCCAGCAAACACAACCTGGGCCAAATCATGGCCATGGCGGGGCAGTCCGCGGCCATCATCTACACCATCGGCCTCTTTGATGAGGACGATCCCGACCGCAACCCTCATGTGCTCAAGGAGCTTGCAAAGGACACGGGCGGCGAGGCTTTCTTGCCGGAGTCTCTTAAGGACGTTGTCCCTCTCTGTGAACGAATCGCACGTGATGTCCGTAACCAGTACACCTTCTGCTATGTACCCTTGAACAGGAAGCAAGACGGGGCCTATCGGGTCATCCAAGTGAAGGCGATGGCGCCGGATCGTGGACGTTTGTTCGTCCGCACGCGTGCCGGTTACTACGCACCTTCGAAACCTCAGCCCTTACCCTCCCTTGCCGGCAGCCAGAGCAACCGGCGATGAATTTCAAAATTAAAAGGCAGAAGGCTCATCCGACGCGAATCGCCCGGATTCTCCGTTGGGGCCAATACTTCTTCTTTGTTGTGGGGGTCCTGGCGCTGAGTTACTGCGCCACCGTGCTGCTCGAGGGATGGCTCTTTCAGACCTATCAAACCTGGCGATTTGAGCGCGTCTTGAAGGATTCGCAGACGTCTGCCCGCACCATTAAGCAGCCTGCTTCGTCTCCTCTTTCCGCCCAGGCGGAAGCAGACCGAGCACGCGCTGAGAGTTTTGGCATCGATGGACTCGCGGGCTCTCCCTTGGGGCGAATCGAGATCAGTTCCATCGGCGTCGTTGCAATGATCATGGAAGGTACAGACGGAAGAACTTTGCGACATGCGGTCGGGCACATTCCAGGTACCGCCCTGCCAGGTCAGCAAGGGAACGTCGCGCTCGCGGGACACCGGGACACGTTCTTCCGAGGACTACGCAATATCAACAAGGACGATGAAATCACCTTGACGACGCTGCACGGATCCTACCGCTATCGCGTGGACTCGACCCAAGTGGTCGAGCCCCGGGACACTGAGGTGCTGGACGCTACGACGGACAACATCCTCACCTTGGTGACCTGTTACCCGTTCTATTTTGTCGGCCCCGCCCCCAAGAGGTTTATCGTCCGTGCCCATCGATTTCCCGGGTGAGGCAAAACTCATATCACCCGCGACTAATTTTGTTGGTTGCGGTCGCGACCTCGGGGTTTGCGGGGGCGTTGCGCTCACAACCGCTCTCGCCATGCTCGGTGGCCCGCTTGGGATTATTGGCGGCAGAGGTCGGCGGTATAGATGATCCATTTGCCGTCCGGCGACCAACTGGGCGAAGAGCTGTAGCGCCCGTCGTGTACCAACTCGATGGCAGCGCCGGTGGCAGGGTCCACTTTCCACAGCGAACCCTCCATGCCTGCTGCAATCCACATGTCGTCCGGTGCCCAGCTCGGGGCCCAGGGTGTGCTGGCCGGCGCGGGCGGAAAATAGTAGTTGAACATGTACAGCCCGCCCTGCCGCACGGCCGGATAATCGGCCCGGTAACCGAAGCAGGATAAGACACAAGCAGCCAGCGCCGGCACCAGAAGTACGGCCGCCCAGCGGCCGGCCTTCATGAGAGCGCCTCCAGCAATCGATCGATGTCGGCCATGTTGTTGAACACCGATGGAGAGATCCGCATTTTATTGCCAAAGCGCATGGCTACGTGCACGTCCGCCTTGCGCAGCTTCCGCATGGCTGTTTCCGGATCCTTGCAGGCGAACGCTGCGATGGGGCTCTCGTTCCCTCGCGGCGTGATTGACGGATACCCCATGGACGGCAGCTCCTTCTGCAAGCGGTCGGTGAGCGTTCGAACATGGTTCCGGATGTTGTTCACGCCGACCCGGTGAATGTATTTCAGGCTCTCCTGGGCGCAGATGATGCCGGGGCAGGAAGCATAGCTCACCTCGTAACGGGACGGCCCCGTCACGGGCGTGAAGGCAATTTCGTCCATGCCCGGCTCCACGCTCGGCACCCACGGCGCGTAGTTGAAACGAACGCCTCCGGAGTGCTGCGTTGGCCGCACGAAAGTGCCCTGCAGATCCTGCCGCACATACATGAACCCGAAACCTTTCATGCCCATCAGCCATTTGTAAGTGGAGCAGGCGGCCAAGTCGATGCCCATGGCTTTGACATCGATGGGAATCGCGCCCACGCACTGAATGATGTCGGCGTATACGTAAGCGCCGTGGGCGTGAGCTAACTGGCTGATGGCTTTGATGTCGGCCAAGTATCCGTTCACATTCGAGACGAGCGCGAGGGAAATGAGGCTGGTCTTGCGGTCCACCACGCTCTCGAGATCCCGCATGTCGATCTGCCAGTCGCGATGCTTGACCACTCGCACATCCAAGCCGTCCCGCTGCCGCATTTTGTAGTTGTACAACGCGGCGCTGTAGTGCAGGTCATTGGTCACCACGTTGCCGCCGGAAGCTTGAATATTCATGCCGTTGAGCAGATTGTTTTCGGCCTCGATGGTGCTGCGGGCGAACGAGATCTCGCCAGATTCGGCGTTGATCAGCCTGGCGAACAGGTCGTTGGCTTCCTGCCGCGCAGGCGCCCAGTAGGGCCACCAGGGTTCGCCGATTTCATTGGTCACCCAGTCCACATAACGGTGCAACGCGGCCGCGGAATACACACTGATCGGGTGCGAGGAAGCGTTGTCCATGTAAGCCGCATTTCGCGTGCGGGGGAAGTCACCTCGCACGGTTTCGAAGTCAGTTGCGCGGCCGTCGTTGATGGCGGCACTAAAAGCGGCAGCAATAGTTCCAGTCAGAAAACCGCGGCGATTCAACGGCATAAACTCTCTCCTTCTATCCAGGATTTCCTTTTGGGCATTTCTGACGGCGGGAGTATACCACACACCGCCTCGTTCTGGAGCCATCTGTCCCGGCTTCCATCCAACTACCCCCAAAAGCAAACGTAGCGCGGACCTCCGCTTTTGAGGTCCGCGGCTCTTCATGCGGAAAACCTTAGCAGGCTGCGGAAAAACTCTCCATGGGTGTCATCCTGAGCGAAGCCCCGTACCGTACGGTGCAGGGCTTCGCTCAGAATGACAGTTTCGAAGAGTTTTTCCGCAGCCTGTTAGATCTCAACGACGGGGCCGCTCTTGGATTCGGTAGCGTGAATCTAATGAAGAACCGCAGACCTCAACCCCGGAGGTCTGCCCAACGCCTGCTCATAAAGCGCAGAGTTTCACACTTCAGAAACTCTGCGGCTTTCCGTTCTTTCGCATTAATAAATATGTGACGTTTATCGTGTTTAGAACCGCAGCGTAATCCCGCTCGGCGCGGGATAACTCTGCGCTTGGCGCCTTGGTGTCTTGGTGGTGAAAGGCCCTGAAGAAGTTCTGGGCTAGGGATGTGGACACATTATCTCTTGACAATGCGCCTCTACTGTGGTAGCCTACTCATGTGAACAGCCTGACCCGCGGGGAAGTCCTTTCCCCGCTATCCCAT
>Ga0182011_10003698_pt1 | contig 12472 bp, 9 predicted proteins | sample 711E1DmetaG_FD_120481 | JGI IMG/M metagenome (GOLD analysis project Ga0182011, IMG submission 120481) | Permafrost microbial communities from Stordalen Mire, Sweden - 711E1D metaG | ecosystem: Environmental > Terrestrial > Soil > Wetlands > Permafrost | place: Sweden: Stordalen | collected... | reverse complement strand
TTAAAAAACGAATATCGAGAAAAACTTGGATTGCTGCCAGACGTTTCGCAACAGGAGGAAACAATGAATCAGCAATCCAGGAAAAGCAAAACTAGGCATCGTGGACACAACGAGGGCAGCATCCGGCCGACTCCGAATGGCACCTGGCGGGCATGGGTAACTTTGAAGTCCGGGAAGCGATTGAGTAAGACGCTACCTACTAAACCTGAAGCTCGCGATTGGTTGCAACAGAAGATGGCGGAAGAAGAAGAGGCTCCTCAATCAGAGGGAACATTTGGTGACTACATACTGGGGTGGTTTGAGAACCATTCCTCGCAGCTGAAAGAATCTACCCGCTGCGACTACCAGATCATCATCCACAAATACATCCTGCCGGCGCTGGGGGAGGTGATTTTGAACACGCTGCATCGCTCCGTGTTTGACTCGTTTTACACCAACCTAAGAAAGGTGCCGGTGGGTGACACGCAAATCCGCTACATCCATCGCATCATTCACAAAGCTTTACAGGATGCGGTGAGTGACAGGATTTTACAATACAATCCCTGCGACGGAGCCAAAGCTCCCAAAAAACAGCGTTTGCACCGCATCAACTGTCCGTTGAACGAGGAGGAGAGCATCCAGCTGGTCACCAAGGCGATGGAAACCCCACTGGGACCGCTGATCTACCTGGCGATCAAAACAGGCATGCGGCAGGGCGAGTTGTTCGCTCTCAAGTGGGAGGATGTCCACTGGGAGACCCAGCAAATTCATATTCAACGTAATTTGCAGCGGATTCTTCGGGATGGGAAACAGGTACGCGATTTCAGCACACCTAAGACCGTCACCAGCAACCGTGCAATCGTGGTAGGCGAGAAGACGCTTGAGGTGTTGAGAGCTCAAAAGAAAGACGTGGAACTAAAGAAGATGCTGGCGAAGAGTCGCTGGCAGGAGAACGATCTAGTCTTTCCTTCCAGTACGGGTACACCGATGAATCAGAGCAACATGCTCAAGCAATACGGAGCGATCCAGAAGGCGGCGAACCTTAAACATATCCGTTTTCACGACCTGCGCCACATCGCAGCATCGATCATGCTCAATCACGGTATTCCGCTTCTGACGGTCTCCTACATCCTTGGGCACTCGCAACCTTCGACCACGCTGAACATGTACGGACACCAATTCAGTGCCATGGAACTACAAGCTGCCTGTTTGGTGGATGACATCTTCGCAGGGGCTCAACCTAGTCCGTTGCCGGCCGAGTTCCTCTCAGTGGCTAATCTTAAGAAATGATATTCTAATCTTAAGAAAAGTTGAGAGAAATCCAAAAAGTTTTGCACGTTTTTTGCACGTTTTTCTACTTAGAATAAGCAATCGGACGGCACAAACCACCATATGTGCCGTCCGACTATCTCTTTACCCCTACATATAGGCGCCCCCGGGGAGGCTCGAACTCCCAACCTACTGATTCGAAGTCAGGCACTCTATCCAATTGAGCTACGAGGGCGGGTCGTTTCATTTATACATCAAAAAAGTGGGAATGTAAAGAAATTTGCTGAATGATCGTTTTCCTCCTTATTGTCCATCACACATGAATTCTAAGCTACAATAAGTATCATATGCGTCTGGAGATCTATCTTCCTTCAATGACAAATGAGGAGAAAAAATGAACGCCTACCGAATCAAACCCCAACAAAAAATTGATCTGCAAAAAGATTTTGACCCGAACGACTTTGGCGATTGGAAAGGGAAAAAGGACAAGGGGGTCGCTAGACTGACCGAACTTCGCCAGGAGCTTGATGCTTTGCAGCAGGTTCTTTATGCCGAGCATTGTCATAAAATATTAGTTGTTTTGCAGGCCATGGATACCGCCGGCAAGGATGGAACCATCCGCGGAGTTTTTGATGGCATCAATCCACAGGGGGTAAGGGTGGCTAGTTTCAAGGTTCCTACCCTTATCGAAGCGGACCATGATTTCCTGTGGCGGGTTCACTCCCAGGTGCCGGCTAAAGGGGAGTTGGTGGTATTCAACCGTTCTCATTACGAGCAGGTCTTGGTCGTCAGGGTTCATGCCCTCGAGCCCGAAAAAATTTGGCGTGAACATTACCAGCAAATTATCGATTTTGAACGTTTATTGACTGAGACAGGCACGACGATCTTTAAGTTCTTTTTGAATATCGATCAGGATGAACAAAAAAGACGATTACTGGAAAGAATTGAGACACCCGAAAAACAGTGGAAATATAATCCCGGTGATTTAGCTGAGCGCAAGTTATGGCCTCAATATATGCAGGCTTATGCGGAGGCGATCTCCACCACCAGCACGGAAGCCGCTCCCTGGTATATTGTGCCTGCGAACCACAACTGGTATCGCAACTTGATGGTTGCCGATACCATTGTTTCAGAGCTGAAAAAACTGAAAATGAAATATCCGCCCGCAGCGGAGAGTTTAGTCCAGTACCGTAAGCAATTGGAGACAGAGGGCGAACCGCCCGCGAAGTAAATTTTTCTTTTTTTTGCATAATTACCGAATTTCCTCCTTTATCCTCCGATATCGGATAAAATACCGCATAGGGTAACGTATGGATGAGATTGCGTTGGTTAATGCAGCGTTAAAAGGTGAACTGGATGCCTTCAACCAGTTGGTGTTGGCATACCAGGACTTGGCCTTTAACGTCGCCTTTCGCATCTTGGGGGATGACGACCTCGCTGAAGACGCTACCCAGAATGCCTTTCTCTCAGCGTATAAAAATTTACGTATGTACCGTGGAGGGTCTTTTAAAGCCTGGGTGCTGCGGATGGTCACCAATGCTTGCTATGATGAATTACGGCGCAAACAGCGTCATCCCTCTGTACCCATTGATCCCGGCACCGATGATGACGGCGAAGAAATGAATTCCGATGAATGGTTGGCCTCTGACGATCCTTCGCCTGAAACGACCCTGGAGCAGGCGGAAGTGGAACATGCCCTTCAACATTGCCTGGAGCACCTGTCAGTAGATTTTCGCACTGTAGTTGTATTGGTGGATGTGCAGGGCCTGGACTACGAGGAGGTCTCCCGTAGTCTCAGTACCCCTCTTGGGACGATCAAAAGTCGTCTGGCTCGTGCCCGGCTGCATATGCGCGATTGCCTGCGCAAGTTCGAGGAACTTCTTCCCGCGGAATACCGTCTTGAAGACGAGGTACGTGAATGAAGAAAAAACTGACCCTTCAAGATTTCCAATTGATCTCCGCGTACTTGGATGATGCTTGTTCTGCAAAAGAGCGTATTTTATTTGAAAAACGTCTTCAAGAAGAACCTGAATTAAACCAGGTATTTTTGGAATTCAGTCACACCCGCCGCCTGTTACATGCCATGCCGGTTCGACGCGCTCCACGGAATTTTTCTCTTTCCCCTTCGCGTGTCCCTGTCCGGCCACGGCGTTTTTTTCTGGCTCCGGCCATGAATTTTGCTTCCTTGGCAGCCGTAATGCTGTTGGTAGTTATCTTTGCTGGATCCCGTTTATTTCCTGGATTATTGGGCAGTCAGAATACTGCTGAATCATTTAGCCCCATGGCCGCTAGTCTTGATTCGGCGAACCGCGCTTCCACCGGCGCCCCGATGATCATCACCTGGGGCCAAAGCGGCAGCAGCGCACCTCAAGCCACTACCAAGAGTGGACTGGGCGGTGGCAATGGGGGTGTAAGTTCTTCTTCTGCTCAGGGAAGTAACCCTGTACCCACTGCTCCCCCCACCGTAGCAGCGCCTATGCCATCCGCGGCCATCTCTCCCCAGGTGACTCAGTCTTCTGATGGCTCCAGTTTGATTCTGGGCCTCCCGGCTGCCTTCGAGCAGGGGAAGATCATCAGTCCTACCCCCGAAAGTCAACCGCTGGCTCCCAAACCGGCCGTCGATCTCACTCTGATCGAAATTATTTTGAGCGCCCTGGCTGTGGGTTGTGCAGTCATCGCCCTCGTGTTGCGGAAGATCAGGTAATGCCTTCCCGGCCGTTCCGTTATTGCCCGTATTGTGCGACTCCTTTGATCCTGATGAAACAGATGGGGGAAGATCGTCCCACCTGCCCGAATTGCGGCTGGGTGTATTATGAAGACCCCAAAGTAGCCGCCGGGGTTCTGGCAGTACGGAACGAAGAAGTTTTATTAGTCCGGCGCATCATGGACCCCTTTGCCGGGTTGTGGAGTATTCCCGCCGGGTTTGTCAATGCTTATGAAGACCCGGCTCAAGCTGCCTTACGTGAATGCCTGGAAGAGACAGGGCTGAACGCCGCTGTGGAGGAGCTGTTCGATATCTTGACCGGCCGGGAACACCCTCGCGGCGCGGATATTTTGTTGGTTTACCAGGTGCATATCAGCGGGGGAGAATTGCATGCTGGGGACGATGCCGATCGGGCGGCTTGGTTTCCCCTGGCTTCCCTGCCCGAACTGGCATTCAACTCGACCAAAAAGATTTTTGCTCGTCTGACCGGGGCAAGTTTCTAAACTCTCTTAAAGAATCCTTAATGATAAAATGGTATGGAGGTTGCATCCGATCTCTTGTGCTTGGTATTCTTAAAGGAAAGAGAACACACCATGGCTCGACCTTCTTCCCGTTCCTCGAAATCGCGTAATCAGAGAAGTAACTCCTCAAACCGGCGTTCTCAGGGCAAGAAATCTGCTGCCCGTAAAGCCGTCCAACATCTATCCCCCGAAGTGAAGAAAGATATCGTCGGCGGCATTTTAGCGGTCATTGGCATCATTAGCTTGCTGGGTTTTATTACTGGCGAGAATGGCATCCTCAGTGGTTGGTTCAGCCACCTTCTCAAATTGATTGCCGGCTGGGGCGGGGCGGTTCTTCCGCTGGCGATTCTGGCGTGCGGCTTATGGTTGCTTTTCCGCAATGTCGAGCGTTTTCCTCGTCTCTCCACGGGGCGGGCTGTGGGCGTGATCCTGCTTTTTCTTAACCTTATCACCTGGTTTCATTTTAGTTTTGGAGGCGGGTATGCCACTGCCAGCCTCGGGCAGGGGGGCGGATATCTCGGCGCTTTCTTTACTCAACTATTGACCGGCAGTCTGGGTCAGGCGGGGACTGTCGTATTTTTGATCGCCTGGGCGTTGGTGGCTTTGATTTTTATGGTGGATCTATCTTTGCCTGCTCTGGCGAAACGGATTTCTACCTTGTTTTCCCGGCCGGTCGCGAAAAAAACGCTGGTATATCGCGCAGACCCCTTGCAGCCGGCACGTCCACCTGTAAAACACACGGTCTGGAACGAGCCCGAAGAATTACCTGCAGGCTTCAATCCGTTGAACGTGAAAGAAGAAACCGCCAGGACCCCGGTGATGCTTACTCCCCGCCGGCGGAAATCTGAGGTTGATCACGGCCCGGTTTCTTCCGCGCCCGTCGTTTCGAAACAGGGTTTCACTGAGCCGTTCATTTCCAAACCGGCGAAACCCAGCAAACCCTGGCCGATGCCATCCATCGATGCCATTCTGGACCCGGCCACGCCGGTGACGATTCAGGGTCATGTCGATAAGGACAGGGCTCGCTTGATCGAGGAAACCCTGGCTTCTTTTAGCGCCCCCGGCCACGTCGTCGAAATTCACCGTGGCCCCACGATCACCCAGTATGGCGTGGAGCCTGATTTTATCGAGACTCGTAACGGTCGCATGCGTGTGCGCGTCGCCAAGATTGTCTCTCTGGCCGATGATCTGGCCCTGGCCTTGGCAGCTTCCAGCATCCGCATCGAAGCGCCTGTCCCCGGGCGCAGTTATGTGGGACTCGAAGTGCCCAATACTGAAATTGCGGTGGTTGGTCTGCGCGAGGTCATTGAAAGCGAGGCTTACCGCAAGATCAAATCCTCCCTCAAATTGGCGTTGGGCAAGGATGTCGCCGGCAAGCCGATTTGTGCTGATCTGACTTCCATGCCGCATCTGCTGATCGCAGGCACCACCAACTCGGGTAAATCCGTTTGTGTCAATTCGATCCTTTCCAGTCTCCTGCTCAATAATTCGCCGGCCGAGATGCGCCTCTTGCTGGTCGACCCCAAACGCGTTGAATTGACCGGCTATAACCGTATTCCTCATTTGTTGGCTCCGGTCGTTGTCGATGCCGATAAGGTGGTCGGCGCATTGCAATGGGTGATCCGCGAGATGGATGCCCGCTATCACAAGTTCGCCAAGGCAGGCGTGCGCAATATCTTGGAATTTAATAAACGCAATGAAGAGACCATGCCTTTTCTGGTGGTCGTCATTGATGAACTGGCCGACCTGATGATGCTGGCTCCGGATGACACGGAGCGTTGTATCACCCGCCTGGCTCAACTGGCGCGTGCCACCGGCATTCATTTGATCATCGCCACCCAGCGCCCTTCGGTGGATGTGGTCACGGGGCTGATCAAAGCCAACATGCCGGCGCGGATTGCTTTCATGGTGGCTTCGGGCGTGGATAGCCGTGTCATTTTGGATCAACCCGGTGCCGAAAAATTGTTGGGCCGTGGCGATATGCTCTACCAGGCCCCGGATGCTCCTGCTCCGGTTCGCTTGCAGGGCACTTATGTTGCCGATAGCGAGATTCAGCGTCTGGTCGAAAATTGGAAGAACATCACTCTCAATTACACTGTCGGCGAAGCCCCGGATCCGTTTGCCAATGCTTCATATGAAATGTTCCCGACGGGGGTTCCCCTCAAACAGGGTGCTTTTTGGGAAGAGGGCGGGGAGAACAATGATGATCCCATGTTGAAGGATGCTACCGCTGTCATCCGCCGTGAAGGCAAAGCCTCCATTTCCATGCTGCAGCGCCGTTTGCGTGTAGGTTATACCCGCGCGGCCCGCCTGATCGATACCCTCGAAGATCGCGGCATCGTCGGTCCGCAGCAAACTGGTTCTCAGGTGCGTGAAGTGTTGGACTATGGGGAAGAGGATGCGTCCGCCGACGAACCTGTTGGGCAAGAAGAATTGTGATTCTCTCTTTTCAATTTACTTTGTATATAAATTTGGGACGGGTTCAGGAATTCGCTTTCTGGCTCGTCCCTTCATTGATTCGAAAATTTTTTTTGAAAGGTTCTGGTCATGTCAACCCCCAATTCAGCTTTGAATGAGATCACCCCGTTTATTTATGGCACTACCAGGCTCGGCGATGAGAAGATCCCGCGCCAACAGCGGATTGCTGTCGCTCGTGCCGCCATGGAGGCGGGGGTTTGGTTCCATACCTCCCGAATGTATGGTGACGCTCTTGAAGTCCTTGGCGAGGCATTTGCGCAGGCGCCGGCCAAAATTCCTCGGCTCATCATCAAGATCGGTTGGAGGAATATGGCTGAACTTCGCGGCGCCATCGAAGAAAATATCAAGCCTTTGGGAGTGAAAGGAGTTCAGCTTGGGCAACTTTGCCTGGGTGGCGAACTTGCCGATGATTTTGCTAACGGTGGCGATTGTTACAAGGTCTTTCGCCAGTTGAAAGACGAGGGTCTGGTACAGGGGTACGTCGTCGAGGCCTTCCCCTGGAGCTCGGAACCGCCGTTGAAAGCCCTTCGCGCCGGCTATACCGAGGGCATCGTGGACGGCTTCATTTTTTACTTGAATCCTTTACAGCGCTTTGCTTCCAACGCGCTTTGGCAGGAGATCGTCTCCCGTAAACAACCCATTATTGCCATGCGCACGGTTTCAGGTGGGCCGGTTCACCAACTGCGCGATGTGCCCGGTTTTGCCTGGAAGCATTATCTGCAGGAGCGTGCCGTTGAGGTGGCTCCCATCTTTGAAAGATCCGGCATCGAGAGTTGGACGGAGTTCTGCGTTCGTTTTGCCCACAGTTTTCCTCTCGTCAAAGCCACGGTTGGTTCCACCAGCAAGATCGATAACCTGAACGAATTCCTCGCAGCCAAAGAGAATACGAAGCCGCTTCCCGAAAGCACCATGCGCGAGATTGAAGTGCTGCAGCACAGGTGGTCGGACGAGTTAGATAGCCACGCCGAACCCGGGAGCATGTAGCCTTGTTAACCGTCTGATTCGATCCTGATTCAAGGACGAATTAATTTACACAGGGGCAGGTCTGCAATAAAAAAAGCTGGAGAATCGGAAACACGATTTTCCAGCTTTTGCTGTCACAGCCTTACTTTTCTGGTTTTTCATTGACCAGGATGGCCCGCACCGCGATCCGTGTACGATAGATTCCTAGTGAAACATCATATTGGTCGCAGGTCAATAAGGTCAGCCACGGAGTTTCCTCGTGCTTGAACAGCTTCTTGACGTCTCCGGGCTGCAAATAATCGATGGTTTGTACCTGATAAAGGTATTGTGCCCCAAAGGCGTGCACGATTACCTGGTCTCCGTATTTCAGGTCCTTGAGGTGCACGAATGGACCGGGCAGTCCGCTGGAGAGGTAGTTGTGGCCGGTCAGAATGCTGTTACCGTTCAGCGTTGGAAAGGCGGACCCTTCCAGGTAGCCGGCATCTTCTCCCAACCACGAGATATTCCAGGTGCCGTTTTGCAACGGAACTCCCACGATATTCATCTGCACATTCTGCGACGGGATCTCGAGCCAGAGGTCGCTCATGGACTGGTACTGTTCATTCATGGATTGCAGCGGCAGGAGGGTCATGGTGTTTGGCGCAAACCCGGTGATGGGGATTCCGAGGGCATTCATCACCGCGAAAGATTCATTGACTGTTGGCGTGAACCTCAACGTTGCCGTAGGGTGAGGGCCGGGTTGAGCCGTGGAGGTCCTCGTCGGAGTAACCGTCAAGGTGGGTGTTGGCGTTACCGTCATGGTTGGTGTCACAGTGTTGGTTGGAGTGAGCGTGTGTGTCGGAGTAGGTGTTTTGGTGCTGGTTGGGGTTTCCGTGAAAGTGGGCGTCGCCGTTGGAAAAGAATCCTCGAACTGGATCGAAGCGAAGGGTTTCTCGATCTCGCCCTGATTATAGGCGTCCATGGCCTTGGCGAAAATGGTGACAGTCCCCTCGCCGATTGCCGTGACCAGTCCACTGGCGAGGTCGACGCTGGCCACACTGGGATTGCTCGAATACCAGTGGATTGTTTGGTCGTCTGCCGTATCGCGGCTGATGCCATTGAAGCCGGTGCCGGTAAAAGAATTGGCGTCATCTGCGCTGAGTGTTGCCTTCAATTGCACAGAATCGCCGATGAGTAGCGTCGTGGAGGAAGGCGGTGTGATCTGGATCTCGTTCACCAGCGAAGTAAAGTTGCAGTTACTGAAGCTGGTCGGGCTGGCATTGCTGAACAGCGGAGCCACATCGTTCACTTTGTACCCGTAGGTGCTGTAAACCGGGTAACCCGTGATTCCGCTTGTCTCGTTGGGGTCTTTCAAAGTGACGTACGACAGTCCCCGGTGAGCGGCAACTTCCTGGAGCGTGTAATTGGCTTTGGAAGCGAAATCAAAATTGTATAACTTCGTGTTGGCGGTCATTGAGATCGTTCCGGCCGCGCTGAAGGGGACCAGTGTGGTACTTGTGAACAGACTGTCGTTCGTGGGTATGGCCGCAATAGCCACCGTATCGACAAAAGCGGGCACGTTGAAGCTGCCGATCTCTCCGGCTGCAGTAGGGGCGATCTTGATATTGGGTTTCGGCCATTTGGCGTTCGCCCCGGCGGAGTTCATGCCGGTGTTGACCGCCAACAGATCGTTGAGCTGATTGCTGATGCTGCGCGCATTGGCGGCTTGTACCAGCCAGGAATTATCCGCCAGGTCGAAGATGCCCCGGCTGGCAGTCACTGCTGGCAGGCTTTGGTACACCTGGATCGCGCTGGAATTGCTCCCGCCGTTGCTGTTCTTGACCTGCACGTAGCGAAAAGCCTGCGGGACGATGATCTTGCCGTAATTGAAATCCTGGATATACACAAAATTGTGATTGGAATCGGTTGGCAGCGACAGCGTCCCCGCAAAAACTGCCATGACACTGGCAAGCGGATTCGTCGTCGCTGTGTGTTCGAGCTTGATACTATAAGTGGACGATCCATAAGCGCTGTCGCCGCTGATGGTGATGTTCTTGAAATAGTTACCTGTGGCGTCGTTGAAACTCAGAATGCCGTAATTGACTTGCGTTTTGATGTTCTTAAAGGTGACGTTCTCCAGATTGTGCTGCCCGGAGGACTGGTAGAAATTCATGGCCACGTTTTTATTTGAAAGCAGAATGCTGTTGCTGGCGCCCACGTTTTGGATGGTGCAGTTCTTCATCACAAAACCGGCGCTGCCAGGGGCAAGATAGAAAAAGAACTGACCTCGTGAGGTTGTGACCATATTGATGCCGCCACCGTCGAAGATCAGGTTTTCTAGGTAAATGTTTGCGTTTTGAAAGCCGGTGCGTTCCATCGTCTTGGTGCTGCCGCTCACGTCAGGGGAGCGGGTGATTGTCACCGTGCCCGGCGTCAGCCCCACCAGCGAGAGGTTGGTCTGAGAAAACCCGTAATAGTTGGTCGAGTCCGGGTCGTTATAAGTGCCAGCGTCGAAGAAGATCGTCATATTGGCGCGTAAAATTCTGCCGCTGGCGTCGGAGAGCGTGCTCAGGTCATTGCCGTTGCTGATGATCGTGGTGACCGGGTAAACTGTGCCTTGATAAGTGACCGAGGTTGTCCCGGCCTTGCTGGCAACCTGGCTGACGAAAATGTAAGTGGGGGAGCCGTCTGAAAATGTATTGACCGGGTCCGCGTAGTCGCCGGGCTGCTCGCGGGCTACCGTGAAGGCCGTCGAGGTCGCCGGTTGGCTGCCGTTAGCCGCAATGGCCGCTGCTTGTACGGGGAGTGGGTGGATTGCTGTAAAGAAAACGGAAAAAATGACCGCAATAAAAAGTCCCCGTTTGATAAAAACGTGCATGGTAAAATCCTTCCGACGAGCCCGAATAACGAATCAGCGGTGAAAGCGGTTTATTTGTTGCGGTTATGTCTGCTTCAGCGCGCTGAAGCAGCCTTTGCTTCTCTTTTCGAGACTACTATTTTAGTCCAAATGTTTGCAATTTACAGACTCTTTACATAGAATTAATTTATGCGGGAATTGGGGTGCTACGATCCAGATCGTCGGACGAACTCGATATCCTCGCCGAACCCTGGAGCAAATAGACTCGGCTGATTCGAAGTTAAGTACGCTGTCCAATTGAGCCACGAGGGCGAGAAATCAGTAATATTCACAAATTCGATTTCAAATCAATAGAAAATTTTATACCAATGTAAACCCTGGATAGTTTTTGTTATTTTTTCTATTTTTTATCTCCCAATCCTTTACTTGTAATAAATATATCCAGTTAATCGGATAATTATTATCAGAATATTATCAGAGATCGCAATGGCTTGAACGAATTGAAAAGTGGGGCTTGCATTTTTCCAATGATGAGTTTAATATTATTTTAATCATTCAGTTCTTATTTCAATCTACCGGGGAGTAAATATGCGCCGCAAATCGAAGGTACTGATAACTGTCATAACTTTACTGATGGCTTTTTCGCTGTTGGGTTGTAACCTGATTTCCCAGGGGCTGAGCCGCCTCTTCGCCACCAGTACCCCCACCAGCACGGATACGCCAACCGTCACTCCTACCTCGACCAGCACGCCGACCCCTACGGCCACTCCGCTGCCCCCTGTTGGATTGTATGCTTGCCCCGCCCAAAGCGATTGTCCCGATGTTGCCAAGTTGCTCTCCTTCTATGATGGCACGATTGAACCGGGGATTCAGGCATATGTTGAATTTCCTTATAACATCCCGGTCCGCATCGAGGCTGGATGGGTAACTGTTGATCAGGCAACTCTCGATGCTAATCTGCAGCACATAAATTTTTTCTTGAAGATCGACGGCATTAATTACGTGGATCCTTCCATGTTCGGTTATGGAGTCGAGCTGGATGATCAGGGCAACCCGACGACTAACCCGGGCTATTACATGGGCTTTGTGCTCTCCGGTTGGAAGCTCGGGGAATCTCATACCATCCAGTATGGGTACACCATCGACAGCGAGATCAATGATGGCTGGCAGGATTATCAGCCCCAAATGGTGGAGTTTCAGATCCTGGCCGAGCCGGTGGATATTCCCACTGCCACGTCCACGCCTCTACCTACTTGGACGCCAAAACCGATCATTTATACTCCTCGTCCGACAAAGATTCCCGCGACACCAGTTTCGGCATGCGATGCTGAAGCGCAGATCGAGATCAGCAACACCACCGATGGAACAGTCACGATGTACTTGAGCGGGCCTGCGAAGTATACCTTCTATGTGCCCGTTGGCGATACCAACTACAATGTTTGCGGAGGTCAGTACAGTTACACGGCTTACGGTTGTGGAGGTGCCAGTCTCAATGGGACGATCAGTTCTGGAGAATCCCACCAATTCTACTGTTCTTCCAACTGACCTTTCCTCGTGGTAATTTCTATCACGAAATGGGATAAAAAATCGCACTACATTTGAACTGCACCCCAAAAGTTGGACACCACCAACAGAAAGGGTGCAGTTTTTTATGACAAAATACAGCAAGGAAGAGAAGTTAGCAGCGATAAAAGCCGTAGAGGCAGGAGAAAGTATTGCACA
>Ga0182011_10003697_pt1 | contig 12478 bp, 11 predicted proteins | sample 711E1DmetaG_FD_120481 | JGI IMG/M metagenome (GOLD analysis project Ga0182011, IMG submission 120481) | Permafrost microbial communities from Stordalen Mire, Sweden - 711E1D metaG | ecosystem: Environmental > Terrestrial > Soil > Wetlands > Permafrost | place: Sweden: Stordalen | collected... | reverse complement strand
TGTGAAGCACCTGGATGTCCGCCCGTCCCGCCAGGGCCGGCAGAATGGCCCACAGCGCCTCGTTGACGGCCTGAGCGCCCTGGCTCCCGCCGAAGACCAGCAGCGTCCTTCGCCCCTTCTCGAGGCCGAAAGTCTCGATCGCTTCATCCGCCGCCGCGCGCTTCGCTCCATCTCCGGCCAGTGCCTCTATCTCTGCGCGCACAGGCACACCGGTCACGACGACGTTCGCCCTGGGGCTGAGCCGCGCGGCGGTCTCCTGGTGGGCGACTGCCACCGCTCTGGCGCGCCGGGCTAACAACCTGGTCACCCAGCCGGGCTCGTAGTTCATCTCCAGCAGCAGCAGCGGGACGCCTGACAGCACCGCTGTCAGGCAGGCCGTCGCCGCGGCATAGCCTCCGGTGCCCAGCACGCGGTCCGGCTGGAGCTCCTTGAAGAGACGCCGGCATCGCAGCGTCGAGTGCGCGAACATCAACAGTGCTTTACTTGCTTTGAGTGGGCTCTTGCCGACCAGGCCCGCCACCTGCAGGCCCTCGAAGTGGATGCCGGCGGCCCGGGCAGCGTCGGCCTCCGGCCCACCGGCCGATCCCACGAAGGTGACGGTCGAGGCCGGGTCGCTCTCTTTGATGTATTCGGCGACGGCGATCGCCGGGTAGACGTGGCCACCGGTGCCGCCTCCGGTCACGACCAGTCGCAAGCGCTCACCCCCGCGCCCTGCTCTGCGCCGCGATGTTGAGGAGGATGCCGATGCAGGCAAGGCAGATGCAGAGGCTCGATCCTCCGCTGGAGACCAGCGGCAGCGGCACCCCGGTGATGGGGAGCAGGCCCGTCACCCCGCCCATGTTCACCACCGCCTGTATGACGATCAGCCCGGTGATCCCGGCGGCCAGCAGCCTGCCGAGCTCGTCAGGCGCGGCCCTGGCGATCCTCATCCCGGCGTAGGCGAGCAGCCCCATCATGCAGATCACGGATATCGTGCCAGCCAGGCCGAGCTCCTCGCCAATTATGGCGAAGATGAAATCGGTGTGCGCGTTGGGCAGGTAGAGGAACTTCTGCCTGCTCATGCCCAGCCCCAGGCCTTTGATATTTCCGGTGCCCAGAGCGATGTAAGACTGTATAACGTGGTAGCCATATCCCTTGGGGCTCTTCCAGGGATTGATGAACGAGAACAGCCTGGCGCGCCGATACGGCGCCGACAGCGCGAAGAACAGCGCCCCCGCCGTCCCCGCGGCGCCCAGCGCCAGCAGGTGTGACGACTTGCTCCTCGCCGCGGTCAGCACCAGCATGATCGAGATGAGCAGGACCAGGCAGCTGCCGAGGTCCGGCTGTGCAAGCATCAGCCCCGCGTCGATAACGGCGAACAGCACCACCGGTATCAGGAGGTGCTTGAGCTCCTTCACCTTCTCGCCCTTCATCGACAAGGCGTACGCGGCAAAGACGATCAAGGCGAACTTGGCGATCTCTGTCGGCTGGATGTTTAGCGGTCCTACGACCAGCCACCGCCTGGCCCCGTACGCCTCGGTCCCCATCGCCAGCACCAGCGCCAGGAGCCCCATGGAAAGCAGCACGCCGATCCAGGAGACCTTGCCCAGCTTGTGGTAGTCGAACTTGGCGAAGAAGAACATCAGCAGAAGCCCGAGCGCGGCCCACCCGCACTGCTCGAGGAACGTGCGGTACCCGCTGCCGATCAAGTTCTGGCTCACAACGGAGCCCGCCGAGAAGACCATCACCAGCCCGAGCAGGAGCAGCGCAGCGGTCGGTATCAACACCAGGTAAGCGAGAGGGGTGCGGTTGATCAGAGCGCGCGACTGCGCCGCCGCGGGCTTCTGGGCGCGTGCCCTGGAGGCGGACCTGCGCCTGGCTCTCTGCGCCGGCGTCTCATCGACTCGCGACGCACTTCCGCGCGAGCCGCGTCCGTTGCCAGCGGGCTCGGCCTTCGAACGCGTGCCGCCCGCCCTGGAGCCGCGCCTGTTCGGCCCGGAACTCCCGGTGACCCTCCTGGGGCCCGTTGCGTGGCCCTGCCGCGGCGGCGTCCTCCTGGGCGCCGGCTGCCTCGCGGCGTTATTCGATGCGGGCATCGCTTCCACCCCCGGCCAGCCTGCCCACGGACGCCTTGAACGACCTTCCCCGGTCCTGGTAATCCTCATACATGTCGAAGGACGCACAAGCGGGCGTGAAGAGAACACTCGCTTCCGGCGATGCCATCTGGAATGCCTTCGACACGGATTCGTCCATGTCCGCCGTCCGCACCATTCGCCCGTTCGCTTTTTCCGGGCAGACCTCGAGCACCGCGTCTGCGATCTCGGGCGCGCTCTCGCCCATCAGGACCAGCCCGATCATGGTGCCATCATCGAGTCTCTCGCAGAGCGCTACCGCCAGCTCCGAGAAATCGAGTCCCTTGTTCCGGCCGCCCATGATTGCCACGAACGGCCTGTCGAACGACCTCACCGCGTGCAGCGTGGCGTGAGGGTTGGTGGCCTTGGAGTCGTTGAAGAACTCCACGCCGCGCACCGCGCCCGCCGGCTCGCAGCGGTGCTCCAACCCCTCGAAGGACGAGGCCTTGAGTGCCACGTCGGCGCGATCCCGCCCCAGGGCCAGCGATGCTGCGGCCGCCGCCATCACGTTGTCCACGTTGTGGGCGCCCGCGAGCTTCAGTACGGTGGAGTCCATCAGCGGGCCCGCCTCCAGTGGCGGCGCGGTGGTGATGGTCGTTCCGTCCAGGTAGATGCCCGTCCCGGGAGCAGGCTTCCTTCCGAAGCCGATAGTCTTTCCCCGCGCCCGGGACGCCAGGCTCACGCAGAACTCGTCATCCGCGTTGAACACCAGGAAATCATCGGCCGACATGTTCTCGATCAAGCGGGCCTTGGCCGCGGCGTAGTCCTCCATGCCCGCATGCCAGTCGAAGTGGTCGGGCGCGAGGTTGAGTATGACGGCGACCCTGGCGTTGAACTCCTCGATGTTGGCCAGCTGGAAGCTCGAGACCTCGCAGACCAGCACGTCCTGTCGATCGGCCTCGCCATAGAGGCTCACCAGCGGGGTACCGATGTTTCCACACGCCAGCGCCCTGTGGCCGGGCATGTCGAGCATCTCGGCTATCAAGCCGGTGGTCGTGGTCTTGCCGTTGGTGCCGGTCACCGCCACGATGGTCGAGCCCTCCAGCAGCTGGAAGCCGAGCTCCAGCTCGCTGATGACCTTGATGCCCGCCTCCCTGGCGGCCTGAAGCACGGCCGCGCCATCGGGAACGCCAGGGCTCGTCACAACCAGCTGGTAGGAATCGATATCGTCGGGGACCCCCGTGGCGAGCCGAACTTCGACGCCGACCTCGGCAAGCGCGCTAGCCGCACCCGCATGCGTTGGAGCCCTCGCGCTGTCGACCAGGACTGTCCGGGCGCCCAGACCGGCCAGCACCCCGGCCGCGGCCTCTCCGCTCGAGCCCAGCCCGACAACGAGCACCCGGCTGCCGTCGACATCGATCATGATGGGACCCTGCCGACAAAGTCGACGTAGAATATCGCGAAGCCCACCAGCACGAAGAAGCCGCAGAGGATCCACAGCCTCACCATGACGGTGAACTCCGACCACCCGCCAAGCTCGAAGTGGTGATGTATCGGGGCCATCCGGAACACACGTTTACCCCCGGTCATCTTGAAGACGCCCACCTGTATCGCTACCGACAACGCCTCCAGGACGAAAAGCCCACCCAGGATCAGCAGCAGGAGCTGTGTCCGCGTCATCAGCGCGATGGCGGCCATCACGCCGCCCAGTGCGAGAGAGCCCGTGTCTCCCATGAATATCTTCGCCGGCGCGGCGTTCCACCACAGGAAGCCCACGCACGCGCCCAGCACCGCCCCGGATATGATGGCGATGTCCAGCGCCGGGGCCCCACTGAACGGGTAGAACCTGGGGTGCTGAGAGAGTGGATGCCGGAACATGGTAAAGGCAATCAGAAGGTAAGCGGCCATCACCATCACCATCGAGCCGCTGGCCAGCCCGTCCAGCCCATCGGTGAGGTTCACCGCGTTGGAGGACCCGATGATCATGATGAAGACCCAGATGAAGAAGAATACCCCCAGGCTCACTGCGGTGCCCCCCAGGAAGCTGAACTGCTTGGGGAGCGCCGGGTGCCCGGGGCTGGCCAGCCTAGTGGCCAGGAGCGTGAACGCCAGCGCAATCGCGACCTGACCGATGACCTTGTATCTCGCCTTCAGGCCCAGCGAGCGCTTCTTCCTGATCTGTATGAAGTCGTCCGCGAAACCGAGCAGTCCGCAGGCGACCATCGTGCCCAGTACGATGAGACCTTCGGGCGTCCACTTCGAGAAGGCCATATAGGCGACGACCGTTCCCAGGACGATGAGTATGCCGCCCATCGTAGGCGTCCCCTTTTTGACGAAGTGGGCGTGCGGCCCGTCCTCGCGGACTACCTGACCGTACTCCCTCTTCCGCAGAAACCTGATGAGCAGAGGTGTCAGCAAGACACAGATGGCTCCGGCGACAAGGGCGGCCCCGAGGACCCTATACATCCTCCACCAGCCTGCCCCTTGCAAAGGTCGCCGACGCTAGCTCGTCCGAGAGCGACTCCAGATTTGCCACTCGCGAGGCTTTAACCAGCACAATGTCGCCGGGCTCCAGTATCAGCCCGAGGAGGTCCAGCGCCCCGTTGGAGTCGTCCCACCTGAAAGTGCTGCCCCTGGGGAGCCCAGCCTCGCCGGCCCCGCTGGCGATATCTCGCGCCTTGCGCCCTACCGCGATGAGGATGTCGACTCCGCTCCCGGCCGCCTGCCGGCCGGCCTCGCGGTGGAACTGCCGGCTGGAGGGACCGAGCTCCGCCATGCTGCCGAGCACGGCGATCTTGCGTCTTCCGTTCCCCGCCTCGCACAGCGTCTCGAGGGCGGCTCTCATCGACTGGGGGTTGGCGTTGTAGGCGTCGTTAATGACGATGTAGTCGCCGGAACACTCCAGGCGCTCGGTGCGCCAGCGCGAGAGGCTGGAACGCTCCAGCCCATCCTTGATGGAGGCAGGATCCGAGCACAGCAAGTGCGCGCAAGCTGCGGCAGCCACTGCGTTGTCCACCTGGTGCCTGCCCACCGCGGGCAGCGACACGTCGATCGCGAAGCCCGGCCCACTGAGCAGGAACGATGCCCTGGCCTGCTCGTCGAGCTCGACCTTCTCCGCCCTGTATGCGGCTCCCCTGCCCTTGCCGAACCTGATCACCTTTGCGGAGGTGACGCGCGCTATCGCCGGAGTCCAGGGATCGACGCCGTTGAGGACCAGGTGCCCTTCAGGGGGAAGGCAACGCGCCAGCTCACCCTTGGTGGAGGCGACCTCATCGACAGTCTTGAACAGCTCGAGATGTCCCGGCCCTATGTTGGTGATGATGCCGGCGTCAGGCCGCGCGATCGCGCAAAGGCGCTCGATGTCCCCCTGCCGGCGCGCCCCCATCTCCACGATGAGAACCCGGTCCCTCGGCCTCGCCTTGAATATCGTGAGCGGCAGCCCGATCTCGTTGTTGAAGCTGCCCTGCGCCGCGCAGACCCGCCTGTCGCGCGACAGTATCGACGTCAGGAAGTCCTTGGTGGATGTCTTTCCGGTGGTCCCGGTTATGCCCACCACCGTGATGTCCAGACCTGAGCGCACCATCATCGCGAGGTCGCCCAGGGCGCGCAACGTGTCGTGTACAATCACCAGCGGGAAGCCGGGGTCGCTTTCGCGGAACCGGCGAGCGAGCGAGTTGCGCGACGAGACCACCGCAGCCTTCGCCCCGGCGTCACGCGCGTCCTCGAGGAACGCGTGGCCATCGAAGCTCGGCCCGGCGAGAGCGAAGAAGAGCTCGCCGCCGACAATGTCGCGTGTGTCGGTCCCCACTCGGGCGACCGCTAAGCGCTCGACGTTTCCAGCAAGCGTACCGCCCGTAGCTTCAGCCACGCGCTCAAGGCTCACACTGCGCACCGGCCACCTCCTGAAGGCATTCGCGAAGGACCTCATGATCGTCAAATGGGATTACCCGGTCAGAAAAGATTTGGCCGCTTTCATGGCCTTTTCCTGCAATTACCATCAGGTCGCCGGCACCTGCCTCGGCTACCGCACGGCATATCGCCGACCGGCGGTCCACCACGGTCAGGTAACGGCTCTCTGGGAACTCGCCCCGGACCCCCTCAAGGACCATCTCGATGATCGCCTCCGGCTCCTCGCTGCGGGGGTTGTCGGAGGTGATGATGCACAGGTCGGACAGCTCTGCCGCCACCCGTCCCATCAGAGGGCGCTTGGAGCGGTCCCTGTCGCCGCCGCATCCGACCACGATGATGACGCGGCCTCGGGTGACCTCCCTGCAGGCCTCGAGAACGTTTTGAACGCCGTCGGGGGTGTGGGCGTAGTCGACCAGCGCTGTGAACGGCTGACCGCAGTCGATGTTCTCGAACCTGCCGGGCACCCCAACAAGGGACTGGAGCCCCTCCACGATGCTCTCGCCGTCGATGTTGGCCTCGAGAGCGACGGCCGCCGCCGCCAGACAGTTGTAGACATTGAACTTGCCCTGCAGCCTGGTGGCGAGCTCCATAGTCCCGCCGGCGTGCACTATCTTGAACCTGTTCCCAGAGGCGGAGATAACCATGTCGGTGGCCCTGACGTCAGCGCCGTGATTTATGCCGAAGGACCGCACGGGGAGCGAGGTCTCGCGTATCAGCCTCTCCCCGAACGGGTCGTCGGCGTTCACCACCGCTCTCCGTCCCCGCCCGAAGTCATCGCCCTCGAAGAGGCGGCGCTTCGCCCCGAAGTACTCGTCGATTGACAGGTGGAAGTCGAGGTGGTCCTGGGTGAGGTTGGTAAAGGCCACGATCGCGAACTTGCAACCGCTCACCCGGTGCAGCTCGAGCGCGTGCGAGGAGACCTCCATCACCGCGGCGGTCACCCCCTCGTCGACCATCCTCCTCAGCAGCTTCTGCAGGTCGAGCGACTCGGGGGTTGTGCGGGTGACGGGCTCGACGGCGTCACCTACGTGGTTCTCCACGGTCCCGATCAGCCCTGGCACCTCTCCCGCCACGCGGAAGATGTTCTCTACCAGAAAACCCGTGGTGGTCTTGCCGTTGGTGCCGGTCACACCGACCAGCTTCAAGTCGGAAGACGGCTGGCGGTAGAAGACCGATGCGCATCTGGCCAGCGCGAGCCTGGTGTCGGGCACCCTCACCAGCACTACTTCCTCGGGAAGCTCGGCGTCCGGTTGCCGCTCCACCACGATGACTGCGGCACCCGCCGCCGCCGCCCTGGCCGCGTAGAGGTGCCCGTCCGTCACCAGCCCTTTAATGCAGAAAAACGCGTCGCCTTCGCAGACCACGCGGCTGTCGTACGCTAGCCCACCGACGTCAATGTCGTCGGCGCCCATCACCTTCTTCTCGTCAATCGTGGCCAGTAGTCCTCTTAGCTGCATGTTGATACCTCGTAGCTTGCTCGCGGCCTGCCCGTCCATGGCTTCTTGTAGATGAGGGCCTGGCCAAAGTCAAGTATCGGCGCTCGTCTCTGTGCACCCCGCATCGAAGGAGTTCAATCGCTAGGCGGGCTGTCTCCACCATTGGTGTTGCCTCCCTGTGCGCCGGCCGGCATCCCCCATGATGGCGGGATCTTCAGATGCTGAAGGCTGTAGCTCATTATGTCGTGGAAGGTCGGGGCGGCGGTGTCGCCTCCCCAGATCGGCGTCGGCTCGTCGAGCACCACCATGCACACGATACGCGGGCGCTCGGCAGGGGCGAAACCGACGAAGGTCGCCATGTAGGTGCCCGAGTAGCCGGCACCACCCTTCTCGGGCTTCTCCGCGGTGCCGGTCTTGCCGGCCACTCTGTAATAGTTGACCGCGGCTTTTGGTCCGGTGCCGGTGGGTGAGAGGACCTGCTCCATTATTCCGGTCATCTTCGTGCAGGTGTCCTTGGTAAGTATCTCCTCGCCGAGGCCGCCCAGGCCCATGTCCTTCACCGCGGTGCCCTCAACCTTCGCCTTGAGGAAGTGCGGGCAGATCTTCCGCCCCCCGTTGGCCACGGTGCCGGCAACGCAGGCCAGCTGCAGCGGGGTTATCGAAACTCCCTGCCCGATGCTTATGGTCGCGCAACTGGTGCCTGTCCAGGCCGACAGCGACGGCAGGAGGCCCCCGACCTCTCCGGGGAAGTCCACCCCGGTCTTGTGGCCAACCCCGAATCGGTTCAGGTACTCGTCCAGTCGCTTGGAGCCCAGGGCCTGTGAGACCTGGATGGTACCGACGTTGGACGACTGGCTGATTATCTGGGAGAAGGTGAGCTTCCTGGTCGGCAGCGGCTCGGCGTCCTTGAAGGTACTGTCAGCCACCTTCAACTGGGACTGCACGTTTATGACGGTGTCGGGATTAACCACGCCTTCCTGGAGCGCGGCCACCGCCGTCACTATCTTCATCGCGGAGCCGGGCTCGTAGACGTCGGTTATCGTGCGGTTGCGCATGGCATCCGGGTCGATCTTGTCACGGTTGTTGGGGTCGAAGGTAGGCGAGCTAGCCATGGCCAGGATATCGCCGGTGTTGCAGTCCATCACCACGGCCGTGCCCGCCTTGGCGCTGTACGCGTCCACCGCGGTCGCCAGCGAGTCCTCGACGCTCGCCTGGATGTCCTTGTCCAGGGTGAGCTGAAGGTCCGTGCCGTCGACCTCCTGGACCTGCTTCTTCTCACTGCCCGGGATGGGATTGCCGGCAGCGTCTTTCTCCAGGACCACCTCGCCCGGCTTGCCGCCCAACAGATCGTTGTAGTACATCTCCAGGCCGGCCTGCCCCTTGTTGTCGATGTCCACAACGCCCAGGACCTGCGAGGCGAGCTTGCCCAGCGGGTAGAACCGCTTGCTCTCGTCGACGAAGCCGATCCCGGGGAGCTTCATCTTCTTGATGCGGTCGGCGATGGTCTTGTCCAGCTTGCGCTCGAGGTAGACGAACCCACTTTTCTCCGAGAGCTTCTTCTCCAAGTCAGCAGGGTCTTCTCCGAGCACGGGGGCGAGCTTCGAAGCCACGGCCTTCTTGTTCTTGACGAGGTAGGGTGTGGCATAGACGGTCGAGCAGTCCTCGCTTATAGCCAGGATCTCTCCCTCGCGGTCCGTGATGCTTCCACGGCGGGGCGCGACCTTGATGTCGACGTCACGCTGCTGGGCGGCGAGCTTCTTGTAGTGGGCGGCTTCGAGGCCCTGGATGATGACAAGCTTGCCGGCGATAATCGCAAGCGCCGCCAGCAGGACCACGGTCACCACGGTCAGCCGCTTGTCGCCTGCTTTGCGCCGCGCCATCTGGCCACCTATCTCCTGCTCAGGGTGCCGCCTGGCCCCTTGACGATCGAGGCCTGCGTCTTGCCTTGGTCTTTCTGCTGAGCCGGCTTCTGCGCCGGGACAAACGGGCAGAGGGTCTGCTCGAACGTGCTGGCGCAGACCATCTTTCCGCTGGGATCCTTCGCGTACTTGAGGTAGATGACCCCCGCCGGGTCGCCCAGGCCCATCTCATCGCTGGCGATGCGGGCGATGCGGCCGGGTGACTTGAGCTTCGCTATGCTGAGCCTCAAGCTCTCCTGGCTCGATTTTTCGGCGTCTATCTGAGCCTGCAGCCTGCGGACCTTGACGTCGCAGGTCACCGCGAACTGCCTCTGCACCAGCATGAACACACCCGTGCCGGCCAGGAAGATGAACACGAAGATCAGAAAGCCGAAGCTCAGGCCCTTCTTGCGGGCGCGCCTGGCGGGCGCCTTCGACTTCCCCCTACACTGAGGCTTCGTCGAAGCGCTCCCCTGGGCCTTCCGCTTGCCGGCGCTTGAGGCCATCACGCCACCACCTTGCGTGCGGCGCGCAGCTTGGCGCTCTTGGAGCGTGGGTTCTGCTCCACCTCCTGTTCGCCTGGACGCACCGGCTTGCGGGTGAGGAGCTCAAGCGCGGGTGCGACGTCGAGCGGGTGACCGGGCGGATAGCCTGTTCCTTTTGCCAGGGAGTTGAAAGTGCTTTTGACGATCCGGTCCTCAAGGGACTGGTACGTCAGCACGACTATCCGCCCGGATGGGGCCAGGCAATCTATGCCTTCGGTCACACCCTCCTTCAGGTTCTCCAACTCATCGTTTGCCGCGATTCGGAGCGCCTGGAACGTCTTGCGGGCCGGATGCTTGCGGCCGCGCCTCGCTCCCGCGGGCACGGCGTCCTTCACCACCTGCTCGAGTTCGCCGGTCGTCTCTATCGGTCGGCGCTCCCTTGCCTGGACTATGAATTGAGCGATCCGCCTGGCCCACCGCTCTTCTCCAAACCTGTAGAGGATCTGCGTGAGCTCATCCTCTGAATCCTCGTTGACGATCTCGGCCGCCGTCCTGGGGGCGTCGGGACCCATCCGCATGTCGAGCGGACCGTCCCCTCTGAAAGAAAACCCTCTGGCCGCCGCGTCCAGCTGCATCGATGAGACCCCCAGGTCGAGTAGTACTCCGTCGACCTCGTCTATGCCCTCGCCATCAAGGACGGAGCGTATACCTCGGAAATTTTCGCGATGGTAACTGACCGACGCAGCCATCGCATCCAGCCTCTCCTTCGCGCGAGCAATTGCCTCCGGGTCCCGGTCAATACCAATGAGCCGGCCCCCGGGGGTGATGCACTCAAGGATAGCTTCAGCATGTCCACCTGCTCCAAGCGTGCCATCTACGATCACCTCTCCCTTGCGTGGCCCCAGAAACTCCAGGACCTCTTCGACCATGACCGGCCTGTGGCCGCCGGCTGTCTCGGACACGTCAGACCCCGATGTCGGACGCCGACTGCTCGTAGTGGCCGGCGCTCTCGGCCTCGTATTTCTCCCACTCGTCGGGGTCCCAGACCTCGGCCTTATTGGAAAGGCCGACGACCACCACTTCCTTCTTTACCGACGCCATCTCGCGAAGCCTGGGCGGGATGAGTATCCTCCCCTGGCCGTCGGGCACCAGGTGGCTCGCGTTGGCGAAGAACACGCGGGAAAACCGGCGCGTCGATTCGCTGCCCGATGGCATCTCCTCGATCTTTTCGACCAGCTTCTCCCACTCTTTCATGGGCAGCAGGTAGAGGCAGTTGTCGAGCCCCTTGGTCACCATGAGGCCACCCTCGAAATCGCGCCTGAACTCGCGCGGGAGGATGATACGACCTTTGGGATCGACCGTTCTTGTTGATGAACCTACTAGCATTCCCCCACCTTCATCTCGCCACGTTTCACCACTTTACACCACTCTTCTCCCTTATGCAACACTTTAGGACCCAAAATCAGGAAAAAACTCCACAGTTCGAGCGGGTGGCGTGGATCGGTCGGGTTTTTTGTGGGAAAGTGGAACATTTTGTGGATAGAAGTGCTCTATGCCACTATATATGGGATTTGGCCGCGCATGGCAGACCGCAATGTTGAAAAGGTGGATTCAGAAAGCCCGTTGGAGAGTCTAACTGCCTGCTTCCCGGTAGCACTTGAACAGCGTGTCGATGAGGTTGGCGCCCACCCTGGCGAGCCTGGTGACCGGAACGCCGCCCATCTTGACCTTCCTCATCGCGAGCTCCACCGCCGGATTCGCGTCACCCATCGCCATGCGGTCGAACACGACGGCGGTGGTGGTGATTGTGAGCATCGGTTCGAGGCCGGGGTCCTGAAGGGCAAAGCCGGCGCTCCCCTCCCCTGCGAACACCACGTAGAAGCGGGCATCGATATCAGTGAGCGCCAGGCACATGGCCTTCATCACCTCGGCGAGCGCGGCCACCTCGTCCGAGCCCAGCTCGTCCCGGGCAAGGCCCACGGTCTTCTGAAGCCTTGCCGTCATCATCTCCAGACCGGGCGCATCGCCCACAGCTTCCTCCTCAACCGGCCGTCATGGTGAACGCGGTGCCGCAGTACTGGCAGAAGCGCGCGCTTTCGACAACCAGCCTGCCGCAATGCGGACACACCTTAAGCGGGTTTGCCGTTGCGTTCGGACCTCCGGTACCGTAACCTGTCGGCGGGTACGGCGGCTGGCCGTACTGTATGCGGCGCTGGTTCTCCATGGCGCGGTCGCGCGTTATCAGCCAGAGGACCAGGATGCCGATGATACCACCGAAAAACCCTACCAGGAACCCGATCCAGTATTCGAGGCCGCTCCTGGTGGCCATCCTTCCGCCCCACAGTCCGAACAGCACCCACAGCACAAGGACGAAGAGCCACACGACGATCATGAAACCGCTCGATGGCGAATTCGACAAAGTATCCTCTCCTGGCCGCGATGGTTTCTATTGACCGATTGTAACAGATAGAATTGTGAGGCCGCCCTCGACGCAGGAGGAAGAATGGGCAACAAGAAGATACTGGTCCTTTCGCCACTTCCCGAGCCGCTGGTGCAGGCCCTGTTCCAGGCCAAGCTCGCGGAGAGCGCGGAGCCGCTCGAGGTGGACATACAGACGTACACTGGCTCAACGCGCCAGGAGCTGTTGGAGGCCGTCGCGAGCGCCAACGTCATCATCGGTGACTACACCTTCAACACCG
>Ga0182011_10003696_pt1 | contig 12479 bp, 4 predicted proteins | sample 711E1DmetaG_FD_120481 | JGI IMG/M metagenome (GOLD analysis project Ga0182011, IMG submission 120481) | Permafrost microbial communities from Stordalen Mire, Sweden - 711E1D metaG | ecosystem: Environmental > Terrestrial > Soil > Wetlands > Permafrost | place: Sweden: Stordalen | collected... | reverse complement strand
TTTTGTATTTCTTTTGAAACCCGGAACCCCGCCGGGGCTTTACCGGATGATGTATGGCAAGGATAAATTCCTTGATCTGGTCATCAACGACGAGAATATCGACTTCACGACCAATACGGAGATGGCTCCCGACAGTACCACGATCCTTTCATCCAACGAAAACAAGATCTATTATTACTTCATGCGGTTTGAAAGGAAAATACAGGCAAAGCTTGATCTGCTGACCCCGATCCTGGATTATTATCCGGAAAAGGATGGTTTCTATGACCATGCTGCGAAAGAATATGAACGCTTGCAGGTTTCACTGACGACCACCATCGATTCACTGGCGGCCCTCTACCCGGGTTCTTATTCGGTGAGAATTTTCAGGAACCAGCAAACGCCTTTTCTTTCTTCAGCGCTCGTAAAAGATGACCGTCTGGTTTATCTGAAGCAGCATTATCTGGATCGTGTGGATTTCAGGGATACCCTTTTATTAAGGAGCAATGCCTGGGCAAATAAAGCCATTTCTTACCTTGCCCTGTTCAGCAATAATCATTATCCCAAGAAACAGCTGGAAGCGGAATTCATTAAGGCCGTCACGGTCATCCTGAGTGCCGCCGCCGTGAACCCGGATGTGTACAAGTTCCTTCTTGATTATTTTGTGGGAGGGTTTGATAAATACGGCTTCGATGATGTAATAACCTATATGGCGGATAACTTCCAGGATCCTTTTGCCTGTGAGGACCAGGCACGGAAAACATCCCTTCAGAAAAAGCTGGAAAATTTCAAGAAGATCTCGATCGGTAAAATTGCCCCGGATATCGAGGTGCCGGATCAGAAGGGAAAGATCATCCGCCTTTCGGATATTAAATCAGAATATACCCTGCTTGTTTTCTGGTCGAGTGAATGCAGCCATTGCGAAGAGATGATGCCGAAGCTGAAGCAGGTTTATGAAAGGCAAAAACCCTTCCGTATGGAGATCATGGCCGTTGCGCTGGATACGAGCCGCTCGGAATGGACTTCCTTTATTAAGGAAGAAAAACTCAACTGGCTGAATACTTCTGAGCTGAAAGGATTTGCAAGCAAATCGGTCGATACCTATAATGTCTTTGCCACGCCGACCATGTTCCTGCTTGACCGGGAGAAAAAGATCATATCCAAGCCGATTTCCTACCGTGAACTGGAACAGGCTTTGAAAGACAATAAGCTGATGAACTGAAAATGCATCTGTTCCCCGGCTTCGGAAAATCAACAGCGTTTGCATAACTGACTATCCATGTACGAATTTATCAAAGGACGTTTGACAGAAAAAAATCCTGCGTATGCCGTGATCGAATCCAATGGCATCGGGTACCTGCTGAATATCTCCCTGCATACCTATTCCCAAATGAAAGAGGATGAGCATTGCACGCTTTACACCCACCTCGTCGTAAGGGAAGATGCCATGATCCTGTATGGATTCTCCGAGCCCGAGGAGCGGGAATTGTTCCGTCAGCTCATCAGCGTTTCCGGGGTCGGCCCCAATACCGCCCGCATGATCCTGTCATCCGTGCCTCCGGCTGAGGTTATCCAGGCCATCGTTCTCGGAGATGCCCCGTTTCTGCAACGCATCAAAGGGATAGGTTCCAAAACGGCCCAACGGCTTATCATTGACCTCAAAGACAAGCTTTCGAGGGAACTTCTTCCCTATGAAAAATTGCCCGGGGGATACAATACAAAGAAAGAAGAAGCGTTATCTGGATTAATAATCCTCGGCTTTTCCAAGATGGTTGCCGAGAAAGCGCTGGCTAAAGTTATCGAGCAAGAGGGAACGGCTTTACCGGTGGAACAGTTGATCAGGCATGCCTTGAAAATTTTATAGAAGTGCATGTCCGTGATCATTTTTGCATGAAATTTTACCATTAGAACACAGGATTTAGTGAGACTTGACAATTACATCCTTAGGTACACTTACGTCTTCCTTTTGCTGTTTTTTGCGGGGATTTCTCTTGTCTCCGCAATACCTGCATACCCCGTTAATCCTTTCCCGGATCTTGCTTTTTCACCTTCCGACTCCACCCGGGACGATACCATAAAACTGAGGTACCCTTTCAATGATGAGTCGACCTTGCCCGGATCATCCTCGCACCTGATCTACCTGAAAAATCCTTCCAACCTCCAGAGTAACGTTGAATATGATCCCGTGACCCACCAGTATGTCCGGATCTACAAGATCGGGAATATGACCTATCGCGTTCCGGAGACCATGACCTTCGAGGAATTCCAGGATCTTGACAATAAGCAGATGCTGGAGAAATACTGGAAGCAAAGAGCCGAAGCGGCCAGCATCGACAACAACCGGGGGATCATTCCGAAATTGCATATCGGGGGGAAGGTGTTTGAAACCATCTTCGGGAACAATACCGTCGATATCCGTCCACAGGGATCTGCCGAGATCACCTTTGGCATCGTTTCCAACCGCCGTGACGACCCTATGCTGAATACCCGCCAGCGCCGTCAGACCAACTTCGATTTCAATGAAAAGATCCAGATGAATGTGATCGCCAAGATCGGCGATAAAATCGAATTCAAAACCAATTACAATACCGAGGCTACCTTCGATTTCGAAAATAAGCTGAAGCTGAAATACGAGGGAAAGGAAGACGATATCATCCAGCTGATCGAAGGCGGGGACGTTAACCTGCCGCTGAACAGCACCCTGATCCGTGGAAATGAAAGCCTTTTTGGGATCAAGGCCAAGCTTCGTTTCGGCAGGGTGACCGTGACGGCCCTCTATTCACAGCAAAAAAGTGAAACGAAGAATATTACGGTACAGGGAAATGCGCAAACTACCAAATTTTCCATCCACGCAGATGAATATGAAGAAAACCGGCACTTCTTTGTAGCGCAGAAATTCAGAAGCACCTACAAGGCTTCCCTCAAAACCCTGCCGATCGTTTCATCCAGCATCAACATCCTCCGGATGGAAGTCTGGATCACCAACATTGGCGCAGCGGTTACCGAAAACCGTAACATCATTGCATTCATGGACCTTGGCGAAAATGACCCGTACAACAAGTCCCGCTTCACAGGAACCTTCGGCAAATCAAATCCGAACAACACCTCCAACGACCTGCTTCATGTGATCATGCCCCACACTTCGGATACTTCTTACGTCAGGAATATAAACAAGGTCAGCGATTACCTGACACGGAACTTCAACCTCACTTCCGGACAGGATTTTGAAAAAGTTGAAAGCGCCCGGAAGCTCCTGCCTTCCGAATATTCTTTTAATTCAAGGTTGGGCTTCATCTCGCTGAACACCACCTTGAACTCGGACCAGACACTGGCGGTTGCTTACCAGTACCAGGTAGTAGGGGATACCACCGTATACCAGGTAGGTGAATTTTCAAACCAGGGGATCAATTCGCCGAAATGCCTTATCGTTAAACTCCTGAAAAGCACTGCCCTGAACACGCATATTCCCATGTGGAACCTGATGATGAAAAATGTCTATTCTTTGGGCGCCTACCAGGTTCAAAGCCAGGATTTCACCTTGAACATTCTTTATTCCGGGAATAAAAACGGTGTTCCTACGGCCTATCTTACCGAAGGACGTATCAGCGGAACTCCCCTCTTACGGGTTATGAATTTTGATAACCTGAATCAGCAGCTGAATCCGCCATCGGACGGGATGTTCGATTTTATCGACGGGGCTGCCACAAACGGCGGAACGGTGCAATCGTCCAACGGGAGGATCTTCTTTACGGTGCTCGAACCCTTCGGGAAGGATCTGCGGGATTCCATCTATGACCCGCAGAACCCCCAGCAATCCACCCAACTGGCGGATAAATATTGCTTTGATTCCTTGTATACGGTGACCCGAACGATGGCCAAGCAGTACCCGGATAAAAATAAATTCCTGCTATCTGGTTTTTTTAAGTCCACAACAGGCGCCGAGATTTCCCTCAATGCACTGAATGTGCCCCAGGGATCCGTCAGGGTGACGGCAGGCGGCGTTCAGTTACAGGAAAATGTAGATTATACGGTAGATTATACACTCGGCAGGGTCAGGATCATTAATGAGGGACTCCTCAACTCCGGCACCCCGATAAACATCTCACTGGAGAGCACCCAGATGTTCAACATCCAGACCAAGCGATTGATGGGTGCACATGTGGATTACAAGATCAACAAAGATTTTATCATCGGGGGTACCATTCTGAACCTGAATGAGCGCCCGCTGACCCAAAAAGTCAACTATGGCGACGAACCCATCTCCAATACAATGTGGGGTTTGAATCTCACTTACCGGACCCAGTCGCGCCTGATCACGCGAATCGTCGATATGCTGCCGTTTATCCATACCAAGGCAGTTTCAAACGTATCGGTCGACGCTGAATTTGCTCAATTTATCCCGGGTCACTCAAAATCCATTGGCAGTTCCGGCACCTCATATATCGACGACTTTGAAGGTGCACGTTCGACCATCGACCTGAAGAATGTCGGGACGTGGTTCCTTGCAAGCACACCCCAGGGGCAGCCTACTTCGGGGATGTTCCCGGAAGGTGCGCCCGGTACGGGTCTTGCATATGGATTTAACCGTTCCAAAGTATCGTGGTATGTAATTGATCCGCTTTTCTACGACAAGAACCAGAACCTGGTCCCGTCGAATGTCAACAATACGGAGCTTTCAAAGAATGACGTCCGCCAGGTATGGGAAACGGAAGTGTTCCCCAATAAAGAACCGCTGAATGGCGTACCTGTCAACCTTGCCGTCCTGAACATGGCTTATTATCCCGCCGATCGTGGTCCTTACAACTACGATGCCGGTCCTACCGCCTTTTCCCGTGGCGTTGCATCGGACGGGACGCTGCAGGATCCCGAATCACGCTGGGGAGGGATGATGCGGAAGGTCGAATCCACGGATTTCGATGCCACGAACATCCAGTATATTGAATTCTGGATGATGGACCCCTTTACCAGCGATTCGTCAAATTCAGGGGATCTCTATTTCAACCTGGGAGATATTTCGGAAGATATTCTCCGGGATGGACGTAAATCCTATGAGAACGGATTACCCACCTCAGCCACCATCACGAATGTGGATACCACCATCTGGGGCAGGGTCCCCAATGTACAGGCCCTGGTGGATGCCTTCGACAATACTTCCGGATCACGCAGGTACCAGGACGTAGGATATGACGGATTGAGCGATAACGACGAACGCTCCTTCTTTGATACCTCCTACCTGCAAAAGGTCAAAACATTATATGGCACGGGTTCGGTAGCGTACCAGCTTGCCGTAAGCGATCCCTCGAGTGACGATTTCCATTATTTCCGCGGGACGGATTATGATAATGATTCCAGGTATTCAAGCGTTCTTGAACGCTATAAAAACTATGCGGGAGTGGAAGGTAATTCCCCTTCAACCGATAACATGCCGGAAAAATATCCGACCATGTCCACCACCCTCCCGAACGTTGAAGACATCAATCATGACAATACCCTGAGTGAATCCGAACGCTATTACCAGTATGTCGTCCACCTGAGTCCGGATAAGATGAAGCCCGGGCAAAATTACATCACCAATGTATACAAGGCAACGGATATCCCGTTGGCTGATGGCACCCGGGGCAGTGTCAGATGGTTCCAGTTCAAGATCCCCATCCGGACCCCGGATAAGATCGTAGGTAACATCGACGGATTTACATCCATCCGGTTTTTCCGTATGTTCTTCAAAGGTTTCCAGAAAAATATCGTCTGCCGTTTTGCCACACTGGAACTTTCACGCGGGGAATGGAGAAAATATGCCTATGACCTTCTCCAGCCGGGAGAATACATTCCTGATAACATCGAGGCCCAGACCAACTTTGATATCGCAACGGTCAGTATCGAGGAAAACGGAAGCAAGCAACCCATTCCTTATGTAATACCGCCGGGAATATCCAGGGAGACCAACTGGGGATCCACCAACCAGCAAAAGCTGAATGAACAATCCATGGTGCTGAAAGTATGCAACCTTGTAGATGGGGATGCACGCGCTGCCTTCAAGACCTGTGAATTCGATTTCCGCCAGTTCAAACAATTGCAGATGTTCGTTCATGCCGAACAATCCATCCGCAATAAGGACATGAAATATGGTGACCTGACGATCTTCATCCGCGTCGGATCCGATTTTACCCAAAATTATTATGAATACGAAATCCCGCTCACCTTTACTCCCTGGGGTACCAGTTCCACAAATCCTGACCTGATCTGGCCGGATGTCAATGCTTTTGATGTTGATCTCAACCGGCTGGTCCAGGTGAAAGAGGACAGGAACATAGCCATGCGTGTGCCCGGGAACAATATTTCCGCATCCACTTATTATTCTGAAAACGACGGTAAAAATCATATGACGGTCGTCGGTTCTCCCTCCATCAGTGATGTGAAGGCGATCATGATCGGAGTCCGGAATCCCAGGAAGACCAGCGAGTCCATTACAGACGACGGACAACCAAAATGTGCAGAGATCTGGGTCGATGAACTTCGCCTGACGGATTTCAACAAAAGCGGAGGATGGGCGGCAACGGCGAGGGTGGCGGCCGACCTGGCCGACCTCGGACGGGTTCAGTTCACCGGTTCCTATACGAGCAGTGGCTTTGGAACGATCGAACAAAAACAAACCCAGCGGGACCTGAAATCAACAACCGGGTTTGGATTTGATACCGACCTTGAACTCGGGAAGTTCTTCCCGGAAAAATCGGGGATCCGCATTCCCATGCACTTCGATTATTCCATGATCAGGAGCACACCGAAGTATGACCCGCTCAACCCCGACATCCTGTTCAAGGATGAGCTTAAGACTTTTGCCTCCAAGAGTGAAAAGGATTCCTTAAAGGCGATCTCGGAAGAATTTACCCAGCGGAAGAATTTCAACCTCGTAAATGTCAGGAAGGACCGGAAAAGTGATAAAAAAGCGAAGATCTACGACATTGAAAATTTCAACATCAGTTATACCTATTCCGAGATCTTCCAGCGTGATCCTGATGTCGAGTACGATCTCAAGAAAAAATATACCGGCGCCCTTGGATACAACTATGCAGCACTGCCGAAGAATTTGAGTCCGTTACAAAAGCTGAAATTCTTTTCACACCATAAGATATTCAAGCTTATCACCGATTTCAACTTTTATTATCTCCCTCGATCCTTTTCATTCCGGACGGATATGGATCGTGAATTTGAACAGCGTAAATTCAGGAATAAAAGCATCGCCGATATTCCGATGGAAACGTTCTATGTCAAACAATGGAACTGGAGCCGGGTGTATGATCTGAAATACGACTTTTCGAAAGCCCTCAAGCTCTCGCTGGTTGCCAATTCCATGGCCTATATCAACGAACCCCCGGGATTGATCGACCGGTCAAATGAAGCACAGGTCTGGAACCAGGTCTTATCCTTTGGAACCATCAATACCTATAGTCAGCAGTTCACTTCTACCTATGATCTGCCGTTATCAAAGATCCCTTACCTGGACTGGATTTCGGCTACGGCCGGATACCAGGCGAGCTATCACTGGACTGCCACCCCGGTCTCCGTACAGGCAAAGATTGGCAATACGATCGAAAACTCAAATACCGAAGTCATAAACGGCAAATTCAACCTCATTAATCTTTATAATAAGGTTCCGTACCTTAAACGGCTCAACCAGGCCACCGCCAATAGCCAAAACAAGAATCCCATTGCAGGCGGAAAAAATATTAAACCGGATAAGACCCAGGCAAAAATCGACAGTCTGAAGAAGGAACAGAAATTCAATTTCGGAAAATTCCTCGGGGATGGTGTGGTACGGTTCCTGATGGGCATCCGGAGCATTGGTTTCAATTATACCCAGGGGAATGGAACCTTGATTCCCGGGTTTACCCCATCGCCCGTAGCCCTCGGAAACAACTGGTCGATGAATGCACCCGGCCTTGGATTTGTATTCGGGGATCAGAAAGACATTCGTCCCCGGGGCAGATCCTTTTTTAGCCAGGACTCGCTGCTGAACCTCCCTTATTATAACAAGTACAATGATAACCTGACGCTGACCGCCTCGATTGAACCGATCAAGGACCTGAAGATTGAACTGAATGCCGTACGAACCTATTCACATACCCACGAGGAGTATTATAAGTATTCCGATACCCTTGGAGATTTCCGATCCTATTCGGGGGTGGATAACGGGAGTTTCACAATGTCTTATATCATGATCGGAACCAGTTTCGCGAAAAACGGGGAGGCTACCATCTCCCCCCTGTTTGAGAAAATGAAAGCCGACCGGTTTTTGATTGCAAAACGGTATGCGGCTAAAAATCCATGGTCGGAGGGGAAAGTAGATTCCACAGGATTTCCGATAGGCTATACCGCTACAGACCAGGAAGTACTCAATACTGCCTTTCTTGCAGCCTATTCCGGCAGGAATCCCTCAAAAATAAGCCTGAACCCTTTCCCGAAGTTTCCGTTTCCCAACTGGAGGATAACATACGACGGCCTGGCTAAGATCCGTGTACTGAAGAAATTCCTGCGGACCCTCACCATTTCGCATGCTTACCTTTCGACATACTCCGTCGGATCCTTCGCCTCGAACATCCAATACAAGGAAAAGGACGGATCTCCTACGGAAATTGACAATGCAGGTAACTTCATTCCGAAAAACCAGTTCAGCGTGGTTTCCATCACCGAACAGTTCAATCCGCTCATCAAGTTCGACATGGGTTGGGTGAACAGCCTTCTTACCAATATAGAATGGAAACGAAGCCGGAACCTTTCTTTCAGTTTCGTCAACAACCAGCTCACGGAGGTATTCAGCAATGAATTCATCGTTGGACTGGGCTACCGGTTCAAGAACATCAAGCTTTCTTTCATATCGCTTGGGATGGCCGGCAAGAAGAGCAAGTATTCCAGTGATCTGAACATCAAGGCAGATTTCTCCATTCAGCAGAACAAAACAATGCTCCGGAGGATCGATGAAGCAATTAACGAGATCTCTACCGGTCAGCAGGTGATCTCCATTAACTTCACTGCGGATTACAGTCTGAACCAGCGCTTCACGATCCGGTTCTACTTCGATAAGGTGATCAATTCGCCTTATGTTTCCAACCAGTACCGGACCTCCAACACCAAAGGCGGCCTGACCCTGAGATTTACGCTTTCGCAGTAAAGCTGCTTCCTTTATTTTTGTTACCATAGAAGACACAAAAGCTGATGAGCTGGCGAGCTGGTGAGTTGGCGAGTTTAAATGATGGCTTTTGTACCTCAGTAATCATTTCCCTGCGCCTCTGCGGAAAAAAAAGTTTCTGGTGGTTTCTTTTCATTTCGTTGATTTCCCAAAAAACACTATTTTTGGGACTCAATTCATTTAACCCGATATCCTATGAACGTTCCCGAAAATTTAAAGTACACGAAAGATCATGAATGGCTGAAGGTCGAAGGCGGAGAAGCCCTCGTTGGAATTTCTGATTATGCACAGCATGAACTGGGAGACATTGTTTTCATCGAGGTGGAGACAGTAGGGGAGATCCTTCAGAAAGGCGAAGCCTTCGGTACCATCGAAGCCGTAAAGACAGTTTCCGATATGTATATGCCCGTGGGTGGCGAAGTTCTTGCCTACAATGAGGCGCTTGCCTCTAAACCGGAGATCCTTAACCAGGATCCTTACGAAGCCGGCTGGGTGATAAGGATCAGGATTGACAAACCGGAAGAAATCGGCCAGTTGCTTTCACCGGCAGATTATAAGGCTCAGATCGGCGGATAAGAATGAATGTATCCTGGTCCGCCCGGGGTTACCCTTATTCAGGAAATCGTGTGAAAATACTGGTACACGACCTCTCCTTTTGCTTTCCCTATCGTTTCCTGGAGTTCTGCAAGTGTGGCGCTCCGGATGTTCTTAACGGACTTGAACTTCCGCAACAGCAACTGGTTGGTGGAATATCCTATCCCCGCGATCTCGGTCAGTTGTGACTTGATCGTTCCTTTTTCCCTTCTCCTGCGGTGATGCGTGATCCCAAAGCGATGCGCCTCGTCGCGCATCTGCTGGATGATCCGCAGGGTTTCGGATTTTTTATCAAGATACAGGGGCAGGGGATCATTGGGATAATAGATCTCTTCCAGCTTTTTAGCGATCCCGATGACCGTCATTTTTCCCGTCAGCCCGAGTTTCCCAAGGCTTTTTATGGCTGCGCTGAGCTGCCCTTTGCCGCCGTCGACAATGATCAGCTGCGGCAGGGACTTTTGTTCCTCCAGCAATCGCTTGTACCTCCGGTAAATGATTTCCTCCATAGAAGCAAAATCATTGGGCCCTTCTACTGTTTTTATGTTGAAATGACGGTACTCGCTCTTGTCAGGTTTGGCATTGCGGAAACATACCATGGATGCCACCGGGTAGGCCCCCTGGATGTTTGAATTGTCGAAACATTCAATGTGTTCAGGGGCTTCCGTCATCCGAAGGTCTTTGGTCATCTGTTCCAGTATCCTTGCCGACCTGTGCCCGGGATCCACCAGTTCCTTCTGCTTTTCCTTTTCAAGCTGGTAATATTTCACGTTTCGCTGGGACAGTTCAAGCAGTTTTTTCTTGTCTCCGATCTTTGGAATGGTAAGATTGATCCCAGGAAAATCATACAAGATGGGAAAAGGCAGGATGATCTCCGGCGCCTGGCTCTCAAAACGCTGGCGGATGTCGGTAACAGCAATGGCAAGAAGCTCTTCGGCCGACTCGTCCAGCTTATTGTGCAGCTCGATGGTGAGTACCTGGATAATGGCCCCGTTCATCACCTTCATGAAGTTGACATAAGCCGTGCCGCCATCCTGTAAGATCGAAAACACATCCACATTGTTGATGGAGGGGTTTACGATCGTGGACTTGCTCTGGAATTTTTCAAGCAGCTCGAGCTTCTCCTTGATCAGGTGTGCTTTCTCAAATTCCATCCTGCCCGCGTATTCCATCATCAGGTCTTTCAGCTGGCGGGTTACGGTGAAGATATTTCCCTTGATGATCTCTTTGATGGAGGAGATGGACAGATCGTAATCCTCCTTTGTCTGCAGGGCTTCGCAGGGTCCCTTGCAGTTTCCCAGGTGAAATTCAAGACAAACCCTGAACTTGCCTGCGGTGATGTTCTTCTCGGTCAGATTGAGGTTGCAGTTCCGGAGGGGGTACAACTGCCGGGCTAGATCCAGAAGGGTATGCATGAGCTTCACATTGGCATAGGGACCGAAATAGGTTGAACCGTCGCGCACCACATGTCGCGTTGAAAAAACCCGGGGGAAGGGTTCGTTTTTTATACAGATCCAGGGAAAGGTCTTGTCGTCCTTTAGCGCTACGTTGTAATGCGGCTGGTATTTTTTGATAAGATTGTTTTCCAGGAGAAAAGCATCCTGCTCGCTGTCCACAACGATGTAGCGGATATCCGCGATCTTCCTGACGAGCATCTGGACCTTCCCGCTGATGGCGTTGATCTTGTTGAAATAGGAACTGACCCTTTTCCTGAGATCTTTTGCCTTCCCGATATAAATGATCCGGTTCTTCTCGTCAAAATACTGGTAAACCCCCGGCTTATGCGGAAGATGCTTTACAATGCTTTCCAGGTGAGAGAAATATTTGTTCAGCGAATTTGACATGGTCCCCTTGATCGGCTTCCACAAAGTTACGAAAAACCCGTCAATGACCCGAAGGCGCATTGGTTTTGAAACCTCGATGGTCTGTTATACCTTTGCAGAAATAAATACCATGCGATCAGGCAAGCTTCTACTTGGAATTCTTCTGTTGCTGACGGTCCGGCTTACCGGCCAGCCGGTACTGAAGGACTTTAAAATCCAGCGTATCCTTCCCGTTACGGGTAACGGGTCATGGGATTATCTGACACTGGATAACAAACGGCAGAAAGCATATTTGTCACATGGGGATTGCGTCCAGGTGATCGAACTGAAAACAGGAAAACAGGTTGGAAGGATCAATTTTACTCCAGGGGTGCACGGTATCGCTCTTGCACCGGAATTCGGGAAGGGATTTATCTCTGCCGGGGCGGTCGATTCGGTGGTGGTGTTCAACCTGGATACATACGAAATAACCAATACCATCCACGTCGGCAAAAACCCCGACGCCATCCTGTACGATCCGTTTTCTTACCGGGTTTTTGTGTTTAACGGACAAAGCAAGAGCTGTACTGTGATTTCCGCAGAGGACGACGATATTCTTGCAAATTTTCCCCTGCGCGGGAAACCGGAATTTGCAGTGACCGATAATGAAGGAACCATTTATGTAAACATTGAGAACATGGGGAGCATTACCGGGTTTGATGCCAAAACATTGGAGATTAAAGGCTTGATCCCGCTCGGTCCTGCCAAGGAGCCGACCGGCCTCGCCATCGATCTGCAAAACGGATTGCTTTTCGCCGGATGCAGCGGCACCAATGAACTGACGGTAGTGAGAATTGACAACGGGGAAACTGTGGCTACCCTTCCGATCGGCATGCATTGCGATGGGGTCAGTTTCATGCCTT
>Ga0182011_10003694_pt1 | contig 12482 bp, 13 predicted proteins | sample 711E1DmetaG_FD_120481 | JGI IMG/M metagenome (GOLD analysis project Ga0182011, IMG submission 120481) | Permafrost microbial communities from Stordalen Mire, Sweden - 711E1D metaG | ecosystem: Environmental > Terrestrial > Soil > Wetlands > Permafrost | place: Sweden: Stordalen | collected... | reverse complement strand
GCCCATGGCAGCACATTACTTTAGGAAATAACCTTTACCAAGCCTTCGATACAATCTCCGTAAACATTCACATTCTATTTCTTGAATAAAGATAATAAATGAAACCACGATTGTCAAGTAAGGAAGGTTCAATTCTGCATACACGATATACCTTAGATGATCCATGTTCGCTCCTCGTGTGCAGTATTAAAATATGTATTTTAGATTTATTTTGAAAAAGAGTTTACATAGTTGGTGTATGGAGAAACCGATGATTTGTTTTGCAGTTGAAGCAATATTTAACTAAATTGATTTAACCAAAAGAAATTATTCATATTTAGGTAATATGTCGAGACCACTGAACATTCTCTTTGTGACAAGCGAAGTGTACCCTTTCGCTAAGACTGGCGGGCTTGCGGACGTTTCCGGTGCCCTTCCGAAAGCAATCAAAGATCTCGGACACGAGATACGTATTTTGATGCCGCGATACCGATTTATCGGTGAACGGAAGTTTCGACTTCACGACATCATACGTTTGCATGAAATACCGATTCCTGTCGGGAATACTATTGAACTCGGAAACGTCAAGTCTTCATTCATTAATAATTTGAAAGAAAAAGTTCAGGTCTACTTTCTCGACAATTCCAATTACTATGGCCGCGATGGCCTTTACCAAAGTCCAACAACCAAAAAAGATTATAAAGATAACGATGAACGTTTCATTTTCTTCTGCCGTGGTGTCATAGAGACATTAAAGCGCCTTGGATGGCAGCCGGACATTATTCATTGCAACGACTGGCAATCAGGTTTAATACCCGCCTATCTCAAAACCATGTGCATCGCAGATCCGTTCTTTAAATCGATGAAAACAGTTTTCACTATACATAATATGGGATATCAAGGCGCTTTTCCGCGGGAATCATTTGCAAAGTCAAACCTTCCTGCAGAATTGTTTAATCCCAATGGTGTGGAAGCGTACGGCAACTTTAATTTTCTTAAAACCGGCATTTTTTTCTCTGATGCTATTACTACCGTCAGCGAAAAATATGCTGACGAAATATGCAAGTCCCCTGAAATCGGTGCCGGACTGAACGGCTTACTTACGGCGCGAAGGAAGGATTTAAGCGGAATACTGAATGGTATTGACTATCAAATTTGGGATCCTGCGACCGACGAATTCAGCTTCCGAAAATTTGACGTCAAATCTGTTGAAGCAAAAATCGATAATAAACGGGCATTATTAACGAAATTGGGAATGGAATTTTCAGAAAACAGACCCGTCGTCGGAATGATTAGCCGGCTTGCAGATCAAAAAGGATTTGATTTGTTTTTTGATATTATCGAAGAAATAGTGCGTCTTGACGTCCAGATCGTCATGCTTGTAGCAGGTGAAAGAGATTACGAAAAAAAGGCAGAAGCGCTCCAAAAGAAATATCCGAAACATATCTCCGTGTTCATCGGTTATGACAATGAATTAGCTCATATGATTGAAGCGGGAACGGATATGTTTCTTATGCCGTCTAAGTATGAACCGTGCGGATTGAACCAGATGTACAGCATGCGATATGGAACAGTTCCCATAGTACGGGCAACCGGCGGATTAGACGACACCGTAGAAGATTACTCCGGTAATGGAAAAGGGACCGGATTTAAGTTTGAAAAATACGAATCAAAAGAACTCATGAAGGTGATCCAGCGAGCTCTAAAAGTTTTCCAGCAGCCAGAAGAATGGAAACGAATAATGCGGAATGGCATGATGTCCAATTTCTCATGGGAAAATTCTGCTCGGAAGTACATCAACCTTTATAAAGATCTTTTAAAACATAATGCATAAACCTGAATGACGTTGGAATATTTTTCTTCCGTGACTGCGTTCGCAATACAAAAGCTGCTCACCTCCATCGTCCAAATTATCTCTCGTTGAGATTATCTTTTTCTCATCGTACGCTATCGTCACAGACAAAGGATATTGTGAATTGAATGTATTCCGTTTTATTTTTTTCTTCGGCATCGGATCGATGCTGTTCATGATCCTGGGCTGCAACGACACACCGAATTCGGTTGGGAAGGGAGTGCAAAACAGCTCAGACTATGGTGTCGTCCATGTTGATACATTCTATGCCACGGATCATTCCTCAGTTTCGAGTCTTCTTTCCACATCATCAGTTGACCGATTTATGCTCGGCCAGTATAAAACGTATCAATCATGGATTTGCTTAAAATTTTATTTGTGGCCTGACTCTCTTTACGGAGCTAAAATTACCAGTGCAACGATTCAATTAAAAGGTGTTAGTCATTTTGGCGATTCGTTAGCACAATTATCGTTTAGTGTGCATCGCGCAATGTCCGATCTTTTCCGTAGCGACTCATTAACATTTGATTCGCTCAATATGAATACCGTCAATAGTGTCAAAGGAGTCTATTACAACAGCTCCCCTCTTTCTGTCCAGACAGTGGTCCCTGTCGGAGACACGGAATCGATTTCTATAAAAATTCTCGATACAGCAATGGTACGGGAGTGGGTCTCGGTCCTTACCGATACCATGGATCTTAACGATGGACTTGTATTGCGGCCGACGAATTCAAGTGTTATTAGAGGATTTTATTCTTGTAACATACCTGATACTTCCCTTCAGCCTACACTCTATATTGATTATATAGATACGAATGGCAATGCTATGAGTTATTCTCATAAAGTCGGACTTTCCAAATATGTTGCAACAGTGAACCAAGCCAATCTCATAACGGATAATAATCTCATATATATACAAAACGGCATTTCCTATCGAGGACTTGTATCGTTTGACAGTCTCTTGACTGCTTGGCCCGTTTCTATTCATCGTGCAGTTCTGCAAGTTACTGAATACGCTTCGGCGTATGTTACTCATGATTCGCTGTATGCACTTTCTGTGGGACCGTCCGGAGTAAGCGATGGAATTTCTTTTTCATTAAGCCAACGTTCGGCCGATAGTTCAGGTCATCCAATGTATTCTTTTGAAATAAGGCCGATTGCGATACGAATGCTCAGTAATGCGTCAATACGAAAAGTAGCATTAAGCGGTTATTCGGAAAGCACGTCTTTCGATCTCTTTAAATTATACGGTACGGGTGCATTCAAACCAAGATTTATTATCACGTATTCTGTCCAACGCTGAATCGTTCATCGACTATGAATAATCCCAAAATTATAATATTTTTCATGAGTTTGATTGTTGCAGTTCCATGGAACACTCATGCCGGCGGTTCTGTTTATTCTCGATACGGCTTTGGGGATATCATACGTTATGGGGACAGCAGGACATATACGATGGCTGGAACGGGAATTGCGCTCATTGATGACGGATTTATTAATGGGTTAAACCCGGCAGGAATGGCTCGCATTTCTAATACAAGATTTTCTGCCGGATTCGAATACAATAATTTTTTGTCAAAAGACGAAACTGGTTCTTCATTCTATTCCACAGGAGGATTTCAAGGATTGGCTTTTGCTTTCCCGATTTCATTGGAAAACGGAGTTGTCATGTCAGCAGAATTCGCTCCCTACAGTAAAGTGAGTTATGGCATTACTTCTTCCTCTCTTAACCCTTTAACACAATCCTTGCAGAATAATACATTCTACGGCAGTGGAGGTCTTTCTTCTCTTGAAGTAGGTCTTTCAGCTTCTCCATGGACAACGTTTCATATCGGCACACGTATCAATTATATGTACGGAAGTACACATCAGTATCAAACGACCTCTTTCGATAGCACGTATTTAACTTCTACGACATTCGATCGCGATACGTATTTTTCCGGCTTCACTTTTACTTTAGGGGCAATTTATGAAGGTATGGCTGATCTCTTGAATGTTCCTGCTCTCCGTTCTTTTTCTCTTGGATTGAATTTAACGACAGCCAGTACGCTGAATGCCGATCTTCAACGGACCTACCCTGGAAGTTCTTATCTCAGCGGTGATTCGCTTGTTACTGAAAACGGTACAGCTGAAATTCCACTTTCCCTTGGCTTCGGGCTTTCATATGTGTATCAGAATCGTTATCGCTTTCTTGGAGATGTCGTGGCTGAAAATTGGGGAAACGTGAATTATTTCGGATCCCATCCCAGTGAACTTCGTAATTCTTTACGCACGAGCCTCGGTTTCGAAGCGATTCCCGAGAAAAATGCTGATACTTTTTTGAAGCGTATTGTCTATCGAGCCGGAATCGCTTACAATTCAACATATTATCAAATCAATGGTGTTGGAATCAACGAGTTCCTTCTCAGCGGAGGCCTTGGACTTCCGATCGGACCCGAATCTCAGCTTAACATCGGATTACAAATCGGCCAACGAGGCAGTACAGACAATCATTTACAAAAAGATACTATCATCCGTCTTTTTGTTGCAGTCTCTGCAAGTGAAATATGGTTTCTACGATTTGAAGAGGAGTAAATATTGTGATAGCGATCGGCAGCGATCATGCAGGTTTTGAATACAAAGAACAATTGAAAAAACTTCTTAATGAAATTGGAAAGCCTTTTGAGGATTTCGGTACTTTTTCTGTAGATTCTGTTGATTATCCTGATGTTGCGCATGTTGTATCTAAAACGGTCGCTTCCGGAAAATTTCAGTTTGGTATTTTAATCTGCGGAACGGGTATCGGCATGTCGATTGTCGCCAACAAACACAAAGGTATCCGTGCAGCTGTTTGTGAATCCATTGGATCAGCAAAACTTTCCCGTGAACATAATGATGCCAATATCCTTTGCATTGGTGCTCGTGTTACAACCTGGGAAACAGCATTGGAAATTGTGAAAACTTTTTTAACAACTCCCTTTAGCGGCGGAGAACGGCATATGATCAGAATTGCTAAGATTCACTCGCTTACAGGATTATAAATTTAACCAATCAATATTCATTGTAGAAGAAAACTTCACATAAATCGCACTATGAATAATCTTAAAAAATCTGATCCGGAAATATACTCTTCTATTCAGGGCGAAGTTCACAGACAAAATTCAAAACTTGAACTTATCGCTTCGGAAAACTTTGTCAGCCAGGCTGTGCTTGAAGCCCTGGGCAGTGTCCTCACCAATAAGTACGCTGAAGGATATCCATCAAAGCGCTATTATGGCGGATGCGAGTTTATCGACGTCGCCGAGAATTTGGCACGTGATCGTGCAAAGAAATTATTCGGAGCCGAATACGTCAATGTACAGCCGCATGCAGGCTCGCAGGCGAACATGGCAGTCTATTTTTCTTTTTTAAAACCGGGCGACGCTGTCCTCGGTATGAATCTTTCTCATGGCGGACACCTGACTCATGGATCTCCTGTGAATTTTTCCGGACAATTATATCGCTTTTCTGCATACGGTGTCTCACAAGAAACAGGCCGGATAGATTATAATGATGTTGAAGAAAAGGCGAAACGTGATAAACCTAAAATGATCACCGTCGGTGCAAGCGCATATTCTCGAAACATCGATTACAAAGCATTCCGCGATATTGCGGACAAAGTAGGTGCCTTTCTCTTTGCTGACATTGCGCATCCTGCAGGATTAATTGCGGCAAAACTGCACAACGATCCTCTTCCATTTTGTCACGTTGTCACAACAACGACACATAAAACACTTCGCGGCCCTCGCGGCGGAATGATTATGATAGGCAAAGATTATGAGAATCCATTTGGACAGATAGCACCAAAATCCGGCAGAAAAAAGATGATGTCGGAATTGATTGATTCGATGGTCATCCCTGGCATTCAAGGCGGGCCGCTTATGCACGTCATTGCCGCAAAAGCAGTAGCCTTTGGCGAAAATCTCCAGCCCCAGTACCGCACGTATGCAAAACAAATTATTAAAAATGCTCATGCACTCTCTTCATCATTGACCAAACGCGGTTATAACATAATTTCCGGCGGCACAGATAATCACTTAATGCTTATCGATCTTCGCAACAAAAATTTAACCGGCAAGGAAACCCAGGAAGCTCTTGATCTCGCCGGCGTGACGGTGAACAAAAATGCAGTGCCATTTGACGATAAATCGCCGCTCATCACGAGCGGTATTCGAATCGGCACTCCTGCAATCACAACGCGCGGTATGAAGGAACCTGAAATGGACGTCATTGCGGAATTTATGGACCGCGTTCTTCTTAATCGAACGGACAAAAAACTATTAAAACAGGTCAGTGACGAAGTAAAAATATTCTGTGAAGGTTTTCCTCTGTATCCAGAAATGATTTAGCGGCGGCTCATGAGCATTACGCAAGCCATCATCGAGAAGATATTTAAATCCGCTGGCAATATATCCAGTGAGCGCGAAATGTCGTTTCTCGATCACCTTGAGGAATTGCGTAAACAAATTATTAAAATGGTTGTTGGCATTCTGGTAGGTACGATACTCTGTATCTTTTTTGCTGATTTTATTGTACAAACCATTCTTCTCAGCCCTCTTCGGTCTGTCGGATTAAAAGCCCAGGTGCTGTCTCCCTACGGCATCGTGATGCTGTATATGGAAGCTATTCTCATCTGCGGCGTTATTCTGAGTATGCCGTATACGATTTACTGCCTCTGGATATTTGTAGCGCCGGGATTGCTTCCGAAAGAGCGGCAATATATTTCGCGTATTGTTTTCTTCACGTCCCTTTGTTTCTTTACAGGCATCGCGTTTGGTTATTATGTCTTACTTCCTGCCGCACTGACATTCTTTTCGACTTTTGGCACACAGAATATTGAACTGCATGTTGCACTCGATCAATATGTCAGCTTTATGCTGGCACTGCTGCTTGGAGCTGGACTTGTTTTTGAACTTCCGATGATTTCATACTTCTTATCGAAGATGGGTATTCTTACGCCTGTATTTATGCGGAAGTACCGCCGTCATGCTATTGTTGTCATCCTCATTATTGCTGCCGTAGTAACACCGACACCTGATATGGTGACACAGACCCTCCTTGCTCTCCCCATGTTCGTTCTCTACGAAGTCAGTATTTTTGTTTCAAAGTTTGCGCAGAAGAAGAAAACTCCATCAATGGAAAATGCACCATGAGTATTTTACACTCATCCAATCGTTCACTTGATGCAATTCGTGTACCTGTTGAAAACGAACTGAAGAAATTTGACAGTATTTTCAGAGACGCGATGCGTTCTCAAGTGGCGCTTGTAGACATCGTCACACGGTACCTTCTTCGGCAAAAAGGGAAACGTGTCCGTCCATTGTTAGTGATGCTGAGCGCGAAATTATGCGGCGAGATTAACGACAGTACGTACCGAGCTGCAACTCTTATCGAGCTTCTCCATACAGCGACACTCGTTCACGATGACGTCGTGGATGATGCCGAGACACGCCGCGGGCTTGCATCCATCAACGCAGTCTGGAAAAATAAGGTTGCCGTATTAATGGGCGATTATCTTCTCTCACGCGGATTGTTGTTATCGCTGCAATACAACGATCATTATTTTTTGAATTCAACTTCGTATGCGGTCAAACGAATGAGCGAAGGAGAACTGCTCCAGATTCAAAAAAGCCGCCAGCTTAACATCGACGAAGAAACATATATTAAAATCATAGGCGACAAGACCGGGTCTCTTTTTTCTGCGTGCACAGATATTGGTGCAGCAAGCACGACACAAGATCCAGAGAGAAGAAACCTGTTAAAGGTTTACGGTGAAAATGTCGGATTGGCTTTCCAAATACGGGATGATTTATTAGATTATCTTGGGCGGAAAAGTATACTCGGAAAATCCACAGGCAGCGACATTAAAGAAAAGAAACTAACTCTCCCCCTCATCTGTGCACTTCAAAACAGTAATCGGCACGAAGCAGTGCAAGCATTACGCTATATAAAGAAAGGCGCGCGTCAAAAAGAGGTCACCTGGGTGTTAGACTTCGTTCGTGCAAATGGCGGCATCGATTACTCATCTCGAAAAGCAGAAGAATTTGCTGCGATAGCGAAAAATTCACTAGTTTCTTTCCTTGATTCTCCAGTTAAACAATCTCTGCTTAAATTTGTAAGCTTCGTTCTCGAGAGAAACAGTTAGACAAAGAGAGTAACAGTATAAGGTCTGTTTGCAATTATTATATTAGCATTATTTTTTCTTTCCTATTCAAGTAACCCAGCCACCTCCGGTTGAAAGTGTTATTTTTAATTTATCACTCAAAGATATATTTCAATAAGTATTTCGGTGAAATCCATCTGACAATCCAGAAATCCTTCGCTCTGCGCTTACCTGCCTCGCGTATATACGCGGAACTACACTTGACGGTTACACGGGAGCATACATTATTCGATGCTGTTTCAATATTCTCATGTTTAAAAAATCAATTCAGTGCCGCTACGATCAATAATCTTTTTCAGAATTTATGGAACATTACTTCTATGAATAAATTATTGGTGTTACACACAGCTTCTCATTTGTTCAAGAATTTATCGATTCAGCAATACTACGTAGGAAGCAAAGCGAAGACATACCTCATCATTGAAAAAATAGCATGGATGTCAAGTTCCATGAAGCACACAACTGCATTATGCAAACGGGTCATCCTCGTTGTTATTATTCCAGACGTATTCTAATCCTTTACAAATATTTTTAGCTTTTTCATTATTAATTTTATCTCTGACAAATCCTAAAGCCATATCGATTCCAGCTGAAACTCCGGAAGAAGAGTAATACTTCCCGTCAACAACCCAGCGCGCTTTTCGAATCCAATGAACATCGGCATCCTGTTGAACAATCCACTCAAAAGCTAATTTATTACTGGTTACCTTCAATCCTTTGAGCAGGCCGGTTTTTGCAAGCAGAGCTGAACCTGTGCATACTGATAATACGCTTTCCGATTTATTTGCTAATTCTTTTAGCTGACCGATAAAATTCACGTCTTCGACCAATATCCGAATACCAAATCCACCGGGAATAAGCAAAATGTCAAAGGATTGAATCTCTCTTATTGGTTTTGTCTCGATACCAAGATATGGATTAGTTTTTACCTTACCCCCATTCATAGAATAGAAACCAATATTGAAGAATGTTTCCAAGCATCGAAAAACTTCGACGGGCCCAAGTGCATCCAGAATTGTAAAGTCATCAAATAGAATAACATTTATGTTTTTCATGTATTCTCCGCATGGACATATCAGTTAACTTTTATCGCAGGCGTACTAGACTTTGATGATGTTAAAAATACAGGTGTTGATTAAATGACCGACAATCTCCTTGCCATCATAAACAGATACTCTTCTGATTCCATGACGTTGCATCACCTGAGCGCAATCTTTTACTGAAAGATCGGGAGAGACTGTCACAAGCGGCTTGGACAAGATTTCAGATATCGTAACTTCGTTTGGATATTTTCCCGGTCCGACAATTTTACTCACTACGTCCTTCCGCGTCATTATTCCCTATTCATCATCCGGTGTTGTTTTTGTTTACAACCAAACTCGAGAGGCGTTCCTTCCTTATTACTATAATTGCATCAGCGACAGACTTATCGCCGTCAATATAAAAAAATACATCGTCATATCACTGCCCGCTTTATCGAATCGGGTATTGTTCAATATTATTTCTGCCATATCCAATCCCCTTTCTTCATCGGTCCATGCGCACTCACTTGAAAACTGTGCGATTTTTTGATGAATAAAGCAATTTCGATTTCACAATATAAAATTTCTTTTTATCTGTGGCAAATTAAGCAGAGTCGGTTGTGTTAGTCGAATACCCGCAATTACACCACATGGTGAATGTTCATACAATGATTTCCCGTTTCACGCAAGGATAAAAGAATCCTTGTGGGACACATAATGTTTATTAAAGAATGCCATCCATCTGAATAATTTTTACATTATCGGGGTATCAAACGCATCATCTTGTATTTACATTCATCCTCTTTAAAGGCTAACTTGAAAAATAGATTCAGGGTATTGTATTGAATAGTTTAAATCGAAATGGGATGAATACAAATGGAGTTTTTTGATACCGAGATAATCTGCGTCCGTAATCAATTCGCCCAACAATATCCTTTTTTTGACAAACTTTTTTCTCTCCTGAACGGCCATTTATTCAGGACTGTTCCCCTGGCTGCGATAGTTTGGTGGACCTGGTTTAAAGAAGACAATACGGACAATACAAACCGAGAGCGTATTATAGCGACAATCCTCTCCTGCATGTTTGCAATTCTTATATCAATGATTGTGTCTATACTTTTCCCATTCCGACCTCGACCATTAACAATTCAAGGTCTCGTCTCTAGATTTCCCGTCTGTGACTCGGGATGGGAAACATTGAGTTCCTTTCCGAGTGACCATGCGGTATTGTTCTTCACCCTCGTAACAGGTCTGGCGTTTGTCTCTCGTTCCCTGGGTGTCTTTGCTCTTATCTACACAATATTATTTGTGTGCTTTCCGAGAGCCTACCAGGGTCAGCACTATCCAACGGATATAATCGCAGGCGCCCTCATTGGTATTATCGTGGGGTGTATAGCGAATCCACGACCAGTGAGCTTCTATCTTGCCAAGCTTCCGCTAAACCTCTTGCGAGCATAACCGGGTGTTTTCTTTTCTCTCTTCTTTGTCTTGACCTATTTAATCGGTTCTGTTGGAACTGATATCCGTGACTTGGTAGAAGGTATTTTCCATTTATTTGCCAGACCGAGATGATTTTTGCGGGGTATCAGAATGCCAAGCCCTTACAAACCGCTATGAGTTTCCTCGAAGTGATCATTGAAGAAGGACACGCAGATACCTGCAATTGCAACAAGTAGCATGTTCTCTATTCTTAAAGGCCTGTCCGCCTAATTACGGCATATAGGCAATCTTGGAAGCGGAGAGTTTAGGAACGAGTATAGCAGTGGGCGTTTTACTTAATTAAGTCCTGTCTCGCGATGTCCCGGAAAGATTTTAAAGTTTATTTTTGCTTTTATGCATACGTTCGGTATAACTGCGTATCGCATCAAAAAAGGGCGTCCTTTTTTCTTCAACACATTTTACGGCATACAGGTAAAGCGCGGCGCTCCAGGTTTGCCAGTCCTGCCCCATGGGCTTACCGTCTTGCGCTTTTATCCATTCGTTAAATCCAAAATCGACCTTCCCGGTATTGGATATTTTTATACTATGGGTTAGCGTCACGAGTTTTTCCCTGGCGAGCGTGTACCTTTTAGCAGCAACTAAAGCTGCCACATATAACCCGCATATAAAAGGCCATATACCTCCATTATGATAATCTCCGGGATTGTTAAATATTTTATATCGCGGTAACCAGTCGGGATCTTCAGGTTTAATAAAGGGGAAAAAATTAGGCGGCAGATCAACAGTCAATTCACCTCTTTTTTTCATGTTTGCGCACTCCTCTTCGATCCAGGAAATTATATCCTTAGCCCTTGTGGGTGAAGCTAATCCGGAGAGAATGGCAAGACAGTTCCCGAGCAAGTCGAATCGTTCGCTGCTATGAATTTTATACGACCAGAAAGCGTAATAAGGCTTATGTTTTACCACAAGACCTTCGTGGACATGATGATGTATTGTCCCTCCGGTAATGGTAAATCGACCCATCTCATGGCGTATCCTGTTTGCTCTTTTGTTCTGACCCAGGATTCGGAGATAGCTATACACCAAGGTGTTCACAAACAAACCATATCCTGTCATCCATTGTTCGTCGCGCCAATCGCTTGTTGGCTGTTGGGCGATCAGATACCTATCTGACGGGCTTTGATACTCCATCCAGATCATTGCTTTTTTAACTGCTTCATTAAGAAATTTCGATTCACCTGATACTTTTCTGAAAATGCCAACACCAAGCAAAAATAATGGCGTGGTATCGCTTGCCCCACGGTCATCCTTATCATGTACCAGTGAAGGGATATGACCATGTTCTGTCTGATTTTTCGCCAGTGTTTCCAAAACTCTCCGAATGCTTTCCAACAGCGTCTGATTCTCAGAAACAGCAATTCCCAGAATAGAAAACATCAAATCCCTTGTATACGGCTCCGGATATCCCCAACCAGCTGTCCGTGGAAGTCCATGATATGGCCCGTGACTATTATGAAGAAGCACTGCAAGGGCGGCCTTCTTTGCTTCTTCTATCTCTTGCCAGTTTGCATTTTGCATTTTCAAATTACTGTATTCCCAATTTGTCGTTCATGATCTGAACAAACCGTTTTGCAACAACGCGATAATCAAAATTTTTCACTACACGCTCCCTTGCAGCTTTTCCCATTTTTTCGCGTAAGGCTGCATTAGTCATAAGATCCATCAGATAATTGGCAATATCATGAACATTGGCGCGGTAATCCACCGTCCGTGGCTCTTTAAATACCACTCTATGTTGATCTTCAAAGCCCGATTCATCGCCAAGCGTTACCTGGTCCACAACAATTTTCTGTGCTACATTTGCCAGGAATGCCGTTTCGCCATGGATAAGTGTATCAAGCATTCCCATAGCCTTTATACCTATAACCGGTTTTTCGCATGCTCCCGCTTCCACTTGCGGCATTCCAAAGCCTTCAAGCCGGGAAGGGGCTGCATATATATCGCATGC
>Ga0182011_10003692_pt1 | contig 12485 bp, 12 predicted proteins | sample 711E1DmetaG_FD_120481 | JGI IMG/M metagenome (GOLD analysis project Ga0182011, IMG submission 120481) | Permafrost microbial communities from Stordalen Mire, Sweden - 711E1D metaG | ecosystem: Environmental > Terrestrial > Soil > Wetlands > Permafrost | place: Sweden: Stordalen | collected... | reverse complement strand
TTACTTAGGTCAGCGGCAGAGATGTATCCATGCTCGCCAAGAGCGTAAAAAGTACCTTCCAGGTTGGAGACATAATACTTACCGTCTCTTTTCGATAATAGTGTAATATATCCTTTTTTCCTGAGTTGGTCGGCGATATCTGCGGAATTCGTCTTGAATCTATCCCGATATGCCTTGGCAATGTGCCTGAGATCAAAACTCTTGTTTCTGGAATAATTGCAATTCACTCGGAGTATGTTTAGAATTTCCAGTTCTTCTTCAACTAAGCCACACGCCATCTCCTCAGCCCCATTCGCGTCTCAGTAAGTGCTAACCACTCTCTAGGAGAAGAACCTTTGGGACTGTTAGTCTTGGAGCATTAATATACCTTACACGATTCATCTACAGCACATCTTATTGAGCACAAACTATCCGCCCAAAGTGGTTAAAATAATTATAGTGTTTAACCCAAAAATTTGAAACTAATGATCGCTATGCTTCGCTTGGTCCAATCGCATGTTGAGTATAAATCGTTGGGTTAAGCATTATATTTTACTGCAACGTCTAAGTAACACTCCTTTAGGAAGCTAACTGCTATTACTACCCCCGTGCAACACTAATAATTACCAACCCCGTATGCAACAGAACCACCACCCGACGCATTTATATAGAAGTTCAAACACCCGCTAAATCGTTTCGATAATACGAATATTGGAGGAAATTGAATGGCTGGACAACTAGGTGGAACACCTGTACTGATTCTGAAGGAAGGCAGCCAGAGGACTGCCGGACGTGAAGCACAGAGGTCGAACATCATGGCTGCCAAGGCAGTGGCCGGAGCAGTCAGGACAACTCTGGGCCCCAAGGGCATGGACAAGATGCTCGTTGACACCATGGGCGATGTTGTAATCACCAACGACGGTGTCACCATCCTCAAGGAGATGGACATCGAGCACCCTGCGGCCAAGATGATGGTGGAGATCGCAAAGACCCAGGATGCTGAGGTTGGAGACGGTACCACTACAGCAGTGGTCGTTGCCGGAGAGCTGCTCAAGCAGGCCGAGGCCCTTCTGGACCAGGAGATTCACCCCACAGTGATCGCTGCCGGTTACAGAGATGCCACAGACAAGGCCATCGAGATCCTGAAGTCCATAGCTGTTAAGGTCACAGTCAAGGATGAAGAGCTGCTGAAGAAGATCGCAATTACGGCGATGACCGGCAAGGGGTCGGGCACATCCAGGGGCGATCTGGCCGGCCTCGCTGTAAAGGCAGTCAAGGCAGTGATCGACGAGGACGGAACAGTCGATACCGACAACATCACCGTAGAGAAGAAGGTAGGCGCTGGAATCACCGACTCCCAGCTTGTTGAGGGCGTAGTGGTCGACAAGGAAAGACTCCACCCCAACATGCCAAAGAAGGTAACAGGCGCACAGATCGCTCTGCTCAACGCTCCGGTGGAGATCGAGAAGACTGAGGTCGACGCGAAGATCGAGATCACCTCCCCTGACCAGCTCCAGGCATTCTTGGACCAGGAAGAGGTCATGCTCAAGGGCATGGTCGAGAACATCGTCAAGACTGGAGCCAACGTTGTATTCGCCCAGAAGGGCATCGACGACCTGGCCCAGCACTTCCTGGCCAAGGCCGGAATCTACACCGTTCGCCGCGTAAAGAAGAGCGACATGGAGAAGCTCGCGCGTGCAACAGGCGGCAGGATCGTCACCAGCATCCACGAGCTGACCAAGGACGACCTCGGCAAGGCAGGCCTCGTCGAGGAGAGGAAGATCGGCGACGATAAGATGACCTTCGTAGAGGAGTGCACCAACCCCAAGTCCGTCTCCATCATCCTCCGCGGCGGCACTGAGCACGTCGTGGACGAGCTGGAGAGGGCCATGAACGATGCCATTCGCGTTGTGGGCGTTGTTGTAGAGGACAAGATGCTGGTCCCAGGCGGCGGCGCTCCAGAGGTTGAGCTGGCCCTGAGGCTGCGGGAGTACGCGGCAACAGTGGGCGGCCGTGAGCAGCTAGCCATTGAGGCCTTTGCAGATGCAATGGAAGTAATTCCAAAGACCCTTGCCGAGAACGCTGGCCTAGACCAGATAGACTCTCTGGTGTCCCTTAGAAGCCAGCACGAGAAGGGCGTAAAGAGCTCAGGTCTCGACATGGAGACCGGCAAGCCGGTGGACATGCTTAACCTCGGAGTGGTCGAGCCCCTGAGGGTCAAGACCCAGGCTATTCAGTCGGCAGCCGAGGCAGCAGTCATGATCCTGCGGATCGACGACGTCATCGCCTCCAAATCAGGCGGACCGGGCGGTATGCCAGGCGCTGGCGGACCAGGCGGAATGCCGGGCGGCATGGGCGGAGAGGACTTCGATTAAGCCCTAACTCCTCCTTTCTTTTTGGTCTTTTTTAGAATTCTAGATAAATCAGATTTTTAGATAAATCATAATTTAGAGTAAATCATATAATCCGTTCTATATTTTGTCCAAATACTGTTGAGGAACTGCAAACGCAAAGATTATCATCTTCTCCGGACCTAAATCAGCCCGATGGATCGCAAGCTTCTGATGAAGCGAAAGGTCAAGGCTGCCTACGATTTGGGCGATAAGCTGGAGTTCAGATTTACAGACAACATCTCCGTCTTCGACAAGGTCATCCCGAGCCTCATACCCTACAAGGGGGAGACCCTCTGCAGAGAGGGCGTCTACTGGTTCAACCGGGCGAGCAAGATGGGGATCCGGAACCACTTCCTGGAGTATCTGCCACCCAATGGAATGCTTGTCAAGAAAGTGGACATCGTCAAGCCCGAGAAGATCACATCAAATTCCAGGTGCCACCTGATTCCCCTAGAGTTCATTTGCCGCTGGTACGTGGCTGGTTCCCTTCACGACCGAGTAAAAGCAGGAGAAGTCTCGCCTGAGTCCTTGGGCTTTGCTCCAGGTCATCAGGTCGAGTACGGCGAACTGCTGCCCGAGCCTTTCATAGAGGTGTCGACCAAGCTAGAGAAGACCGACCGTCTCCTCGACAAAGCAAGCGCTCTCCAGCTTTCCGGACTCTCTCCCTCCGAATATGTGGATGCTCGTGAGATCGTGCTCCGGATAGACGACGACATAAGAAAGAGCGTTGAGCCTCGCGGCCTTATTCACGTTGACGGCAAGAAGGAGCTGGCCTTCGACGTGGACCGACAGATAATGGTCGTAGACGTTTACGGGACCGCCGATGAGGACAGGTTCTGGGATAAGGCCAGGTACGATCAAGGAGAGTTCGTGGACCTATCCAAGGAGTACGTCCGCCAGTATTACAGAAAGACCGGATACAAGGACGATCTTTACGCTGCCAGGTCGAAGGGACAAGCCGAGCCGAACATACCGAGGCTGCCGGCAGAGGTCATAGACCAGACCAGCAAGATCTACGTAGAGCTGTACGAGCGGATCACCGGGGAGAGCTTCAAACCAGCAGGCTAATCTATGACGCCAGGTGCTATGATTAACGGAAGTTCGTGCGAAATCGCAAGAGATTTAAGCCTGTGCTCTATTTATGAAGCGTAAGAGAAGCCGGACTGGGGCGAATCGCCATCCGGACAATTTATGTCATTGGAGATAATGAGATGAAGAGACTGATATTGGCTTTGGCTATAATCACTGTGGCCTTATCTGGCTGCACAGAGAAGGCACCCAGTTCTGATGCAATCAAGACCTCGTTGAACCATTCTGCAGCAAATCTTAGCGCTTACAGCTTTACAATATCGGACAACCAGACGGGATCTATAAGGGATTTGGTAAAAAATAATATCACCGACAGTTACAATACAACTTCACGCTCAGACGATACAGATGTTACAGCATCCATCGATCTGGCGGGCAGGAAAGCAGAGGCGAACGTCTCCACTACAAGCATAATACAAGGCCCAACAGGGTCACCAATCGTGGGGAACTCTGAGAGCACAGAGTACAACATAGGGAACATCACCTATGTCTTCCAGAACGGCAACTGGACTCAGCTAAAGGCCCCAGAATCGGCAGAGGCCATTTGGGCCAGGGGGAGTTTCGATATAATGAAATCGAGGGCGATCTCCATTAATCAAACCCAAGCGGTGGTAATCGGATCCGAGAGCGTCGATGGAAAAGACTGTTACAAACTCAGCCTGATCTTGGACAACCAGACCTATTTGGGAGCTGAGTACAACTTGCTTGTCCGCGCTCTGTATCCTTTCGTTCCAGAGGCCAACCAGACCGATCTGCTCAAGAGCAGCAAAAATGAGAACACGGCATGGGTAGAGAAGGACAACAACCTGCTCAAGAAATACCAGCACACTATGAACATACAAATGATACCAAACATCACTGGTGTCGTCGACAACCAAGGAAACATCCAGAGGCTCAACCAGACTATGAAGCTTGTCGAAGTAACACTTGCCTCGGACAGCATAGAGACCTACACCGACTTTAACAAGCCTGTCGTTATAATCGTACCGAAAGCTGCCCTTAACGGCACCATGATTGTGCCCTCACCGATAGAGGCTGCCACTGCCTCAGTGTAGAGCATGACGGAATCCCTGGATTGGCTCTTCCTCCGGGAAAAGCCAACCCTTGCCCTGCTGGCTGTAGGGGAGCTCGATCCGGCTTATGCGGCCTTGGTGTCCAAACAGATCGACTCCACCTTTCCCTATACTTCCAACATACTCTCCCAGTTGGAAGAGCAAGGGCTGATTCGTGCTCGCCCGGAAGGGCGAGTCAGGTACTTGGAGCTAACATCCCGGGGCAGAAAGGTAACCCTCGGCCTGAAATCCCTGATAGATGCGCTCAGGGCACCCGGAGTTCACCAACGCAAGGCGGAACGGCTCAGAGAACTCCTCAGTTCGAAAAATAACGGCTCAGAGCTTGAGCTGGGCCCTCTCCGCCGAGACGTCTCCAAGCTGAAAGGCCTTGGGGACGAGGAGCTGATGAGAACCGCCGATGAACTAGACCTTATTATCCGCGCGGCCATCCACAAGCAGGCCTAAGTCTGTATCAAGAATTCCGAAGTTGATTCGACAAGAGATCGAAAATATTACTCAAAATCAGAAATGGTACATCTATAACCCATCTGCCCTATCGATCCGGGAATGTTGAACTCCTGCTGTGGAGCATATTCCACTCTATCCAATGAAGTTTCTTCAGCCGACTGAAGTTCCAAAACGCATACGACAAAACTCTTACGTTGATGGCCTTACTTACATTCGGCCTGGCACGCGATCAGAAAGCTTTGATCCCCCTCACGCGTCTCAGGTCAGAATTCTACAGATTGCCGGAGGACGCAGACCTGTTCAAGCGCAGAGTTCTCAAGAAGACCGTGCACGAACTCGGTCACGTCTTCGGCCTGGACCACTGCCCGGACCGAACTATGTGATGTACTTCTCAAACTCAATTCTAGACACCGATTCAAAGGAGTGGATATATTGTGGGCCGTGCGAGTGGTATCTCATAGGAGGCAGCTGGGCAGTGGTTAGCTTTCTGCTGTGTTAGCTTCATAACCGATTAATCAGTTATTGCCCAAAACAGAGTCTTTATCATCTTTCTGCGCCTTAACAGTATAATCAAGCTGCAGGAACTGTATCGACTCGAAGAGACGAACTAAGAGAAGCAATTGAGATGATTCACACAAAGGTACAGATGGCCGGTAAGCAGGCCGATGGATACGTCATCACTCTAGGCAAGGTCAACCTGGTCAATGTGGTCACTGACGTGGGAATGGTAGGCTGCGAGGCATTTGACGTGGCTGCCCTGAATAACTTCGGCTATCCAGCCGCCAGGGTCAAGCCAACTCGCGGCAGCTCCATTGCCACGATAGACGACCTGTTGGACGGAGTAATAAAAGACGCCAACAGCGCCGCAACGAGGCTCGGAATCAAGGTAGGAATGTCGGGCAAAGAGACCCTCGATCTGCTCTAATCCACTTCATCATTCTCAACTTAAGGTTCTTAATCTCGTTGTGAAGCATCAGTTTTCGATACTAGGATTCATTAACGAACTGTATAGTCTTTTCAACTTGCTCATAGCAATTGAGCAACCAATGGACCTGAGATTAAGGCCAGGAAAACAGAGGAAAAATAAGAGGGCCCACAGGTTTTGTGGGCCGATTGGTTTTATCCGATGACGTATGGGATGTGTGGTGATTTGAACCACGATCCGATGACGATCACAGCCCGGGAGATACCTGAGCCTAACTGCCAGGGCGTCTTAGGAGTCGGCTTGTAGGCGTGGAAGGAGTAACCCTTGGCTAGGCTGAAGTTGTCGCTGAATCCTACGAACTGAGTTCCGTCGTTGTAGGTTACGACCGCCGCAATCTTCGCTGTGTCGGTCTGGAAGTTCGGCGACCTCCACAGGTAGCTTGTATCGGCTCCTAGAGTTGCCAGGTGGAGCGGGTTGTTCAAACCTCCCCTCATGGTGAAGTCCCCGTCCCTAGCGAACCACAGGTCAACGGACAGCACATTCTCTGGTGTTGGCATTGTCCAGGTTATCTTCCATGGCGCACGGGTAAGCGTGTCGCCTGCCTTGGGGCTGGTGATAACTATCGGGCTGACAGGCGGTACGTTACCGCCCTTGGTGAACTGCCAGCTTATCTCCCCGTCTCCCCCCACGGGAGGCAGGCTATCCCTGGTGAAATTGAAGTAGAAGGTATGGGTTCCGTTGGTCACGTTCGCCCAATCTGCATCAGAGATGGCCCAACTGGGGTTCTGCCAGGTGTTGCTGCCGACATTCTCTATCAGCTTCCATCCGTTACTGGCGTGTCCGTCAAGCTGGTAATACACAGCACCGATGTTAGTTGCCGAATCTATGGTGATGTCCAACACTGGGTTGGTCGAGATTTGCTTTGTCGGGTCTGCTTTTGGAACAAAGGTGACTTCGTAACTCCTACCGATCAGGGCTATAGGCTGGCCGCTCAGGCTCTGCGTGGAGAAGTTTCCGCTCACTACACCATTATCTGGGTCTCGTATCAAAGTTCCATCGATCGGACTTCTCCAGGTTGTGCCAGTCCATAGGTAAGGCGTCAGGGAATCCTCAAGGACTCCTGCATCCGCGACCTCCTCGGGCGTATAGCTGATGTTCACCCTGGCTTCGTCCGCGTTGTCACCCTTCACAAAGACATCAACGTATCTTATTGCAACTCCCAATCCAGATGGGATCGTCCCATAGGGCGTTCCCAGGTATGCGGCTGACCCTACAATGCAGGAAGGGTCAAATGCCCCGAAGATGCTGACGTCAACCCCCGCATCTGGGTTGAGCAGGACAAGATCATCAGACGTACAATCGATTGCGCTGATGACTTTCCCGTTGATGACACCAGCTGTAAGCCACGCTGAATCATCCGCAAATCCATCAATCCCATTGTTGGTATAGACTACACTGCCAACCTTGCTGTTTGCCTTGGTTTTGGGCTTGGAATTGGCATTGCCATTGACTTTACTGTTTGTACCCTTGACTTTGCTGGCGACCTTGCTGCTGGCTTTGTTGTTTACCTTTAAGTTAGACTGGCCGTTAATGATTGTAGATGCACCATCTTTGCCTCTTTGTGGACCAGTGCCGTTCTCTCCCCAGAAGTTCAATGTATACGGCTCGTTGTCCAGGCATGTACCAAAATCAGACGCGTTAAGCCCTACGCCATTACGATATATATTATTGTAAACCAGGGCGACGTTAGCTGCATCGGGACCCTCGACAAGCACGGCTGTCCCTGAGCCGGTTATGTTGAACCCTGTGATTGTAGAGCCGGAGCCATCGCCCGTTACGTCAACCACGGGAGAGGCATTAACTAGACTTGAGGAGGCACTAACTAGACTTGGGGAGGCATTAACAAGCACAGGGTTGTCAATACCCTCCAGAATAATCGATTGATTGACGATTATACTTCCCGTATAGGTGTCTTGTGGTACTTGAATAACATCTCCGGGAGAAGCGTTGTCGATCATTCCCTGGATGACACTAGAGTCTGTGGCAAATGCCCCTGAAACAAACAGGAAAAATACAGCCAGCACGAGGGACGTCGTTATTGCTCGGCCGACTGCCCATCTTCCCTCCATTTTATCGTTCATTGCTATACACCCCTTCAAAATTTAAGTCCATGATATAATGATTAAGAAGAAGTTATATAAATACTTTACCAGTTTCCTTTAAGTTTATAATTAAATGAAAGATAACTGAACCGTTCGATCATAGATATATATTTAATAGAAAATTGAAATAAATAATTACAGTTTTTAGATAGTATTTAAATCTGAAGTCCATTTCTCTTATCTGCCACGACGGACGGCGAAGATGATCCTCTGTACCGCTGTGACATTGGATAGGACTGCCACCACTATGATAGCCCACAAGAGCCAGTTCTCATCGAAGATACCCAGGAGCATTCCCAGGTACAGGACTATGAGCCTCTCGGCCCTCTCCAGAAGCCCGCCCATCCTCTTCTGAAGAAGTGGATCTTTCAAGACTCCTCGGTGATCGGCATAAGCCCGGACAAAGCTCGTCATGACCGACCCGAAGATCATCAGCACCATCCAGAATGGAATGGGGAGCAGTAGGTAAGCTTCGGGGCCAAGGTAAAGGGTCAGCCCAAGACAGAGTAAGAGTTCTACATACCTGTCCATGACACCGTCGATGAAAGCTCCTGAAGCTGTTGAGCTGTTGGTGACCCTGGCCACAGCTCCGTCCACCATATCGATGAACCCGGAGGCTGCAAATAAAACTAGGCCGGCGGCCAGTCGATGGCTGGCTAGAGCCAGAAAACCGACAGAAGCGGGCACAAGAGACAGCATTGTCCAATAGTTAGGACCAAGGCCCAAGGCAGAGAACCAGCACAGCACACTGTCGGTTCGCTCCGTCGGCAGACGGGATTTTAGCATATCTTAAAGGCCTTTCAGGAAGGTCTCCATTCGATCCAGGGCCTCGATCAGCTCCTCCCTGGATGTGGCGTAGGAGCACCTGAGAAAACCTTCGCCGCCAGCGCCAAAAACGTTACCCGGGACCACAGCTACCTTTTGCTTTTTCAGTAGCTGCTCGGCAAATGCCTCAGATGTAAGACCAGTCTCTTTCACTGACGGGAAAGCGTAGAAGGCTCCCTGGGGCTCGAAACAGTCCAGGCCTATTCGGTTCAGCCCTGAGACGAACAGCCTGCGGCGCAGATCGTACTCGTGCTTCATAGCAAGCATTCCGTCCTCTCCCTTCTGCAGGGCTTCGAGAGCTGCCACCTGAGCCATGACCGGCGCGCACAGCATAGTGTACTGATGAATCTTGGTCATGGCCGAGACAAGGGCGGAATTGCCAAGCGCAAAGCCGACCCTCCATCCTGTCATGGCATGGGATTTGGAGAGCCCATTAAGGACGATGGTCCGATCCTGCATCCCTTCAAGCTGGGCGAAGCTGACGTGCCTGCCAGAGTAGGTTAATTTACCGTACACCTCATCGGATACTACCATTAGGTCGTTCTCTACTACTACGTCGGCAAGCTCCTCCAAGTCTTCTCTGCTCATGATGGCCCCCGTGGGGTTGTTTGGATAGCTGAGTATTAGTGCCTTGGAACGCCTTGTCAAAGCTCGAGAGATCTCCTCCGGCCGGACCTTGAACAGGTCAGAAAGCCTTGTGGTCACCGTAACCGGAACGCCCCCTGCGAGTACGATGTCCGGAACATAGGCCACGTAACACGGCTCAGGAACTATCACCTCATCGCCGGGGTTGAGGGTCGCCCGGAAGGCGAGATCCACCGCCTCGCTTACCCCCGTAGTTATTAGTATCTCCTCTACGGGATCGTACTCTAGGCCGGCTTCCCTCTTCATCTGCTCGGAGATGCGATCCCGAAGCTCGGGCATCCCTTTATTGGAGGTGTACGAGGTCATGCCGGACTCAAGTGAGTATATGCACGCCTCTCTGATGTGCCATGGGGTCACGAAGTCCGGCTCGCCCACCCCCAAGGAGATTGCTCCCTCCATCTCGTTAACCAGGTCGAAGAACTTCCTGATCCCAGAGGGGGGCATGGCTTTTACTGTCGATGCAACGTAAGACTCGGGATTGAAGGCGTGAATCTCTTTCTGGTGCTGCCTCATGGGGTGACCACCAACCTCTTCGGCTTTGGCCTATCTGTGAGTATTACGCCGTGCTCTTTATAGCTCTTCAATATGAAATGAGTGCAGGTCGATTGAACCCCATCCAAGGTCGCGATCTTCTCAGCCACGAAGAATGCCACATCCTTCATGGACTTCCCTCTCACAGTTATCTGGAGGTCGTGATCTCCTGAGATTAGCCTGACCGAATCTACCTCTGAGAACCTGGCGATCCTTTCTGCTACAGAGTCGTAACCGGTTTTGCGCTGTAAGGACACCTTCAGCTCTATCACGGCGAACACATACGAGCCCTCCAGCTTCTCCCAGTTTATCAGGGTGATATATTTCTTTATGACACCGGAGTCCTCCAGATCTTTTATCTCGCGGGCTACGTCCTCCTCGGATAGCCCCAGGAGGGTCGCAATCTCCGCAGGAGTGGCCCTGGCGTTCTCAGACAGGATCTCCAGAATCTCGCTCATAGAATCCCCTAATTGCTGTAGCCCTTTATTTTAGGCTTTGCCTTTGGATTCGAAAGTATATTCATATCAATGGAAAGTTATTAATACTCTTATTACAACCGTGGATATATGAAACAGACAAAGTGCGCTAAGTGTGGTTACCGCTGGGAGACTAGGGTGGCCAAGCCCAAGGCCTGCCCGAGGTGCAAAACGAGGCTGGACATAAAAAGGAGTAGGCGACTCTGATCAGAATTGCGGCTCGTTTATCAGCAGCGGCTTAAGGAGGTGAGAACTCCCGGCTTGGGTCATCCTGCCCTTTGCGCTCGGAGCTGTCGCGACAATGCTATCTAGGTACGTCTTCCTCCACGTGCTGTTTATTTGTGGAGGTGTCAGATTTCCGTCCTCGAACAGTCCCAGGAAATCGCCAAAGATGGCGAAGCTGTTGAAGTAATCTTGATAGGGAACATCGTACAACGCACCTGTTGGGATACTGGGCTGGATTGGCCTTACTTGCCCACCATAGAGCTGGTATATCTCGCGGCTGCCGTTGGCATCGCCGTGATCCCCCGAAAGCAACGCATCCAGCTCCGCCAAATCGCTTCCCGTGCTTTTTTCTTCGAAGAACGATGGCTTGGCCGTGGCGATCGGGCCCGCTAAGACTAAGAAAGCAAGAGCTATGACCAGGAAACACATCAAGAACTTGTCCACAGCGCTCCCCCAATTCGGCCGAAAGTCAAGGAGCCCCGGGCGTGATTCGAACACGCGACCTATTGATTACAAGTCAATCGCTCTTGCCAGCTGAGCTACCGAGGCGCACCCCGCAAATAATCTCCGTCTCCACTTAAAGGCTTTGCCCTGACGCTATAAAAAACCCGAAGTCAAGAGGGTCCAATCCCAAATCCACGTCCCAGAAGACTACGGTTTAAGTTTGACCAGTCGCTCCATGCTGCGCAACAGGGAGTACTTCGTCCCGGGATGTTTTCCTTCAAAGTCCTCAAGGCTTTTCTTGACCTCTTGTCTCATGGGATCTCCAATGTAGGGGCATGGGCAAGAGTCAGAGGGAGACAGATCATGAGTTACAGCGTAAAGGGCGACTTCCCTCTCCGGAACCCTTCTAAGGGGTTTGATCACGGGCACCATTCCCTGAAAGCGGTATTGCTGCTGAAGCGTGAAAATCCGATCGACTTCTCCCCGAAGATAGCTCTGCATGATGGTCTGGGCCTCGCGGTCGAGGGTATCGCCAGTGACCAGAACATCGGCTTTTAGCTCCAAGGAAGATCTGTTCAAGAGGGCACTCTTCATATCTAGGCAGAAAGTGCAAGGCGGTCCCGAAGAATTTTTAGCGGCAATTTCGTCCGTTGTAGCCTTGTATGCATCCTTGAAGCTCTTGGTAATGTGCGGTATCTCCAGCCGCTCTGCCAGAGAGCGAGCGTTTGCAAGCATCTCTGATCTGTAACCAAAGATCCCCTCATCCACCAGAACTGCAACCATCTTGATGTCCCTTCTTCTCGAGAACAGGTTCTTCAGAATGTAAAGCATGGCAGAGCTGCTCTTGCCGCCATCAAGGCCTATGGCGAGCTTCGCGCCCTTGCCGAAGATCCCAGTCTCGCGCAGGGCCTCGCGCACTTTGCGGTGAACGTCCTCATCGAAGTGGCTCCGGCACAGGCGCATGCCGGAGTACCTCTGAAAGATTACGGATCGAGCATTGCACTTATCGCATCTGGTCATTCGGGCTTCCCACTCTTTTAGGATATAATAGTCTATGCACCCCCGGTTATAGAGACGAGGTGCGGGGGTAGCGAAAACTCCGGTCTTCAGGCCGGAGATGAAGCGTACCCCGCTGTTGAATTTCAGATTCTGAAACCTTAAATACCTTAAAATCAATACCAGCATACCCAAAATGAAGACTGCCTACAAGTTCAGGATATACCCAAACAAGCAACAACAAGCCGTGTTAGACGTTACTCTTGAAACCTGTA
>Ga0182011_10003691_pt1 | contig 12488 bp, 11 predicted proteins | sample 711E1DmetaG_FD_120481 | JGI IMG/M metagenome (GOLD analysis project Ga0182011, IMG submission 120481) | Permafrost microbial communities from Stordalen Mire, Sweden - 711E1D metaG | ecosystem: Environmental > Terrestrial > Soil > Wetlands > Permafrost | place: Sweden: Stordalen | collected... | reverse complement strand
GGGATACGGACTCGTCGAGACCTCCCCCATCATCTCGGTCAACTCCTTCATCAGGCGGTCGGGCACGGTCGGCCTGCCGGTCCCCGGCGTCAGGGTCAAGGTGATGGACGACGTCGGCAAGAAGCTGAGCCGCGGCAAAGTCGGTGAGTTCGTGGTGCGCGGGCCCAACGTCATGAAGGGCTACTGGGGGGACGAGGAGAGGACCGCGGCGGCCTTCGAGTACGGCTGGTTCCACACCGGCGACATGGGCTTCCGCGACCACCTCGGTTTCCTGCACTTCGCCGACCGCGAGAAGGACGTCATCAAGCACGGCGGCTACTCGGTGTTCTCGCGCGAGGTCGAGGAGGAGATACTTAGGAACCCCAAGGTCTTCGAGGTCGCCCTGGTCGGAGAGCCGCACCCGACCAAGGGCGAGGTGCCCGTCGCGTTCGTGCAACTGGGCGACGGGGCCGAAGCGACGGAAGAAGAGCTCCTTGCCTGGTGCAGGGACCACATAGCAGCGTACAAATCACCGCGTCGGGTCTGCATCATCGAGCAGATGCCGCTGACCATGACGCTCAAGGTCATGAAAAGGGAACTCAGGAGCCGCCTCGAGAAAGAGGCGGCATCGAAGGGGACGGACACACTGGCCCCGGGAAAGGAGGAGTAGCCTATGCTGTCGTTCGAACCAAGCGAAGAACAAGCGATGGTCAAGGAGACCATCGCGGGCTTCGCGACAGACCAGATGGATCCCGCCTCGAGGGAGATGGATGAGGCCTGCGCGGTCTCGACTGACCTCGTGAAAACGGGTTGGGAGCTCGAGATCATCAGCTCGTGCGTCCCGGAGGAGTACGGGGGCTTTGGTGAGGGCCCGTCCGCGCTGACAGGCGCCATCGCCTACGAGGAACTCGCCTACGGCGACCTCTCGACGGCGCTGCACATATGCTCACCCACGATGATGGCTTACACCGTTCTCATGTACGGCACCGAGGAGCAGAAACAGCAATTGCTCCCGGTCGCCTGCGGGGACGAGTTCAAGGCCGCCGCTGCCGCGCTCGTCGAGCCCAAGTTCGCGTTCTGCCCGTCAAAGCTGAGCACCACCGCGAAGCACGAGGGCGAGGAGTACGTGCTCAAGGGCTCCAAGTGCCTGGTGCCGCTTGCGGCGGATTCGGACAACCTGCTCGTCTTTGCCGCCACCGAGCCCGGTGCCGGCTTCGCGGGCGTGCAGGCGTTCGTGGTGCCCAAGGGCGCCGAGAACCTCGTCATCGGCGAAGAGCCCGAGAAGAACATGGGGCTCAAAGCGCTGAAGACCTACGAGGTCACACTGAACAACGTGAAGGTGCCACTCGCCGCCAAGGTCGGCGGCCAGGCGGGCATCGACTACCTGGAGCTGATATCGCGCTCGCGCCTCGCCCTGGCCGCGATGGCCATCGGGACGATGAAGCGCGCCGCGGAGCACTCGCGCGACTACGCCAAGGAGCGCATCGCGTTCGGCGACCCGATCGGCTCGCGCCAGGCGATAGCGTTCATGATCGCTGAGATGTTCATGGAGACCGACGCGACCAGGATGCTGGTGTGGGAGGCCGCATGGAAGGCCGACCGCGGCGAGGAGTTCGCCAACGACGCGGCGATCGCCAAGAACTACGCCGCCGAGAAGTGCATGAAGGTCTGTGACGGTGCTTTGCAGGTAATGGGAGGCCACGGGTACGTGCGCGACAACATGCCGGAGCTCTGGTTCCGCAACGCCCGCGCGTTCTCGGCCCTCGAAGGCATGATAATGGTATAGGAGGTGATTGATGTGACGATAGATTTTGAGCTTTCCCCCAAGATAAAGGGAACGCAGAACATGCTGCGCATGTTCGCGGAGCAGGCGGTCAGGCCGCAGGCCCGCAAGTACGACGAAGAAGAGCACGAAAAGCCCTGGGACCTCCTCAACATGGTGCACGGCTTCATGAAGGGCGGCGTCGGCGGCTCGATGAGCGGCGGCGACACGAAGGCCGAGGGCGGCGAGAAGAAGCGCTCCGAGCGCCAGCTCACAACCGCGGTCACTGTCGAGGAGATATTCTGGGGCGACGCCGGCATAGCGCTGGCCTTCCCCGGGCAGGGCCTCGGCGGCGCGGCGGTGCAGGCGACGGGAAGCCCCGAGCAGAAGGAGCAGTTCCTGGCCCGCTTCTCCGGTGAGAAGCCGGTATGGGGAGCCATGGCGATCACCGAGCCGGAGGCCGGGAGCGACACGGCCAACCTGAAGACCACGGCCGTCAAGGACGGCAACGAGTGGATCCTCAACGGCGAGAAGATCTTCGTGACGAGCGGCAAGAGCGCGCTCGAGGACTCCGAGGGCTTCGTGGTGGTGTGGGCAACGGTCGACGCCAAGGCCGGCCGCGCGGGCATCAAGCCGTTCATAGTGGAGCACGGGACTCCGGGCATGACCATAGCCAAGGTCGAGGACAAGATGGGCATACGCTGCTCGGACACCGTGACGCTCGCGTTCATGGACTGCCGCATCCCCGAGGCGAACATCCTCGGGAGCGCCGAGGTGATCGACCCCAAGAAAGCCGGAGAAAAAGGCTTCAAGGGAGTCATGGCCACCTTCGACGCCACGCGGCCGATGGTCGCGGCGATGGCGATCGGCGTCGGGCGGGCCGCGCTGGACTATGTCAAGCAGGCAATGGCCGACGAGGGCGTCGAGGTGCGCTACGCCATCTCACCATCCAACATGACCGCCATCGAGCGGGACATCACCGAGATGGAGGCCAACCTCAGGGCGGCGCGACTGCTGACCTGGCGCGCGGTATGGATGCTCGACGGCGGTGTCCGCAACAGCCTCGAGGCGTCCATGGCCAAGGCCAAGGCCGGCCTCGCGGTGACGCAGATAACCCAGAAGTGCGTCGAGCTCCTCGGGCCGCTGGGCTACTCGCGCAAGGTTCTGCTGGAGAAGTGGATGCGCGACGCGAAGATCAACGACATCTTCGAAGGCACGGGGCAGATCCAGATGCTGATAACCGCGCGCAACGTGCTCGGTTTCGGCAGGGACAAACTGAAGTAAGAGAACTTGTGACAGTGATGAGCCGCGCTCTCGCAGCGCGGCTCATTTATTTTCCGCGCGGCCCGCCCCGTGAGGCGCGCCGCGACTCAATTCTTGAACAGGTCCGGGGGTGCATCGGGCAGGTCGGCGGCGGTGAGGTCATCGCCGGTCTGGGCGACCTCCCACCTGCCCGAGTCCCCCATCCTGAGGAAGACCTCGTAGGCGACCGCCTCGTCGGTGGGCACCTCGGTCTCCTCGACGTCGACCTTCGCCCAGCCCTGGACGCACTTGACCGAGGTCGCCTTGAAGATCGAGCCGGTGTTGGAGTCCTGTGCGCTGCGGATCGCCTCTTCGGCGGCCGATATCTCCTGGGGACTCATCGACGCGGACCCGACGATCAGCTTGGAGACGTCGATAGCGTCGGGTGAACTGGAAGGCGCGGTCGGCGAGGACGCGGGCGTCGAGCCCGTCTTGGCCGTGCCACCGCAGCCCGCCGCAAGGCCGACGCAGACCACCGCAAGTATCAATATCGGGAAGAGGACGGGGACCTTCCTCATGCAATCACTCCATTCTGCTCCACATCGATTATAGCAGCTCGGCCCAGGTGGCCCCCCAAGCATTCCGAGCGGGTGAAGGAGATGCTTCAACCGCAAAGAAGGTCTCAGCATCCACTGCTACGGAAAGGAGATGGCCCATGGAGCCGGTCCCGCTGGAGGTATTCGAGGATCGCGCGAACCGCGCGAGGCAGGTCATGGAGGAACTCGGCGTCGATGGCATGCAGCTCACCGGCCGGGAGAACTACCACTACCTCTCGGGGGACGTCCGCAACGTCGCCCGCATGCTGCTGCCCGTCGAGGCGGACCCGATCCTCATAGTCTTCTACACCGAGGTGGAGTTCGCGAGCGAGCGCTCCTGGGTGAAGGACGTGCGCGGGTGGAGCACTCCGGCGGAGCTGATGAAGACATTCCTCGGCGCCATGAAGGACCTGGGCCTCAAGGACAAGGTGGTGGGCTTCGACGTCCACACCGTGCCCGCGTTCCTGCTGCACAAGTTCGAGACGCTGAACCCCAAGATCCAGCTGGTGGAGAACGAGGAAGTGACGATGCGCCTGCGCTACTTCAAGGACGACTACGAGCTCGAGCGCATGAGGTCGGCGGCCCGTGTCGCCGAGAAGGGGATCGCGGCGGCCCTTGACGCCATCGAGCCGGGAGTTACCGAGACGCATGTGGCCGCGCGGGCCGAGGGCGCGATGCGCGAAGCCGGAGCCGAGCGGTTCGGCGCGTCGACCTTCGTGGACTCGGGCCCGAACTCCATCTGCCTGCACGGCGCCGCCTCCACCAGGCGGATGCAGGAGGGCGAGGTGGTCATCGTCGACGTGCACCCGGTGGTGAACCAGTACTCGTGCGACATGGCGCGCACCGCGGTGTGCGGCAAGCCCTCACCCGAGCAGGCCAGGGCGCTCGAGACTTACGTCGAGGGCCAGCGCCGGACTCTCGAGTCCATCCGGCCGGGCATGAAGGTGGCCGACCTCACCAGAAACTTCGTCGAGATCGTCTCCGAGCTCCCCTACGGCGAGTCCTGGGTGCCCGCCGCGAGTCACGGGGTCGGCCTGGAGTTCGAGGAGTGGCCGCATCCTTCCCACTACCCTCAGCATCTGCAGCTCGAGTTGAAGCCGCGCATGACCCTCACCCTGGGGCACTCCATACTGCCGGTGGCGGAACTGGGCGAAGGGTTCAGGGTCGAAGACGTCATACTAATCACCGCCGAGGGCGCCGAGTACCTCACCGACTTCCCGCGCCTCCCCTGGTGAGAGCGTGCGGCTTCAGAAAGGTGCCGACCACTTTGCAGAACGCACCACCGGTGCCTGGCCCCAGTGGTGCGTCTTGTGGAAATAATTGTGGAAAAAGTCCCGGCGAATGGTTGTTTCCGGCCGTTGTGAGGTATATCTTGGTCTTCAATGGGTTGGTGCGGGAACTCTTCTTGGTGATTGGGATGGTCAGGAAAGCCCCTTCCGAAGGGGCTTTCTGCTTTGCCTGACCGCTCTGGATTCTTGCTCTCCTTGTGGGATAATATGCCTTTGCCCGGCCTGAAAGGCGCGCCTGAAGGACATGGAGAACCCGTGAGGACTCTGTTCATCTCTGATTCCACAGCCCTCGGGATAATGGAGGTCAGGCCGGAGCCCGCATGGCGCGTGCGCATGACAGGCCTCCGCAACAAGGACCTCCTGGCACCCGACTACGGCGCGATGCACGTCGCGGCATTCCTGAAAGCGGCCGGCCGCGAATTCCGGGTGGTCAACCTGGTGGCCGACGTCCACGCCCGCAAGGAGATGTTCTACGAGACGAACGCAGGACCCGATGAGGAGTCCGGCTCGCTCATCTCGCGCGGCGAGGCGGCGGCCGCCTCCAGAGCGCATCTGTTCGACAGGCTCGTCTCCGAGAACCCGGACGTAGTGTTTGTGACCCTCTCCACCTACAACCTCGCGCTGTACGGTCGCAGGCTGCTGGGTGAGATAAGGGAGGCCTGCCCCGGCGCGAAGCTGGTAACAGGCGGCATCTACGCCACCATGCACGCCCCGGAGATCCTGGCGGACGGGCACGCCGACGTCGTCGTGCGGGGCGAAGGAGAGCACACGTCCGTCGAGCTGCTCGAGCGCCTGGAGGCGGGACGGCCCCTCGACGGCCTAAAAGGCGTGAGCTATCGAGACAACGGGCGTTCGTTGCACAACCCCGCCCGCTCCCCTATCGCCGACCTGGACGCGCTCCCCCACCCGTACACAGTGAGCGAGGAGTTCGAGGTAGCCGCCAGGTTCGAGATCCTTTCCGAGCTTCTGCCGGACGGGGACTGGATCCCCGGCGCCGGGTTCCTCACCTCGCGGGGATGCCCCGAGGCCTGCTCTTTCTGCCTCGACCCGGCCCTCAACAACGGGCGGGTCCGCTTCCACTCGCCGGCCTACGTCCGCGACGTCCTGGATTTCTGCTCGCAGAGATTCACCAGCAAAGCCGGGTCGTTCTTCTTCGGGGACGCGACCTTCACGATGAACAAGAAGAGGCTGGGCCGGATCTGCTCGATGCTGCCCGGGCTGCCGTACACCTACCAGATACAGACGAGGGCCGACTACCTGGACGATACGACCGTGGAACTCCTGGCCTCCAGCGGATTCACCAACATAGCCATCGGCGCGGAGACGTTCAACGAGGAGATACTGCGCGCCGTGGTGCGCAAGAGGCTCAAGGTGCAAGACGTGCTCGACGCGGCCGCGGCCGTGAGGCTGAGCGGCATCAAGCCGGTGCTCACGTTCATCGTGGGGTTGCCGGGCGAGACCCGCGACAGCGTCTGGCACACGCTGGAGATCCTCAAGGCGAACCGACTTTTCGACGCGACGTTTTTCCCGCTCGTTGTGTTCAAGGGGACGGCGCTCTTCGACGAGTTCGCGGCCGGGACGTCGCCCGGGCAGATGGAGGCGCTGCGGCTGAATCCCATGAGCGAGGAGTACCTCTTCACCAGCGAGGAGTTCCCCACCGCGGAGGAGCTGACGGTGTTTACCAGAGAAGTGAACTACGCGCTTCTCGCGTCTCGCACGGCGGAGACTGCGTCTTGACGTCCACAAACGCGGGCGATTGAGTCTAGAATAGTCATTGGCTGAAAACTCGATGACGGGAGACGTATTGACACCTGATCCCACCGATTTCCGCAGGTGCTATTACCATCCGCGCAGGCCCGCGACAAGGGAGTGCATCAACTGCGAGCGCCCTATCTGCGGGCGCTGTGAAGAAGTGAGCGGCGACCCGCTCCTCTGCGCGAAGTGCAAGGAAGAGCTCGATGCGCTCGACAAGACGCCGTTCGACCGGATGCTCAGGCAGGGGAACGTGGCTACCTCCAGGCGGCAGGCTGGATCGGTCGCCGGTGAGGTCACGATAACGCCTGACGGAAAGATCGATGCCCCCGAGCCTCCCGCTCCCGCACCGGTGGAGAAAGAGAAACCCCAGGCGGCCGAGCCCGCAGATGCCGAGCCGGCGCGGGCCGTGCGCGGCGAGAGGCGCAGGTTGCCGGGGTCGGCGGGGGCACGGCGGCCGGCCGCGCGAAAGCCGTCAGCAGTCCCGGCCGCGCGTCTGCGAGAGGCCGACGCGGAAACCGGCGACCTCGAGTTCGAAGAGGACTCGGACGAGCTCGAGTTCGAGACCTCTCTCGAGCGCGCCGCCGCGAGGAAGGCCACGCGGCGGAAGAAGCCTCCCCGCGACACGACCGGGCCTTTCTACCAGACGCTTCACGGACTGACCTACGCCATCGGTGTCGCGCTGCTGGCGTGCGTGGTCTGGCTGCTTTTCGCGTTCGTCTTCAAGCAGTGGAGCCAGGTCTCGATACTTACGATCGGTCTACTGGTTCCCTGGATCTTCTACAAGGGCACGACCACCAGGAACCGAGCCGGCGTCAAGGTCTGGTCCGAGCCGCCCGCACCCGCGTGGATATCCGTGCCGTCGCTGATCATCGTGGCTGCGGTGGCCCCGGTCCTCCAATTGCTGGCATTCAAGATCATCTATGGCGCGAACGTCCACAGGCTGCCCTTCAGCGACTTCATGGAGCGCTTCTTCACCAGCTTGAACTGGGGGCTCGCGATCCTGGGCCTGCTTGCGGCGGTGCTGGTCCCGTTTCTACTGGCGCGAGGCGCTTCCTGGCGCAAGCCGGAGCTCAGGCGTTCGCGGGAAGCCGACGAGGAAGAAGTGGAAGGCGAGCGGCAGACCGAGGCAGAGAACAGCTGACCTACTTCTGGAGGTCTTTCCGCATCCTGTGACGCGTGTACGCCGACGCGAACGGGCTGTAGCGCTTTCCGCTGACCTTCCCGGAGCGCAGCTGAGACAGCAGGTCGTCCGGCCCCTCGAAATCACCCATCTCGACGTAGACCGTGCCCAGGTGCGTCGGCTCGTGCGAGTCGCTGCCCGCGCCTCGCGGGAAATCGTGACGGTCGAGGAAGCGCCTGGCCAGCACGTTTGCCAGCGGCAGGCGGGGCTTGCCGTTGAAGACTTCGACTATGTCGATCGCCTCCGCCAGCGCCTCGAGCTCACTGGCCTTGAGCCGCTTGAACTTCAACAGGTCGAAGGGGTGCGGCACGTAGACCAGTCCGCCCTGCTCCCTTATCAAGCGCATGGTCTCCACCGGGTCGAGGTGGTCGGGGACCCACTCGCTCAGGAACAGACCGCAGATCTCGCCGCCGGTGGTGCGCACTTCCTCTCCCACCAGGATCCTCGGCGCCCACTCCCCTCTGGCAGCCGCCTCCTCTGACAGCCTGCGGAACTCGAAGGCGCCCTCGATGACGTCGTGGTCCATGATGGCGACCGCATCCAGCCCCCGGGCGTGGCAGGCTTCGACGAGCGTGGGGAAAATTATCACGGAGTCAGGCGAATAAACGGTGTGGACGTGAAAATCTACGCGCACTCGGTTCTCCAGTCTCGGGCCGCGCCGCGCTACACGCCGCAGTGGGCGAGCAGCGACTTCCAGATCACCATGGCGTCCGCCGAGCCGAGATCGGTCTCGGACGCGCGCTCCGGGTGGGGCATCATGCCCAGCACGTTGCCTTCCGCGTTGCAGACTCCGGCGATGCTCTCGGTCGCGCCGTTGGGGTTGAACTCCTGCAGCACGCTGCCCTCGGGCGAGCAGTAGCGGAAGACAACCTGCCCTTTCCTCTTCATCTCCTCGAGCACCTCCGGCGGGACCTGGTAGTTGCCCTCGTTGTGGGCGATGGGGATCTTCAGCACCTGGCCCTGGCTGGCCGCCGAGGTCCAGGGCGTGCTGGTGGTCTCGACCCGGACGTCCACGAAGCGGCAGATGAACTTGAGCCCCACGTTCCTCATTATCGCGCCGGGCAGCAGCCCCGCCTCCAGCAGGATCTGGAAGCCGTTGCAGATGCCTATCACCAGGCCGCCCGCGGCGGCGTGCTTCTCGATGGCCTTCATGACCGGGGAGAACTTCGCGACCGCGCCGGTGCGCAGGTAGTCCCCGTAGGCGAAGCCCCCGGGCAGCACCAGGCAGTCGAAGCCGGCCACGTCCGTGCTGCCGTGCCACACGTAATCCACGTCCTGGCCCAGGACGCTTCCGATGACGTAGTGGCAATCGTGGTCGCAGTTGGAGCCGGGAAAGACGACGACGCCGAACCTCATCAGATCTCGACCTCCATCTGGTAGTCCTCGATTATCGGGTTCGCCAGCAGCCGCTCGGTCATCTCACCGAGGCGCTCCTCGAGCCTGGCCTTGTCGTCGCCGTCGAGCTCGAGAACCATGTACTTGCCCACCCGGACGTCGCCGACCTCTTCGTATCCGAGCGACTTGAGAGCGCGCAGAACCGTCTTGCCCTGCGGGTCGAGTATCCCTTCCTTCAGCGTGATGTATACCTTGGCACGTGCCACCAGCCGGCCCTCCTTTTCTCGGGTCTTACACTACGGTCTCACGTTCATCGATTCCAGCCGGGAGAAGATCTGGTCCACCCTCGTCAGAGAGCTCGCCACGTCGAAGCAGGACGCGATCTCCTCCGGCGACAGGTACTGTCCGACTTCGGGGTCGTGGAGCAGGCCGTCCATGAAGCCCTCCTCGCCCCGGACCGCGCGCATGGCGTTGCGCTGCACCATCTTGTAGGCTTCCTGCCTCGTGGTCCCTTTCCCGATGAGCGCCAGGAGCACCTTCTCAGAGAATATCAGCCCATGCGTGAGCTCGATGTTCTCTTCCATCTTCCAGGCGTAGACGACCAGGCCGTCCATCACGTCGGTGAACTTGGCCAGGATGTAGTCGAGCAGGATCGTGCTGTCGGGCAGGATAACGCGCTCGGCGGACGAGTGGCTGATGTCGCGCTCGTGCCACAGCGGCATGTCCTGCAGCGCCACCTGGGAATTCGCCCTGATGACGCGGGCCAGCCCGCACACCCGCTCGCAGATTATCGGGTTCCTCTTGTGAGGCATCGCACTGGAGCCGGTCTGTCCCTCGCGGAACGGCTCCTCCGCCTCTCCCACCTCGGTCCTCTGCAGGCCCCTGATCTCGGTCGCGAACTTCTCGAGCGAGGAAGCCGAGATCGCCAGCGCGCTCATGTACTCGGCGTGCCGGTCGCGCTGGATGATCTGGCTCGACGCCTCCGCGGGCTTCAGCCCCAGCTGCTCGCAGACGTACTTCTCGACGAAAGGATCTATGCTGGCGTATACCCCCACCGCCCCGGACAGCTTGCCGACCGAGACTATCTCCCTGGCGCGCAGCAACCGGTCGAGGTTGCGCCGCGTCTCGAACGCCCACACCGCCAGCTTCGCACCGAACGTTATCGGCTCCGCGTGGACGCCGTGGGTCCGCCCCATCATGCGGGTGCTGCGCTGCTCAAGCGCGCGGTTCTTGATAACCCCCAGCAGCCGGCTGGTGTCCTCGATCAGGATGTCGGCGGCATCGCGCATCTGCAGGGCGAGACCCGTGTCCAGCACGTCAGAGGAGGTCATGCCGTAATGGAGCCACCTGGCCGGCTCGCCGATGCTCTCGGCCATGTTCTGCAGGAACGCGACCACGTCGTGGCGCGTCGTCTTCTCTATCTCCTTGACACGCTCGACGTCGAAACGCGCATTTTGCCTTATCTGCTCGATGGCGCTCGAGGGCACGATGCCCATCTGGGCCATGGCCTCGGCTGCCAGGACCTCGATCTGCATCCAGCCGTGCATGCGGGCGTCGTCACCCCAGATCGCCTTCATATCGGGTCGGCTGTAGCGTTCGATCATCGCGGTGGTCCTTCCGCCAGCGTCTTGCGGTAGGCTTTGAGGTTGTCGCGCACGTCGTCGTACTTCAGCGCGAGGATGCGGGCGGCCAGCACCGCCGCGTTCCTGGCACCGCCGACCGCGACGGTCGCGACCGGTATCCCGGTGGGCATCTGCACCATCGAGAACAGGGCGTCGATGCCGCCCGGCATGCCCGAATCCAGCGGCACGCCGATGACCGGGAGGTCCGTCATCGAAGCGACAACTCCCGGCAGCGCCGCGCTCATCCCGGCGCCCGCTATCACGACCTCCGCGCCCGCGTCGGCGGCTTCGGCTATCGCCTGCTTCACCTTCTCCGGCGCCCGGTGCGCCGAGGCCACGACTGTCTCGCTGGCGATGCCCAACTGCTCGAGCATCAGCGCGCTCTCCTCCATCTTGGCGAGGTCGCTGTCGCTGCCGGTGATGATCAGTACCTTTATCTTCTCCATGGCTCCTCCGTCATCACCCCTCGTGCTCGCGCTGCCACTCGATCGCCCTGTATCCTATGTCGGTCCGGAAGTGCCTGCCCTCGAACCCGATCATCTCGACGGACTGGTAGGCCAGGCCCCTGGCCTCCTCGAAGTCCTTGCCCAGGGCCACGACGTTGAGCACCCTTCCGCCGGCGGTGACGACCTTTCCCTCATCGAGGGCGGTGCCCGCGTGGAACACCTCGACCTTGGGGTCGGCGCTCGCGGCCTTGAGCCCGGTGATCGGTATGCCCTTGCGGTACTTGCCCGGGTAGCCGCCCGAGGCCATGACCACGCAGACGCAGTACTGGTCGGTCCATTGCATCTCCAGCTCCCGGACCTTGCCGTCCAGAGTGGCCAGCAGCGCGGGCAGAAGGTCGCTGGTCAGCCTCGGCAGGACCACCTGCGTCTCCGGATCCCCGAACCGCACGTTGAACTCGAGCGTCTTGAAGCCCTCCGCGGTCAGCATCAGGCCGCCGTAGAGGACTCCCCGGTAGGGGATCATCTCGTCGCGCATGGCGTTGATGGTGGCTTCCATCACTTCCCGGTGGATCGCCTGCTCGGTCGCCGCGTCCAGCAGCGGCACTGGCGAGTAAGCTCCCATCCCGCCGGTGTTGGGACCCTCGTCGCCGTCGTAGGCGCGCTTGTGGTCCTGTGAAGGAACCATGTGCGCGGCGGATTCGCCGTCGGTGAGCGAGAGGATCGAGACCTCAGGGCCTTTCATGAACTCTTCCACCAGGACATTCCTGCCCGCCGCTCCAAACGCCTCATCCACCAGGCAGAGGCGGAGAGCGTCGACCGCCTCCTCCGTCGTGTTCGCGATGATGACGCCTTTGCCCGCGGCGAGCCCGTCGGCCTTGACCACCACCGGCGGAGCCTGCCCCTCGACGTACTCCCGCGCGGCGTCGAAATCATCGAACATCTTCGCGCGCCCCGTGGACACGCCATGCCTCTCCATCACGCTCTTGGCGAACTGCTTGCTCCCCTCGAGCCTCGCGGCCTCACGAGTCGGCCCGAACGCCTTCATGCCCCTGTCCTCGAAGAGGTCCACCAGCCCCTCGACCAGGGGCGCCTCCGGCCCCACCACGGTGAGGTCCACGCCCCGGGCCGCGGCGACGTCGGCGACGGCCGCGGCGTCGTTCACGTCCGCCTCGATGCACTCACCGATCTCCCGCATGCCGCCGTTGCCGGGGAGGAACAGTATCTCGTCGACGAGGCTACTCGCCGCCAGCTTCCACCCGAGCGCGTGCTCCCTGCCCCCGCT
>Ga0182011_10003688_pt1 | contig 12496 bp, 13 predicted proteins | sample 711E1DmetaG_FD_120481 | JGI IMG/M metagenome (GOLD analysis project Ga0182011, IMG submission 120481) | Permafrost microbial communities from Stordalen Mire, Sweden - 711E1D metaG | ecosystem: Environmental > Terrestrial > Soil > Wetlands > Permafrost | place: Sweden: Stordalen | collected... | reverse complement strand
TTGTCGCGACCCTCGTAAATATTTCGAGGCTCCTCGTCGAGCATCCGGAGATCAACGTCCTGGATATAAATCCGCTCATCCTGATGGGTAAAGGAAACGGCGGTATTGTTGTCGATGTAAAGCTTCAGGTGGTATAAATTTTACCTGCGAGAATGCTGGTATAAAACATGCGAGGTGACCGATGAAGAGAGTTTTCTGTAGCATCATTGCCGGTTTTGTTCTTGTTTTTTTCTTGGGATGCGAAAGAATGGAGACGGCCGTTGACACTTACAAAAAGGTAAAAGACGACGCTCAAAAGAAATCGCGAGAGGCCCAGGAAAAGGCGGGCACAATAGTCAACAAGAAGCTTAAAGATAAATTAGGGCCGAGCGACAGCGGAGAGAACGAAAAAGAGGGAGACGACAAGGACAAAAACCAATGATAGACATCCTCATTGGTCAGGGATTGCCCGTGATTTCTATACGGATTACCAGATATTCTTCCGAGGGCTTAGACGGAATGTCTTTCCCTTTTACATCCCCCATGGTTTTGAGCGCATCAAAAAACCCCTTCACCTTCTGACCGGGCATCTCCGCGACGAAGATTTCTGAGCCTTCGCGGGATTCTTTCGTGATGTTGTGCGCGCCGAATAGCCTGAGCTGGCTTTCGGCTTCTGCCGCCGCAGCCTGTACATCACTCGCGTGCACTGTAACGCCTATCTGTTGTGGTTGTATGGCGTAAGACGGGCCCCGTGCTTCCCGGGCCAAGCGCAACGTTTTCTGTTTTTGTATATCGTTAGCTGCGCTCCCGGCGGAAGGGGCAATGCTTCCTTCTTTTCTAAGCATGCCGATGGCTGCGTCGGCGGTTTTCTGCATTGGTTTTTCATCTTTCAAGGCCATACCGGTTCCCGCCGGGCTCTCCGGTAAAACGGTAGATCTTTTCTCCGTCTCCATTTCTCGATCTGCACGAAGAGTTACCCCTGGTTTCTCGGTGGCTACCCATGCCGTTGAAGGGGCCTTTTCATACCGCTTCTGCGGGATTTCCTTTGAAATGACCGTTGGCCTCTCCTGGGGCTCATTAAGGGTTTTCATCTCGTGCCCTGTGGTTTTGTACATATAGAACGCCAGCACTACTACCAGACAGGTAGCCATCGCCTCTATCGGTATTTTTATGTGGAAGGGATAGAAAAGTCTTTCAAGTATCCCTTTTCTGGATACGCTTTCTTCGCGCACGCGGGCCATGACCTTTTGCGTGAACCACGGCGGCGGCTCTACTTCTTCGAGATTACGGAGCACCTCCTGCGTCTTTTTGAGGTCTGAGAGGGCAGCGCTACAGCGCTCACACGTTGTAAGGTGTTCTTCGATAAGCCCCTTTTCTTCGGCAGTAACAAATCCTTCAAGGTATGCCGACAATTTTTCCTCAATGTGAGCGCACTTTGTCACAGATCACCAATGACCTTTTTCAGGCAGTCTTTCAGCGCGTCTCGCGCCCTGAAAAGACGCGATTTTACCGTCCCGTCAGGTATTTTCAGAATATCATGTATTTCGTCATAAGAAAACCCTTCTATGTCCCTGAGCACGAGCACCTCCCGGTATTCGTTATCAAGGCCATTGATACATTCCTGGACCTTTGCCTGTATCTCTTTTTGCTCCAATTGTTCGATAATGGGGGCCTCGCGAGCCGGGGGATCGAAGGCCATTCTACCGGATTCGGTTTCCACCGGGTCATCAATGGAAACAACTTCGTGATGTGACCGGGATTGTATCTGCTTCAACCGGTTCTTTGCGTGATTGACCGTGATGCCCGTGAGCCAGGTGGAAAACTTTGCTTCCCCCCTGAACCTTTTTATTGCACGATATGCAGAGAGAAATGATTCCTGCACAACCTCGCAGGCGTCATCGTAGTCACCGATCATCCTGTATGCAATGTTGAGCATCTTCTTCTGGTGTCTCTCTACGAGCGTCTTAAAGGCTTCGGTTTCGCCTCTCTGGCATCGGGATACAAACTCGGCATCATCGTCAGTCGGTGCCAGATTGTTCTCGCCCATTTTATGAGACACTTCTGCCAATGAAATTGTTCCCCGTAGTGGTTCAAACAGCGCAACCTTTTTAACCACGGCAGGCGGCTTACGCTGTCCCCTATGCTTACTTATTTCGTTTTCTTTGCCACCTGAATATTTGTCCCCTGTTTGCCGTCAGAGACGATATTGACGGTAACAGCGGGGTTTTCTCCGATAGAAAACATGGCCATTCCCTGGTCTCCCGACCCCTGGATAAAGTTATTCTTCACATTCTTAAGGTTTGCTTTGTAGAAAGCCGTCACCTTTTCGAAATTATCCGGGGTTGATAGCGTGTACATCTCAACACTTCCCTGCCCACTGCCCGCTGCGCCCTCCATTCTGGTGTTTGCTTTGACTGTTACGCCCGGATAGACGGGAACACCAAGCTGCGCCTCGGTAACGGTCCCACCCTGCTGTCCCGTGACAACGACCGCCTTGCCGTCCTTTGTTTCGATCTGAAGGGCACCCTGGCCTGACCCGTCCGTCTTCACCGTAACCTTTCCACCGGGGGTGGAGACCGTGAAACCATCTTCTTTTTTGCCGCACCCTGAAATGAGCATACCGGCAATGAGAAACAACGAGAGCGCGCATAAAACGAATCCAATATTTTTCATCCTAATTTCCTCCTTGTTGTGTGGATAATGAATCATTGGGGTCAATCCTAGGTAATATTTTCCGTCGAACTTTATTCTGTCTTATTTCCCTGTTCATTTTTACTGTAATATGGTTTATTTTGCAAGGAAATATGATATGAAAATCTGCATCCCATGGTCTCCAGGCAGGGCATCTCATACCATCGGTTCAGTGGCACGATCAGGCTTAAAGCTCCGAACCCATCACCCCGAACCCTTGACTGGCGATATTTTCCTTGCATCTCTTAAGGAATTGCCTAATCTATCCGATGATATTATGAGGCCCGTATCATTAAATGCCGGGCTCGCTACTGGTGGTGTGTTTTGATAAAGGATTTTGCCAAAAGATTAGAAAGCGTCATTGATTTTCTCCCTCCAATACCCATCGTAATGGGCGAGTTATTGCAAGCGCTGGAGAATGAGGATACCGACATGAATTCTTTGGCAAAGATCATTGCAAGAGACCCATCGATGAGCATGAATGTATTGAAGGTTGCCAACTCGGCATTTTACAGGCTCCCTTACAAAGTGGCTACCGTTGAGCATGCGGTGAAAATGCTCGGCATGAAAGAGATTACCATGGTATGTCTCGCCTGCGGTACCTACCGGGCTTTGATGCCATCCCGCAATGTGCAAACCTTTAATTTCGATGACTTCTGGAAGCACTCAGTGGCCACAGGGGTAATTGCACGGAAGATATGTCGGGAATTGAAGATCGGGGATCAAAACATTATTTACTTCCTCGGACTTTTGCACGATGTCGGCAAAGTCATACTGGACAGATTCGCTCACGATATATACACAATGGTAATCCAGTCTACCTTTGATGAATGCATTTCGATGATTGAAGCCGAAAAGCGTTTGATCGGCGAATCCCATGATATCATTGGCGGATTCGTTATGGAGAAATGGAGATTACCCGAGGTGTTTGCTGATGTTGCCAGATATCATCATGAAGTAATGGGGTCCCCGGAACACAATCGGATAACCGTTGCCGTTGTCTCGCTTGCAGACCAGCTGGCAAGGGTCAGGTATTTTGGCTTCGGCGGCGATATGAGCGGTGTTGTGCTGGCTGAAACCGACGCCTTCAAAGTTATCGAAAAGGTTGTTCCCGACCTCGTCAACATGGATATTTTTAGATTTGTCTATGAACTGGAAATGGTCGATAACGAAATCGTCGAGATGGAAAAAATCTTAACCTCATAGAACTCTACCCCTGTTAAGGGACAGAACGCTGTGATCACAATTTCTTGTAACCGTCGAGTGTTTACTGATACAATAACGCGTTGAGCATGTCTCAGAAACAAAGCCAACAAAGAAGGGAGGCACAATGAATCTGAGCGGTCGTACAGCATTGGTAACAGGGGCAGGCCAGGGGATCGGCAGGGCATGCGCGGAGGTCTTTGCAGAACGGGGAACAGGTTTAGTGCTCCTCGATAAGAACAGACAAACGCTCCCCCGCATTGCCGATGCGATAGCTTCCAGGGGCGTTAAAGTCATTGCCGGGGTCATTGATCTTACCCACACGGGGCCGCTTCAAAAACTCATCGAAGATATTCAGAAAGAAGTAGGGATCGACATTCTTGTAAACAATGCCGGTTTCGACAGGCCGGGGGTATCGGCGAAGATCGGCGAAGGGGATTTTAATGATGTTCTCTCGATACATCTTGGGGTTCCATTTTTCCTCGCAAAGATACTTCTTCCCGATATGCGGGCAAGAAAGTGGGGCCGTATTATCAACATCAGCTCTATCTATGGGACTTCCGGTGCAAAAGGAGAGGTTGCCTACTGCGCGGCGAAAGCCGGTGTGCTTGGTTTAACGAAGACCCTTGCGCGGGAATGCGGAAAAGACGGAGTGACGGTAAATACTGTTGTGCCGGGGCTTATCCGTACACCACCGATGATAAAACTGCCCGATAAATATAAAGAACCGATTATTGCAGAGACCCTGCTCGGACGCATGGGTGAGCCCGAGGAGATTGCAAGGGTCGTTGCCTTCCTCGCCTCCGATGATGCCTCGTTTATAACGGGCTCGGAGATAAAGGTCTCCGGCGGCTGGGGGGTATAAAAGTCTTAAGGCATCGTCAGGATTTCCTGGAGCATCTTTCCGAGCTTTTCTTCTTCTGTTTCATCGGCATACTTGGGCTGTTCCACGTCAGAAAAAAGGCTGAAAATCCCCTTTAACAAGACCTCTGCGTGTGGCGGACAACCTGGCAGGTGGGCACCCATTTCTGCGTTATGCTGCTGGCAGATACCTATGAAGATATTTGTCTCGTCAGGATTTATCTTACCTTCGGTGGCGGGTCCGAGATACATGTTTACCTTCTTATCGAAGGGCCTGTCGATGAGCTGCCTCTTTCCGTCTTTGGGGTCCGGTCTTCGCAGTTTCGCCAGCGCAAAGTGAAGGTAGCCCTTGCATCCGGGACATGCGCCGTTTTCGTGGATAATGAAGTCCCTGCCGCTCTCTAAATTTATTTCCGGCTGTTTGAAAGGACTTTTTACTGCATCGATTGGGGGGCCGATGATCTCTATCTTTTCCTTCTCGATGGGACCAAGACCTTGCATATAGGCCATTAATACGGGCGGAGATGAGGCAGGATCAATCCCCATAACCCGCATGGCAGAGGCATCGAGGGCTACCGGATTGGTGCCGCCGATAAGAAGGTTCATCTTCTTCGGTGTGCCTGATACAGGCCCGAAATCCTCCTGGCCGCAAAGCCCGTCAATGATGGTAAGCTTTGGTTTTATGAGAAGGTGAATGTTGATAAGGTTTTGCCAGAGCCCGAAAAAGTGGGACATATATTTCTCCAGCGGCGGCACGGCCCCCTGGAGGTGTTTTATTGCCAGTGAAACAATGGCGGCAAAGTGGATTTTCAAAACAGGCACACTGATGATAACGTCGGCCCCATCAAGGGTGAGCGGTATCTTCCGGGAAAGCATCCGCTTGCCTCCCGGTACAATCTTTTCCACCTGCTTGTCAATATTGAGATCTACAAGGCTGACTTTTTTCGGGTCGAGATCAACGAGGCGGTCGTAGCCGTAATGGGTGAACATTTTTGCCGTCTCGCTCCTGTTGATCGAAGAACCTTCGGCAATGATCACCTTTTCGGCAATGGGTAAAACAAGTTCAGTGAGAGCTTGGACGACCCGGATGTCCGTTACGATACCGCCTTGATAAGCCCCGTCCTTGAGGCCGTGATCGCTCACAAGATTCGGTTTGATGACAACCCTGTCGCCGGGTTTGACAAACCTTTTTATCCCTCCAAGTTTCTTGATCAGGTTTTCAAGGCCTTGCTTGATCTCTTCGTAGGTCTGGGTTTCCGGGATCTTCTCGATGGCCACCCGTTCTTTTTTCCGGTAAGGTCTCGATGGTTTTAAGCCCATGGTCTTTTCAAGGAGCACGGCCGTACTTAAGTCCATCCTGATGACCGGGAACCCATCTTCGGTGAGGGTTCGGGTGGGACGGAAGCCATACTCGAGCATCCATCGGTATTTCTCTGTATCTGTTTTTAAAATTGTCGCCGCAATCAAATTTTTTTTCGCAATCAATGCATCGATTATTTTCTGCTCAAGGCTCTTTTCTTTCGAGGATCCGTTGGTCACTATCTCCTCAATGGTGCTCGTTGTGGGGTTGTAAATGGCAAAGCCTATTGCCTTGCCTTCTTTGTGCGCTCCGTAGGTCATGATTTCAGGATTTTCTGTCCATCTATGCCATTTCCCGGTGATATAATCGGTGCCCGACTCGCCGCCTGCGAGCGCTATTGCTTTGTAATGATTGTGAAGAATTTTGAAGAGGGTCTTGCTCGGTTTGCCTTTTTTCAGGACCACGGCTGCTGTCAAGTTGTTTTCATTCATATAACGTTCCTAATCCATTATTTAATTGAGCTGAACTTTCTTGGTAATATTTTGGATAGCTGCATACCTTGTTTTCTCTATGAACAGTATACTATATTTCTGGGCTTGCCCATAATGGAAAGGAAAGAAGGTTTAACCCCGCTTTATGCGGAACGTCCGGCTATTTCCCTTTAAGCTGACAGGATCCGCCGAACGTTTTTCAATACCATGCCCTTGGCGACCTCTTGCGTTTTTGTTTTGCCAAAGAGTTGCTCAACGAGTTTCAAGGAAAATTCTACGGCTGCGCCTGCGCCGCGGCTCGTGATGAGGTTGCCGTCGACAACAACGGGTGAATCAAGGGGGGTCATGTCCTTCAAAAGACTCTTAAAATTAGGATGACAGGTAAAACGGTGACCATCGAGAAGACCGTGAGGATAGAGGGCAACCGCCGGGGCGGCGCAGATCGCTGCGTATGGCCTCCCCGCATTTTTTTGCTGTTTAAGCATTGATAGCAATTTTTGTGAGTCTCTGAGATGTTCTGCGCCGGGCATGCCTCCGGGAAGGACAATAAGGTCGTATAGGTTGCCGGTACATTCCTCAATGAGACAATCGGCGATGAGCCTTACGCCTTTTGAAGCGATAATCTGCAACTGATCAACGGAGGCCACGGTCACGAAAGCGCCTGCGCGCCTCAAGACATCAACAATACATACCGCTTCCAATTCTTCAGACCCTTGTGCAATAGGCACGAGAACATTCTTGCTCATATTTCCTCCTTGCATCCTGTCGGAATATGTTCACCCCTGCATTGTCTATTCCATTATTTTCTTGTAAGAGAAGACTTTTTTCAACTAAAAAGTGTTGCTGAAAATACTTGACAAATAGTAAAGAATAAAATAGTATCTATCTTGATAGTTAATATATTAACCATAAGGAATCCAATGAAATTAAAAGAAGAGCTTGGTCTGGACCAATCGATAGAAACGACAGAGCATGAGTGCCTTCTCAATATCCTCTACGCGGGGACAATGATCTATAGGGCATCCTACGTCTATTTCAGGAAGTACGGTATCACCGACGCGCAGTTCAATGTCCTTATTCAGCTCCGATACGCGCGGCAGAACACGCTTTCACAGGCCGATCTGGGGAGGCGTCTTGTCGTCAATAAGGCGGACATGACGGGTATTATCGACAGGCTTGAGAGGGCCGGATTGGTCGAGAGGGCAGATCATCCGAAAGACAGGCGCGTTAATATCATAAAAATTACCAAAAAGGGCAGGGGGATGGTCGATAAGTTGGAACCCGGCTATTTTGAAGGGGTAAAAAAACTTATGTCCGGAATACCGAAGGCTGATATGGAAAAGATCATGAAGGGTATGGAAAAGATCCGCGAGAACATCAAGCGAGAGGGTTTCACGAGGTGACGTATGGCAGGTAAAAAAAGATTCCTAAAGGTTCTTATCTTTGAGGCTGTGAGGTTCATATTCATGTGTTATTTTGCGCTCATTCACAGGATCAAAATCAAAGGACTTGAAAATATGCCGAAGGACTTCGATAAACTTATTATTATTTCAAACCACGCAAGTCTCCTCGACGGCCTTATCATCTGGACCTATATCGGGCTTCCTTTGAAGATCATCGTGAACCGGGGTGTTGCGCAGAAATGGCTTTTCCGACCTTTTATGCAAAACGATTACACCGTTCCCATAGACACCATGAACCCTTATGCCCTGAAAGAGGTCATCGAAGAGGTCGACAGGGGTACGGCACTTCTCATTTTTCCTGAAGGACGTATGACAAGCACAGGGAATCTCATGAAGATATACGAAGGTACCGGTTTTGTGGCCTATAAGACGGGTGCAAAAATACTTCCTGTGTATCTCGATAATACCTATTCGACGATCTTTTCCAGAAAGAAGAGGGGCAAAAAGATCTTTACCCCCATAATAATGACCATCGGGAAAGCGCATGAACCGATCAATCTCGATAATATGCTGCCCCGAATGAGAAAGAAGGCGGCGGCAGAGATTATTTACCAAATCCTCTGTGCTATGCGCTACGAGACACACAATCAAACATCTCTGCTTGGCCGGGAGTTTGTCCGTATCTGTAAAAGAAACGGCGGCAGGATGGCTTATAAGGATGCCACGGGGAAGCAGGTAAGCTACAAGAAGGCGTTGACGGGCGCCTTTGCGCTCGGTCGTTATTTTGCGAAGTTCCCTGAAAAACATATCGGCGTGCTCCTTCCGAACCTTGCCGTGACGGCTATTCTCTTTATTGGTCTCCAGATTTTCAAAAAAACGGCTGTCTTTCTCAATTACTCAAGCGGTCCCGGGGCTCTTGGCCATGCCATGGACCTTTCTGACCTTAGAATCATCGTTACCTCACGGCAGTTTCTTGAACGTATAAGACTGAAACCTTCTGTCTTTGAAGGCAGCGAGATGGTCTACATCGAAGATTTGAAAGAAAGGCTCGGCATGAAAGAAAAGTTTGCGGGCCTTATGCGCACTTTCTTTCCCGGCCCGTACAAAAAAATGGCACCCGGCGAAGAAAAAGAGACGGCGGTTATACTTTTTACATCCGGCTCCGAAGGTGTCCCGAAAGGCGTCTGCCTATCTCATGAAAACATCATCTCAAATATTCACCAGGCGCTATCGAGGATTGACGTCATGGAAGACGATTATTTCTTCAACGCCTTGCCGATTTTTCATAGTTTTGGGCTTACCGTGGGGACCATATTGCCTCTATTCGCAAACGCGAAAGCCTTCCTGTATGTAAACCCTCTCCACTATCGAATCGTCCCGGAGATCATTTATGACGAGGCATGCACGATCTTCATGGGCACCAACACGTTTCTCAACGGATACAGCAGGAAGGCCCATCCCTATGATTTCCATACCATGCGCTACGTCTACTGCGGCGCCGAAGCGTTAAGCGATGCCGTCTTTGAAAAATACGCAAAAACATATGGGGTGCGGGTCATGTCAGGCTACGGAGCCACAGAGTGTTCGCCGGTCATCAGTATGAATAGCGCCCTTCAACATGAATACGGGACGGTCGGCAGGGTGCTCCCGGGTATCGAGTACAAACTCACGCCTGTTGCCGGTATCGACAATAAAAACGGAACTTCGGGAAGGCTTCTCGTAAAAGGCAAAAACATCATGAAAGGCTATTTGAAAAATGAAAAGGCGAACCACAAATTTCTTGTTGAGGACGCGGGCTGGTATGATACCGGTGATATTGTGGAGACAACTCCGGAGGGTTTTTTGAAGATAGTGGGAAGGCTCAAGAGGTTCTCGAAGATAAGCGGCGAGATGGTCTCCCTCACTGCCGTGGAAGAAGCATTATCCGGTGTATTCGGCGAGCGCAAGGAAGAGGCTATTATGGCGGTAGAAGATGAAAGAAAGGGCGAAAAGCTCATTCTCGTTACCAATTACAAAAAGGCAGAATTGAAGCCTGTGCGAGAGCGGCTGAGAGAGAGGGGTTTGTCGGACCTTGCCTGTCCCAGAGAGATTGTCTATATGAAGGAGATACCAAAACTCGGCACAGGGAAGGTGGATTACATGAAGCTCAAAGAACTCTTGAGCACATAAACAGAGGCTGAATACATGACAAATGTAAGTGACATTCAGATACCTCGTTGTTTCTCGGCATGCGTCACCCTATCTTTTGTTCACTTTAGCGGCGGGTGGTTGGGCAACCACCCCTCCCGTGTTCCGCTTCCCTTATTGGTTCTAAACAACGTTCCCGTTTTTCGTTTCTATCCCCTGCCGAGGCAGGGCCATCAATAGTTTCCAAGTCATACTTCCCCGCTACCGATGAATTTATTGTCTGCAATGCTGTTACGATTCAAGCTGAAAACGCCGGGACTATTTCTATCGTCACCGATATTTCAACACCAGAAAAAGCATGGTACCGGACAGACATAGGGAGATGGAGTTTGCGGCGATAAGCGGTATGTCCCTTATGATGATGCCATAAACGAGCCATAACGATATCCCCAGAGAAAGAAACAGTGTTGTTGCGAGCGATATGTCACGGGATTCTTTGAGCTTTACGAGACGAATGATCTGAGGTATCCCTGAGAAGGTTGTGAGAAAGGCGGCGATATAGCCGATAATGTGACTGTTCATGGTTTGATGTCCTTGCGGTCTCCTGTTCGGTATAGTTTTTAAGCTGCAACCTGCCTCACATAGAACTGTTGCTCCATGTTATCCTGTTGCGTAGCAATGACGGGTGTGAACTCAGGCTGGGCAGGATGTTTCCTGTACAATCGTTAGCAAAAATACGTCACGCCTTTATCATCCTGTCCAAGATTTCTACTGCTCTCTCTCTGCAAAAGAAGGTTCGTTTACATGAACGTCCATTTCTTCTATAGGAATCCCCGGATTCAGAAGGTCTTTGAGCATCCGGGTGAATATCCGTCTGCTTCGGGGTCAAAAAGCGGCATACCCTCGTTGTCACCTTCAGACCACCCCCTCGTTGGAATGAGCACATGGATGGGGCCCTTCGATTTATTCAGTTTCTCCGCAATGAAATGGGCAACTTTTTTCATTTCCTGGGATTCCATGCGCACGCAGAATCAAGCATCATGGATGTATATCCTTCTTCCGGCAAATTCTTCAGGCATGGGGTGAGAGGGACTACTGTAGGCCGCATTGTCAAGACCGCCCGGAGCGAAAACAAGGGGGATACCCATTTGGCCTGCGGTCTCAAGACGGCTGGGCCCGATACCCTCGCAGAAACCTTCGAACATTTGGTCGACTATTTCGTGAGGCGTAAGCTCAAACACACCTTTCACTAAGCCCTGGGCGATCAATTTCTCCATCGCATTCCCGCCCATGCCATTTGCATGGAATCCGATCATTTCGTACCCTCGTGCCACAAGCATTGGTTCGGCAAGAAGGGCGCAATCCGAGGCAGGACCATAAGCCGTGACTGCCACCATGGGTCGCAGTCGCTCGCCTATCGGTTTGGAATCCCCTTCCATCATGGCGCAAACGGCACGGGTCGCCTGACCGAGGATGAGTCGGATAAAATCGTTGAAGCCAAGGAGATCTGCCACGGAGTGAAACATGACGATGTCCTTGGTGCCTACGTACTCCCTGACGTCCCTCGACGCCACGGTGGATACTATGACCTTAGGAAGCCCAAAGGGCAGGGAACGCATAATGAAAGAGGCCACTGCTGTGCCTGTTCCGCCACCCATCCCGATAACACCACCGAGGCTTCCTTCCCGGAGCAATCGTTGTGCAATGACCGCTCCACCTTCCTGTATTGTCTTGAGACCATTGAACCGGTCCCGTTTTTTTATTATCTCATCAAGATCGCATCCTGCCGCCATGGCCAGATCTCTATTTGCCACATCAGGCTGGATCTGTGGTTTGCCCAGGATGCCGATATCCATTACCACCGGGAGCACCCCGAGTTTTGCAGCGGTATTCCTTACGTACTCGGTTTCTCTTCCCTTTGTGTCCAGCGTAGCGATAATGAGGAGTTTCTTATCCATACTATCACCCAATTCCCCGCCTCTTTCCGACGTTCCTCATCCTCTCCGACAACGGCGGCTCGTATTGGTGTGTGACACTTCGGCTTCACGCCATTCTTCAATCAGGAAAGTTTTTTTCCTGCGATCAGCTGAGCCACAAGGCGATCCATCGCAGACCCTCCTACGCTTCCGCCTATAGTTTTCGGGGCTACCTCTTTTTTGCTCCAAACCGATTCCGGTCTCACCTGGAGGATGATAATATTTTCAGGGAAAGCTATGTCCGCATCGATACCAAATTCGATGTCATAGGCTTTTCCATAATAGTCCTCGATAAGTACCCCCAAACGGACAAGCTCCTTTACTTCTTGAGGGGGAAGGCACACCGCTTTTCTCTTTTCTTCAGGCACTGCAGTTTGGATTATGTCGCTCGCGCCTTCTTTGTATACACACTGTGTTTCTTTACTTCCGACTATAACTTTTATGACGTCATGGGTGACTTTATCG